>ERZ791631.310-NODE-310-length-48215-cov-7.181250_pt1 | contig 48215 bp, 41 predicted proteins | sample MGYA00509961_ERZ791631 | MGnify/ENA primary metagenome ERZ791631 (study PRJEB30046, sample SAMN00715248) | human gut metagenome | study: EMG produced TPA metagenomics assembly of the A metagenome-wide association study of gut microbiota in type 2... | reverse complement strand
GGGGCCGGGCATGCCCGGCCTCGCGGCCTTCCCGTAAAATCGCTTTTGCCGTAAGGTTGCGGGCCGCACATGTGCGGCCCCTACAGAGCGGCAAAATTTGCAGGGCACGGCGGCGGGGTAATATAAGTAGGGGAGGCATTCATGCCTCCCGGGGTGTTGGCGTTGCCGCAAACCTCCCGGGAGGGATAAATCCCTCCCCTACGAATATTTTGCTTGGAATTTCTTCGGTTCCTTCTTTGCAAAGAAGGAACAAACCCCCGTTAAGAATCCGAATCCAGCTTCAGCACGGCGGTGAATGCCTCGCTCGGCAGGGTCACGCTGCCCAGCTGGCGCATCTTCTTTTTGCCTTCCTTCTGCTTTTCCAGCAGCTTCTTTTTACGGCTGATGTCGCCGCCGTAGCACTTGGCCAGAACATCCTTGCGCATGGCCTTGACCGTTTCGCGGGCAATGACCTTGCCGCCGACAGCGGCCTGCACAGGAATCTCAAACAGCGCACGGGGGATATTCTCCTTGAGCTTTTCGCAGATGCGGCGGCCCTTGGCGTAGGCATTGTCGGCAAATACGATCATCGACAGCGCGTCCACCACCTCGCCGTTGAGCAGGAAATCCAGCCGGACGAGCTTGCTCTCGTGCCAGTCCTCCCACTCATAGTCGTAGCTGGCGTAGCCGCGGCTGCGGGACTTGATAGCGTCAAAGAAGTCATAGACGATCTCGCCCAGAGGGATCAGGTAGTGCAGGTCCACGCGGGTCTCGTCCATGTACTTCATGTCTACCAGCACGCCGCGCTTTGTCTGGCACAGATCCATCAGCGGGCCGACATAGTCGTTAGGGGTGTAGATATGGGCGTTGACGAACGGCTCCTCCTGCTTGACGATGCGGGTCGGGTCGGGATAGGCGGAGGGGTTGTCGATGATCTCGACTGTGCCGTCGGTCAGTGTCAGCCGGTACTGGACGCCGGGAGTTGTGGTGATCAGGTCGAGGTCAAACTCGCGCTCAAGACGCTCGGTGATGATCTCCATGTGGAGCAGGCCCAGAAAACCGCAGCGGAAACCAAAGCCCAGCGCCGCACTGGTCTCCGGCTCAAAGGTCAGGCTGGCATCGTTGAGCTGCAGCTTCTCCAGCGCATCCTTTAGGTCGGGGTAGTCCGCGCCGTCAGCAGGGTAGATGCCGCAGAACACCATCGGCGTCACGGTGCGGAAGCCGGGCAGCGGTTCCGGCGTGGGGTTGGCCGCCAGCGTGACGGTATCGCCAACGCGGGTGTCGCGCACCGTCTTGATGCTGGCGGTCAGATAACCGACCTCGCCGGCCTCCAGCTTATCGCAGGGGGTCAGGCTGGTCGCGCCCATGTGGCCGACCTCGACAAGCTGGAACTCGGCACCGGTGCTCATCAGGCGGATGGTATCGCCGGGCCGGACAGTACCCTCAAAGATGCGCACATAGACGATAACGCCCTTGTAGCTGTCATAGATCGAGTCAAAAATCAGGGCCTTCAGCGGCTGGTCAGGATCGCCGACTGGGGCGGGGATCTCCCGCGCCACGGACTCCAGCACATCCTTGATGCCGATGCCGAGCTTGGCGGAAACGCGGGGCGCCTCCATGCAGGGCAGGCCGATGACATCCTCGACCTCCTTGGCGACGGCGTCCGGGTCGGCGCTGGGCAGATCGATCTTGTTCAGGATGGGTACGACCTCCAGATCATGGTCAAGCGCCAGATAGCAGTTGGCCAGCGTCTGGGCCTCCACGCCCTGGCTGGCGTCCACCACCAGTACGGCACCCTCGCAGGCGGCCAGACTGCGGCTGACCTCGTACTGAAAGTCCACATGGCCCGGGGTATCAATGAGGTTGAACTCATAGGTTTCGCCGTCATCGGCCTTGTAGCGCACCGTCACGGCGCGGGCCTTGATCGTGATGCCGCGCTCCTTCTCAATGTCCATGTTATCCAGCACCTGGTCGGTCATGGTGCGCTTGTCAACGCTGTCGGTCAGCTCCAGCATACGGTCGGACAGGGTGGATTTGCCGTGGTCGATGTGGGCAATAATGCAGAAGTTGCGGATGTTTTTGCGGGCCATCAGGTTTCCTCCAAATCGTTCCAGATATCACAGATGTTGCCGTTTTCCTTGTATACGCGGGGTACGCGGCGGGCAAGGCCGCAGAGAATCTCATAGTTGATGGTGCCGGTTTTGGCGGCAATGGTATCGGCGGTATCACCGCCGCCAAGGCCAAAGACCGTGACCTCGTCACCCATTCTGACATCGGGAATGTCGGTGACATCAATCATCGTCTGGTCCATACAGACGCGGCCCAGCACAGGGGCGGGCTGCCCATGCACACCCATGATGCCCAGTCCGCCGGACAGGCGGCGAGGGTAGCCGTCGGCGTAGCCCACGCAGACCGTGGCGGCGCGCATCGGGTGCTCAGCGGTGAAGGTGCGGCCGTAGCTGACGCTTTGTCCGGGCAGCAGCTCCTTCACGAAGGTGACCACGCATTTCAGCGACATAACCGGCCGCAGATCGGGGAAGTGTACCTCGTCACTGGGGTCCAGCCCGTACAGGATGATGCCTGCGCGGGTCAGGTCATGCCGCCACTCCGGGTGGCGCAGCTGCGCGGCCGAGTTGGCGCAGTGCACCGTGCCGGTGGCAAAGCCATCGGCCTGCAGGCGGGCCACCACGCGGGCAAACAAGGCATGCTGTTCATCTGTGTAGTCTACATCGTCAGGGGCTACACTGTCAGCCACGGCAAAGTGTTGGAATACGCCGCAGATGTCCAGACCCGGCAGGGCATACAGTGCCTCCAGCTCGCGGATGGTCTCCTCAAACCCGGAGCGCACCGCAAAGCCGATGCGGCCCATGCCGGTGTCGATTTTCAGATGCACCTTGACCTTAACACCGGCCTGCACGGCGGCGGCAGAGAGGGCGCGGGCGTATTCTGTGGAAAAACAGGCGGTGGCCAGCTCATTGTCGGCCAGCACCGCCGCATAGGCCGGGTCGGCATAGCCCAGAATCAGAATCGGCTTTGTGATGCCGCTGCGGCGCAGATGACGGCCTTCGCCCAAAGAGCTGACCGCGAAGGCCGCCGCGCCCTGCTCCTGCAGCACGCGGGCTACAACGGTGTCACCGTGGCCGTAGGCGTCCGCCTTGACAACGGCGCAGACCGGCCCGCCGACGGTGCGGCAGATATAATCAAAGTTTTCACGCAGGGCAGTCAAGTCAATCTCAGCCCAGCAGTGCTTTTCAAGAGCAAAATCATTCATAGTGCGCCTTTCCCTCCGTAACACTTTATTATAGCATGAAAACGGCGTACCTGCAACTGAATCGCTAATTTTCGCCGTCATCGTTTGTGTGGAAATGTTGGGCGTCCGTCTCGGCCCATTTGCCGTGTACCCGCTGCACACCCACAATGCGCAGCTTGGAGTGCAGGAAGTGCTGCTCCCGGTAGAGGCTGAAATAGCTGGACAGCATATAGGAAACCGCGCACGCCAGCGCAAACAGCGAGATGCACTGCCCGCCGAATACCTCGATTGCCAGACAGATGGACGCCAGCGGGCTGTTGGTGCAGCCGCAGAACAGCGCAACCATGCCCAGCGCAGCGCCCAGCTGCGGCGGCAGGCCCAGCAGCGGCGCGGCCACACAGCCAAAGGTCGCCCCGGTGAAGAAGATGGGAACGATCTCGCCGCCCTTGAAGCCTGCGCCCAAGGTCAGCGCAGTGAACAGCATTTTTAACAGGAACGCATACGGTACAGAGTGACCGTCGATGGCGGCCTCGATGACGGCGGCACCGGCGCCGTTGTAGTCGGTCGTGCCGAGCAGCTTTGTCAGCGCCAGAATCAGCACGCCGCCCGCCGCAACGCGCAGATAGGCGTTGGGCAGAAATTTCTTGTAGAGCTTGGGCGCGGCATGCAGCAGCTCGCAGAAGAAGATGCTCAGCGCGGCCAGCAGCGCCCCCAGCACGATGACCCGCACAAGATTCAGCGGCGTTGCATCGGCCCCGGCCTGCAGCACAAAGGCCTCGGGCGCAAGGCCCATCTGCCCGCTGATAAAGACGCCCAGCAGCGCCGAGAGCAGGCAGGGGAGCAGTGCGGCGTACTGCATTGAGCCGACATCCACGACCTCAAGCGTAAAGATGGTGGCAGCCAGCGGCGTGCCGAAGATGGCCGAGAAGGCGCCCGCCATGCCGCACATCGTCATCAGGCGGCAGTCGCGGTTTTCGAGGTGCAGCACCTTGCCGAGCTGCCCGGATACCGAGCCGCCCAGCAGCAGCGCGGCACCCTCGCGGCCGCTGGAACCGCCGAACAGATGGGTCATGACGGTGGAGGCGAAAATCAGCGGTGCGGTGCGCAGGGTCAGGGGCTTATGCTCCCGCACAGACACAAAGATCTGATTGGTCGAGCCGCCGCCGTCCGGGTCAAGATGCTCGTACAGAAATACGATGACAAGACCCGCCGCAGGCAGCAGATACAGCAGCCACGGCTGCGCGGCGCGGGTGGCGTTGGCCCAGTTCAGAGCCAGCCCGAACGCCGCCCCCAGCGGCCCCACAACACAGCCGACCAGCGCGGCCAGCGCCAGCCATTTGGCACAGACAAGCAGATACCCGGCGGCACTGCGAAGATGACGCTTGATCCTTTCCATAAGCCCTCCCGGAAAAAGAAAAATATGAAATTATTATAGCTTTTCTGCAGGGAAAACACAACAGGAAATACTGCACAGGGAAGGGGCAAAAACGGCTTTTCTGCCATGCAAATAAAAACGCCCGCTCTGCATTTTCATGCAAAACGGGCAGTGGAGTGTGAAGCGCTATCTTCGACCGTCTGGAAATCATAGAAGTTGCTTTTCCATGGCTTACAGACAGGGGTTGTATTGTAGGCTCACACTCTTAGTATCGAGGTGACAGGACTCGAACCTGCGGCCTCGTGGTCCCAAACCTATGTCTGAACCTTCATGCAGGCCTGTTACGCCCTGTTTGGCGCTTTCCGTCGCTCCTGCGGTTCCTCTTTGGAACTCTTTTGCCCTGTTTGTTTCAGACATAACTTTCGTCTTTTGGGATTTGTGTGGGATGGAATTCTGTATATTAAAGGTGCTTCCGACCGGGATTGCCCCCGGTAGCGGGTGATTCTGCCGCTAACAGCAGCTCAGAAACTGCGCCGCATAAACAAAGAAAAAAGCGCGATGACAAAAAGGCAGCAGGCTGACTTGGATGATAGCCAGCCTGCTGAGCGAAGATATTTATTCGATGTTTTGTCTTTCAGCAGCAATGCGTGTTCTTTTGCCAGAGAATGCAATGCCGATTTTTATAATTGACGTAACATTCATTGCCTGCAAATCAACGCTGTATGCACGGTCGTTAATCTGTTGCAAGGCAACATTGGCAAGGTCTTCAAGCTGTGTTTCAGAGCGGTCTTTCCCCGCCTTTAATTCAATCAGAATACCAGGAAGCCGCTTATTCAAAGGAAGCATCTGAATATCAAATCGTCCATCACCAGCTTCACGATTGGAGGTAATGCGATAGCTGTTGTCCATCACAGCGCACATACCCAATATCAGACCATGGTAAAATGTTTCGTCGGCAGCATCGTGGAAACTTATTGTTTGGAGCAGGAACTTTTCCAAGGCTTTTTGCAGTGATTCGATATCTGCCTTGTAGATAGCTTCCTGAATAGCAATAGCAGCGGAACGAGGAATAATATCCTCAAACTGAGAGAGGATCTCCTTACTGTAGACGAAAGAAATCTCTTTGTTGGGCAGAGCCACTTCGCACATATAATCCTCGCCATAAGACTGGTCACAGCTCACGGCTTTCAAGTAACCAGCTACAAGCAGAAAGCTGTAAACAGAGGACGGATCATTCTGAATCTGCGGATAAATGACACCCGTGTCAATGTGCGTAACAAAGGACTCGCCCTTCATCAACAGCTCCAGACGCTCCATAATATCCGGTGTTGCAGAAGCCAGCACCTCACGGATGATATCATTGCTTCCGGTAGACTGCCAGAATGCTTTGGGACGGCAGTTATTGTTGAAGTACCCAATGACAGACCAGGGATTAAAAATCTCGGTATTACCGAAGCGGTACCCATCATACCAATCGCAGAGCTCCTGATACTTATCAGATGCGCTGTAGTATTCTGCCATTTCACGCACTTCGTCCGAGGTGAAACCGAAATACTCGCTATAACGTTCATCCAAGATGGAGTTGATTTTCAGGTTGTTCAGGCCGCTGAAGATGCTCTCCTTTGCAACACGCAGGATGCCGGTCAGGAAACCATAGCTCAGATGCGGATTGTCCTTCAGACCGCCGGAGAACAGATTGCGCATAAATCCAATGACAGTATCATAGAAACCGTTCACATGTCCCTGCTGGATGGGAGTATCGTATTCGTCAATGATGACGATGGGGGCAACATCATGGTGCTTATGAAGCAGCAGCGTCAATGTCCGCAGGGACATTTGATAATCCACTTCATCAGCAGCTTCTGTTGCAAGAATGGAGTATTCCTCTTTTTCGTAATCACTGAGCGCAGAACTGGAGGCCAATTCATCATGACGGCGGAATTCTTGCGCGATCAGCTTTTGGAGCGTCTGATAGGTTTCTTCCCAAGAGGTGTATTTAACATCCTTGAAGGACAGGAAGATCACAGGGTACTTTCTATGGTGGGCAAGATAGGATTCTCCGCAGAACCAGATTTTCTTGTCTCTGAAGTAAACGGATGTGTCCTCGGTTGTCTTTTCGAAGAATGTACGGAGCATGTCCATGTTCAGCGTCTTGCCAAAACGTCTCGGACGGGTGAACAGGGATACCTTGGGGCGCTCATCCAGAAATTCCTTGATCATCAGGGTTTTGTCCACATAGTAGTAGTTCTTGCAGGCATCCCGGTAATCAGACACACCAATAGGCAAGGGCTTGCGTGCTGATGACACTGCGGGCTTCCCAGCACTCCGGCGGCTGCGCTTATCCATCGGCTTATGAGTACCGTCCGGGATAAACCACTGCCTGCCATCCTTATATGCGCCAGAGATACGTCCGACCTTGCAAAGCGCATTGACCCGCCGTTCGGTGATCCCCCAAGCGGCAGCCGCTTCTTTGATCGTCATATTGGAACACCTCCATTGCAGTTCGTCAAGAACATTATAACCACTATTCCGAATAAAATCAACTGTGTTATTCCGAATGATAGCGACATTATTTGGAATAGTTTTATTCTGCAAATATTCTGTTCTTTCAGTAGCTATTTCCTGCTTTCTGTGATATTGTTCGTTTGCCAAAAGGAGGCAATGATATGCAGAAAGAAAACAATCTCACGGTCGGGCAATGGTGTGACCAGTGGTTTACCACCCACCATTACAAGTGGAACGGCAACACCGAGGGTGGGTACCGCAATCTGATCTACAGCCACATCATCCCCAGCATCGGGAGTGTGGCGCTCTCTGACCTGACAAAGCAGACAATCACTGATTTCTACAACAGCCTGCGAAGCCAGGGACTCGGCACCAGAAGCGTCTGGTGCATCCATCTGCTCCTGCGCCGGTGCATGGACGAAGCGGCACAGGACCAGCTCATTCCCTACAACCCGGTGCGGCTCTGCCAGGAACCCAAGGCAGAGGCATACAAAACAGCCCCTCTGCGATTGGGGCAGCTCCAGCGTTACCTCAACACAGCGGAGCAGCATGGCGTACTTCCCATCATCTATACAGGACTATCAAGCGGCCTGCGGCAATGTGAACTGATCACCTTGTCGTGGGCCGATTTTCATGTCTGCTACAGGTACATCCTCAAAGGCCAGCGGTTGCTGACGCTCAATGAGAAAGCGGAGCATCTCCTGAAGCGGATACCGGAAACAGACTCAACCTATGTGTTCCTCAACCCCAAAACCGGAGCGCCGTATAAGCTCCACGAGTTCTACTATCTGCACAAGAAGATATTGAAACAAGCCAGACTCCCGTGGGTAGCTTTCCGTGATCTGCAGCGTCAGTGCATGGAGGTGGGAATATGACACTTCGGGAATACATCAGCTTCTGGCAGGAAACCTATGACAGGCACCAAAGCAGGCCGACCACCTATGCGGCACACAACTATGTATTCAAAAACCATATCATTCCCGGCCTGGGAGCCACACAACTCTCTGAATTGACATCGGAGATGGTCGGAGAATTTCTGGAGGAACGGAAGCGCTTCGGTAATCATCGACCCGGCAGCTCTGGCCTGGGCGAAGAAACCATGCGGCACATCCACCGCCTGCTCCAGCAGTGTCTGGATAAGGCTATCCGGGATGGCCTCATAACAGAGAATCCTGCCAAGGCATTCCGCTATCGCAAGTCCGCAACGGTGAAAGCAAATATCATGACGCCTCTGGAAATGGAGGACTATCTGGACGCCGCCGAGCGGCTGGGCTACCTCCCCATGTTCATGCTGGCGCTGACAACAGGCATTCGCCAAGGCGAGCTCATCGCCATGAAATGGAGCGACCTTGATATCGAAAATCGGACGCTGACCATCGCAGAAAACCGTTCCGTGGTACGGCGAGAGCTGGTAGAGTACGGTCGCCAGACGAGGTTAATAAGGCTGACTCCGGAGGTGGTCGACCTTCTCATCATGGAGCACAGCAAGCACCCCAGCAGCCCGCTCATGTTTATGCATCCGGCCACGCTGAAACCCTACTCGCCGCAGATGGTGCGCCGGATGCACAATGAAATCATAAAGGAAGCAGGAATCGACCATATCCGGTATGTGGATCTCCGCCATACCTGCGCCATCCTCGCTCTGAAGAACGGCATGGATACCAAGGAACTGACGCAGATGCTTGGGCACTACCGCCCCACGATCACCCGGCAGAACTATGAACCCTATCTGCTGTACACGGCAAAAAAGGATGAGGATATGCCGAAGGAAGCTACGCAGAGTGAGCTGCAGCAGGCGGCAAATATTCTGGATAATCTTCTGAAGTTCTGATAGCTATTCCGCAAAAGGTGAGTTGTCCACAGAACTCAATCATTTTACATCCAAAGAGGAGGAAACAAAATGAAAAAGAGAATCATCGTTACCGCGGCGATTACCGCCTGTCTCGCCCTGTGTGCCGCCGTGTGGACACAGACCGAAAAGGTCGAGAAAACACCCACACCGAGCGAAACGACCGCCGTGATCGCTCCACAGCCGACGCTTCCGGAAGCAGAGAAACCGGTGCTGCCAGTGGTAACAGAAAAGAAAGAAACGGAAATGCCGGAAACTAAATCAGCCCCGGAAACAACCACTGAGGAGCTACCCGTCCCTGCACCGGAAATAGAAGATGAACCCGTGGCAGAACAGAAATCTGCACCTCCTACGCAGACAGATCCCACTCCGGTACAGCCCGCGCAACTTGAACCAAAAACGGCACCGGAGTCAATAGCTAATGATAACGAACTGGCGGATATGGTCTATGTCCCCGGCTTTGGCTGGATAGAAAGCCAGGGACCCAACCAAGTCGAGTACGCCGAGGATATGTACGAGAACGGCAACAAAATCGGCATCATGGGCTGACCTCAAAAATTGCGCCGCATAAACAATGAAATAACCGCAGGGGAGCAAAAAAGCATTCCTGCGGTTACCCTTTGCCAGTTTATAATTCAAAATCTCTCGTCTGGAAAGGACATTGCAAATCTAAATAATGGATTTTCAATAGACAAGATAATCTTCCTGTGTTAAGATTATCTTGTGTTAGAGTAAACTCAGTGTATGAGGTGTTTATATGAGTCAAATTATCCAAAGATTAGATCAGCAGCAATTGAAATCCCTTTGTGGTGTTGTGGCTCATACTTCTGAAGGATTGACTAAAAGCGAATTAACAACACTTTTAGGTCAATGCGGAATTTGTGCTGTTGATGACGGCTCCTCCCGTAATCAGTTGGGATATACCATAGGCTTAAACAAAAGAGACTGGCTTTACAATTGTCTGGTAACGGAGATAAACAAGAGCCAATCGTTTAGTAGGGTCTTTTCGTTTTTGCAGGCAGTGCTGAATCCTGCTTCATACACGAGTGTTGATAGCAGGCAAAAATACAGGTACTTGTTTGAGGAAACAAACAAAATCCTTCTCTTTGCCGGGTTATCGATTGACCAAAGCGGACGATTGGTAGCAGTTTCGCAAGCTGAAACACTTACTGAAGTTGACCAGCGAGTCAACCACTTGAAAAAAGCTCTATATGACCGTGCCATACATTCTGAGGTACAGAAGTACTGTGTTAAAGACTATTTGAGAGCAGATTATTATGATTGAGTTTCTTTGTGGGAAGCATCATTGATATCATCGCAATCAGCGACGAGGATATAGTAAATCCCTTGCCTAATTTGCTCTGCCTACAAAGAAGGTTGAAATACGGAGTCAAGACAGAAACCGCAGTTTCGATATGTGAGAAAATCTTCAATGACCGATTCCTTGCTAATCTTCTGGCAGACGAGATAGGCCATGATGCAATTGAGACTAATAGCATCGTAGGTGTTATGAAGTCGCATAAAGATGACATCTTGGATATCCTATCGGCCTATCCGACGTATTTTTCCGAGCGTGTTCAATGGATATGTAAGAATTAACTTCATGGCTTACGCCGAAACTTTTGGCCGCATCAATTGTTCGTGCATATGAAGAATTAGCGGTGAAAAAATGACTGTTTGCTATAATAAATTGTGGAAGTTACTGATTGATAAGAATATGAAAAAGAAGGATCTGCGTCTGGCTACCGGTATGTCTACGACCGCCCTTGCCAAACTGGGCAAGAATCAGCATGTCAGTACAGAAATCCTGACGAAAATCTGTACCGTGCTGGATTGCGACTTCTGCGACATCATCGAATTGGTGAAGGAGGAGCAGCATGATTGACTTTTCCAAAATCGAGCAGTATCGGGAGAACAACCGTATTGAGGCGAAGAAAGCCCTTGGCGGTCTGCCCAAAAGCATTTGGGAAACCTACTCTGCCTTCGCCAATACACACGGCGGTATTATCCTGCTGGGAGTGGAAGAATGGGCGGATAAATCCCTGCACACGGTAGATCTGCCCGACCCTGACAGACTTATCAAGGAGTTCTGGGATATCGTCAATAACCCCAACAAGACCAGCGTAAATGTGCTGTCATCCAAGGATGTATTTGTGCAGGAGGTGGATGGCGACCACATTGTGATTATCAATGTTCCCCGTGCAGAGCGCTCTTATAAGCCGGTTTATGTAGATGGTAACCCGCTCTGTACCTATCGCCGCAACGGAGAGGGTGACGACCGCTGCACCAAGGAAGAATATCAGGCCATGGTGCGCGATGCATCGGTAAAGACGCAGGATATGCTGGTTCTGAACGAGATGGACTTGACAGTGTTCAATCAGGAGAGTGTCCGCAGCTATCGCCAGAGGATGCGCCTCTCCCGCCCTGGCCATGTGTGGGAAGCCTTGGAGGATGAAGATTTCCTTCTGAAGCTGGGTGCCGTGGGCATCGGCTCTGATGGGAAGAAGCATCCCACTTCTGCCGGACTTCTCATGTTCGGCAACGAATACGATATTGTGCGAGAATTTAACGCTTACTTTCTGGACTATCAGGAACAGTATGACGCGGATACCCGTTGGACTGACCGTATCATATCTTCCTCCGGCGACTGGAGCGGCAATGTATATGACTTCTATTTCCGGGCCTACAACAAGCTGATCCAGGATATCAAGGTGCCCTTCAAGATGGAGGGAGGCACCAGAGTGGACGATACCGATGTGCATAAAGCTTTGCGCGAAGCGCTGGCGAACTGTCTGGTTCACGCAGATTACTACGGCAGACAGGGACTGGTTATCATTAAAAAGCGTAATAGCATTACGATGTCCAACCCAGGCAGCTTCCGCATCGAAATTGATGCCGCAAAGAGCGGCGGTGTCTCTGATCCGCGGAACGGAACGATGCTGAAAATGTTCAACCTGATCGATATCGGTGAGCGTGCTGGTAGCGGCATTCCGAATATCTTCCGTGTCTGGAGTGATCAGAATTGGACAACTCCGAAGATTACAGAGCAACTGGAGCCAGAGCGGACAATTTTATCGCTCGCCTTTGAAAAGGCAAGCGATAAAAAGCAAGCGATAAAGGCAAGCAATTCCACAATTTACAGCAGACAAAAACAATCCGTCATCGAATATTTGACCCGCGAGATTCAAGCGGATTGTAAAACGATTGCGGATCTGTTGGAGATCAGCAGTCCTCGTGCCAGAGCAGTGCTTACAAAAATGGTGAAAGAAGAAATCATTATTACCGAAGGCGGCAACCGCAATAGAACATACAAATTGAAATCCTAAGTGTCCACTATAACGGACACCACTTATGGTAGACTTTTAGAGAGAAATTGCAGCAACCAAAATGATGTTTTCCGGGGGTTTTGTATGAGAAATGAATTATTTAAAAATATCCCCAGTAAAGTCGGGGATTTGGTCAAGGATGTACGCAATGGCCGCATCGGTCTGCCTGATCTTCAGCGTCCTTTTGTTTGGAGGGACAATAAAGTTCGTGAGTTGTTTGACTCTATGCTCAAGGGCTATCCCATTGGCTATATCATGCTGTGGGAGTCTCCAGTTGATTATGAGAGCAAAAAGAGCACGATTGGAGATAACTCAAAAACCTATGAAGAACCTAAGGAACTCGTCATTGACGGTCAGCAGCGTTTGACTGCCCTTGTTGCGGCTATGTTTGCGGTCAAGGTGAAGGACAAGAATTTCGCAGATCGTGAAATAAAAATCTCCTATAATCCGCTGACTCACGAATTTGCCGTGTGGTCCCAGGCATACGAAAAGGACACCGAGTGGATCAGTCGCATCAGTGATGTGTTCCTGGCAAAAGAGGACAATTCCATCAGTTCTCTGCGGCGACATTTTATCAAGGAAGCCAACGAAGGCCGCAGTAAGAAAGAACTCCCCTTGCTGACAGACGAGGAAGAAGATAGAATCGAAGATAACATCAATGCGCTTCTGAATTTGTCTGATTATTCTCTGCCTACTCTGGAAATCAGTTACACGGCAGACGAAGAAGACGTCGCAGATATTTTCGTCAGAGTCAATTCTGGCGGACAGAGTCTGACGGAGAATAACTTCATTCAGACTCTTATCTCCGTTTACGGGAATGAAACCAGCGATAAGATCAATGCGTTTGCAGCAGCCTCCAGAGTGCCAGCCGCCAATACCTCTTACAACACACTTTTGGCAATTGAACCTTCTCATCTGATTCGCATGGCTGTTGGCGTTGGTTTCAAGCGTGCCCGGTTGAGATACGCCTACATCCTTTTGAGAGGTAAAAATCTTGAGACCGGAAAGTTCTCTGATGAAGTCCGGCATGAAAATCTCCAGATTTTCAAGGACGCTTTGGACAAGGTCATGAACCTTAACAACTGGCATAGTTTCATTAACATCGTGGCAGAGGCCGGATATATCAGCGACAAGCTGATTGCATCGTCCAACGCTATCGTTTTCAGTTATGTCCTTTACCTGATTGCCAAATACGACTACAAACTGGATGCGGCGCAGTTGAAGAAATGCACCAGCAAGTGGTTCTTTATGAGCACCATCACATATTTCTACACCGGCTCCACGGAGTCCGAAGTGGAAAAGCAATTTGCAGATCTGCGTGATGTTCATACGGCGGCAGAGTTCATTGCCTATATTGACCGTGTAATCGAAACACACTTCACAGACGATTATTTCAGTTTGACTCTACCTAACGAGCTGAACAGCGCTGCGGCTATTTCTCCGGCGTGGTATGGATATGTGGCAGCTCAGATCGTGCTGAATACTCCTATGTTGTTCAGCAACACCCCAGTATCCAAGTATTTCATCTTGGGTTCCAGCGGAACGAAGAATGCTATCGACAAGCATCACATTTTCCCGAAAAACTACCTGACCGGCATTGGTTTTACCAGCGACCGTGACCGGAACCAGATCGCAAACTTTACCTATCTCGACTACGCCACCAACATCGAGATTTCAGATAAGGCGCCCCAAGACTATGTCGCACACTACCGCCAGAAGTTGGGTGAGGAAGGCTACCGCAAAGCCTGTGAGGAACACGCTCTACCGGATAATTTTGAAAACATGGAATACATGGAGTTCCTGAGTCAGCGCAGGATTTTGATGGCGAAGACTGTTCGTAAAGCGTACCAGAGGCTGTGTGAGTGATATTTGCAAATAAAGCCTTTCGGGGTGGTTGTGTTGTGTACAGAAACCGCAGGAATTATAGCGATAGTTGGAAAAATGTTCAACTGATTGCTAATATAGACCTTGCAAATGACTGGCGCAGAGGAGAATAACTGATGGATTATAATATTTTGATAACCTTCTTGCAAGAGAAACAATACCTCACCGATTTGGAAAAGGACATTCTGGACACATGGAATGAATTGCAGAAAAATCCGTTTGACTGTTCTGCGACGCAAAGGCAGGTACTGCAAAATGATGCGAAGTATCCTGAGATTTTCTTTGCAATCAAGTCAATGCCGACAACAGTGCCTCGTCCTATTGAACGGATGACAGAATTCGACATTCGTTATAATTTAGAGAATCAGCTTGCAGCACTTGCGGCAAAGGAAGGGTGGCAGAAATATGGCCAATAAACTGGAACTGACATGGTACGGCAAGGACGAACCGATTCGGGTAGAGCCGCGCCTGCTGATTGAAAACACGGCACTGTCCAACACCGCAGCCGACCCGGACACGCAGAATATGCTGATTCACGGAGATAATCTGCTGGCGCTGAAGGCGCTGGAGAGCAAATTTGCCGGACAGGTAAAGTGCATCTATATCGATCCGCCATTTAATACAGGTCAGGCATTTGAAAACTATGATGATAACCTCGAAATGTCAATATGGTTGGATTTAATGAGAAGCCGTTTGCAAATTATTCATACTCTTTTGAAAGACGATGGGACATTGTTCGTTCATATTGATGATCAGAACCTTCCGTATTTAACGCTCCTTTTAGATGAAATATTCGGAAAGCAAAACCGTCTTTATTTGATTACATTTAAGCAGGGAGCTGCCACTGGTCATAAGGCAATTAACCCCGGATGCGTTACTACAACAAATTTCATACTAATGTATTCCAAGAGAAAGGAATCGTGGAATCCAAATCGCGTATATACAAAACGCAGTCGTGATGACCGATACACCAAATTTATTACAAACATCCACGCTAACTATTCAGATTGGAACATTATCACACTGATTGAAGCATTTGCACAAGCGAATGAGATTGATGTGCCTACGGCACGGAAGCGTATAAAAGACAATCCCATTTTGTTAGAACAGTTCGTTATTAGCAATGCCGTTTCTGTAATCCGTACCGCTCGACCCGATATGAAGAGCGTAGGCAAGGAAATACAAGAAATGGTCTTGGCATCTAAAAGTAAACCGTCAGAAATACTGTACCTACACCGCGAAGGTTACCCCGATATGTATTTTATCAATGGGGAACGAATTCTATTCTATAAAGACAAACTCAAGAACATTGATGGAGAATTGGTATCTGCAGAACCTCTTACCACATTGTGGGATGATATTCTTTCTAATAATCTTCACAAAGAAGGCAATGTTTCCTTCCCGAAGGGGAAGAAGCCAGAGCATTTAATTAAGCGTGTCTTAGAAATTGCAACAGATGAAGGAGACCTTGTGTTGGACTCTTTCTTGGGGTCTGGTACTACTATTGCAGTTGCTCACAAAATGAATCGCCGATGGATTGGCATTGAAATGGGAGAACAGGCTTATACCCATTGTAAGCCTCGAATTGACGATTTAATTGCTAATGGTGATAAGTCTGGCGTTACGAAAGCTGTTAATTGGCAGGGCGGCGGCGGGTATCGCTTCTATGAGGTCGCACCTACCCTTATCAACAAAGACGCCTTTGACGAATATGTCATCAACGAAGACTACGATGCCAATATGCTGGCGGCTGCCGTTGCCCTGCACGAGGGATTCCATTATCAGCCGGACGGAGAATTATTTTGGAAGCAGTCTGTGGGCAACGAAAACAGCTACCTGTTTGTGACGACCCGTCACCTGAACAGCACCTATCTGGATTCCATCAAGGACACCATGGAGGACGGTGAATATCTCATTATCGCCTGCCGCTCCTTTGACAATGGACTGGACAGAGCTTACGACAACATTGCCGTCAAGAAAATTCCGCAAATGCTGTTGGAACGCTGCGAGTTCGGCAAGACCGACTACAATCTGAACATCGTCCATCCGCCGGTGTATGATGACGAGGAGGAACAGGATGTTTAATGATTTTCCGCTTTATACCACGGACTATATCAGCGGCGTGATGTCTCTGCGCAAGCCGCAGACAAAATCTCTGAAAATCCTGGAAGAAATCACGAATGCAGTGCCCCTGCGCAAGGGCATGAATTTGAAAGCAGCATTGGGTGCAGTTCACGCCATGTATCCGATTTGCACGGATTTCGAGCGGGATTTCATGTCTTTGACCTTTGCGCTGGCCACCGGCGTGGGTAAAACCCGGCTGATGGGCGCTTTCATCGCCTATCTGTATACGCAGCACAACATCCGGAACTTTTTCGTGGTTGCGCCAAACACCACCATCTATGAAAAGCTCAAGAAAGACTTGAGCGATAACGGCAGTCCGAAGTATGTGTTCCGTGGACTGGGCTGTTTTATCGTACAGCCGCAAATCATCACGGATGACGATTACCGGGAAAAGAACCTCTCGTTGTTTGAATCCGATGTACATATCTTCGTATATAACATCGATAAGTTCAACAAAGAGGGCGCAAACATGAAAAAGGTGAACGAGCTCATCGGTGACTCGTTCTATCAGGCGCTCTCCGACCTGCCGGACTTGGTGCTGATTATGGATGAATCTCACCATTACCGGGCAGAGCGTGGTATGCAGGCACTCAACGAACTGCATCCGCTGCTGGGATTGGAGCTAACTGCGACTCCCCTTGTGACGAAGGGTAATAAGCAAGTTCCTTTCAAAAATGTTGTATATGAGTATCCGTTGTCCAAGGCCATCGAGGACGGCTATACTCGTACACCCTTTGCTGTCACACGCTCCGACATTGATTTTTACAACTTTGGGGACGAGCAACTGGATAAAATGATGCTGTTGGACGGCATCACCTGTCATGAGAGCACCAAACGGAAACTGGAGGTTTATGCTGTCAACCATGGAAAGTCGGTCGTGAAGCCGTTTATGTTGGTGGTCTGTAAAGATACCGACCATGCAACATGGGTGGAGCAGTTTGTAAAGTCGGACGAGTTCCGTGGCGGCGCATACCGCAACAAAACCATCGTTGTTCATTCCAAGCAGAAAGGTGCAGAAACCGAAGCCAACACCCGGCTGCTTCTGGATGTGGAGAATCCCGAAAACCCGGTAGAAATCGTAATCCACGTCAATATGCTCAAGGAAGGTTGGGATGTCAACAACCTCTATACCATTGTGCCGCTTCGCACGGCAGCATCCAAGATTCTTCGAGAGCAGATGGTCGGAAGAGGCCTGCGTTTGCCCTATGGTGAGCGCACCGGCGACCGGGATGTGGACGCTGTGATGCTGACTGCCCATGATAAGTTCAACGATATCCTGGCAGAAGCGCAGAAGGGCGATTCTATCTTCAAGGCCGGAAATGTGATCAAAGTTGAGGAAATAAAGCCGGAAGAGGTCGTTTATACCCAACTGACGATTGATGCCGAGCCGGATGCCGAACTGGAAAAGGCATATGCCCATACCAAAATTGAAAAGACGGATGCCACGGATGCACTGCTCAAGAAAGCAACGGAGCTGATTCAGGCGGAGGTCGAGGAACATATTCAGCATACCCCGGCTCACACGGTTACTCCGACGCAGGCACAGCAAATCGTAGAAACGGTCAAGCAGCAGGTATCCGAGGACAAAGACCTTGGTCAAACGTTCAAAGAGAACGAAATGCCGATTGCCGCATGGATGCTTCAGCAGACCGAGGAAACGCACCGGGCTGCTGTGAATAAATTCATCCCGATTCCACGCATTAAGGTTACGGATGCCGGGGTCGAGGAATATGTGTTTGTGGACTTTGATTTGGATATGGCGGAGTTCACCCATGTGCCGATTAAGAATGAGCTGCTTGTGCAGAATCTGGAGGATATGCAGGACAGGCAGCGCATCAAGGGCAACGCTATTGATTTTGAAGGATACAATCCTAAAAAAGTCATTCTGGAACAGCTGCGTGCAAAACCGGAAATCGATTACGAAAAGTGTTCCAAACTGCTGTTCAAGCTGATTACTCAGGTCTGCGACCATTACGAAACCCGATATGGCACAAACGGAATGCAAAACATCATTATGATGTACAAGCGGGATATTGGCAATAAAATCTACAAGCAGATGCTCCAGCATTTTTACTGTGAAAACGGATTTTTACAGGAAGAAGTGGTCGGGACAAGAAAGTATAATCTGCAGCAATCCTATCGTTACTCTGAACGTGCGAACCTTTTCTCTGATGAGTATACGGAAAATATCCAGTCTGTGCTGTTTGAGGGGATAAAACGAGGCGTGTTCAGCACCGCTAAATTTGACAGCCGCCCGGAGCTGTTGTTGGCACGAATCCTGGAAACAGAATCGGCTGATGTACAGAATTGGCTTCGTCCTGCGCCGCAGGAGTTCAATATCACCTATAACCACGGTCATAACTATGAGCCGGACTTTGTGGTGGAAACCGAGGACACTATTTATCTCGTAGAGGTCAAGGGTGAGGACAAGCTGAATGACCCGGATGTGATTGCTAAGAAAAAGCGCGGCATCCAGTACTGTGAGGTTGCCTCCCGCTGGGGCAAAGCCAACGGCTATAAACAGTGGCGGTATCTGTTTATACCGTCCAAGCAGGTAATGCCAAACTCGTCGTTTATGCAGTTGGCAAAAAGGTTTGGAGAATACTAAATTAACAAATAATCTCTGCAAATACAATTTAGCTAAATGTGTAATGTACAAAATCTGTTCTTCATGGAAACGCTAAGTTTTTCGTGAATCTAATGACACTTGATATAGTCAATATTGTTGCATTAAATTTAGCGTCAAAGCTTTGAATACTAATACGGTTGCGAATAATAATTTAGGTGCTTGTGGCTTTGATGTTTCAACAGAAATATCATCAAATAAAAGAATTGGAGGAATAGAAAATGGCAGAGACCTTTAAACTTCCGTGCTCATCGTATGAGGAGCTGATTAAACTGTTCCAAGCGTATGCGAATACGAAAGAAGGAACCGCACTATCATTGGACGAGATAACCCAAGCCACTGGAGTACCTCGTACTATTGTAAGCAAGAACAATGGTTTTATGGTACAAGTGGGTTTGATCACGGAGGGCAATAAAAAAGCAGCAACCGAAACGGGACGCGCTTTAGGACGAGCATATACCTCAAAAATTACAGATGAAGTTGAACGGATTTGGAAAGAGATTATTGCTGAAGTTGATTTTTTAAACCGGATGTTGTCTGCTGTCCGAATTCGTAATGGCATGGATCGTTCGAGCTTCATTAATCACATTATTTATTCTTCAGGACTCAAAGATGCTAAGGAATCTCGCGCAGGAGCTGGAGCACTGATTGAAATTTTTAAGAGTGTTGGGGTATTGTCAGAGGTTGACGGCAAGCTATCTGTCCTGGATGAACCAAGCTCTGCCCGAGTATCTGTTGCATCAAATACCATATCTGCTGAGCAAACGCATTCAGAACCAGTTGCCCAACAAGCGCTTCCCGTTGCAACAATTTCGGCAAAGAACTCTATTGTCATCAACATCAATATCAACTGTACACCAGCAGATATTGATGGACTCGGCGAAAAAATTAGTCGACTGCTTTACGAGTTGTCTGAATGATTAAGCTATTCATAACAGAGAAAGTAGGTGCAGTATGAGTTATAACATAGTGCTTACTACTGCTGAGGATATTGTTGCAGTTGTTGATGCTGTCATCGCAAAAGGCTCTGAAGCGGCAAAGGATTTCATCGCAGAGTTCACGGGAATAGCAACTGACGATCAGGTTCTTAAAGCACTTCAGATGGCATGTGAACTTCAGTTAATTGTGTTTGATAGTTCACGAGGCTGTTATGGGTCTCCATCATTTTTGGCCCGGAAGCTTGTATCTGCATCATCAGACGAGCAGAAGGCCGTGTTTATGCGCTTGATTTTGGAGCAATATGCTCCATATAATACATTCAAGACACGATACGGTTTTACAAAATCCATTGAGCTTGCTTGTCGCCAAACGAAAACCCTACATATGATGACATCCAACGAGAGAGATGTGAAAAATACGCTTATAAGCATTGCTACCTACGCAAAGGCGCTTAAAAGCGAAGGCGCAAACTTATATAGCTTTGTTGAGGATGTGGATGCAGTAGGTATTATTGAAGCTGCGCTTCGCTCAGCAAACATTACCGAAAACTCGTTGCGTACGTATTGGGGGGAAAATCTGTATACTTTTGTTAATACATCCAATGTGTTTGCCCCTTTGGTTGAGGCATTGCAGAAAACTCATTCTGGGACAATGGATGTTCGTTCTATCGTTGTTTGTGCGGCAAATGCATTTGAATCTTTTTTAGCTGATTTTGCAGTAAGAAAAGGAGTCTCTTTAAGCGGTAGAAATGGGATACTGCAAAAGCGAGATGCATTATCTGCACACATTTCGAAAAAACATCGAGGGATGATTGAATTCGTTGGACAAGTCCGCAATGCGGCAGACCACGGTGCAGATCCCGACGAAAACAACCAAGTTTGGACAATCTCTAATGAAACTGCAAGAATATATCCCTGCATTATAGCAGCGCTAATTAAAGCGATTTTTTCACGAGATGCTACAGGGAGCATTGAAGTATAAATAGGATTTTCTCATATGCTGTGTGGGGGGAGAACCTTTTTATCAGACTGACCTTTATGACCATAATGCAACTGGTCACCACATACTAAGAGGGAGTGAAACACCGAAAATGTTTTACTCCCTCTTTTGTAATTATTCTTTTTTCTGCGATTCATTCAGGCTGGCCCAGTGCTGGCGCAGCAGACTTTCTGCTTCTCTGCGAAAGGAATCTTGGAACATGACAGCCACAACCAATGCGCTAAGTATGCTGCCTTCCACGACGAGGGCGAGCACCCGCACATCCACCTGATGGCCTGGTCCGCAAAGCCGGGACAGGCCTATCTTTCCAAAGAGGGCATCCGTCAGATCAAGTCCAAGCTGACCAACGATATCTTCCGCAACGAAATGCTCCATCTCTACGAACAGAAGTCAGAGTCCAGAGATGAGTTGGTGCGGGAGGCGCGGCGGGCAATGCTGGAACTGGTGCAGACCATGCAGGATAGCATGTGCGACCACCCGGACGCTGAGCGGCTCATGCTGGAGCTGGCGGCGCAGCTTGAAACAGTCAAGGGAAAGAAATCCTATGGCTACCTCCCCAAACGGCTGAAGAAACTGGTGGATGAAATTGTTGATGAGATGGAGCGGCTCCCCGGCGTGAGCAGATGCTATGACCGGTGGCTACTCCTGCAAGGCAAGGTGGCTGCCTACTACCACGACAAGCCCCGGGAGCGCATCCCGCTCTCACAGCAAAAGGAGTTCCGGCAGATCAAGAACGCGGTCATTCAGGAAGCGGAGCGCCTGCACTTGGGTGAGATCGGCTTCGAGGAGAAGGGTCTCAATCAGCAGGACGAGCCGGAGGAATACCGCAACGCCTCCTACGACTACTGGACGCTGCGGGATATCATCCGGGACGAGCGCCTGACCATGGAGGAGCGGAGCGACGCCGTCTCTGAAATGAACAAACTGGCAGAAAGCGGTGATATGCACGCCCAGTACCTGATGGGAAAGCTCTGGCGGGATGGCCCTCTGCTGATACCGGACTCGGTTAACGCCGATACTGGCTTGAGCAAGCCGCGGAGCAGGGCCATCTGATAGCACAATATTCCTTGGCCAAGCTGTACCTCTCCGATGATGTTGAGGTACGGGATATTCGCCTGGGGCTGAATTGGCTGTACACCGCCGCGGTCAACGGAAGCAGCTGCGCCATGTACCGGCTGGCCAAGGAGTGTCTCAAAGGCGAGCACATCCAAAAGGATACCGCAAGAGCGGCGGAGTGGTTTACCATGTCGGCTGAAAGAGGAAATCCCTACGCCCAGTATATGCTGGGCAAGCTGTACCTTACCGGAACGGAAGCTCCCTATGACGAGGAACGAGCAATCCACTGGCTGACCCGATCCGCCGAGCAAGGCAATCAGTATGCACAGTACCTTCTGAACCATTTGGAGGAAAACCGTCCGCCCTCTGCGATGCTGGCAGTGACCCGGCTGCTCCATCACATGAGCCGGATCTTCCGGGACAACTCCGTCCCTAAGTCCCACCCCGGCGGAATCCAGATCGACCGCAAGCGGCTGAAAAAGTTGCAGGAGAAGCGCATGGCCCTGGGCCACAAGCTGGATGACCATGAGGAGCAGTGGCCCGATCTGACCATGTAAGAGGCGCAAAAACTGGGCCGCAAAACAAAGAATAAAACCCTTCCACGCGGAAGGTAGAAAGGAACTGAATGAGAAAATCCAAATACAATTCGTTTGATGAACTCCCACTGATGCTGACCGTGGAGGATGTGTCCCATGTGCTGGGCATCGGTCTGGCCCACGCCTACGAGGTGGCCCACCGCAGGGATTTCCCCACCATCACACTGGGAAGCCGCATCATCGTTCCCCGTGACAAATTCATGGAATGGATCGACGAACAGGCTGCGAAAAAATCTGAAATATTTTAGTAGCTATTCCAAAAACTCTGTGGTATGTGTTTGTGTTAAAAAAGGAGGGATCATAAATGGCAAAGAAACGAGCCAACGGCGAGGGCAGCATCCGTAAAAAGCCCAGCGGCCGCTGGGAGGGCAGATATACCCAGGGCATCGACCCGGTCACTGGCCGGGCTATCCAGAAAAGCGTGTCCGCCAAGACCCAGGCGGAGTGCAAAGAAAAGCTGGCGAAAGCCATTCAGGAGAATCGCGGCGTGCCGCTCAATCACACGGGCGACTACACCGCAGCGGAGTGGTGCCGCCTGTGGTTTGAAACTTACAGCAAGCCCAACATCCGCTACAACACCGCCAAGGGCTATGAGGGGATCATTGAACACCACATCATCCCGGCCATCGGCGCGATCAAGCTTAAGCAGCTCTCGTCCATCCACATCCAGAGAATGTATAACGACCTGAAAGAAAACGGCAGGATGCCCCGTGGGGCGAAACAGAACGACAAGCCCCTGTCCAACACCTTCGTGCGGCGTGTCCATGCGGTGCTGCAGGCGGCGCTGAAGCAGGCGGTGAAAGAGCGGCTCATCCCATACAATCCCTGCGAGAACTGCCGCATCCCGCCTAAGGACAAAAAAGAGATGACCATCCTGCCGCCGGAGAAGATCGGCAGATACCTTCAGGAAGCGGAGAAGTACGGTGTCCTGCCCATGCTCTATCTGGAGCTGTCCAGCGGCCTGCGCCGGGGCGAACTGCTGGCGCTCCAGTGGGCGGACTTGAATGTGAAGGAGCGCATCCTGACGGTGAATAAGCAGGTCACCCGCATGGAGGGCGAGCTGGATGTGACAGAACCGAAAACGAAAAACTCTGTCCGCAAGGTGGCGCTGTCGCAGCAGGCGGTCGACCTGCTGGTACAGGAGCATGAACTGCACCCGGACAACCCCATCCTGTTCCCGTCGCCCCGCACAGGCGGCTACTGGAGTCCGGACGCCGTGTCGCGGATCAACCGGAAGCTGCTGAAAAACGCAGGCATCGAGGAGCACGTGCGCTTTCACGATTTGAGACATACATTCGCCACGATGGCGATCTCCAGCGGCGTGGACGTGAAGACCCTGTCCAGCATGCTGGGCCACTACAGCGCGGGCTTCACGCTGGACACCTACACGCACATCACCAACGATATGCAAAGAGGCGCAGCTGAGAAGATCGGCGGCTTTATGGAATCGGCAACGGCAACGACCACGCCGGAACCTCCCGACCCGCCGGAGGAAAGCCGGTGCAAGGTGATTCCGTTCGAAAAAGTGGGGTAAGAACGAAAGTTGCCCAAGGGACAAAACTATGTCCCTTGGGCATCAATTTTCTGTCGAGAGGAAAACCTCCTCATCTTTTGTGCGGGGCAACGCATTACCAGTGAATATAGTTCACATCTGCGTGGCATCCAGCTGCGTAACTTTCAAAATTACTTCTGCTTTCGACACCATGATAGTAAAAATCCACGGTCTTTGCGTACTTGAGGATTTCACAAACATATATGGAATCCTGTAGCCCACAAGACAGTCCCATAACCACTACTTTGTCGTAGCAAGGGATCCTCGAAAAGACATTTTTGTATTTCTGCACAATCTCTCCGCTGTTTTTGAAATACTGGACAGCCGCAAGCTCAAGCACATCGTTCACAGCATTTCTGGTTGTAGTGTCTCTGTAGTCAGAATCCTCATCCTCAATAACATTAAAAATATCAGGTTTTTGATAATCATTGTGACCCAGCACAAGTTCCTGTCCAACAGTGCCGTGTATATGGAGGATGTCAAAATTAACAGGGTAAAAACTATCTTCGATGGTCGTAGTATAGTTGAAGGACAGAACAAAGTCGCCTTTCTGCGGCCTGAAATACTGGTCAGGCAGTATGTGCGTATTAAAGCTCCTAATCCACGAATCAAACTGCTGCTTCAAAACTCGGATGTACTCGTTGTAGTATCCTACATTCCAAGAGGGGCTGTCCCAGTAACCCGCACGATCATCATCAGCCTCTGCATTATCCATCGCTTCATCATAGATTTCATCGGCATCCAAGTAGTTAAATACTTGTAACATATCCTCGAATTTGGACCAAGTGTCAATTTCCTTTGGAGAGAAATTGCCGCGTTCATAGAAAAGCTGGTCCACCTTGCTTACCAGCTCACAATATCCATTTTCAAGTAAAAATACTTTGAAATTGCTATAGGTTGTCTTCAAACCATAGTGGAGGTCAAACCCATTTCCAATCACATAGAAGGTCATACAATCACCAGATCCTTGTTGTACTTATCAGTCATGTACATTATAGGGAGTAACACAGTTGAATTCAAGTTTCCGTTGTATCTGCGGCGAAAATACCCGAGTTGCACCCGTTAGGGATGGGTTAGGGATTTTACGGTTTTCACAGTTTTTCTGCACCGCAGTTATTGCCGCCATTTTGCCTCTCTGTCCACAGTTGAAATGTGGTTAAGCACACTTCGAAAATCGAACTTATAACGCAGAAAAACCGCCTAAAAGGCGGTTTTTCGATGGAAGATGGTCCGAGTGACAGGATTCGAACCTGCGGCATCCTGCTCCCAAAGCAGGCGCGCTACCAACTGCGCTACACCCGGTTATTGAGTTTTTTATCCGGCTGGGCGTATTCTCCCAAACCACGCGCGCTACCAACTGCGCAACACCTCGTTCTTATAGCTTACCTATTATAATACACGAAGGGTGCAGGCGTCAAGCCCCAACAGCGGTATGCTGCAGCGCCTACGGCAAATATCATGTAAGGAGGCGGAGAAGCCCCAGAATCAACAGATGGGCGGGATAAAACGCATAGAAAAACCACTTATAAAAGGTGCGGCCCCGGACTGCCCGCCTTCCGTTATAAAGGTGCAGGATGACGAAGCCGGACACTAAGATCGGCACCGCGCAGCCGATGGCATCTGCCAAAGAACCGCTGCCCAGCCCGGCCATGCCGCCGTACAGCAGCGCCGCTGCGGAAAAGGCAGCTTTTTTGCGCGCGGGCGCGTCCTTTGCCCATGAAAACAGCAGCGTAAAGATGGGCGCCAGCAAGGCCCAGTCACAGAAAAGCGAGGCGCAGATCAGCAGGACAATGCAGATGCCGCGCAGCACGCGGTCGTGTACCTGCTCCTGCACCAGCAGCACCAAAAAGCAGAGCAGCAGCGTGAACAGCATATTGAACTGCACAAACCCCGCCATGCCGTACTCCGGAAAAGCCAGCTGGTAGGGGAACTGCGCAAGAAGTGCAAAAACCAGCAGCCGTGCAGCGTAGTTCCGCTTGGAGCGGGTGCGGCCGTAACCCTCCACAAGGAAATAGCACATCGTCACGGCGGTAAAGTAGCCGATGAACAAAAACAGGTTCGTCAGCGGCTGCCCGGCGGGCAGAAGGGCATTTGCAATGTGATTCAGCAGCATGGTGAGCATGGCAAGCATTTTGATGGCATCGCGGTTCATGGAAAAGACCCCTTTCACTTTCATTGTAGAGTACGAGGCATCGGGGGTCAACATTGCAAAGCAGAAAAATTGCACGGCTCTTTCTTTTCCCTTGTCCCTGCGCTATAATAAAAACCGGTGAAAGGAAGGTATATAAGATGAAGGAATCCATACAGTTCAGCCGCAGGGTATTCTGTGACGGTATGCGGGACGGGTTTCCGATTGCACTGGGATACTTTGCGGTTTCGTTCTCGCTGGGCATTGCGGCCCGGAATGCGGGCCTGACGCCGATGCAGGGCTTTTGGGCCAGCCTTTTGAACAACGCCTCGGCGGGGGAGTATGCGGCCTTTACGCTGATCGCCGCCAAGGCTACCTATCTGGAGGTGGCCGTCATCACTCTGATCGCCAACGCGCGGTATCTTTTGATGAGCTGTGCGCTGGCCCAGCGCTTTTCGCCCGAAACGCCGTTTTTTCATCGGCTGCTCATCGGGTACGATGTCACGGATGAACTGTTCGGCATCACGATCGCGCGGCCCGGATACTTGAACCCCTGCTACACCTACGGCGCGATTCTGCTCGCAGCCCCGGCGTGGGCAATCGGCACGGCGCTGGGCATCGTGGCAGGCAACGCCCTGCCGCTGCGGGTTGTCAGTGCGCTGAGCGTGGCGCTTTACGGCATGTTTCTGGCCATCATCATCCCTCCGGCGCGCAAGGACCGCGTTGTGGCGGCGCTGGTGCTGCTCAGCTTTGTGCTCAGCTTTGCCTGCAGCTACCTGCCGGGCGTTGCGGCCCTGTCTGACGGCACCCGCACGATCCTGCTGACGGTGCTGATCTCCGGTGCAGCGGCGGTGCTGTTCCCGGTGCCGGCACAGGAGGAGGTGGGCGACCATGAATAACTACATTTACATTGCCGTTATGGCGCTGGTATCCTACGCCATTCGCATCCTGCCGCTTACGCTGATCCGTAAGCCCATCAAAAATCGCTTTATCCAGTCGTTTTTGTACTATGTGCCCTATGTGACACTGGCGGTCATGACCTTTCCGGCCATCATCCGTGCTACCCAGACGCCGATCTCGGGTGCGGCTGCTCTGGCGGCAGGTATCATCGCAGCATGGTGCGGTGCAGGGCTGTTCCCTGTGTCGGTCATCTGCTGCGCACTGGTGTTTGCCATTGAGCTGTTTGTGTAAGCCAGACCATCAGCAGGCAAGACGGCTTTTCAACACGCGATGCCTCCCTCACAGAGGGAGGTCAGTTTGTAGAAAAAGCCCTTTTTGGGGTAGAAATGTAGGGATGGGTCTTGACCCATCCGCACCGCTGGCCGCGCGCAGCGCATAAAATCGCGCCGAACGGCGCGCTATTTCCCGATATATCGTACTATTGGCTGGACTGCACGGAACGGTCAAGACCGTTCCCTACAAACCCGCCAAAAGTTCGCAATCGTCCCGTTAGGTTTATCGACAGCCTGGCCTCCCTCACAGAGGGAGGTTTTTTGTTTTGTGCAGGATGCACAAAATACAAGCATGATTTTTGGTGAGCGAAAATGACTGAAACTGGTTGATTTTGACGCAATGCGTGGTATAATACAGATACAATCAATCAGAAAACATCACAAAACACCAAAAACAGTCACACATAAGACCGGAAAGGGGGCTGCTCATGTTAGCAGAAGAACGCTTTGCACTGATTTTAGATCTCCTGACAGAAAAACGCACTGCCACCGTTCAGGAGCTCTGTGAGGCGCTGAACGCCAGTGAATCCACCATCCGCCGCGATTTGACCGAGCTTGACCGGCAGGGTCGGCTGAATAAGGTCCACGGCGGCGCAACGCTGCCGAACGGCCAGTTTTTGGCGGACGAGCCTACGATGGCTGCCAAGGAGTCGCTGGCCGTCAGCCAGAAGCAGAGCATCGCTGAGGCGGCGGCAGCGCTGATCACTGCCGAGGATTTCGTCTATGTTGACGCGGGCACCTCAACGCTGGCAATGGTCCGGGCGCTGAGCGGCCCTGCGCTCGAGGCGCATTATGTCACCAACGGCATTGCCCATGCGCGGCTGCTGGCGCAGAAAAGCTGCCATGTCTGCCTGCCGGGCGGGCTGCTGCGCCCCCGGACCGAGGCCATCATCGGCGCGGCGGCTGTCACGGCGCTGCAGCAGTTCAATTTTACCAAGGCCTTTATGGGGGCCAACGGCGTGGCGATGGATGCGGGCTTTACGACCCCTGACCCCGAGGAGGCCGCCGTCAAGGCCGCCGCGATCCGCCGCGCCCGGCAGATATGGTTCCTGACGGATGATTCAAAGTTCGGGCGCATCTATCCGGCCGTCATCAGCGCGCTTCGTGATGCCGCGATCCTGACCAATCGCTGCCCTGATCCGAAATACGGCCAACTCACACTTGTAAAGGAGACAGAGCGATGATCTACACCGTAACCTTCAACCCGGCGATTGACTATGTTGTGCGGCTTGACAGAGAACTGCGGGTCGGCGATGTGAACCGCGCCAGAGGAGAGGACTGTGTGCTGGGCGGCAAGGGCATCAATGTATCCGGTGTGCTGGCACAGCTTGGCTGTGAGAGCGTGGCGCTCGGCTTTGTGGCGGGTGAGACCGGCGCCTGGCTGGAGCGCGGCCTTGCTGCGCAGGGGCTGAAAACAGACTTTGTCCGCCTTGCACAGGGAATGACCCGCATCAATGTCAAGATCAAGGCGGGGCAGGAGACCGAGCTGAACGGCGCCGGTCCCGACATCCCCGAGGATGCAATGCGGGCGCTGGAGGAAAAGCTCGACCGCTTGCAGCAGGACGATATTCTGGTGCTGGCAGGCAGCATCCCCGCAAGTCTGGCACAGACCACCTATGAGCGGATTCTGGCCCGGCTCGAGGGCCGCGGCGTCCGCGCGGTCGTGGATGCCACCCGCGACCTGCTCGTGAATGTGCTGCGCTACCGTCCGTTCCTCATCAAGCCGAACAACCATGAGCTGAGCGAGATCACCGGTGTAAAGCTGACCACCGACAGGGAGATCGCAGCGGCGGCAAAGATGATGCAGGATAAAGGTGCGCGCAATGTGCTCGTCAGCATGGCAGGGGACGGTGCCATGCTGCTGGATGAGCAGGGGGGCGTGCACCGCATCGGCTGCCCCAAGGGCAAGGTTGTCAACAGTGTCGGCGCAGGGGACAGCATGGTGGCCGGCTTTGTGGCGGGCTACCAGCAGAGCGGCGGAGATTATGAGGCTGCGCTGCGTCTGGGCACCGCCTGCGGCAGTGCCACCGCGTTTAGTCTGGGTCTGGCGACAAAGGCGGACATTGATAAGCTGCTCAAGACGATGGAGTAAGCGGCTTTTGCGGAGCGGTCAAGACCGCTCCCTACAAGGCACCCATAAACCTCAGTTTGTAGGGAGGGGGTCTCGACCCCTCCGGGGCCGTTCGCCCCTATACAAACATACATTATAATTGAAGGAGAACTGTCTTATGCGTATTACGGAACTGTTCACTGCGCAGTCCATCGCACTGGATGTCGCAGCCCCGGATCAGGCTGCCATCATCGACAAGCTCGTTGATCTGCAGGCGACCCACGGCAACATCACCGACAAGGACGCCTACAAAAAAGCCCTCTATGCCCGCGAGGCCGAGGCATCCACCTATGTGGACAATGGCATCACGGTGCCCCATGCCCGCACGGCCTGCGTCACACGGCCCAGTCTGGCGGCCCTGCGCCTGAGCGAACCGGTGCAGTATAATGCGGACGATGACGGCAAGACGGACTTGCTGTTTGCGATTGCCGCACCGGAAAACGGCAGCCTGCACATCGACATGCTGGCCCGTATGATGCAGATGCTCATGAACGAGGATTTTGTTGAGAAGCTGCGCGCCGCCAAGACACCCACCGCGTTCCTTGATGCCATTGACGCGCAGGAGGACGCCCAGTTTGGCGAGGAGAGCTTTACCGAGCAGGAGATCCCCCGGAACGGCTACCGCGTGCTGGCCGTGACGGCCTGCCCCAACGGTATTGCCCACACCTACATGGCGGCCGAAGCCCTGACCAAGACAGGGGATAAGCTGGGCCTGCCCACCAAGGTCGAGACCAACGGCTCTGACGGTGCAAAGAATATTTTGACGGCCGAGGAGATTGCCGCCTGTGACGGCATCATCATTGCGGCGGACAAAAATGTTGAGACCGCCCGCTTTGACGGCAAGCCGGTGCTGTTTGCCCGCGTGGATGACGGCATCCATAAGCCGGAGGAGCTGATCAAGAAGATCGCCCACGGCGAGGCACCCATATTCCACGCCAAGGGCGGCGCAGCGCAGAGCCAGAGCGCGGGCGGTGCCGGTGACACGGTGGCGCACAGCCTGTACAAGCACCTGATGAACGGTGTTTCCCACATGCTGCCCTTTGTGGTGGGCGGCGGCATCATGATCGCGCTGGCCTTCCTGCTGGATGATTACAGCATCGACCCGTCCAACTTCGGCATGAACACCCCGGTGGCTGCCTTCTTCAAGACGGTGGGCGGCGCGGCGTTCGGCTATATGCTGCCGATCCTTGCGGGCTTTATCGCAATGTCCATCGCCGACCGTCCGGGTCTGGCGGTCGGCTTTGCGGGCGGTGTACTGGCAATGAACGGCACAAGCTTTGCGGGCCTTGCTTCCGGTGATACGACCGGCGTCTCCGGCGGCTTTCTCGCGGCGCTGCTGGCCGGCTTTGCGGCTGGCTGCATCGTGCAGTTCCTCAAGAACATCACCGAGAAGCTGCCTGCCAGCCTGAACGGCATCCGCCCGATGCTGATCTACCCGCTGGGTGGTATTCTGGTCATCGGTCTGGTTATGTGCGGCATCAACCCGCTGATGGGCATCATCAACACTGCCATGAGTGACTGGCTGAACGCGCTGGGCGGCAGCTCCAAGATCCTGCTGGGTGCGATCGTGGCCGGTATGATGAGCGTGGATATGGGCGGCCCCTTCAACAAGGCAGCCTATGTGTTCGGCACGGCGGCGCTGGCCTCCGGCAACTATGAGGTCATGGCGGCGGTCATGGTCGGCGGCATGGTCCCGCCCATCGCAATCGCGCTGTCCACCACCTTCTGCCCCAAAAAGTGGAGCCCCGATGAGCGCCGCAACGGCATCGTCAACTATGTCATGGGCCTCTGCTTCGTCTCCGAGGGGGCGATCCCGTATGCGGCCACGGACCCGCTGCGTGTTTTGCCCAGCTGCATTATCGGCTCGGCTTTGTCCGGCGTGCTGTCCATGGTGTTCGGCTGCGCGCTGCGCGCCCCGCACGGCGGTATCTTTGTATTCCCGGTCGTTGACCACGCACTGCTCTATGTGGTGGCCCTCGCCGCCGGTTCCGCTGTCGGCGCTGTGATTTTAAGCCTGCTCAAAAAGGACTACACCGCAGAATAAACTTGTATATGGCAAAGGCCGCTCTCAAATGGGAGCGGCCTTTTTTGCACGGTGATGCCGGATACAAAAGCTGCCCCCGCCACAAAGGGCAGGGGCAGAAAGCAGAGCGGTAAAAGGGTTTGTGCGGGTAGGGGATCAGCCCAGGCTGATTCCCATGGCGCGGGCGACATTCAGCATGTCGCAGTCGCCGGGTACTCCGCGGGTCTTACCGGCGATGTCGGCAAGCGGGTTGGCAGTCACATGGCGGTTGACCATCGCAACGGTCACGCCGAAATGCTCGTCTGCCACAAGGCCGGCTGCGTAGGAGCCGAACTGGGTGGCCAGCACGCGGTCGTAGGCGCTGGGGCTGCCGCCGCGCTGCATGTGGCCCGGGATGCAGACCCGGGTCTCCATGCCGGTCTTTTTCTGGACGGCGGCGGCAATGCGGTTGGTGGCGGTGGTGTAACCGGCCTCGGCGCGCTTGGCGGTCCACTCCTTGCGCTTCAGCTTGGCCTCATCCACGTTCATGGCACCCTCGGCCACGGCGATGATGGAGAAGTTGGAGCCGCGCTTTGCCCGGCGCTCCACGGCCTCGCAGACGCGGTCGATGTCGTAGGGCTGCTCGGGCAGCAGGATGATATCCGCGCCGCCTGCAATGCCGGAGTAGAGGGTCAGCCAGCCGGCCTTGTTGCCCATGATTTCGATGCACATCACGCGGCTGTGGCTGCCGGCGGTGGTGTGGATGCGGTCGATGACCTCGGTGGCAATGTCCACAGCGGTGTGGAAGCCAAAGGTCACATCGGTGCCGTAGATATCATTGTCGATGGTCTTGGGCAGACCGATGATGTTCAGGCCTTCCTGCGAGAGCAGGTTGGCGGTTTTGTGGGTGCCGTTGCCGCCCAGGCAGAGCAGGCAGTCCAGCTTTGCGTCCTTGTAGGTCTTTTTCATGGCCGCGACCTTATCGACCTTGTCATCCTCGACCACGCGCATCAGTTTGAAGGGGGTGCGCTTGGTGCCCAGAATGGTGCCGCCCAGTGTCAGAATGCCGCGGAAGTCGTCCTCGCACATCTCCCTGTACTCGCCGTTGATCAGGCCGTGGTAGCCGTTCAGGATGCCCACAATCTCCACATTATCACCCATCCGGGCATACAGTGCCTTTGCCACGCCACGAATGGTTGCGTTCAGGCCCGGGCAGTCGCCGCCGGAGGTCAGGATGCCAACACGTTTTTTCATCTCACAAATCCCTCGTTTCCTCTTGATCTTTCCCACCGCAGAGCAGGGGATATCTGGTACTATAAGAGTATTCCCAAAGGGGAAATGTGTCAAGAAAAAATTTTGTAAAAAGAAAAAAGAGACACACCGAAGTATGTCTCTTTTTTCGATCGGAGCAGCGGGATTTGAACCCACGGCCTCCTCGTCCCGAACGAGGCGCGCTACCAACTGCGCTATGCCCCGAAAATACCGCAGCCAGTTGAGACTGCGGTTTTCTTGGTTGGGGATGAGAGAATCGAACTCCCACAAGTAGAGTCAGAGTCTACCGCACTACCACTATGCAAATCCCCATCATTCTGTTGTCGTCAGCTTTGACCTCGCCGCTGACAAGGGATATTATACTATACGGCCCGGGTCTTGTCAACACTTTTTTTGAGATTTTTCGCCTGAGCAGAAAATGCCAAAAACTTTCTCTTTCCGGCAAAGTATGTTAGAATAGAGTCACTAAGATTCAGGAGGATATTTTTATGCTGAAACGTCTGCGCGCAAAGCATCCCGTCGGCTTCTGCGTTTTATCCGAGGTGCTGTTTCTGGGCAGCCTGCTGCTGGCATCCTATCTCATTGTGTTTGCACTGGTGCTCTTTGGGGTGGACCTGGAACGGGTGGACTCCTACTTCCTCAGCGCCGTGCAGGAGGCGGTGGGTATGGTGGTGGCGTTGGTCATTCTGGGCCGCACCGGTAAGATGTACCTGCTCCGCCGCCGGGGCAGCGGCTTTTTCAATGGGCTGCTGGTGGGAATGTATCCGCTGGTGCTCATTGGTTACAGCCTGTATACTAAGCTGATGTTCGGGATGCCCGAGGATGGCCAGCTGCAGCCTGTGTTCAGCATCTTCAGCTTCTTTTTGAGCATGGCACTGGTGGGCGTGGCGGAGGAGTTCATCTTCCGCGGGGTCATTGCCCAGAGTCTGCTGGAGCGCTTTGGCACCGGCAGGGCGGGGGTCTGGAAAGCCTGCCTGCTGTCGGGCCTGCTGTTTGGCGCGGCCCACCTGACCAATCTGCTGTCCAGCGCTCCCTTCGGTGTGCTGATGCAGTGTGTCTTTGCGGCATCGCTGGGCACGCTGTTCGCAGCCATCTATTTCCGCACCGGCAACCTGTGGGTCACGGTGTTCCTGCACGGGGCCATGGACATTGCTTCTATGCTGGTGGGCGGCCTGTACGGCACGGAGGACGTGGCCGAGAGCATTTCGGGCTATGATGCCAGCATGATGCTCTCGCTCTTGATCTATCTGATCCCGACTCTCTTCCTGCTGCGCAAAAAGAAGATCGGCGAGGTGGCGCTCTACTTTGGCCGGGACTGCGCCCCGGCAGCTGCTCCGGCCCCGGAGGAAAACGGGGAACGGCTCCGGTAAGCCCTCTTGCCTTTTGAAACAAAAAGGATTACAATCAGTCAAGGCAAACCGAGAGACAAATACTTCGATTCGGAGGAGAAGATACTATGGCATGTACAACGCTTCTGGTTGGTAAAAACGCATCCTATGACGGCTCCACCATGATCGCCCGCAACGACGATTCCGGTTCCGGCCATTTCACGGCAAAGAAATTCGTGGTGGTCCAGCCCGAGGAGCATCCGGCGGTCTACCGCTCGGTGCTGTCCCATGTGGAGATCCCGCTGCCCGGTAACCCCATGCGGATGACCGCCATGCCCAACGCCGTGGAGGGCAAGGGAATCTGGGCCGCAGCCGGTGTCAATGCCGCCAATGTCGGCATGACCGCCACCGAGACCATCACCTCCAACCCCCGCGTGCTGGGCGCTGACCCGCTGGTGGTGTACCAGCCTGCCAGGGGGGAGCAGCCCGAGGTGCCCGGCGGCATCGGCGAGGAGGACATCGTCTATCTGGTGCTGCCCTACATCCACACCGCCCGCGAGGGCGTGGAGCGGCTGGGCAAGCTGCTGGAGACTTACGGTACTTACGAGATGAACGGCATTGCATTCCAGGACGTAAACGAGATCTGGTGGCTGGAGACCATCGGCGGCCATCACTGGATGGCACGCCGTGTGCCCGATGACAGTTATGTGGTGATGCCGAACCAGCTGGGCATTGATGCCTTTGATCTGGACGATGCCTTTGGCGCGCAGGAAAACCATCTCTGCTCGGCTGACCTGAGGGAGTTCATTGCAAAGTATCACCTCGACCTGGCACAGGACGGCGTGTTCGATCCTCGTGCCGCCTTTGGCAGCCACACCGATTCCGACCACGTTTACAACACGCCCCGCGCCTGGTACATGCTGCGCACCCTGAACCCCACCACCTGGGTCTGGGATGGCCCCGATGCCGACTATACCCCGGCTTCCGACGACCTGCCCTGGTGCATGGTGCCGGAGAAGAAGATCACCCCCGAGGACGTGAAATATGTGCTGTCCAGCCATTATCAGGGCACACCGTACGATCCGTATGCAAGCTACGGTGCCAGAGAGAACCGGGGCGTTTACCGCTCCATCGGCATCAACCGCAACGACTTTGTGGCGCTGATCCAGCTGCGGCCTGATCTGCCCGCCGACCTGCAGGCAGTGGAGTGGGTGGCCTACGCCTCCAATGCCCTGAACGCCATGGTGCCCTTCTACGCCAACGTGGAGACGACCCCGGCCTATCTGGCCGGCACCACCGGTGAGGTGTCCACCGACAGCTTCTACTGGGTCAGCCGGATGATCGCTGCGATGGCGGATGCTTCCTATGGCAAGTCGGTGTTCCATGTCGAGCGCTATGAGCTGGGCGTGCTCTCCGCCTGCCGTGCCCTGCTGAATCAGTATGACGCAAAGCAGCTGGCCGAGAGCGACCCTGCCCGCCGCGCCGCCCTGCGCCAGGAGGCCAACGAGGCCCTGGCCGCTGAGGTCAAGGCCCGCGCCGCCGACACGCTGGATAAGGTGTTGTTTGAGCTGAGCAGCAATATGAAGAACGCATATTCCCGTTCGGATATGTGATATTTGAACGATATAATCCGTTTTGTAGAAATAAGAATGCCCTGTACCATGCAAAACGGTACAGGGCATTGTTGTTTTGAAAGATAATTTAAGCGGCCAGAGCGGTCTTGATGGCGTTCATCACGGCATCGCTGTTCTCACAGCACACCATGACCACTTCGCCGGTGGGGACAGTGGCCACCTTGGCGGCGGCAGCGATCTGATACTGATCCTCGAGGTAGTGCTCCATCGTCTGCTGCTGGTTCTGGATATAGGCATCCATTGCGTCCACGACCTCCTGCGTCTTGCCCTCAGCAGGCTTGATGATGGCAACGCCGTAGCTCTGCACCATCATGGAAGAGAGGGAAGCAGCAAGATCGGTGTAGCTGCCCTCGGGCAGGTCCAGCAGGGGGAGCAGCATGTTCTGGATCTCATCGTTCAGGTCATCCGCCGGATAGCTGGCGCTGTAGCCGTACTGGGCGGTGAACTTGCCGTCCTCTGCCGGGGAGAAGATCATATAATAATCATTGTCCTCGGCTTCCCGGGCATCGTGGATGATCTGGGTGTAGTCTTTGGGGGTGGTATCTTTTTTGCTGCCGCAGCCGGTGAACACCAGCAGGGCACAGCCAAGAGCCAGCAGAGCGGCGAGAATGCGTTTTTTCATGGTCGTAGTTCCTTTCGTCTGACAAAGGCAGGGTGATCGTGATCAGTCTGCCCGCCTTTGGGGGCGTTTATGCAGCCGCTGAACGGCGGCCTTGTATCAGGAATACGGCCCGGAAGGCCGGAAGATTGCACGGCAGTTGTAACAGTTCTGTGAACGGCTTACAGCTGCAGTGCCTCCAGATCACCGTGGTTGACCGGAGTAGAAAGGATGATCTGGGTGCTGGTGGTGCCCAGTTTCTGGAACTGCAGGATCAGGTGCTCCAGCTGGGGCATGCTGCCGCAGCTGACCTTGATGAGAAAGGTGTAGGCACCGGTGACATGGTAGCACTGCAGTACCTCCTTGCTGTTCTGCATCAGCTCCACCAGCTCGTCCCGGTGGCTGGGTGTGACGGACAAGCTGATGAGCGCGTCCACATAGACACGGTCTGCCGGGCGGTTCAGCACCACGGTGTAGCCGCTGATGATGCCGTCGGTCTCCAGCTTGTGGATGCGGCTGGAAACAGCCGGGCTGGTCAGTGCCACCTGCTCGGCGATCTCCTTGACGGGCATCCGGGCATTTTTTGCGAGAAGGGAGAGGATCTTGCGGTCTAAATCGTCCATGAGAAAGGTCTCCTTTTATATTTTTGTTGAATTATACAAAAATTTTTGAAAGTAAAGTTTTACTGTTGTCGCAATCGCATAAACTGCGGAAAAACTCGCTTTTGTGTTTTCCGTGTTAATTATATAAAGTTTTGATCGAAATGTAAAGTGCTAAATTAAAGCAAATGTCAAAAATTTTGTTTGACAAGAAAAGAAAAAAGCGTATAATACATATCGCGAGGCATGATAAGCGCCAAAGACTGCGCAAAACACGTTGTTTCTCAAGTGCCTGCATTTGAATTGCGATTCCCAACTTTATATACTTTCCCACCCCTCTATACACAAAAACCCGCTGCCAGGCGGGTTTTTGTGTTTGTTGGGGATTTTTTTATTTGTTCGAGACGATAGGACGGCGGGGAGTTTCCCAAAGCAAGTGTCCGGAGGGTGGGACCCGACTGCCGTCAGGCAGTTGGGCGGGGGATGGAATGCCCCGTATCACTTGCGTGGGAAAGCTCCCCAACGGCCGATTCCCTTTATTAAACCAAGAATCCCTCAAAACAGTGCAGGTCCTCGGTTTTGACGATGCCTTCCAGATAGAGCCCGTCCTCCCGGTACTCCTCCAACTGCACGCTGCCCCGCTCCCGCATGGGGGCGGCCAGGCCCAGCTTATCATAGGGCAGCAGCACCCGGATGGTGTGCACCCGGTCACTGAGCAGCTCGTCCAGCTTTTTCAGCAGGGCATCCAGACCGTAGCCGGTCTTGGCACTGGTCAACAGGATGTCCGGGTCAAAGTTCAGGGCATTGGGCTTGTCACACTTGTTGTAAACGGTCAGGCGGGGGATGTCGGCACAGTCCAGCCCGTCCAGCACCTCATCGGTAACGGCCAGCTGCTCTTCCCGCTGATCGTCGCCCGCGTCCGCCACCCGCACGATGACATCAGACCATGCGGCTTCCTCCAGCGTGGATTTAAAGGCCTCCACCAGATTGTGGGGCAGACGGGAGACAAAGCCGACCGTGTCCACCAGCAGAACGGCCATGCCGCTGGGCAGCACCAGCTTCCGGCTGGTGGGGTCCAGGGTGGCAAACAGCATGTCGGCCTCGGCCACGCTGGGGCCGCACAGGGCATTCATCAGGCTGGATTTGCCCACGTTGGTGTAACCCACAAGGCTGACCACCGGCATCCCGGTCTTGGCCCGGGCCTTGCGGCTCTCGCCCCGGCGCTTTTCCATCTCGGCCAGCTTTTCGGCCAGTGCGTCGATGCGGGCGTGGACGTGGCGGCGGTCCAGCTCCAGCTTGGTCTCACCGGCACCACGGCGGGCACCACCACCGCCGCCGCCACCGCCGCCCTGACGGCTCAGGCTCTCGCCCATTCCCTGCAGGCGGGGCAGACGGTAGCGCAGAAGCGCCAGCTCGGTCTGCAGCTTGCCCTCGTTGGTCACGGCGCGGCTGCGGAAGATCTCCAGAATCAGCATGGTGCGGTCAATGACCTCCATGCCGCCCAGCGCCGTGGAGATGTTGCGGATCTGGCTGCCGGTCAGCTCACCGTCAAACACGGCACACTCGGCACCCAGCTCCGCGGCGGCAGCGGCGGCCTCCTCCAGCTTGCCGCTGCCCAGCACGATGCCGGTCTCGGGGGTCTGCCGCTTCTGGGTCACGGATGCCACAGCCTCCATGTGGTTGGCCTCGCAGAGTGCAGCCAGCTCGTTCAGGCTGCGCTCACAGTCCCAAAGCCCCTGATCCAGGGCCAGTAAGATGACCTTTGTGGGGGGCGTTTCTACTAAAATGTCATAAAGTTCGCTCAAAATAAACCTCTCAGTTCTTCGTAATGTTCTCTTGTCAATGCGTAGCACCTGCAGGCAACCGGTGTGCCGTCAAATTTGTGGTAGACAGAATCGTGGTCGTAGACAAAGCCGGCTTTCTGCTGGACCCGGCCGCTGGCAGGATTTTCAAACGCATGGCAGCAGGCCAGCCAGCTACTATCTGTATTTTTGAACCAGTATTCTACAACTGCTTTTAGCGCTTCGGTGGTAAAGCCTTTGTTCCACCAGGCCTTGCCGATGCAGTAGCCCACTTCCCACACGCCGTTTGTGTGGTCGAAGCCGGGCCAGGGGTCACGCTCCGGCTCGGCGGAACTGGATGTGAACACGCCGATGGAGCCAAACACCTGCCTGGTAGATTTTTCCACGATGGCCCACTGGTAGTAATCTCCATTGGGGTAGAGCAGCGCCCATGCGGCCAGCAGTTCCCGGGTCTCGTCCACGTTTTTGTGGGGCTCCCACCGCAGCCAGCGGGTCACGTCCGGGTCGTTGGCCCAGTTGGCGTACATCATGGGGGCATCCTCCGGGCTCAGCGGGCGCAGAAGCAGCCGCTCCGTTTCGATCGTTTGTGTGCCTGCATGGCGCATGATACATCTCTCCTCACATGTAAAAGTTACGCATAGGATAGCACAAAACTGCCCTGCCTGCAAGCGATGCCTCAAAAAAACGCTTGACAAGAGTCGAAACTTCATTAAACTGAAGAATATAGAGCTCATTTGTGAGATGCGAGGAAGTATATATGATGAACATCCGCGAACTGTTACAGACCCGCCCCCTGCTTTTTGATGGTGCCATGGGTACTTATTATAAGGCGGCTCCCGGGGTGGAGTGCGAGCAGGCCAACCTGACCGACCCGGCGGGGGTGCTGGCTGTCCACCGGGAGTATCTGGCGGCAGGGGCTGATGCCGTCAAGACGAATACCTTCAGCCTGCCCCGGCTGGCGGCGGCACACACGCCAGGCTGGGAACAGCTGGCGCAGGCAGGCTGGCAGCTGGCTGTGCAGGCCGCAGGGGAGACGGGTGCCGCCGTTTTTGCAGACCTCGGCCCGGCTCCGGATACCGAGGCGGTTCCGGCGGGGCAGGTATATACGGCTGTGGCAAAGCAGTTCGCGGCGCTGGGGGCCAGGAATTTCCTGTTCGAGACACTGAGCTCCGATGCAGGCCTTCTGGATGCCGTGGGGGCCATCAAGGCGGAAGTGCCGGATGCCTTTGTGCTGGTGTCCTTTGCGGTCCTGCCCGACGGCTACACCCGGGAGGGCATGTACTGCAAAGACCTTGCCCGGCGGATGCAGGAAAGCGGCATCGTGGATGCCGTGGGCCTGAACTGCGTGTCGGCACCCGGTGCCATGCGCACATTGGCAAAGCAGCTGGGGGGCACGCTGCCCCTGTCGGTCATGCCCAACGCGGGTTATCCCGTTGTCACCCGGACGCAGGTGAAGTATCAGGGCAGGCCGGAATATTTTGCAAGGGAGCTGGGCCGTCTGGCCGCCGAGGGCACGGTTCAGATCCTGGGCGGCTGCTGCGGCACCACCCCCGCCCACATTGCCGCCCTGCGGGCGGAGCTGGACCGCCTGCCCGTGGTGGAAAAAACGGCTCCGGCAGAAGAGTTTTCCACCGTGAAGGAACAGACGGTGGAAAACGAGGACGCTTTTCTGCGCAAGCTGAACGCAGGGGAAAAGGTCATTGCCATTGAGCTGGATTCTCCCCGCAATGCAGACCTGACCGGTTATCTGGAAGGGGCAAAAAAGCTGCAGGCGGCGGGCGCTGACCTGCTGACCATCGCCGACTGCCCCATTGCACAGGCCCGGATGGATTCCTCTCTGGTGGCCTGCCGGGTCCACCGGGAGTTGGGGCTGTGCACCCTGCCCCACATGACCTGCCGCGACCGCAACCTGAACGCCACCAAGGCCCTGCTGTTGGGCTTGTACGCCGAGGGCGTGCGGGAGGTGCTGGCCATCACCGGTGATCCCATCCCCACGGCAGAGCGGGACGAGGTGAAGAACGTTTACCAGTTCAACTCCCGCAAGCTGGCCCAGTACATCGTCTCGCTGGCAGGGGAAGGCCGGGAGATGCCCGGCCCCATGACCGTGTTCGGTGCCCTGAATCTGAACGCCCGCAATTTTGATGTGGAGCTGCGCCGGGCAAAGGAGAAGCTGGAAAACGGCATGAGCGGCTTTCTGACCCAGCCGGTGCTCTCGGCACAGGCGGTGGAAAACCTGAAAAAGTCCCGGGAGACGCTGGGGGCCGATGCAAAGATCCTGGCCGGTATCATGCCGGTGGTCAGCCAGCGCAACGCCATCTTCATGGAGAACGAGATCAACGGCATCCATGTGGAGGACTGGATCATTGAAAAGTTTGCCGGGCTCGACCGTGCCCAGGGCGAGGAGCTGGGTCTTGCCATCTCGCTGGAAATGGCAAAGGCCGCCCTGCCGTATGCGGACGGCCTCTACCTGATGACCCCCTTCAACCGGGTGGCCCTGATGGAGCGGCTGATCGGCAGATTGAAGCAGGAAGTTCTCGGAGCATATTGACAAAACGCCAAAAAAACGTTATATTCTTTGTATAAATGCAACGAGAAAGAGTGTGCGCGGCAAACCGCCTTGCAGAGAGCCGGGGGCAGGTGAGAGCCCGGCAGGTAAGCGCTGCGCACTGTCGCTTTTGAGCAGGGGCGGTGAAGCCAGTAGCCGCCCTCGGAGCTGCCCCACGTTACCGGGGCATCAAGGGGCACGGGCTGTGTTTGCAGCCGGTGCAATTTGGGTGGTACCGCGGTATGTAGTTTACAGCCGTCCCATGGAACGTTCCGTGGGGCGGCTTTTTTCGTCCCACTCATCACATTTTTGGGAGGATACAATGAAAGAACTCGCAAAACAGTACGATCCCAGCCAGGTGGAAGACCGCATCTACCAGTTCTGGCAGGACGGCGGCTACTTCCACACGGAAGCGGACCCCGACAAGAAGCCTTACACCATCGTCATGCCCCCTCCGAACGTGACCGGTCAGCTCCACATGGGCCATGCGCTGGATAACACCATGCAGGATGTGCTCATCCGCACCAAGCGGATGCAGGGCTATGCCGCCCTGTGGGTGCCCGGCACCGACCACGCATCCATCGCCACCGAGGCCAAGGTCGTGGAGGCCATGCGTGCCGAGGGCTTGACCAAGGAGATGGTGGGCCGCGACGGTTTCCTGGAGCGCGCCTGGGACTGGAAGACCAAGTACGGCAACCGCATCGTCAGCCAGCTGAAAAAGCTGGGCACCAGCTGTGACTGGCAGCGGGAGCGCTTTACCATGGACGAGGGCTGCTCGGATGCCGTCAAGGAAGTGTTCGTGCGCCTGTACGACAAGGGCCTGATCTACCGCGGCAACCGGATGGTCAACTGGTGCCCCCACTGCAACACCTCCATCTCGGATGCCGAGGTGGAGTACGAGGAAAAGGACGGCAATTTCTGGCACCTGCTCTACCCGGTCAAGGAGACCGGCGAGATGCTGGAGCTGGCAACCACCCGCCCCGAGACCATGCTGGGTGATACCGCTGTTGCCATCAACGGCGAGGACCCCCGCTATGCCCACCTCCACGGCTGCCATGTCGTCCTGCCCCTGCTGAACAAGGAAATCCCCATCGTCTGCGACGAGCACGCTGATATGACCAAGGGCACCGGTGTCGTCAAGATCACCCCCGCCCACGACCCCAACGACTTTGAAGTGGGTCTGCGCCATGATCTGCCCATCGTCCGGGTGTTTACCTACGACGGCCACATGACCGGTGCTGCCGATAAGGCCGCTGCCGATGCACTGTTTGCCGCGGGCAAGAACACCGTGAACGAGCCCGAGGTGCTGGACTGCGGCAAGTATGCCGGCATGACCACCCTCGAGGCCCGCAAGGCCATTCTGGCAGACCTGAAGGAGGGCGGCTTCCTGAAGGAGATCGAGCCCCTGAAGCACGAGGTCGGCACCTGCTACCGCTGCCACTCCACCATCGAGCCCATGGTCTCCAAGCAGTGGTTCGTCAAGATGGAGCCGCTGGCAAAGCCTGCCATTGAGAGCGTGGAAAAGGGCGAGATCAAGTTCGTGCCCGAGCGCTTTACCAAGAACTACCTCAACTGGATGAAGGGCACCCGCGACTGGTGCATCAGCCGTCAGCTGTGGTGGGGCCACCAGATCCCGGCCTTCTACTGCGATGACTGCGGCGAGACCGTTGTTGCCAAGGAGATGCCCTGCACCTGCCCCAAGTGCGGCGGCAGCCACTTCACCCAGGACCCCGATACCCTGGATACCTGGTTCTCCTCCGCTCTGTGGCCCTTCAGCACTCTGGGCTGGCCCAACGAGGACAGCGCGGACCTGAAGTACTTCTACCCCACCAACACGCTGGTCACCGGCTACGACATCATCGGCTTCTGGGTCAGCCGCATGATCTTCTCCGGCCTGGCCTACACCGGCAAGGCTCCCTTCGACACTGTCTGCATCCACGGCATCGTCCGCGACAGCCAGGGCCGCAAGATGTCCAAGAGCCTGGGCAACGGCATCGACCCGCTGGAGGTCATTGCCCAGTACGGCGCGGATGCACTGCGCTTCATGCTGCTGGACGGCTCCACCCCCGGCAACGATATGCGTTACAGCGAGAAGAAGGTGGAGGCTGCCCGCAACTTTGCCAATAAGCTGTGGAACGCCACCCGTTTCGTCCTGATGAACCTGCCCGAGGACTTCCAGCCCGGCCTGCCCGAGGAGAGCAAGCTGGACATGAGCGACAAGTGGGTGCTGACCAAGCTGAATCAGGTGGCCGGTGCCATGACCGACAACCTCGACCACTTCGAGATGGGTCTGGCCGCTGCCAAGATCAACAGCTTCATCTGGGATGTCTACTGCGACTGGTTCATCGAGATCGCAAAGCCCCGCCTGAACTCCGGCGATGCAGAGCAGGCAGATACCGCCCGCCGTGTGCTGGTGTATGTGCTGGACAAGGCCCTCAAGCTGCTGCATCCCTTCATGCCCTTCATCACGGAGGAGCTGTATCAGGCCCTGCCCGGCTCCGCCGAGACCATTATGACCCAGAGCTGGCCCACCTTTGACGAGGCACACAACTGGGCCGAGGAAGAGGAAGCCTTTGAAAAGGTCATGGACTACATCAAGGCAGTCCGCACCATGCGCACCGAGATGAATGTCCATCCTGCCAAAAAGACCAGTATGATCATCGAGACGGCTGATCCCGCTCCCTTCCGGAATGCAGAGGTCTATCTGGCAAAGTTTGCCTTTGCCACCGACGTGACCTTTACGGAAAAGTACGAGGGCAGCACCGATGGCATGGTGCAGGTGTCCACCCACACCGCCCGCGGCTTTATCCCCATGATGGAGCTGATCGACCGCGAGAAGGAGCTGGCCCGCCTGAACAAGGAAAAGGCCAAGGCCGAGAAGGAACTGGCCATGTTTGAGAACCAGCTGGCCAACCCCAAGTTCGTGGAGCGTGCCCCCGCCGCTCTGGTGGAAGAGATCCGCGCAAAGCGCACCAACAGCCAGAGCAAGCTGGCCAACATCGAGCAGAGCATCAAGGCTCTGGGCTAAGCGGATGCAGGAACAGAATCAACGCACCTCCCCGTGGCTCATCGCGTGGCGGGTGATCTTTACTTTTGCCCTCATCGGCTGCATCGTGTTCATCTTCTCCAACTCTCTGCAGATCGCGGATGTGTCCGAGGGGGCCAGCGGCCGGGTGCTGGGGATACTGCAGGGCATCCTGCGGCATCTGGGGCTTCCCGGTGCCGCCGACCGGCTCACCATGCACATCGTGCGCAAGCTGGCGCATTTCTGCGAGTATCTGCTGGAAGGCTTCCTGCTCATGCTCTGCCTGCGGGTGTACACCCGGCACTTTTTCAAGCATGTGTCCTGGCCCATGCTGGGCGGCCTGCTCACAGCCCTGACCGATGAGACCATCCAGCTCTTTGTGCCGGGCCGCAGCGGCCAGGTCACCGATATCTGGATCGATTTTTCCGGTGTGATGACCGGCCTGCTGGTGGGGCTCATCCTGCTGGGGCTTGTCCGGATGTGCATCATTCTCTATCAACATCGAAACGAGGTTTGACGCAATGACCATTGAACAGGCAAATGCCTATTTTGCATCTCTGCCCGAGGGCTTTGCCCCGGCCCGGCAGCTGCAGGAAGCCCTTTCTGCCAAGGCAGGCCGGGTGGATTATCTGGGCGTAGCCGGTACGGCTGGCAAAACGACTGCCGCCGCCCTCACGGCGGCGGTGCTCAGGGCTGCCGGTCTCGTTACCGGCAGCTACCACGCAGGCTGTGAGCCGCTCTCTGCCCGCATCCGGGTGAATGGGGAGCCTGTGGCACCGGAGCTGCTTGCACAGGCCGCCGAGACCCTGAGCGCCCGGGAGACCCTGCCCCGTGCTGCCGCCGAGCTGGCTGCCGCTGCCCGCTGCTTTGGCGAGGCAGGCTGTGCGCTGGCCGTGGTGGAACTGCCCGATGCGGGACTTGCCGAGGCCCTGCCCAAGATGCCGGTCTGTGCGGTCACCTCCATCGGCCCGGACGGCATCAGCGCCTCACTGGAGCGCTCCGCCGCGCTGGCGGCCGGTGTCATGCGCAAGGGCAGCATCTGCGTCACCGCGCCTGAGCAGCCCAAGGCTGTGGTCAGTGAGCTCATCGTAGCCGCCGGTAAGGCAGACTGTGAGCTGGTCGTGCCGGACCCCGATGATATCACCTTCCTCGAAGCCGAAAAGTTCGCCAGCCGTGTGGACTACGGCGGCTATACCGTGCCGCTGGCCTTCCTGGGCCGTCACGCGGCGGGCAGTGCCGCCATTGCGGTGGAGCTGGCCCTGGCCCTCTGCAAAAAGGGCTATGACATCCCCGATGAAGCCATTCTGGAAGGTCTGGCCGCTGTGGAGAACCGCAGCAGCATCCGGGTCCTCTCCCAGCGCCCGCTGGTGGTGCTGGATGCCTGCCGCACCCCGCAGCAGGCCATTGCCCTGCTCCGCGTCCTGAACATGGCCAAGGTGCGCCACCTGAGCGCTGTCATCGGCCTGGCAGAGGAAGAAGGAGCCGAGGCCTTCTTCTCCGCGCTGGAAAGCGGCCTGACGGCTGAGACCCAGAAAAAAGACCGTACCACCATGCCCGGCATGAGCGAGAATCCCTTTGATAAGGTGTTCCTCGTTCCCCCGGCGGGTGGGGATGCCGCCATGACCGAGCGCCTGCTGGAAAAGGCACGCTACCACTTTGATGCCGAGCTCTGCGGGAGTCTGGCCGAAGCCGTGGAGCTTGCCCGGGCCAACAGCCGCCGCGGCCTTCTGATCTGCGGCGGCGAAGCCATCGCACTGGAGGCTGCCGATCTGCTGGCTGAAAAGTAAGCGACACCCTTTTCTAAAATATGCCCGAAAGAGCCTGTACACTGATGAAAACGTGTACAGGCTCTTTTATTTTGGTTTAGAGGAAACCGCTCGGGCTATGCTTCGCTCTGCCGACCTCCCGGAAAGGGGAAGCCTCCGGCAGACCGGACAAGCCTGAGCGATTTACGCAAGGAAAGGACAGAAAATGGCAACAGTTACATTCAGTGCGGCGGACGATCTGCTCTATGCCTATCTGGCAGGTGAGATCGACCACGATGCCGCACAGAACCTGCGCATCCAGCTGGACGATGCCCTTTTGGCCCGCACCCCCAAAACACTGGTGCTCGATCTGGGCGGGGTTGGGTTTATGGATTCGTCCGGGGTGGGGTTGATTCTGGGCCGCCAGCGCTGCGCCCGCAGTCTGGGCGGGACCCTGCGTATCCAGCACGCCCCGGAGCAGCTGCGCCGCGTTCTGCGGCTGGCCAATATCCCCTGCACGGATGCAGGACAGGAGGAATGAAGATGAAAGCGGAAAACACGACCAGGATTCAATTTGATTCCCTCAGCGTCAACGAAGCGTATGCCCGCGGTGCGGCAGCGGCTTTTCTGGCCCGGTATGACCCCACCGTGCCCCAGCTGGCTGACCTGAAAACGGCGGTATCCGAAGCCGTCACCAACTGCATCGTCCACGCCTACCCCGACCGGGTGGGACCCATCACCATGACAGTCTCCGTTTATCCGGGGCGGGTGGTCAGGATCGTGATCGCAGACAAAGGGGTCGGCATCCCGGATATCCCCAGAGCGATGGAGCCGCTCTTCACCACCGGCAACCCGGAGGAGCGCTCCGGTCTCGGTTTTGCGGTCATGCAGAGCTTTATGGATAAAGTCAGTGTGCGCTCCGCTCCCGGCCGGGGCACCCGGGTCACCCTGACAAAGCATCTGGAGGAAAAGCCCTCTACATAAAAGGAAATGAGGGAATACCATGGTAACGGACAAGACCCGGCGCAGTGCATTCATTGAACAGAACCTCGGGCTGGTACACGCCTGTGCCGGACGCTTCCGGGGCAGGGGCATTGAATACGATGATCTCTATGGGGCGGGTTGTATGGGGCTGGTCAAGGCGACCGACGGCTTTGATGAGGGGCGTGGGGTCTGCTTTTCTACCTATGCAGTGCCAGTGATCCTGGGCGAGATCAAAAAGCTCTTCCGGGAGGGCGGCACAGTCAAGGTCAGCCGCTCCTTAAAAGAACTGGGGCTGCGGGTCAATGCGGCGCGGGAACATCACAGGAAGCTCTGCGGCACCGAGCCGACCCTTTCTCAACTGGCAGAAGAGCTGGGGGAGAGCGTGGAGAACATCACGCTTGCGATCCAGGCTGCACAGCCCGCCCTGAGCCTGACCCCGGAAGGGGAGAACAATGACCGGCAGATAGATATCCCGGTGGAATCCCCGGAGGAAGAACTTGCGGATAAAATCGGTCTGGCCGAGGTACTGGAAAGTCTGCCGGAAGAGGACCGACTCCTGATCCGTCTGCGTTTTTATGCCAACCGCACCCAGAGTGAGACGGCAAAAGTGCTGCATACCACGCAGGTACAGATCTCCCGGCGGGAGCGCAAGATCCTGCGCAAAATGCGGGAGCGGTTATTGGAATGAGCTGTGCAAAAGAAAATAGGGCTTTTCTTGAAAAATGTGAAAAAAAGGCTTGCTTTTTGTCTGAGTCTGTGCTAAAATACATTACTGTCAGGCGGATGTCTGACACAAACGCTTCAGAAAAAACGGATGAAAAGTGACGAAGGTCGATTGGTTCTTCTAAGAACTTCAAAAATCTTCAAAAAAGTGCTTGACATTCTAACACAAACGTGCTAAAATGTATGAGCTATCAGCCGCTAAGGCTGAAGCGCACAGGACCTTGAAAATTGAACAATATCGAAAAACTTGTAACGGAACCTATTTTCGTGTTGGAAAAACACGTTAAACAATTCCAAACAAAGTAATTCACACAGGACGCAAGCGATTGCGTGCTGAGCGAAACAAGATTTAACACTTTTAAGTGATAAATATCATTTATAAAGAGTTTGATCCTGGCTCAGGACGAACGCTGGCGGCGCGCCTAACA
>ERZ791631.301-NODE-301-length-49649-cov-5.242388_pt1 | contig 49649 bp, 62 predicted proteins | sample MGYA00509961_ERZ791631 | MGnify/ENA primary metagenome ERZ791631 (study PRJEB30046, sample SAMN00715248) | human gut metagenome | study: EMG produced TPA metagenomics assembly of the A metagenome-wide association study of gut microbiota in type 2... | reverse complement strand
GCGGGAGTAGCTCAGTTGGTAGAGCGCAACCTTGCCAAGGTTGAGGTCGCGAGTTCGAGACTCGTCTCCCGCTCCAATTTCTTCCCCAGACGACTTGCGATTGAGAACCTATTCTGTACATGGGACAATGCGTTTGTCTGTGTCTGATCGTTTTTTCCAATGTCGCTTTCTCACCGTGCCTATTGCGGACGCTTCGCCCCTTCTCCAACCGGCCCGCTTCACTTCGGAAGTCTTGTCTGCGCACTGGCTTCATTCCTGGATGCTCGAGCACACGACGGCACTTGGCTGATTCGCATCGAAGATATTGATCCGCCTCGCGATATTCCGGGAGCAGACGAAGCCATCATCAGGACGCTGACCCGACTTGGCATGGTTTCTGACATCCCGGTCGTCTGGCAGAGCAGGCGCTACGAGCTCTATGAACAAGCGCTCGGAAAACTCTCCCATCAGGGACTCGTCTACGGATGCGCGTGTTCGCGCAAAGAGATCGCTACCGCGCAGGCTAGGCTCGGTTTACCCTCTCATGTCTACCCCGGTACTTGCCGCAACGGAACACACGGCAAACCGCCCCGATCGCTTCGTGTTCGCACTTTCGATGAAGTCGTCAGTTTTGACGATCGTCGTTGCGGTCACTTTTCTGAGAACCTTGAGCATGACGTCGGGGATTTCGTCGTCAAGCGAGCCGACGGCCTATGGGCCTACCAACTTGCCGTCGTTGTTGACGATGCCCAACAGGGCGTCACCGATATTGTTCGCGGCGAAGACCTCTTGAACAACACCCCGCGTCAAATCTACCTGCAAAGGAAACTGGGACTTTCCATACCTCAGTATCTTCATATCGCCTTGGCACTTGATGCTCATGGGCAAAAGCTTTCCAAACAAACTCATGCCCCGGCAATTGACAATGAAGATCCAATGGATCTGTTAAACGCCGCCGCTCTTCATCTAGGTCTCGGTGCCTTGGGTGCAAAAACGCCGCAGGCGTTTTACGCTGCGGCGCAAAAAAGCTGGGCAGAAAGATATCTCCACTGAAGCTTATTCCTTCCAAGGCACCGGGTGCGGGAAGATTCGATTCAAAAGCGCACGAATCAGCACACTCTCATCGTCACCGGGTGTACCGAAGGTAGCCTCGGGCAATTTCTCGCTTGCATGCGCTTCGTAACGGTTGCCATGCACCAAGCGAACATATTCCAATTTGCCCTCGACAATGCGATCGTTCCAGCCTCCGACAGAGAAGTCGAACTTCAGACAACGCGTGCAACTGTCGTCAAACGTTTTTACCTCACGCACTTTAAAACCCTGCTCGCGAAGCAACTGACGCACAGACAACCGCAGGGATTCGTTTCCGTGCGGTGTCACGCTCACACACACTTCCTGAGCGGCACTGTCGACAAACCGATATTCGTAAGGACTCTGGCCTCCGAATTGCTGGCATGCTGCCAAAGCAATCGTCACGACAGGAAATAGGAATTTAAGTACTCTGCGCATGCAGTTCATCAAACTCGTAAATGAACGAAAGCGGATATTACAGCGTCCAGGAAACGGATGCGCGATCAGAATTTGAACTAACGTTCAGATCACTCGCAATTATGCCGCACGTGTAAGCGTCGTTATATGCGCAATCGCGCTTCTTGCCAAACTGCGAATGTCGTATCCCCCTTCCAAAATACTGACGAGTCGCCCACCGCAGACAGCACGAGCCACACGCATGACCTCAATGGTCATAAAAGAATAATCGAATTCGGTGAGCTTAAAGAGCGCTTGCTTCTCGTCGCGATGTGCATCAAACCCCGCACTCACGAGAATCAGATCAGGCTTAAACATCAAAAGCCTGGGAATCCAAACATCGTTGACAACCTTGAGCACATCTGCCCCGTCGCTGCCTTCCGGCATCGGCGCATTGACGATATTGCTCGCCTGAGCAGGCTGCAATCCGAACGGAAATGCTGTTTCTTGATAGAGACTGAAAAGCGCTATGCGATCGTCTCCCTTGATGATATCTTCCGTCCCGTCAGCCCGATGCACGTCGAAATCAACAATTGCCACGCGCTTGAGCCCCAGTACATCCAAGGCATGAAGCGCCGCACAGGCCACGGAGTTGATCAGACAAAAGCCGTGCGCAAAATTACGTCCCGCATGGTGTCCGGGCGGACGTACACAAGCAAAGGCATTTCGAATGGTTCCGGCACAGACTTGTCGTACCGCCTCAATGGCGGCGCCGGCACTTTTGAGTGCGGCTTCAAAACTCAGGGCATTGATGAAAGTGTCTTCGGAAATCTGCTTTTCACCGGTTCTTTGCGCCTCTCGGCTGGCTTGTTCCAGTTCCTGCACATAACTCTTGTCGTGCGCTCGCAGCACATCTTCCATTGACGCCGGAGCACTCGGCAACACAGTGACAACACGCGAAAGCCCCATCGCAATCATGCGGTCTTCAATCGCATCAATGCGTTCGGGAGATTCCGGGGAGTCCGGTCCCTGCTGATAGCTATGACACAAGTCGTGCGTGAAAAATCCGGTGGGCAAATGAGTTGTCCTCTTATGTCCTGATTGTCCTCTATGGGTTTATTTTAGGCTACCAAGCTTGTGAAATACGCAAAAAAGCGCGCTCTCGACTTCCGCCAAAAGCACGCTTTGATGCGCCGATGCTTCGCCTCAACGAGGCAACAGCCGCTTAGTAGTTCGTCTTGCGAACTTCAAAGAAGCTCTGAGCGTAGTGGCAGACCGGGCAGACATCCGGAGCGGCGTTACCGACGACGATGTGACCGCAAATGCGGCATTCCCACATCGTCATTTCACCCTTTTCAAACACCTGCTTCATCTGAACATTGCTCAAAAGCTTGCGATAACGTTCTTCGTGGGTCTTTTCAATGGCGGCGACCAAACGGAACTTGGCAGCGATTTCCGGGAAGCCTTCTTCTTCGGCAGTCTTCGCAAAACCGGCGTACATATCGGTCCATTCGTAGTTTTCGCCTTCGGCTGCAGCCTGGAGATTGGCTGCCGTGTCGCCGATACCGCCCAAGAGATCGAACCACAAACGGGCATGTTCCTGTTCGTTGCGAGCGGTCGACAGGAAGATTTCCGCGAGCTGTTCATAGCCTTCGCGGCGAGCAACTTCTGCAAAGTACGTGTACTTGTTGCGGGCCTGGGATTCACCGGCAAATGCGGTGGCAAGGTTTTCAGCCGTCTTAGTGCCCTTCAGGCGGTTGTCGCCGCCCGCAGCAGGAGCTTCCTGGATTTCTTCAAAAACTTCAACACCCTTGTGGCAAAGCGGGCAAACGAAATCAGCGGGCAGCTCATCGCCTTCATAGATGTAGCCGCAAACCTTGCAACGGAACTTCTTCATGGGAGTATCTCCTGCGTTATTCGAGTTGTTTAAAAGCGTCTCCATGCGAAGAGCCGATCTGCCTTTTCTGGTTTTGGGGATACCCGACAAATCGTCGCTTGGAACGCTTACAGTCCTATTGGTTGGCAATTGTAGGCTAAAAACCGAGCAAAACTTAGCTGATAGACAAAAGCAAAGAAGGCTATAGAACCGACCGAACAACAACGCTTAACGAACACCGGAGAGCATGTCTCAGAGAAGCAAAAACCCCGACGAATCGGGGTTTTCGCAGAATCTAGCTGGTGCGATGGTCAGACCAATCTTTCCTTTACTTAAAGGCATTTCAATAGATTGGCTTATTTTTTATACCGTCATTTATACCATAGAGTTTTAATCTGCTAGCCTGGTCATAGTCGATAACGCGTCTTTTTTCTCCGCTATTCTTTGAGCAAGCTCTGCACCTTCAGCAGATAATTTTGCACCTTCTTCGAGAAGTTTTGTGCAGCTGGCGAGTCGCTCTCGGTCAGGTGCGCAGGAAGCGGAGCCAGCTGCGGACAGTCGGGCGCGATAATCGTCGGCGAGCTTGCGCACCCGTTCAACGTCATCACGCAGATCCACAGACTCAGCGCGAGCGCGCTCCAACTGATCCCATGCGTCCGCCAACTGCTTCGCCTGGAACTGCTCTTTCGATCGATATTCATCTGTCTTTTCCTTCATCGCCAAAGCGTGCTGAGTCTGCATGTCGGCAATGTCCGCCTCATAAAGTGCCGCCGCATACTTGTAACCTGACACGAAGAGTGCTGCGGCCGCCAGTGCTGCGCCTGCCCATTTAAGCCATGTCATTTTCAAAAAGCTTGCGTTCCGCTGCACGACGCCGCTTCAGGCCTTCGCTAACCTTGCCGCCGGCGTAAATCCACTTGTCGAATTCCGCTGCAGCCTCGTCGTAGCGCTTGTGATTTAGATGGAAAAGAAGCGTGGACTTCTTCAGCGCCGTGGCGCCGATGTTGAATGCCAGGCTCAGCAGGGCGATGTACTGGCCTTCAGTCACGCCGACGTTCACCAGGCGATTCAGATCGTCAGAGATAGCAGTCAGGTCTTCAACCAGAAGTTGCTCGGCCTCGGAGGCCGAAATATCGTCACCTTCCTTTACGCCTTTCGTGTGGCCATAGCCGATCGTCCAAACGCCCGCAGAGCACTGATAAGCCTTCAGCTCGCGACCTTCAAACTGCTTCACGAAGTCGCTCGCAATCGCAGGGTTGTAGCTTCCCCAAGAGTTCATTTTTTATCTCCTTCGATCTTGTCCACCGTGTCCTCCAACTTATGGTTCAGCGCACCAATGAGCCTGCGCAGAATTGGCGGAATTGATTGGCCATACCCAGCTTTTTCCAAGTTCTCGAGGATGGAGGCGAACTCTCCCAAGCCGTACATACAGATCACGATTGTCTGGAAGATCGAGACTCCAATCACAGGCTCGAAAAGCACATCAAGGCCGTGTGACAGGCCGCAGACCGATACAACTAGAACCTTTCTCAGAACGCCATCACGCAGAATGCTCGACTCAAAGTCCCCAGTCTTTGCGGCGGCATACCATCCCGTAAAAAAGTCGATGCAGATGAAAATGGCCAACCACCAGACGAGCGGCCAAATAGCTTCCGCAAAAGCGAAACTCCACACGGCGCCGGCAAGTGACCCGAGAGCCGTGATTGATCTGTCAAGACCCAGGCTTGAGAAATAGGACGCAAGGTCGGTCATCCGCTGCATCACTGAACTTCCTTAGAAGAACAGATGCCCCACGCCGCAGCCGAGCACGAACGTGATTACCGAGATCGTGATCCAGTACGGGCGCACTGCTCGTCGCGTTTCAGCGTCCAGGCCGGATTTCCACTCGTCGACCTCGGCCGCAATGTCGTCCGTGATCTCATCGACCTTCATACCGAGCTTTTCCAAAAGTTCCTTTGTTTCGTCTTTTGTCATTTGAGATGCTCCTAAAGAACAGTGCTTCGATTGTCCAACGCAATGATTGACCTTTATGGACAGCTCACGCGCACATGCGTTGGAGCCATTGTCTCGGAGACTGCGGGGTTCATGTGTCAGACATGAAAAACCCCGCTCCGGCGGGGGTTGCTTGTTGAAATGCACATTTCAACAAGTTGTCGGGAGCGCTCAGCAGTTTGCGACAGCAGCTTGAGCAGACGAGTTTCGTCCTCTTCGGCCTTCGTGAACCACGCCACAAAGTGCTCGATGTCGTTTTCCGTAGCTTCAGCCGTGTGAAGCGCAATCGTCGCCACCTGCTGGAGCTTGTCGAGGCCGTCCTGATACCACTTCCAGTAGGCCTCGATGTCCCGCGCCGTGAAGTTCCACGATGCCGTTGCCGCCGTATTGAGCACCGTCAGAAGGTACGTGTCCGTCAACTGAATCAGGACCTTGTTCTCTTCGAACACTCCTTCAACGTCAGCAAGCTTGGACTCAATTTGCTCCGCAGCGAATTGCGCAGCATCCGCGGCTTCTTGAGCAAGAACAACGTTGTCCGCGATCTGCTGAATGTCTTCGATAATGCCTTCGACCCTTATCAGAGCATCAATGTTGTCGGCAATAGCGACAAGCTTCTGAAGGCTTTCAAAAAGCGATTCGACCTCATCAGTGATGCCTGCCACACCGCGGATGTCGTCAAGGTAGGGAATAACTTTTCTTGCCGCAATTCCTGCAGATAAGAGGTCCGAAACAAGCTGTTCGGCGTCAGTGTCAGACGTAACAGGAAAGGTGAGCGTTCGGCTCAAATGCTCCTTGAGCTGCTGCGTGAGGATTGTCAACCGATCGAGGTTTGTATTGAGCTGCTCCGGATAAAAACCGCCACGGTTCGTGTAGGTTGTCGGCTGCAGATACGGCGTATCCGAAATAATCACAAGTGCCGCATCTTTGGCAAGCGGAGCCTTAAGCGTGACAGTTCCGCCTGGGTTGTTGTCCTGACTTTCGTTGAGAACGACGGTATAAGCACTTTCTTCAAGCGTTGTTTCAACTTGCCCGCTCAGTGCAACGCGAACCTCTAGGTCCGTCGGCTTGAGAAGCTTAAAAGCAAATGGGAAAATTGTTTCCGAACCCGTTCCGATGTATCTCGGTGAGCGTCTGGTTTCAGAGGAAAGTGCCATGCGAGACTCCGTTCATGTTGAAACGAAGTCTCGCATCGAGGTGCAGAGGTTTATGGACGGATTACTCCGCGTCGACGTCCCTGCCGCTAATAATGCCTCTGGCAAAATCAACAGGGCTGTCAGGTTCGATTTCTCCGGCAACAACTCCGGCTGCGTAACCAGCCGGCTTCTTCAAAGCCGCAAACGGAATGCCCGTTGCCAACGTAAGCAGGTCAAGCGTGTTGCGCATCGACCGTTTTGGATCCGGATCGTATTCATCACTCGTGAGCAACAGCAAAGCGTTCTTCAGTCCTTCGGATGAGTTCTCAATCAGGCTGTATAGAGGAACATTGACGAGTCGGTCGTTGTAGGGATTGCTTCCAAAGAGCATCCGAGACACTTCCGTCACTTCGCCATAGTCGCCCTTTGCCAGACGAGTGCCGGCCATGTTGATGATGTTGCCAACGTAAGGCAGCATTGCGACGACGTTTTTGTTGACCGCAGTTGTCATCAGCGCCATGCCGTCAACAGCGTCCCAGTCGTCGTCATCGCCCGTATCGAATCCTGAGAAGGCTTGCGAAATCACTTCTGAAAGCACTGCCGGAAGAACAACAATCATGGCAAAGTCCAGAATAAATCGGCCATACCGCTTTGTCTGCCGCGCCTCCTGATAATGCTCTCGCAGCAGGTTCCATTGCATATTGAAGTAGTTGTAGAACACCAAAATGGAGCGAGCCAACGGACTTCCTGTTTCAACCCTCGCCACATTCTCCGGATCAAACGAGGATTGTGTGCGACGCACAACGCCGTCCGCATAGAACGCCGCATCCTCATCCGTCATTCCTTTTTCGGTTATCGCCTGATTGTAGGCGGCCAACCACACCGGAATGTCGATGGTTTTTTGAGCCAAAGTCTGCAGAAAGTAAGCTTTACGCTGTGTCCAGTCTCGAACTTGCTCCGCTGTTGTCGGTGCGCGACTGGAAGCAATACGGTTAACCTCATTCTGAAATTCAAAACCAAAATCTTCCAGTCGGGCCTTCATGAAGGCTGACGCATCGGTTACGCGTTTGTACGCCCTCTGTGGATCGTTCAAATATGTTTTGAGTCCAAGTGCCGTGTTCTTAGCTCCGACTTCGTTCATGGCAATCGCAAACCCCGTGTATTGCTGAATCGTGTTGGCTACGTTTGCCGCCATCAAGCTCATGCCGGCAAGGCCGCGCGCTCGATTGAGCATCATGCCGAAACGGTCTGTCGGAGTTGAAACCGTTTGCGTGGCCGAACGTCTCAGCCATGGCGTGAGCATATCTCCGATTGCCTGTGGGTCAATGCGATTCAGAGCCTTCTCAAAGCGACGATCCCTCACAATGCGTTGCACGCTTTTCACAGCCGGAGCCATCATGGAAAATTTCACTACGCTCTGGATGTGAGCCCCCAAGATACCGACATTGAGAACCAGAGGTTTCGCCTGCTTTGTGCGATCCTTTGACCACCCTGGTTCAGTGACCGGCATCATGTCCTTGTATTCGTTTTGGCTGTCAAAAAGATCCTGCTCAAGCTGTTTATCACGCCCGGCAACAAGTGCCGGATCAGTTGCCGCAGGAACATACCCGCCTCGATAGAGGCCCCAGGGTGTCACGACGGGGCTTGCCTGCACTTCTTCGAAGTAGTAGCCGTAGTACTCCTTGAAAGCTTTCTGGGCCATGCCCTTGGTTTCTTCAAGCAAATCCCAGACTGACTGCACAAAGTCCATGTCTTCTTTTGTGATGATGCCGTCGCGCATTGCACGAGCAAAGAATCGATCCCATCTGGCGTAACTCACTATTGTCTCGCCGTTGGCCAAAACAACGGTGTCCGCCCAAGAAGCATTCTCTCCACGGCCTCCAACCAAAAGCTTCATTTTGTTGGACTCATTGCCGATGTGCATCAGAGCACCGATCAATTCCGACTTTCGGCCGAACGTATAGTTCAGTTCGGGAGCTTCGATTTCGCCGACTTCGTCCCACTTTTCCTGCATGGGCTTCATCAGTTCCGCGAAACGCTGCTGAATTTCATTGTTCTTGGTGCGATACTTGGCCGCAGCCTGTGCAACCGGTCGATAGATGAGTCGCGTAAACGGTCCGGAATCTTCGCCTCCGTCCATGCTGCGGCACCAGTTTTCCACGCGCATCACATAGGCCCTGGCAGAAAACCAAAGCTTTTGCCGCTCTTCTTTCTTTGTTGCCGCTCGTTGTGTGCCCGGCGCAAATTCTTTTGCATCTGACTTGTCTATGTAGTCGGTAAGCGACTTCACGGCCTCATCAAGGCTTTCCTTCTTGCCCTCCAATGTCACCTGACGGGCATCGCGCGCCATCTTGACAAGCTTCTGCACATCCTCCACAACATCCACAAATTCAGCAACCGAAAGCATGCTCGGATCACGTCCGGGGCTATAGGGGTTACGCTTGATGAAAGACTTCAGGCCTTCGAGAAGGTCTTCGTCGTACTTTTTGATTTTCTCAAGGTAAGCCTCTACCGCCTCGTCAACATTTGCCGTCACCTTTCCCATGTTGCGGTTCGTAAGGATCGCACGAGCAACCGCCAAAATGTTCGTGTCGTAACGAGAGGCAAGCTTCTTATCCTTACGAAAAACAAGATTGCGTAGCTCTTTGAGCTTTTCCTTTTTGTTTTCGGCATCCAGAACAATGCGAGCCGCTTCGTGGTTGACAAGCTGTTGGCGCTTAAATGTTGCCGCAAGATCCCTGTCGCCCTTTCTGAAAGCTTCCTGCGCCTTTCGAGCCGCTCTGCCCTCGGCCGCCAGAAATGTGCTTGCCGTGGCTCTGCCAATTCTGGTTCGATCCACCAGCGTCATGGCTGTTTGTCTTGCTGCCGCCCGGTAAACACGCTGACTCAGAGTTCTGTCCCCCAGCAAATATTTCAGTTCGCTTGCCACCATGCGGCTTCTGGCTTCGTTGTGAAGGCTTTTCGTCACAAGACGATCGCGCTGTACCGGATCGAACAATTCACTGTATTTGCTGAGGCACTCCTGCGTCGTCAGGTCATCAATGATGCGCTCCTTATCGCCAGCAGTCAGAAGACCGGCAATCAACTGTCGGTTCGAGTTGAACCGCGCAAACGGGCGCAGCAGTTCGCGAGCCACATCAACGGTCACCCCACCTTCCCGCACCACCCCCAAAGCCCGCAGCCTGGCAATCTGATTGACGTTGAGTCCCAAGTCTTCAAGAGCCTGCGGAGCAAGCTTCAAGTTCATGGTAACGCCTGCACGGTTGCCCGCCTTCATCAGATCAAGCGCGACAACTTCTCGGCGACTGTTGACGTCAATGGCTACCTTCTTGCGCACATTGGCTCGCGTTTCTTCGGCCTTCTTCTGAATGTCTTTGAGTGCCTTGCTTCGAGCTCTCGCGTACCACGATTCGTCCTTGGCCTGCGCTCTTGTCAGTTCCTCTGCGGCAGATCCCGCTGCGTCATCGTGTTCTGCCTGATACTCTGCCCATTCAGCCTCCGTCATCCCCTCGGGCTTTGTTTCAAACAACGGCATCAAACTCTGAACTTCTTCGACCTGCGAAACCGCATCTTCTCCGGCAATCATGCGATCCAATACGCGGCGCACCTCTTCGGAAATTTCCGGCAAATCCTCACCGAACTGGCCGCGGTAACGCTGATTGAGAGCATCTCTGGCGCCGCCCAACCACGCTCGGTAAACATCGCGAATCCACAGCCCCAAGCGGCGGAAGAACCCTTCTGTTTCTCGACTCGGCGCCTTGCCTTCAGCAAGATAGAGTTCAACCTGATAAGCAAAACGTTCGTGCAAACGCTCCTTTTCCTCAAACTTTAGAGCCTTCCAAGCTTCCACGCTTTCAAGCCCAAAGTCCTTTAAGAGTGCCCGCGTATCAGCTTTCAGTGCCTCTGACGCCTCCGGCATTGCCGAAAGATCGATAATGTTTTCAAGGTACCAATGCCCCATTTCATGGGCAAAGGTTGACAGATCTGCGTTAGGCGTTAAGTGGATTGTGTTTGATATTGGAGAATACACACCCCGAGCAGCGTAACCTCCGTTTTGATAGTAACGATCGTTTAATTCGGCACGAAGTTTGTCAAGCGCGTCTCGCCCTGGTACACTAGCCTCAACGTCTGGGCGGGCCCTAAGGGAATTGGACCCGGTGTACGCCACCCAGGCTTGCAATTTCGCCCTGTCCACGTAAAGTGGCGGGGCGTTTTTGTCATTGATCTGGTCAACAAACCAGTCATTTTGCGGCTCTCCTGTATCTTCTTTTCGCTTGGCGTAAGCACTATTAACAATGTTCAGTTCGGCTCCGTGCTGACCACGAGCATTGATCTCAATCGGCACAATCACCGTTGCACCGCTGGCGTCTCGGATTTCAACCATTGACACAACTCGCCCTTTCCTCGTCTTTGAAGGAAAGATCGCAATAGGCTCGGTCAGGGCGCGCGGAAGCGCCTTGAGCATCTCTGGCGTCATTTCGGGATGCGTACCATCAAAGAGATGCGTGCTTGCGTAAAGCGGCATTGATCGAGGAAAAACCTTCGCGGCAAAATAAACCAAAGGAACCTGAGACAGCATCAGACGAGGAGCACCTTTCTCATGAGGCTTCATCCAGGACTTCGAATTCGGTTCGAAGCTGTCAACAACTTCCGCCCAGGCTTTTTCGTCTGACGCAAGTTTCCTTTCATATTTAGTGCCGTAGGACTGCAATTCCTGCTTAAACCCCTGTGCATCAGCCCTAACCTCCGTGGAGATAACAGGAACTCGATCCATCAGCTTTTCAGCCGGAATTCCTGTGCGCTTTGCCCAGTTCGTCACTACGCGAGCGCCCCATGCGGCTTGCTGCCGAGCCTCTGCGCGAGTGAATTTGCCAGTGGCGCTGATCTGCTCAAAGAACTGATCCTGGATCTTCCGAGAAGCATCATCAATGGCTTCGATACGCTGATCCTCTGGCGTGATGGCATCCTTCACTGCCGCGCGCCGCATTTGTTTGACAGCCGTCTCCAGGCTCTGCCCTTCGGCCTGAGACAAGTCGCTTTCGTTCAAGCGCATGTGCGGCACAAGCTTCTGCCCAAACGGAGAAGCTGCGAGCCGTGCCGCAAAGTCGCCCGTGCTCATCGTGACATCCGTGCCATTGACGGCCGCGGCATCCACCCTTTGGGAAATTCCCGGAATCACTCCGTCAAGATCTTCGGGCGACACATTGTTCTCAGCCATAACTTGCCGGAACGCATAGCCGTCAATGTAGATGGTGCCGGCCCCCGCATCTTGAGCAATTCCGTCAATGAGTTCTTTCGTGGCTCCCGGAGAAAGATTGGCACCTTCCATCTGAGAAACTGTTTGTGTCAAATCCTCAAAGAAGGCTTGTGTTTCATTAGCTTTGGCGATACGACGCATGTGGCCGGCCATCACGGGGCCTGCACCCAAGGCACCCAGCACCGCAGAACCTTTGGCCGTCATTTCGGCAACTTCAAGGATGCGATCGAAGAACTGCTCCGAGGTGATGCCCTCCGCTCCCGTTTCGCCCCAGATTCGGCCGATTTCCTCGCCGACTACATTGGTCACTTCCTGCAGTGATTCGGTAACGACCTCCTGCCCGACGCCAAGCCCCACAGCCCTTGCAGTATCAATAAGCGCCCTGCTTATTGACGGTCTTTCAAGTGCAGCAGCCGTTCTGGACGCGAACCGAGATGTCAATCCGCGCATGGCCGGAGCGACGGCCTCACCAAGCACTTTGATGCCAGCCATTTCGATCAAAGAGTTTACGAAGCCGACCCCGGATGCAATCTTTACAGCCTTCTCATACGGCACGCCCTGTTCGATCAACGTTTTGAGCTGCAGGCCGCCTTCAAGTTGATAAGTGCCGTAAGCGCCTGCTCCGACAGCCATGGCACCGGCGAGTGCTTGACCGGCCACCGGGATTGCTCCCGCGGCCATGCCGGCAGTCGCCAGCGCGCCGCCCGCTGTTGCGCCTTCCATGCCTCCGAGCATTGATTTGGCCATCGTGCCCAAAACCTGTCCAGCGTTGTAGAGCGCCGCATCCGAGTCATTCCCGGCCAACTCCTCGAGCCGGCGGTCGATTTCTGCGTCTTGCTCTCTGAACTCTTCCGTCAAAAGGTTCCGGTCGTTGCTTACTCTTGCCCACGCCAGTCCTTGTTCGCCCATGAGCCAACCAGCCTGCGCACCACGTCCAATTTGACTTGAGTTCATCAATGGAGTGATTCGCTCGTCAAGCGCCTCGTGTCCGGTCAAGTCCTCAGTGTTCCAATATCGGGCATTTGGTTGAGCATCAACGGCGACATTTGGGTCAGACGAATACCGCGATCCCACTCTGCGGAAATGCTCCTCCAGTCGCGAAAGCAGTCCGAGATCTTTTTTGAAAATCGGCGCATCTTTCTGGTTCTCTGCAAACCAATGTGACAAAGCCGGCGATTCGGTTAACGCCTCGTCCGCGTCATCTCGATTAGCTTGAGCAAAAAGACTCTCGAAGTTGATTTCTGCCGCCGTGCGGCTTGTGCCGTACCGCTCTGAAAGATCCCTCACCTGCGCGGCCTTCGTGGCGTCACCAGCCGTTAAGGCGCGGGAAGATCGTGACCGCTCGGCTTGCATCTCATCAATAACATCAAATGCGGGGTTCCACGATTCTTTCGGCTCTGCCCCCGGTACTGCCGCAGGCTGGTTTGCCGCCATTTTCTTGCGGCTTTGTTCCTCCGCCGCCAGTTCATCGATAGCCTGAAAAGCGAGATCAAGGTTGTCTGTCATTTTTTATTCTGTCCAAATGCGATTTTTTCTGCAGTTTTGTTGATCAACGCCTGAGTCAGTTTGGTGCCCCGGACCTGAGCAGCTTCCCGGGCCATTTCAGTGGCCTGCTGCATAATCTCCGGCGGCAATCCGTAGCCATTGGCAATTTGCCGTGCATAGTTCGCCTGCTCTTGTGTCACTTTCTGCGTAACGCCATTGCGTCGCAAGATTTCGTTGAGTTCTTGATCCGTGGCGTCGTTTTCAAAATTAGCCGCCGCCAGAGCCTGTCCTGCTGACACCCCTCGATCTCGCTTGTTGATGATCTGATAGCCTCGCTCGGCTCCAAACCATGCGTCTTCTTTACTCAACACTCTGTCTATCAGTTGATCCGATGTGCTCTTATCGATGTACCCTTTGGTGTGGCTTGCCTTGACTTCGTCCCAAAGCTCGGTTGCCGCGGCAATAACTTCCTTCTTCTTGGCGCCGTTTTTAAAAGCTTTGTCGGCATCCATTCGTAGTTTCAGCGTTTTGATGAAGTCCTTAAAGGAAGCTTCCCCCAGTTTGTTTTGAGCCTTGAGATAGACCCTTTGGTCGGACTTCGTCAGCTTGTCTGCATATTCATTGAGATCAAGCTCGGCGAACCTCTGCGGCTCATACGTCAATAAATCGTTGAGCGCATCAAGGGTCGCCTCGTCCGACTGTTTTGCTCTGCCTCTCTGGAGACTTCTCCACTTGTCTGGATCAAGTTCTTTGATCTCGGCAATGAGCGAGTCCGGCGGCTCCTCATCGTTGTCAACAAATTGCCAGTACTGATCCGTTGCTTCTTTGAGCTCCGCTTTCTTGATCTGGTCTTCTGCGGCAAGTTGCTTTCGGACGCGACGTTCAACCTTTTCGCGTAGGTCTTCGTCTTCAATGCTCTGAACTTTTTTGAGAAGTTCCGCTCGACTGTCCCCGTAGGCATGAATCATCTTCGGCGCAAGATCGTCGGCCCTTTGTGTGGTTTTGCCGGCATTGATTAATTCTTTTGCCTTTCTAATTTGATCCTGACTCATGGAGCCTTTGTTGGCATCGAGCCAAGCGGCTGCCGCATCCGGGTTCTTGCCGTCAATAAAGTTCTCGATGGCAATGGCGTGCATCGCCCCAACCGTCTCGTAACGATCTACGGGTAGTCCTGTTTTGTTGGCCAGGTTTTGATATTCAGCCTCCAGAACGGCAAATCCTGAGCGCATTCGTGCCAGGTCACCAGATCGAATATCGTCCTGAGCCGTTTTGATCGTTGCCGCAGAAACCGCCTTGTCGTAGATCTTCTGCTGATTGATCAGGTGCGTCTGCAGGCGGTTGCCGTTTTGCTGATATGCCGTCTCGGCGTACCGCTCGAAATACTTGCGCGCCGCCGAAGTCTTCAGCTCGGAGAGTTGTGTATCGATGACCTCTTTGGCCTTGAGCTGATATTCATCAACCAGGCTCTTGCCGTCCGGGCGCTTGAGCGCATTTTCACCGAGGATGTTTGCCCATCCGTTTTCCTGATTGGTTTCAAGATCTCGGAGTTGCTGCTGAGTTTTGTTGATCGCATCTTTGGCATTGGTGCGATCGATTTCATCCTGCCAGCGAGAAACGGCGCCGGCCACTTCCTTGGCTGCGCCGCCAACAACTTTGTCAAGTCCGTATTTCGTTTCCGGTGCTTCATGGAGCCCGCCGAGGCCGTTCGTGGGACCAATTGCAACGTTCTGTCCGTAAGGATTGGGGACGGTTATTCCTGCCATTTAGAACCCCGAATTGGAAAATGCGGTTGAAAAACTGCTGTAGTCCCCCATGCTTCCGAGAGAGTTTCCGGATCCGCTGCTAAAGAACGAACCGATTCCCTTGCCGAACGAAGCAAAGTCCTGCCAGTCGGCAGTGCCGTTTGCCTGATCCTCTTTCGAAGGACTGGCCACAGAGGTGAGTGAACCAACAAGAGTCGTAATAGCTGCGGCCCAAGGAGAGATACCGTTGGCAGCACACTCATAAGAAAGAGCCTTGTTTGAATAGTCCACAGCAGTGCGGCGATAACCCCATGACTGCGCCACGGAGTTTGCGATCACCTGATTAATCTGCATTTCTTTGGAAATATCAATGGAGGTGAGAACCTCTGCGGAGGATCCCGAGCCCCCTACACGAACGCCGGATGCGGCCTGCTTTACTTTGGCTGATGACTTTGCCTGTCCGGCTTGATACCCAATGGCTGCGGCTTGATTGAGTCCTGCTCGTTTAGCATCGTCTGCGGCAGTGTGGTAGCTTGCAGACTGCAGATTTGCAATATCAGCCTGCATTTGCAGAGACCGCTTTTCCTGTTTTGCCGCTCTGTACGACAAGAAAGGTCCCGTGAGAACATTGCCTGCCGTATACCCGACTTTGAAACCCGTTCCGAAACCTCCCGGGATCATGCCCATTGCGTTGGCATTGGCTTCAATTGCTTCGGAAGTGCTGCCTGTACCGGTTGCTTGGCCTTGTGTCTGCGCGTAGCTTGATGGATAGAAAAACTGATTGCTTGGCATCTGCGGAACCACCTTTTAAATCTTCTAAAAGAGGGTATCCCGCAGAGCCGATTGTTTATGGACAAATCAAGTGCTCACAGTCAAAACAGCACTCTGAATAGTCAGCGGTAACGGATCTCTTTGCCGCACGCAGATTGTTCCCGAGTCCTGCCAAGCAGGGAATAGACGCAGTTCGAGTTCTCCTGTGTAGAGAGCAGGAGGGCTGCCAGGCGATTCCGTGGTGCGCTGCTTGTATTCTGCAAGGTCGCGCTCTTCGAACGACGGACCGGCAAAGATGCCTGAAGATTTGTACACGCGCAGGTAAATCTGGGTGACATTCTTCATGCGGCCGCTTCCCAGCGATGTATCCTGCATCAGTACCGGCAGCGTTTGGGCATCAGACATATACGGTAAGCCTACAACTACCTTGCTTGCCGGATAATCAAGCATAACCTTACCGTCAGTCACAACCTGCTGTGGCATCACAGCACCGTCAGCCAAAATCGATACGGTTTTGCCTTCAAGCCAATCAAGCCCCGAGATCATTGTTGCGGGATCGCCTTCGTAAGCCGCGCCGCTGTCTACAAAGAAAGAGTTCTGAATTTCAGGCGCGGCCTGTGACGCCATGCGCTCGACGTATCGACGTGTCTGACCGTTGACTTCACGGCGCACGACAACGTACAAATGATCTTCGTCACCTTCTTCGACAGAAGCAACGGATTCGAATACTCCGTCTGTGACAAGCTGCGACCATGCGTTGACTTCCTGCTCAGGAATATAAGTTTGTGCCAGAAGGCTTCCATCTGAGCTCACAAACCAGACAATTGGAATCGGGGCACGCGATAAGGCAGAGTCCTTAATCGTTTTGAAGTCAAACAGGTGCGTTGCTCGCAGGCATAAATCGTTAGAAACATATCCTCCCGCGGCATACTGGTATGCAATCTCTCGAACATGCCCGCCGCGTGCAGCGCAGTAAATTGCGGAGTTATTGATGATCTGCGGCATCACACGAGAGGCACCTTCGTTGCTCTGTGGCTTCGCTGTAATTGAGTCTGGCGTAATTACAGATCCGTCCTGAGGACTGATCCGGAAACTCATTCCGACCGTCAGCAGCAAAAGGTTCGACAGGCTCACGACATGTTGAATGGCGTTGAATTCACGGCTTGCAATCTGAAAACTGATCCGGTCATCGTCACGGTAGGGCAGGCTGTAACTCATGTCCGATTCAGTGCCGCTTTTTGTCATAAGCACCCGCTGCGGATCCGTTGTAAGTCCCGCAAAAATACGTCGCTGTTCGAAGTATCCAACCGCTCTCGGATAATCGCCGTGAGATACCGTCGTCGCCTTCAAAACCGCACCACTACCTCCCGCCGTGGGTTGCACAGTCAATACAGGGTTTGTGTAACCCTGTCCGTGGTCAAGAATTTGGACTCCTGTGATCTTTCCATCATTGACAATAGCTTCGAGTTCAGCTCCGCTTCCAGTTGGATCCGTTATCGTGATCCCTGGCGCGTTATTGACGGAACAAGGAAATTTAAGTTTGTCCTTTCCTTCGGAATCCTTAAACCGAACCTCGCTTTCTTCAATTGAATACCCGGCTCCGGGAGCAATCACCGTAAACCCGACAAGCGACGATCCTTCGAAAATAGCTTCTACCTCTGCTCCCGTTCCACCACCGGTTACGTAAATCTGGGAGTTTAGGTCGTAGCTTTCAAGATTGATCGGAAGTCTTACCTCTTCCTCGGTTTCAATATCAGTGCCAGCTGGCGAAACCTTTTCAATTCTGCCGGTACTTCCGTAGTTACTTCCACTAAAGTCGATAGCTACTGATTCAATTCCTCCGGCGGCAATAAAAACATCGTCGAACCGACGAATGGTGACATCCGTTTTTGGCGTGATATTGTCATCAATGATTTCCGGTGTTTCAGAATCGCCGATGTAACCGTACAAACCGCCTTGGTTTTTATAGAAACGATAGAAGGCCGCTCCCGGCATTTCATCACATGAAATCTTGACAGTTGTACCGTAGCTGTAGAGGTTTGCCACAACTTCGACAATGTCACTTGCTTCGCTCTCTTCAGTCTTGTCCTCGTTCAGGCACGAGACACGGTACTTCATTGTGTACTTGTCTTTGTTCGGGTCATCCGAAGCCTGAGTCACTCGCTCCGCTTTGACGTTTGTAGGCGTTGCAAGTTTTGTATTGATCTGAACCGTCTGGATTCTCCAGTCACGCGCACCATAGCGACGGAGTTCGGTTGGCGGGTACTTGTCGCTTACGAAAGTCACGATATCGCCGGACTGGACAAAAACGAGGTCAAATATATCCTCTGCAGCCCAAGGTGTTTCGATTTTGTAATGTGTGCCGTCGTCATTTACGAGCGTGGCGCCGTAGCTGTGAAACTTCGCGTACTTATCGCCCAGTTCCACAATCATGGTCTGGCCGGCAGAGTAGGTGAACGGAATCAAGCGCACAGGTTTATCTTCAATACCGCACTCGTTCACAAACTCAAAGCCAGGTCTGTTACGGATCGGCCCCTGAGGCAGACAGATAAAATTCAGGCACTTGGCAAGGCCGTTTTGGTAGCGCGTGTCGTCCTTGCGTCCGTACATGTCAGGACTAATTTCACCGCCGGCGTAGGAGAGCTGTATTGTCTTAGTCAATGCCATAGTGAACCTCCGGTTCAGCCGGAAGACGCATATCGCCAACCAAAGGACTGTGATAACGTGAAACCTGATCGAACTGTTTGGCGTCGCGCTGCATAACGTCTTTCAAAAGTGTGAGGTAAATCTTTAGGTGTTCCTCAGCCATCTGAGCACCGCTCGCTCCTGTAAGCATGGCACCGGCAAGCTTGGAGGCCAGAAGGTGCGCCAGAGCATCGGCAAAATCTGATGGCAACACCTCTGCCGGTGTTTCAGAAGTGCTGTACACAACCCAACCAACGGGAACCCTCGTCAGAAGCACGAGAGCATCGCCGGATCGCCCCACGGAATATTCCCGAATATGACTGCCGCCTTCATCATGAACAGAGAGCAGTTCAATGCAGTCAGACGGATAGGCATAAGCAAAATTCGCTCCCTTAGGCACATCCGTGACACGCGAAAGCGGCTTTCTCACCGTCGCAAACGACCAACTTCCGGCACGCAGAATCTGCCCCAGAGCAATCGGGTAAAAACGCGCACAATGATCAGCTTGGGGAGAGCCTTCAGGCGGATCAATTGATGTGACCGTCGCCCTGTCGCCAAGATAAGCCAAAGCCATGTTGCAAATGTCTACAGCAGTGGACATTCATTTTCTCCATAAAGAAACGGGAACCCCGTCAAGGATTCCCGTAGGGCACCGCAAAGCCTGCACTCTGCGGTGAGATGAAGGATCACCTCCTTAAACGGCGAAGTTCGGATTGGCTTCGTAGTCACCGATACGCTTGCCGCGCGGCGAATCGACCTGCAACGTAAAGCCGGCAGACACCGTTCCAGAAAGCGTCGAACTCGCCGCGGCCTTGTAGACAAGTTTCAAGTAACGCGGCAGGCCCTGCGGGACAGGGATGTTCACACCGCCGCCAATCTTGAGATCCGTCACGGGGAAGGTCACGATGTCGGCGTAATCATCGTCTTCACCATTGTCGTCAGAACCCTGGAGACTGACGGTTGCCAGCCCCGTTACCGCCGTTTCGTTTCGCACGAAGATATAGCCCACGCCTTCAGAGATGCCTGCCTTCTGGATATCCAGAACATCCGAATCGGCAGACGCGGCGCTAAGAACCTGAGACTTGGAAAACATCGAAAGATAATCAACTCGCATTGTTTTGTTCCTCCTTAGGAAACCTTGGTTTCGTTCAGGCTGATGGCATCGTCGGCTTCCATCGGGATCTGGAAGAAGTGAGTCTTGAACTGCTCTGCCGCTTCGACAATCTTCAGAGCGTTGGTGCTCTTTTCGTAGGCCGCAATTTCAAGAGCCGTGAAAACTTCGGTGGGCATAAACATCACGAGGTTCTTGCGCAAGCTCGACGGAATGCGGTTCTTGGCCACGATGAGCGTCTTGACCAAAGAGTCGCTTGTCAGATCGATCTGACCGTCCTTCACAGGAATGTTGCAGACACGCACGCAACCACGCCAGTCCATGAGAGCCGCACCCGGCTGCCACTTGTAGTGGTCGCGGTATGCTTCCATGTTTCCCTTGCCGTCAGGTGCAGTAACCGTGACCTGACCCTTGTCAGTGTGGCTCAGGCCGTACTTGGACCCCTTCGGATACAGGCCGATGAACTGATCCTTGTTCACAATGAAGATGGACGTGTAACCATCTGGCGTTTCAACATAAGAAGAGTCAATTGCGCTGATGCAGTTCTTTGCGCACGGAACCTTCTTGCTCAGGGTGTTGTAGCGCGTGGCCAACCCTGTGAACTTACGGATGTCCTTGTCGTTGTCGCCGTAATACAGCGCCGTCGCAACCGAATTGGCCATACCCTGGAAGCTCGCTGTCTGTTCGGACATGCGGAACTGGTAGGTGTTGCCGTTGATGTCTGCCAAATCGCAGTCAACATCGGTATACATTTCGACGTTGGAGGTCACGTCAACCACGCTTGCCGTGGTGCTCTTCGTGGGCTGAACGCCTTCATAAAGGCCACGCCATGTCGGTTCAGGAATACCCGTGCGCAGCGAATGCTTGTGGCCTTCGGTCATGTTGCATTCCTGCCAGCCAATGTGACGCAGGATTGCGTTGTTCTTCGACAGAACCTCGGCAATCGGGGCGATGTCGCCGTTGGCATCCATGCGGGAGGCCACGTCAACGAGGGTAGGATACTGTGCTTCTGCCATATTTTTCCTCTGCTGTTAATTCATCTTGGAGTTGTTGAAAAACTTCGCCAGGTCGTAGCCGTTTTGCACACTGCCGGACGAGCGCGGCGTCATATCGTCGGAAAGCATCTGCGAGAGCCGGTAGAACATCTTGATCATCCCCGGGTGCGCATCGAGCCCCAACTGATTAAGGATCTGACGGCAGTCCTCAGGGCAGTACTTTTCATAAGCTACCTTTGCTTGCGCAATCGTCGCCTTGGCTCGAGAGCCGCCCAACTCCTTGTCCGCGGCAAACGCTTTGAGGTTGTTCTGCTTGATCGTTGCCAGCTGTTCGCGCTGAGCCTGCTCAAGCACCGGAGTCATGCGGTTGACAATCGTTGCAAACGCCTTCTGGCTTAGGCCTAAGTCCTTGCAAACTCCGGCAAGTCCTTCGGCCGTCGTGTCATCAACCTCATAGCCTTCCGGCAGATCAAACCCGTCGGCGGTGTAACCCTTTTCTGGAGCTCCGAGCCATTCATTGGACTTCGGCTCCTGCGGCGGAATCGGATCATTGTTTTGTCCTGCCGCAGACGAATCATTCATTCCGCCGTGCTGATCATTGGCAGATGGATTGCCCACCGGTTCAGTTGATGTCGACTCTGTTGCCGTAGGACTTCCGTCGGCGGGAGGCGTTGCCGGATCCATATCCGGCATGTTGACTCCAGCGTCTACTTCACTCATTTACTGTTCTTCCTCCAGATTGCAGACGAGCCCTGCGGCCCTCAGCCTGTCTTTGATTTGAAGACCCACATCGCGTCTTGCCGAAAGAGCCATCATCTGCATGGCATCCGTGCTCGTGCACGAATCGTCAATGCCTGTGAGACCCAATATCCAATTCAAAACTTTCCTGCCGGAGTCGGTATCGAGAACCGAAGCCAAAGCGTTGTCCAAACGCTTTTCTTCAAGCTCTCGTTGCCGTTTGAGCTCTTCCTTGGCTTGTATCTCGGCAAAAATGCCCGGATCTGCAGGCAGTGTCGCATCGAAGTCTTGAGGTTTATGGACGGCTGTCATACGATCTCCTGGCCGTTATCAACAACGGCCTGTTGCAGAGCCTGAGAATCCGCAGCCTGCCCAAGATCGCGCAGTGCCGAAGCGCTCTGTGCGGCCATGGCCTGCTGTTGCATGGCTTGTTGCTCCTGCTGACGTTGGGTGCGGATGAGCGCCACCTGTTGTCCTGCGACAATCATGGAAGGCGGCACATTGTTCATATCGGCCAAAAGATCAACCGCCTTGTCTGCATCCAGTTTGTCGAGCACTTCCGGTCGCAATTGCGCAATCAATCCGATCTGTTGCACCGTGTTGAGAATGCCGCTCACGGAAGAAGCCTTCTGCTGCTCGGCCAAAACCGAGATGTACTCAATGCTCAACTCCTTGCCGTACATGGACTCGGGAGCCGGAGGAATTTTGTTGGCCTTGACCATCAGAGCAAATGCGTTGCTTACAAGCGGATCCAAAAGCTCGGTGTGCAGTCGCTCAAGAATCGGCCCCATGACCATGATTTTTTCCTGATTGAGCGCTTCGATTTCAGTGGCCGTTCGCTGGCCGTCTTGGGAAGCGGCAATCATTTGGAAAATGTTCACCTTGAAGTAGCGCTGAATCTCCTGGCGGCGCCGCTCAATCAGTGCGTCAATCAAAGCCGGATCCGTGCGAACTTCCCAAGCGGTTCGAATGGCCTCGTTGTCACTGGGATCCACGGGAATACGCCCGCCCGGTCGATACATATCCAGGAAGGCACGATGTTTGGTCGGATATTGAACAGGCGGATTCGTAAGGTAGTCGGTAAGCGTTGCCAAGCGATTGTGCAACCGCTGCAGTGACTTGGAAGCGGACAATGCTTTTGCACCCGGCCCTCGCCCGTAGACAGAACTTCCGGTGATCAGCCAACGCGGACAAAGCGCAGGAAACTCATCAAAGCCGGACTCTTCGAGTGCTGGATCATTCTCTCGGCCTTCTTCCCAGTAGACGGAGGCAAACGGCTTGTTGAGTTTGTCCGCCTTCATAATGTCGCGATCAACGCGCGGCACAATCGCGTGAATGATGTTTCTGCGCTCAAACGGATTGTCTCGCAGGCATTTGCGAACGTCATTGCTGACAGAATCCATTCCGAAGCGCTGCACCATCTGCTTGACCGTCATTGAAAGGCGACGAAACAGCGTATCCACTCGTCCGTATGGATCGCAGGCAAGCCAATACTCGCCCACCGTGAGATTGAGCATGTCGATGACATTTTCCGGATGTCTCTGAATGATCGAACACGCCGTGCCGAAAGCAGTCAGTTCGAGATAAGAGCGATGCAGACTGTTGTATGTCTCGCTCTTGGCAAACTGCATCAGCATCGCCTGTTGGATGTCGGCCAACCACTGCTTCACATCCGGGGATTCGTCGAGATCCGGATCCATCGTTGTAAGACGCAACCATGGCCGCGACGGAGAACTCAAGCCGGACAAAAGGCCAGCCGCCATAATGTCAGCAGCTTCCGCGGCCTCGGCATCATAGAGACGCTGATAACGTTTGCCGCCGTCATGCGGAGCCTCTCCCTCAAAGCACCCAAGATCAGGTACCTCGTAGTCGCGAATGTCGCGCCAAAGGTTTTCCCATCCACCGCGCTCCTTCTTGAGTCCGGCAAAAATCTGACTGAGGTGCTTAAGATCGGCCGACATTGCCTGTCACCCCGAGAGAAGTACTGCCGGCATTGAAGAGTTTGCTTCTCTTAACCCTGCCTCCAGTCAAGTCTGTCGGCGCCCGAGTCGAACCCGTATTGGCATCCAGAAGAGCCTCGAGATCGGGCTGGTTGCCGTTGACTTTGGCTCGTTCCTGCTGTTCAAGCTCATAAGCGGTCTTACTTGCCTGGTACTGTTTTTCGGCAAGCTCCGACTGCTGTTTCAAAGACTTTTGCTGCACGCCGAAATTGAGCAAGCTGGTAAGCGTTCCCAAAATGCCGCCCGCAATGTACTGCCCCATGATTAGCCTCCTAAAGGCTTGCGCTTTTGAAGCTTGAGTTCATCATCAGTGACACCTCCCAGCCCCGTAAGCCCGGTATCAATGCCGCCTCCCGCATCTACGTCACCCATGCCGGGCAGATCTGAGAGGTCTGCATCTGTGCCGTGTTCCTTACGCTGCGCCTGCGAACGGTTAGCCTCATCACGCTTGGCCTGTTCTTCGTACTGCTTACGCTGTTTTTCAGCACGCTTCTCAGCACTGCTCTCATGACCAAAGACCTTGCTGATCGTTTTGATAGGATTAAAAACGCTGCTGATAAAGCCGCCCATTTAGACCTCCTTATTCTGTGATCCGGTCACACGACGCTTTTTGAGATAACGTCGTGCAAGTTCTGCGTCTGTCTGCGATTGTTCTTTACTCATGGCTAGAAATTCCTGAGAAACATGACTTGGCACCACTGACGAGAGTCTTTTGGAGTGCGTACGAGAAGCGCCTTGTAAAGAGGAGACCGGACAGGAACAATCCACTGGAAGGCCACGGCGCCGCGTGCTTTTGCTTCACGTTCAGCTTTCACAAAAAGCTGTCCGGCAAGAACTCCCGAGCGATATTTCGGCAGCACAAAGATGGCGTCGTTTGTTGCCATCACTTCGGATGTGTGCTGATGAAAACTCACAAAGACAGAGCAAAACCCGGCAAGGACTTCGCCGTCATAGGCCACTATGGCAAAGGAGGGAGTCTGCTTCTCATACTGGACATAAGCACTCTCATCAAGGTTAAACTGATGCCCAGGGAGCGCTGCTTCGGCGTAGTTTTGGTCGAACAAATCCCGACAGCGCTTGACAAACTCAATTGGTGAAACTGTCTCGAATCTCATGCCGGCATTGTTGCGGGCATGAGGCGAGGTTTATGGACAAGAAAGGCCGCCTTGCATGACATCAATTTTTGAAAAAGCAACCACTCCGGCTCGACGAATCTTTCTTCTACTGGCAATCGCAACAACAGTTGTCGTTATCGCGGGTTGGATCTTTGTGTTTCTCTACTCGTTGGGCCGGGGACACGATTTGCTTGTGTGCCTGCTGTTTCCGCTAATTATCCATGTCGGGGCGTATGAGTTCCTTACTGACTGGGGATACGATTGGCAGGGGACTTTTGCCTTTCTTATGACGGTCTTTTTGTGGTCGGCAGTATTTAGCTGGCTCTTTGCCATGGGGAAAATCACCCCGAAATGGGAAAGATTCGTTGCTTGGATCAAAACGGGGAAATAAATGCAGTAAACCCCGCCGAAGCGGGGTTGCGCGAGATCGGTTACTCAGCGTTACGTGCTTCCCAATGCTTGTAGCACTCGAGTGCCTTTACTGGGAATCCGACCTTTTCGAGGTCTTTCTCAAGGAAGACAAAGTTCAGATCGTGGATCGCTTCCCAGAGCATGGGCGCATGAGGTGAACCCATAGCGCGCATGGTTTGATAGACAAGATCGATCTCCTTTTTGAAGAGGTATCGCCAGCAATAGACGAGCGTGCGGACGTGCTCGCAGAACTCTGCCGAAGCTAGGACTTGCGCCTTTCTTTCCGTAATCGGTTCCGACTGCGGCACACGTAGGTCGCAGGTTTCGATGAACCTGATTGCCTCCTCAAAGTCTCGCTCGAGGATGTACGTGTACTTTGGAACCTTGAAGCGATTTTTGAGCGCTTGGTAAACGGCTTGATACGAGGCGCCGCTTGTGTGTACTCGCTTGCCGACGGCAGATTGAATGGCGTACTGGTGCTCAACCGTGAGTCTGGCGGCCGAGATTTCTGCTGCAACCGGGCATTGCCTCAGTGCTGCCTCCATTTTGTTGAAGGCGTCGATGTACGCCCACTTGAACTCTTGTGCGCGTGCGCCCGTGAAACCCATGGCGAGGAAGGTAAAACCGTCTCTGGTGAGGCGGTAGGCTTTGGACTTGATCGGAGCGCCGCCGCTAGGGTTGGCGCGGGTTACTACTGTTTCCTCAAAATTGAGGAGACGGTCCGTAGTCACGTTTGCGATGATGTTTTCGATAGAGCGAATCACTTTCGAGTGTTCTTTCTCGAAAAATGTTGCAACATCGGTAGAAAGCGTGGTGACATTGCCGTCAACGACCGTGACGACAGGGGTGTTTTGGACTGCATTCATGGCAGGCTCCTACTGGTTAGGTTTAGGAACCTCGCGCCATTTTCTCAGGATGGTGAGCGAGGCACTGCGGGTTGAGAAAAACCGCCCAGTAGGTTACGGCCCACCCTTTCGGGTAACCGCAGGCCTCACTCGTCAAAGTGATGCCGCACAAAAAAAACCGCTTTTGACCGTCCCGCCAAAATTGGCGAGACGCTTCGGCGGCTCATGCGCCTACTGGTGAGTTCGGGTTTCTCAGGCCCGGTCTGCTTTTTACTCGCAGACGGGGTCATTGTGCGGCAAAGCAAGCGAATTGTCAAAGAGCGAATGCCCTCTTGGTGGGAAAATGACGGTTGTCCAGACTCATCATTAATCCGACCAAGAGGAAACATGGTTAACGAAATCTTCAACGGTGTAACGGCTGTAGCGACCACAGTAGGAGCCGTGTTTGCAGTGATTCACTTCTTGCGCGAACTCAAAAAATCAGCTTCCGTAGTCAACGTTTCGGGCAGAGGGTACCTACATTACGAAGGTAACGACTTTGCTTCTATTAGCGTGTCGATTTCGGCCTCAAAACCCGTGTACATCAAAACAATTCAAATGCCGGGACGCACACTGGCAACTACCGTTCAAGGCAAAAAAGTCAAAACCCTTGAGTACGGAATCTCCTTTGGAAAACACCGTCCAGACATAAATGAGACCTTCTACTTCAGTCCTCCTCCACAACAAGGGGAATCAATCGTCTTGAAATTTGATATTGGTCAGTTCTTCGATGCCGAGGTTGAATTGAATCCAACTGACTTTACGTCTTCCGGCTGGCCTGACCGCGGGGTATGGCCTATTGATCGTTCATCTTCTTCAACAACTCGTTGATGTGTTCTGACAGCCGCAGAAAAAGCCAGCAATTGATACAAAAAACCAATGATTGAATAACCATCACAAGTTCGAGCATTTACTTTCTCCACTGTTGATCAAACTCCCTGTCCGGGTCGTACTCCTGCCCGCCGTCATAGATCTGCCTGGCAAAGTTTCGGTCGATTTTCGGCATGACAGGGGAAGCGAATGTGAGCGCAAGGGCATCTGCAAGGTCAGTTGATCTGCCCAGGCGTTCTTTGATCTTGTCCTTTGCTTCGAGAATCTTGAGCCCCTTGTTGTTGAACCCATAGGTAGGTGCGCTGAGATCAGCCTGCAGCAGTGTGGATGGCGGAATTGCGCCGCCTGAACGCAGCCATTCGGCCATGTTCCACCACATTTCCATGCGTCGATTGGCGTATTTGTCGGGCTCGTTTGCGCCACCACCAAAGGCCACCTCAGTGACGGTAAACCCAAGCTCCCGCAGTTTATCGATGACGCCGGCACCTTCCCCCAAGTCGATGAATACTGCATCCGGCTTGAACTCGACGATCTGCATCGCAACCTGCTGCGCCACGGCTACGTTGTCAAACTTGCGAATGATGATCGGCTCGAAGGCCACAAGTCCCTGCCGCTTGAAAATCACAGAACTGTCCGAGCCAAAGCGAGCCACGTCCACGCCCATGATTCGGGGTGCTGATGCGTATTGATGTTCGCGATATTGGCGAGTTGCAGCCTCTCGCACAAGGTCAATCGAAATCAATGCGTTATCCGCGGCCGCATTGAAGTCGCACAAGAATTCCTGCCGAAACTCGTTTTCGCTCATTTCGTTTTTGAGTGAAGCCAGCTCCTTTTCCGGGATGACATTCGTTTGATCAACTGAGTAGAGCATGGCAATCCATTCCGGATCTCCTTTGCTCATCAGCTCCAGAGCCTTGTCGTAGGTCTGTGAGAAAAGGTTCACCCCCTTGGGCGTGCCGATGAACACCGCCCAACCGTTACGGTCGGCAAGAGCCGGTCGAATGATTTCGCCCCAGACTTCAGGTTTCATCTGCGCTACCTCGTCCATCACAACACCGTCAAAGTACAGCCCGCGAAGTGCATCCGGATTATCGGCACCGAAGATGCGGATCACTGCACCGTTCGGAAGCGTGATCGAAAGCTCTCCCTCGTTGACCTTCAGCATCGGGATCGGCGCCGTGTAGTGCTTGAGGTATGCCCAAGCGATAGCCTTAGCCTGGATGCGAAAAGGCGCGATGTAAGCGTAGAAGCCTCGCTCCTTCTGGTCTGTGATGGCGCGCTTGATCAGGTGATTGACGGCCAACACGGTCTTGCCCATTCGTCGATGCGCGACCAGAACCGAAAAGCGGTGTGACTCCAGCAGTCCATGGATTTCGGTCTGCGGATAGCGCGGTGTGTACGGAATGACAACCTTCTGCATTTGCTTTATTCCTGCACGCCCCACGAGAACAAAAGACCGCCGGCAAGTTCACGCTTATTGTCTTTTTCGTAAAGGTTCTTGTACCGGTTGAGCATATCCAGAGCCTTTCCGGCAGCCGCTGCATCGACCATCTTCCATACCAATTCGCCTTTTTCGTTTCTCGCCTGTTCACCGTCAAAGTTGTTCTTTGGAACCAAATTCGAATTGATTTTGTAGAACTCAATATTCATGCGAACCAACTCCGCGCGAGTGAGCTCACACTTCTTCGCGGCGTCTTTCATTCCCCGTTCAACTGCTCTCGCAATACAAGTTTTTCCAAGTAGCTCCGGCCCAATTCTGCTTGCAGTTTTCGGAGAATACCCAGCACGAAGGGCTGCCTGAGTGGCATTGAAATCAACCAAATATTCCTCAACGAACCTGACCTGTTTGTCAGTCAATTCCTGCACAGTCTCTTTTCCCATCTGTCCACCACTGTTGCTCTCATCAAACCTTTCGCAATCGCCCAAACTGTAGATTTCGGCATATCCATCATCCGCGCCACATCCGCAAATGAATATCCCTCATCAAGCAGTCTGAAGACTGAATCAATTTCATTGTCGGTGTACTTAGCATGAGGCGAATCCTCACCGACCCGGATTCCGTTTAGGCTCACAGCCACTAGTGTCATCCGATCGCCTGAAGGCTTGTGGACACATGGCTCTGGCTTCTTCAATTGCTTTGTCGAGCATCTTCTTTCTCGGGATGGATCCGATGGGGAGCTCTCGGCACTTTTGAGCTGCGGAAACAAGTCGAGCTGTTGCCACGGACGGAAGCAAAGTTGAGATCCCGATTTTTTCGTGCGCGCCATCGAAAACATCCTTAATAGCACTGGACATCCCAGCCACCTCCTGAACTCTTTTTCTTTGGAAAAACGACGAAGACCGGGAAGGGGTACTGCGTGGCGCAAGCCTTGACCTTCACTTTGGCGTCGTCAGCGAATATGGCCGGAGAACCCTTGACCTCATGCAGCTCGAGCGTGCCGTCCGGGCGAAGAACAAGAAAGTCCGGCGTATAGAAGCAAGCACCTTCAGCGATCTTCAGCTTGAGAGCCTCGAACCAGTAGGCAGTGATCCTGCCGGCATGCTTCTCGCCTTCGAGAAAATTGGAGTAGGCCTTTTCTGTCCGATTCATCTGTCCGGACTTCATGCGGCCCTTCGCGTAGAGTCGGGCCTTGGCGTAACCTTCAGCGAACATGTTTTTTCGACTCCTTGGCTTTGGCCCGGCGCATGTCTCTAATTGCATCTAGGAATCCGAGCTGAAAACGCGTCCAGAGCTCGGGGCGGCGTCGATAGCTAGGTTGGTATTGGGAGAGTGTTTCTCCACGCATAGCCGCGCTCCTACCCTCGTTGTATGCGTCTTTATCTCTGTCGAGTACCTTCATCGTTTTGCCCCAAAAAGCGGTTTCACAATTTCCTCTTTGACGAACTCCCAAACCTTCGCCAGACAAAAGCCGTTGAAGGCAGTACACGCTGCCAAGATCAGAATCGCAGCCCACTGAGAAACATCGATAAAGCTCATTTCTTCTCCTTGTTTGGTCCCCCGTGAGATGATTGCGGTGTGTTCCCCAACACGACCAACAACCAAATCACGGAGGATTTTTTATGTCCGTAGCCGACGATCTGATCTTTGCCATCGAAAACAGACGTGTTGTCACATTCACCTACGACGGGCATCACCGTGTCGTAGAACCTTTCCTGCTTGGGGTGACGACTGCAGGCAAGCCCGCACTACGCGGCTTCCAAACAGCAGGTACAAGCAAAAGCGGCAAAGTGCCCGACTGGCACTTGTTTTCGCTGTTGAAGATAGCCGCCATAGAGGTGACGCCAACCTGTTTCGAAGGCGTAAGGCCGTTTTACAACCCAGCTGACAAAGCCATGTTGCGAATCGACGCTCATGTTTAGCCTGCGCTCCGCAGTCGCACGGGCCGGCGGGAATTGCCGGCTCGTTGTGCACTGCGCAGTCAGAATCGTGTTGAATTGCCTTCATCGCGCCTCCTCCACCGGCCGAATGTGCGCCGCATCCATCATCGCCAGCGCCTCCTGTCCACCCGGCAATGTCGCCGATTCCACGATCCCGACCAAGATTCGATCGACGGATTCGCGCAAGCCGTGAGTCAGGTGTGCCGTCTCGCCTATGTCCGGAAGCTTTCCGTCGGCTGCCCGAACAGTGATTTGCTCCAGGTCTGCCAAAATTCGCTTAGCGTCCTCGATAGCCTGAAAGGCCTGTTCGGTTTTTTGATTTCTGTTTCGTACAAAGGTTGCGTATGTCATCATTTATCGCTCCTTCCCGTGGGGCTTCACACTTCACTTGCCCGCATTGCCATATCGCCAGTCAAATGCGTTGGTCCACGTTGATGTCTAAACGCGGGCAGATCGATGTGGATTTTTCACATGGCCTGCAAACTGCCTCGTCATTTGAAGTTCCTCGAAATTACTTCGTTGAGATTTTCCACTTCAGCCACTGCTCTACGTGTCGGCAAATAACCATCTGGAAAGACAAAGAAATGATCTATCCCGTACCACTTGGTATTGAGCCTTGCGAGGACATGCCGGAATCGGTGAAAGAGCTGTTTGTCGAAGCTCAACGTATCACCCACCTTTCTCCTCGTTCTGCCTGCGCTCTGCTTCGCGTAAGCCTTGAAAGGCTGTGCGATTCCATTGCTGAACTGCACAACACCGAAGGCTTTGATCAAGCCTCCTGGCTGAAAACAAAAATCAAATCCTTGGGCCTTCCTCCGGAACTCGAAAGCATCTTTATGACAGTCAAGGATGTCGGCGACAGCAGCGCGCATGGGAACTCGCACAACGCAGAAATTGATTTCAGCGGAAGAGACTCTGTCGAAGTTGCACTGAACTCGGCACAGCTTGTGAACGCACTTGTCCAAATTTTGATTTCGCCCTTTGTTATTCAAAGGAAGCTGCAAGAGTCGTTCAAAAAGAAGTAACCCCATCTCGCCTCCTACGCCGGCCGAATGTGCTCGGCATCCATCATTGCCAGCGCTTCCTTTTCGGCCTGCGCTTGAAAGACGACTTCCTCGAATCGCTGAAGCCGCACGATCATATCGGCCTTGTTTTCGGCCATCCATCGAAGGGAATCGACGATTCCCATCTTTGCGGACTCGATTGCGTGCATGTGATCCTCTAGCGACAGGCGTAGCAAACGGTGCCCGTCGTCAATCGCCGAGAACTTTTCAAAGATTTCAGTCGTAGTCATGGCCACCCCACGGAGTAATGCGGTTTGAATCGACGCAGAAGGCAGTTGCCTTACGGTTGAACCACAGCCCTAAGCTTCCTTCCCAATCGCCGTTACGCTGTTTGCACACCCGGATAAATGTGTCGGGGCTATCGTCGTCCTCAACGGGCGTGAGGATGTGTTCCTGGCGGCGCTTTTCCTTGTCGCGATTGCGCTGCACAATCACCTGGTTATCGACTTGATCCCCAATTGCGCCCGATCCTTTGAAATCGAATTTGCCAAGTTCGTCGGACTCGGTCTTACCCTTTCTGACGTGGTGGATCAGGTGAACGTGGACATTCATGCGATGGGCCAAGTCGCAGATCATCTGCACCGTATTCTTTTGGGCATTGAAATCGTCTTCGCCCGCAACGACCTTGGCGAGGTTATCGATCAGCAGGTGCTTGCACTTGTATTGCGTGGAAGCCACAACACCGGCACCGAGCACGGCGCGCGGGTCAATGGCGCCTACATGGTCAAGGATGAAGAGCTTATGGCGGTACTGCGCGTAAAAGCGACGGACCTCATTCACGTCCTTGGTCTTTCCGCCAAGCCACTGGCGGATCATGCGCGCCCAGGTGAACTTCGGGAGCATTTCAAAGGACATGATGGCTACACGCTCTCCCGCATCCGCCAGCTGCATTGCGAGCTGCCCTGTAAGCAGGCTCTTTCCGTGTCCGTTGATGCCACCCCATAGCGTCACTTCGCCTTCGCGAAAGTACAGGTTCGGAGCGAATGGACACTGCACGCCGGACTGCAATCCCTCGAAGATGCACATGGTCTCGTCTTCGTACTCGTCGGCTGTACGAAAGATGAAATTTGTGGGTAGCGTCTCCCATTCGTCTATGAGCGCTTGCTCGTCGTAGGGCATTTCATTCATGCTGCTGCCTCTTTGAAAAAGTCTCTGTGGCCTTGCGTCTTCGGATTGAAAACCTGCAGGCCGTCTGTGAAATCGGTAAAGATCAACCGGGGCTGGTTCTCGAACTTCTGAAGTTCCTCAAAGATCACGTTCGCTCTCCGGCGTCTGACTTCGTCGCAATCGATCCAAACGGTTCGGTTTTTGCAGAACTCGAGATTTGCTCTCTGCAGCACGTCGTTGTTTTCGATCACCACCGTCAGACACCCACCCGCCAGTGGATAGTCCAGCTCGTGCTGGTGGGCCTTCGGGTTCTCTGAGACGACAAACCGCACGGAACTAAAACCGCCAAACGAGTGGATCTTGTCGATCAGCTTCTTATCCGGGAGCATGTCGCACCTCCTCCCAGACTTGACCAACGAGGTCTTCAAAGATTCCCGGCTGATCGTCTTCCTCGGCCTGCTGTTGAGCACGTATCGCCTCTGCGCGTCTTCTGGCTTTGGCTTCAGGCGTGAGTTCAAGCGGAGGCAACTTTGTCTGTTGGCTGTCCTTGAGCACCCAAGAGAGTTCAAACCCCTGCCATGCCCTTGCAACCTGTTCGCGCATGATTGCCTCCAGGTTCCATTCGGGATGACCAAGTCTTCGGGCTTCATCGGCTTTCTTCTTCAACCCGTCAATGACCGACTGGCTAATGACTGCTCTCTTGGCTTTTCGGTTGGCTTTCCAGTCCGCAATGGCAGACTCACTTACGCCATAAAAGTTCAGTTCGGTTTTCGAAGAAGGAGACGACTTGCGCGCATCGCGCGTTATATTCTTTTCCTTCTCCTTTTCCTTCTCCTTGTATGGCATACCGTATGCCATACCGTTTGCGTAACGGTTTCCGATACTGTCTTCGAATGCTTTTGCAAAACTCTCACCTCGCGCTAAACAGCGATTCCGCGCGGCTTCCAGCACGCTTTCAAGGAGCGAGCATTCGGGTAGAAGATCGAGAGCTGACGCCCAAGAAATGACAACTTTCGGATTGTCTGGGCCGTTGTACTTCAGATAGTTTTTGACCCAGAAAAGACCCCTATCGTCATACTTGACCATACCCTGTTGAGACAGTTCCTCATACCGTATGGCATACCGTTTCGGATCAAGGCCAAGTTCCTCCGCCACAGCTGATGCTCGGATAGGTAATGCCCCGAGGATTGTCATCGCTGGAGACGTGAGCAGGTATAGGAACAGAAGTTTGGCTTCGCTTGAAAGCCCCGCAAACTTCGCGTCGTTCCAGATACGTGGATCAATCTTTCTGAATCGTGCCATTGCTCGGCCTCATTGCTTCCCAAAAATCGGATTTAGCTTTTCGCGCGGGATGCCGAGAAGCCCCGAAACGCGATTGACTCGTTCCGGAGGGATGACTCCTTTTTTGCGCCAGAGCGAAACCGCTTGCTGGGAAACCCCGCATAAATTCGCCAGCGCATACGCTTTGCCGTTGAGCTGCTGAATGGCAAGCTCGACGCCGGACATTGAATTTAAGTCCTTTTCAAGTTTCATTCAACTTCCCCTTGTTAGAAACTGAAGGAAACTTTACTGTAACTTGAATAAAATATCAAGGCGCGCTTGATATGAAAATCTCAACTTCTCCTTGTATCCTGCAACGTAAGGAGAATCAATATGTCTTTCGCTAAACGTTTTGAAGAGGCCAGAGAGCGTGCCGGGTTATCCGTTGCGTCTTTGTCCAAGCGCCTTGGAGTCAGTCCGCAGTCGGTCTATTTGTGGCAGCAGGGATCAGTCCCCAAAGCGGCCAGACTTCGGGAGCTGGCTGATCTGCTCGGGGTTTCTCTGCAATGGCTTGTGTACGGAAACGAAGAGCCGCACTCCGTGATGGATTATCAAAACGGCGTCGTTGTTGTTCCGCAACTAAACATTGAACCCAGTGCAGGCTTTGGCGGTTTCGTTAACAGTGAAAGCGACTGTGTAGTGAAAATGATCGGCCTTTCGACGGAGTGGCTAAATCAAACCCTTCCCGGAGTCAACAGACAATCGCTTGTCGTTCATTCAGTATCCGGCGATTCGATGCAGCCCACGCTCAAAGATCATGATTTCGTCTTGCTTGACACCTCAGTCGAACAGGCGACGAGAGACGGTCTTTATATCGTCGGCTTTGATGGCCTGCTTTTCGCAAAACGCATCCAGGTCTTGCCCGGTCGGAAACTCTCACTCATCAGTGACAACGACGCCTACAAGCCCATCACGATAGATCTCACCGATGAGTCTTTCTCGTTCCGTGTGATTGGCAGGATTGTCTATTCATGGACTGGCGAGAAGCGATAAGAACAAAAAGGGAACAAAATGAAAACCAACATCTTGGTTGTGGCGATTGCGCTTATCGTCACAAACACAATGTCTTCAGAGGCATTCGCTGCCAGAGAAGAACTGAGCGATGGAAGCTACGTGGATGAGTATGGAGACATTCACGACAACAAATTCGAAAACGAAGACATTTTCGCACCCTGGAATGACCCCCTGTTAAAGGACGACATAATGGCCCCATGGAATGATCCTTTACAACAGGATGACATATTCGCGCCATGGAACGATCCTTTGGCAGGCCCAAGGGAGACAAACCAGTACCTTAGAGAGACTGGGGAACGCGACTCCGAATACTATTGGAAGTAACATCACGTTAGAAACCATACTAACCGCCCTCCGGGGCGGTTTTTTGTACCTAAAACTTTGACATAAATCAAGTATTGATTGAGTTTTTAAAGTTTTTGCTCAAGTGATACTTGATTTTCATTCAAGTCTGACTTAAAGTTCTCTTTACCAATTTTCAAGATTCACTTGATAAAGAGAACCTCATGACCACCACAAAGCATGAAGAGCTATCCCGGAGCATCTGTGAAGCCACGGTAGAAGTCGAGAAGGCTAGAGATGTCAAGCGTTACTGGGCCAGAAACGGCATGCGGGTGGCTCGAGCCATCAGTTCGTCACTCGACGATATCAACGATGGCATCGAGTGCGCAACCGACAAGGATCGAATCGAAGAGCTTCGCAGCGATCTAACTATGTGCATCGAGAAGCTCTTCGAGTGGCAAGAAACGATGGTTAAGCGTCAAGCAGCTTTAGAGGATCTTCGCCGCGCACAATCTGCCAAACAAGCTCCCGAGAACGAGAGCAAACAGCCTGTCGGATTGCCTAGACGCTTGCCTATGACGGCCTCAGAAGTGGCGGTCGAACAAGAAAAGGGCGCCGCATACGGATACGACGCCAAAGGAAACAGGAGCAGCTTATGTGCAAGCCCTTCTCGACTGAAACCCGAAGAAGTTACTTCTGATCAGGAGCTTGAGCAGGTTGCCCGTCAAGCGATTCGGGCTGAACAGATTTATCAGAAGGTGGCAGCTGAGCTGAAAGCAGCTCAATCAACGTCTGAAGCATCTTGTTCTGATTCTTCAGTTCTTCAGCGATAGCGCCAAGTTTTCCAACAACAGCAGATTCATAAGCATTCATAAGAGTTTCCTTCGTGAGGTGGTTAGAGAAAGTCGGTTTTTTCGAACTTGTTTCCGACGCTCTAATCATCCCACGGAGGCCAGGACAAAGGAATAAGCAAATGCTCACGCCCACCATCGACACCTTCGGCCTCGCACAGTCCGCCAGGGACATGAGGTCTGCTGCTGAGATCCAGGCCAAGTTCCGCAACGACGTCGACGATCTGATCTACAAAAGCCTCGAAAACGCCAGGGGTGGCACCCGAATCATCCTCGCGGACTACTTCGCGGACTTCCTGGAAGACGCCTTCGGTGCCACCGATGACGCCGACACGTTGCGCAGCGAAGAGCGCGTTGCCTACCAGGACGCGATCACGGACGAAGAAGAGCGCGAGGCGGTCCGCCGCCATCCGTGGTGAGGAGAACCGACATGACAAATCGTTTCAAGCCCATTGACGGAAAGTACGAACGCGGCATTGCTCGAGGCGTCTACTGCCACCTGCGTTGCCGTGACGGCAAGACAGTTGACATCAGTGTCTCGAGCTACGACGGATTCAAGGCTTGGCTTTTCGATATCCCGTTCGAAGACTTCTGCCTTGGCATCCAGAACCTCAAGGCCAACACCGAAGGAACGATCAACGCGGTTCGCTGTCAGTTCGTAGCTGAGTGGTCGCTCACAGACTGCGGCCTTGTCCTCGCCTACAAAGGCGGCCAGATTGACGTTTCCGCCGGCCATTCAGGCGCCTTGTCCTTGGTCGAGTACGCCGAAGGATTCATCAATGAAGTGAAGGAGCAGATCGATGCGCAAGCTGCTTGACTGGATGCTCACGGCGGACGAACACGGCGATTCGCCAATCGGTTTGATCGTGGCCATCGCCACCTTCCTGATCTGTATGTACGCAATCGCCTGTATGCCAGGCCACTAACCACCACAGAAGGCGAGTCCTTCTGTCTGCCGCTCCGTATCGAGTTATCTCCTGCTCGATCCGTAAGACCTTGAACCTCGGGGCGGCAGACAAAAGGATGCTCGATAAAGGAGACATCAAGCCGGTTGTGATTCCGGCGGACGCTATGAAGCTCTTTGGCAAGAGTGGAGCCGAGCGCGGCACGGCTACGTAGTCAACCGTAGACCGTTAGCGGGGGTGCAGCCGCCCCGTCAGGCCAAGCTCCTTTCGTAAGAGAGGAGCCACGTGAGGCCGTTCTAATTCCGTAGATTTCTACAGAATTGAAGCGGCTTTACGTGGATTTGTAACCAGACACTGATTTGCGGTGCTATGCGTGGATATGCGTGGTTTTGAAGCTTGATATAAATCAAAAAAGGGTGTCGAGTTGTTTCTGAAAACTTTTCTTTCCGGACAAAAAAAGTAACATACGCCCCAACAACACCCCGCAAGCTTAGCTCAGTGACGAGAGTCATTGATGACTGCTCACTCCGCGGGGTTTTCTATTTTTGCAATCTGGAAATGAAATATCAGAAGCCCCACGCGTCCCTCGCTCAGCAAGTACAAACCTTAGCGGATAGAGGCTTGACTATTGAAGATCCGGCATCAGCCGAACACTATCTCTCCATCATTGGCTACTACCGCCTGAGCTCCTACTGTTATCGGTTTGAGACGTCACCAAATCAAGGAAAGCGTAGCCACTTGTTCTTACCTGGGACAACTTTTAACGACATTATCAACGTCTATGTTTTTGACCAGAGGCTTCGCTCTCTGATGCTTGAGGCTCTTGAACGATTTGAGATTTACGCCCGATCAGTTTGGTCTCATGAAATTTCTTTTGTGTCAGGTGCACATCCCCACATGAGTGCTGAAAATTTCACTGACAGAGACGAATATTTCAAAAGTTTCGTCAACTTGATGGAAGAAACAAAACGAGCTGAAGGAAACTCTGAAGAAATTCAACACTATGTCCATGCGTATACCGAGCCGTTCCTGCCTCCGATATGGATCATAGTGTCAATCATGAGCTTCGGTGAGCTTTTCAGATGGATAAAAAACACCAAAAACCAGAAAGTCAAGAACAAAGTAGCAAAACATCTGGGGATGCCTAACACTCAAGTTTTTGAGGGTGTTTCTCGCGTATTAACTACTGTTAGGAACATTTGTGCTCACCACGGAAGATTATGGGATAGACATTTAAACACAAAGCTTCCGTACATAACAAAGAACCTTCGAGTGCCAATGAAAGCAGTTCAGGGAGCAAGCGGAACAGAATCCGATCCTCGCTTGTTTAATGTCATTGTGATTCTGGCTCACATCATGGTCTGGATTAACAAGGATAGTTCTTGGCCAAATAGAATTGCGAATCTTGTTTCCGCCAATTTGGGAAAAAGAGAGCAAGCAATTATGGGGTTCCCCGAAAATTGGGAATCAAATCCTTTCTGGAAACTTAATACAGAGAAGCATTCGTAAAATGGATTAGCCGCCTTTGGGCGGCTTTTTCGTATCCACACCAAGCCTCGCACCAGCGGGGCTTTTTCTTTTTCTGGAACCGACATGAAAGAGGCTTACTTCGACCCGGCACTTCAAAAGCACCGCGAGCGACAAGCACTGATCCACAAATGGCAGGCGCGCCGGGCACTCTTCAAAAAGTACCGTGTGCTAATCGCCAGCAGCGCAGTCTCCTTCGCCGGAATCGCTGCGCTTTTCTTTTGGAAGATTTATCCGCTCATCCAGGAGCATCTATGACAGAAGCAAAGGTTTACACCGCAATCTCGGAGCTCACAGACGAGCTCAGACAACACGGCATCGAAAAGGCCAGGAAGTCGCAGGGCGGACAGTTCAACTACGCCTACCGCGGCATCGAGGACGTGTACGCAGCACTCGCTCCGTTGCTGCCGAAGCATCACATCGTTATCGCTCCGGTGCGCATCGAGAAGGAGCCGGACAGCACAGCTGGCAAGATGAGGCTCGTGCGTATCAAGGTGTCGTACCAGATCACCAGCACGGAAGACGGCAGCCACTTCTGCGTCGAGTCTCTCGGCGAAGGAGCAGACACCGGCGACAAGGCGGCAGGCAAAGCAATGAGCTACGCTTACAAAAGCCTCATGTTTCAGCTCTTTTGCATTCCTGTTGCTGGAACCCCTGACCCTGACGATAAGCCATCACCGCCGGCCGAACAGGCGCAACCGTTCGTCTCCAATGATCTCGTTGAGAGAAACCGAGCCGCGGCCAACACCAGCAAGGAGGCATGGGTCGAGTTTTGGAAGAGTTGCACCAAAGAAGAGCGCGAAGCCCTGCGCACATCCGGCGAAGTCGATCTTGCCAAGAAGATCATCGAAGCCATGCAGGGAGGTTTGCCATGAGTAGCCCGCTTCAGCAGACAGCGCAATGGTTCGCAGACCGCTGTGGTTGCTTGACGGCTTCACGCGCTGCTGCCGTGCTTCAGCGCAGAAAGGACGGAAAGCCCACTGCTGCCTACGAGGCTCTGATTGACACACTCATCTGCGAGCGTGTCACAAACCAGCCGGAAGGCATCGGCAATCCGCCGTCGATTCAGTGGGGCAAAGACCATGAGGACGAAGCTCGCGATGCCTACGAAGATGCTACCGGCGAACTCGTTGACCTCGTGGGATTTATCCCGCACCCGACAATCGAGTTCTTCGGTGCGTCCCCCGACGGCCTTGTGGGAGAAGACGGACTACTCGAAATCAAGTGCCCGTACAGCACAAATGTTCACCTGCAGCGCGTGGCCGCGGGAATTGTGCCTGAAGAGTACAAACCGCAGATGCTCGTGCAACTGCTCTGTACCGATCGCAAATGGGTTGACTTCGTGAGCTACGACCCGCGCCTTTCCGGAGCATGGTCGCCAGCCAAGCTTTTCATCGCGCGGTATGAGCCAACGCAAGACGAACTTAATACCGCTCTGGAGCAATGTGAGACGTTCCTTGCCGAAGTCAAAACGCGTTTCGACGCACTTGCGAGAGCTGTTATCAAGGAAAAAGCTCCACAACCAAATTTTGCCAGGACACGTCCGGGTGCACCCAACGAGGCTTGGGTCAAAGCTTACGCACAATGAACCAACTAAGGAGCGTCCGCAGAAATGCGGCCTTTTTTCACATGAAAGACCTAATCGAAATTCTGGCCGCGCTCGGTTTCGTTGCATTCTTGATGATCGTCGCGACTGGCATCGTCGGAGCCAGCTTCAAGTTTTGGATCGACTTTATCGCGTGAGGTTACGCATGACGAAGTACAAACTCAAAGATCAAGAGCTTCAGAAGAAGCTCGACGAGATTTCAGGTGGTGGTTTTACAGAAGCCCTTAGGAGCATCAAAAAGCCAAGCTGTATCGTATTTCAGGCGCGTAATGGCGGGCCTGCGATGAGCATCATGCTGACGGACCAGGACATTGAGCTTTTTTGGGAATACAACCCTGATGACTGGAACATATATCCAGAAGTGAAGCCTCCGGAAGGTGTTCTGATGAGAGTTGAGACAGAAGGCGGCAGAAAGTTCTGCGGGTATTACCACACCTTCGCAGAAGGTGGATGCTGGTGCTACGAGGACGGAACCGTTTGCCCCGAAGCAATTTCGAAATCGGTAACGCGATACCGCTCGTGGGAGTGAGATATGAAGCGTCGAAGCTTCAAAAAGACCGTAAAGGTTCAATGGAATGCCTGGCCTGAAAAACAACCTCCGCATGGTGGTTTTTTCCTCATCACAAGCGTCGATCCTTATGGGATACACAAGATCGAAATGCTTCGCTATGAGTATTTTCTCCACAGCTGGTATTACGGCTTGAAAGAGCGAAAAAACATCACGGCTTGGGCAGAACTCCCAGAGCCGTACATACCCGACTAACCTCTTCGGCCGCCGTCCGCGATGTGTGCAAGAAAGGATTTTTTAAATCGAAATTCAATCTTTTCGCTGCCTTGTAATATCTACAAAAGAATGAGGGCACCACAATATGTAGTGTCAACAACACCTGTAACACCACGAAATAAAGTTGCCTTTACCAAAAAGACCCGTAGAATGAAAAAAGCCCCAGCCGATCTCTCGTGCTGGGACTTTTAGTAGGAACACGACCATTATGACAGAAAATTTGCCAACACTAAAAGAAGCTTTCGATCAAATTATTCAACATGTGCCGGAGCATGAAGACGTAGAGTTTTGGTTCGCGCGAGATCTTCAACCGCTCCTCGGATATTCCCGATGGGAAAACTTTCTTAGTGTCATCCAAAAAGCAATAACGTCTTGCGAATCAACAGGTTTCCATTCCGAAGACCATTTTCGTGGCGTCACGAAAATGGTGCCTCTGGGCAGCGGCTCAAAAAGAGAAATTTCGGATTTCATGTTGACCAGGTACGCATGTTACCTAATCGCCCAGAATGGCGACCCGCGAAAGCAGGAAATTGCCTTTGCACAAAGCTACTTCGCGGTTCAAACACGCAGACAAGAGCTTATTGACAATCACATGAAGCTTCACGCTCGTTTAGAGGCGCGTGAACGGTTGCGTGAATCTGAAAAGACCTTGTCCCGTAACATATATGAACGAGGCGTTGACGACAAGGGGTTTGGCAGAATCCGATCAAAAGGAGATTGGGCGCTCTTTGGAGGACACTCAACTCAAGCGATGAAAACTAAGTTGGGAATAGTAAAGTCTCGTCCATTAGCCGATTTCTTGCCTACCCTAACAATAGCAGCGAAGAATCTTGCAACAGAAATGACGAACTATAACGTCACACAGCAAGATCTGATGGGAGAAATTGCAATTACTTCGGAACACGTTCAAAACAACAAAAGCGTTCGTAATATGCTTGGGCAACGAGGGATTCGCCCTGAAGATTTACCAGCAGAAGAAGACATCCAAAAGCTCGAACGCCGAGTCAAATCAGACGAAAAAAAGATAGCTAAAGAGTCTGGATGTTTGGCTCAAATCCCCTGTTTGGATAAGTAGTGAGCTAAAGCTCTACGTCAAGCCGCCTCCGGGCGGCCTTTTTATTGCCATGAAACCTAAAAAGAAGCGCACAAAAAAGTACCAGCCAGGAAGGCCGAAGATTCCCGCTTGGGCGTACGACGCCTGGGGGCAACTGACTGAACGGGACTTCAAAATCTTCGAGGACGCCGTCAAGATCGATCTCGGCCTCATCCGCATGGGCACAGACGAAAAATGTCGTTACGGCGACCTGCTCTACGCCATGCGTCAGCTCTTCGCTTTCGCAGAACACTTTAACGAGGATACCGACTACCAGTTATTGGCCACAATGGGCACAGCCGCCATCCATGCTCTGAAAAACGTCACAGACAACGAGAAAGAAGGCAAGCCTCGGTGCCAAGCGCACGTAGCTGCCCTGCTCGCACCGCTTGAGCATGCCATCAGCGTGTACTTCACCATGATGCGGGAGCTCTACCGATCCGAACACGAAGCCGCCAGGCGCCAAGCCGACAACTTGAGCCTCACTAAGGCTCTTCAAGATGTAGCCGTCGGAGGCATTGCGTTGGTCGCTCCGGACGAGACTGACAACGAGTTAAGCCGCTGCGGCATCAGAGGCGTCGCCTACGTCCACGACCGTTGCGAACCCGGCTACATGGTTCGAGAAGACGGGCAGAACTTTTGGGTGATACCGGAACGCGAAACCTTCGTCCGGATGACAGAACCGACCCTCATGTTTTTCCTCGATACGGAGCCGAGCTATGCAAACACCGTCCGAATCCAAAACCAAGATCGTGCCGCTTGACCGGCACATGAGCGTCGTCAAGATCAAACCCTTACCTAACGGTCGCATCCGGATCAGCTACCACACCGCCGGCACAAGCGTGTGTCTCTCAGATCTGACTGATCAGGAAGCACTCGCGCTGCAAGCAGCTATCAATGACGCGCTAATCGAATTAGACAATGAGGCTTACGATGACAACGTCCGCAGATAAAAAGACTTTTTCACCAGAAGAACAATTCCTTCGCGCCTGGGATGTGGCGAAGTTACTTGGGATTTCGATTCCAACCGTATGGAGATGGGCAAGGGAAGGCAAGCTTCCCAAGCCCATGAAAATCTCTCAGCGCATCACTGTTTGGAAGAAAACGGAAATCATCCCTTGCGTCGAAGCTTTGCAGGCTGGTTGAGCTTCGAGCAGCAAAACTCCCCCCAAGCATCCATGATCCGCCGCCGCTCTTCCACCATGGCGGCGCGATCATAGGCTCCACCATAGCCGTCATCGAGCTTGTGCGCCAGGCATAGCTCAACGGCGTCTCTATCGAAGCGCTTCAAATTTGCATCCAGCTTCGTCCACGTCTTAAACGTCGCGCGCGATGTACCGTGAACCGTGATGCGAATATCCTTCCCCAATGTTTCAGTCTGAGCCTTGTCGATCCACAACGGCAAGCCTTGTCTCTTGGCCTGTTTGTTCATATCGCCAACAATTTGACCTAACCCGGTATCTGACATCACCTTATGCTGGTAAGGGGATGGGAAGACCAGATCGGTGTTGGCCATTCTCGGCAGTGACTTGAGCAACCGAATTGCTGCCGTGCTCAGCAAAACGACAAAAATCCCTCGACCTTTAACCTTCATGGCCGATTCCGGGCAAGTCCACGTGCCGGCCTCCAGATCAATGTCAGACCATCTGGCAGTGCGCACCGCCTTTGAACGCGAAGCAGTCAAAATCGCGAAGGCAAAAGCCTTACTGGCGATCGTGCCCCAGTTCATCAGTTCGCAAAAGAACTCCGGCATCTCCTCCGGATCCAGTGCACCCATATTTCGAGGCTGCTTGACATGGGGCGATAGGTTCTCGAGCAAAACTCCCAAGGCACCTCGCTTATCGGCAGGATTTTCACCCTCCAACATTCCCATTGCCTGCGCCCATCGAAACACTCCGTTGATGATGGTGAGGCACTTGTTCTTGGCCTCCGTCGTAGTTGTCCAAATGGGTTTCAGGCACCGAAAGACATCCTGTGCCCTAATTGCATCAACCGGCATCTTCCCGAGTACCGGATTGATGTTCCGCGACAGATATGCTTCAACGACAGACACTCCTCGCACATTCTTATCGTAGTAGCCAGTTTTGACTCTGGCATCCAGCCATTGCTTTGCGACAGCCTCGAAAGTGCCTGCTTTGACCTGTGGAGACACTAAAACAGCAAGTTTGCGCTTCTCTCGTTGCTCCCGACGTTTTTGCGCGATGTCATGACCGTCTCGTACATCGGCAGCATACTTTGCTGCTTTCTCACGAGCCTGAGCCAGCGTGATTGAAGAAGTCGTCCCCAGTGATACAAAAGATCTTTTTCCTGTCAGAGGCGAGGCGTACCGGAAGACGTAGTACTTACCTTCGCCTTTTACCATCAGGTAAAGACCATTAACGCCACCCAAACAGGTAAGACCTTGCTTAGTAATGGCTGCCACCTGTTTTACGGTCAGAGGTTTTACTTGTTTCATTCAAAGAATTTCAATGGTATAACCGACCGAAAAGTTATACCATACGGAAGCGCTCTTTGCTAACTTGTCGTGATACGTTGTGATATTAAAAAAGCCCCGACTCACGGGGCTTTTATTCAACATCTGATCCGTTACGATCTGTCGTGATTCTCTAAAATGGTGCGGATGGTCGGACTCGAACCGACACGCCTTGCGGCGTCAGAACCTAAATCTGGTGCGTCTACCAATTTCGCCACATCCGCGCAGATCGGAGCGCGCATTGTACCTGAAAGCAGTTCACTTGCGCGCTCAATTATCAGATCAGATTATTTGCTGCTTTCCTTATCCTGGCAGCAGCACTGGCCTTCGCCGTGGTGATGATGACCTTCACCGCCACAGCAGCATTCGCCTTCACCGTGGTGATGATGACCTTCACCACCGCAGCAGCATTCGCCTTCACCGTGGTGATGGTGGCCCTCGCCGCCACAGCAGCATTCACCCTCATCGTGGTGATGATGTCCGCCACATCCGCAACCACATTCACCTTCATCGTGATGATGGTGACCGCCACATCCGCAACCGCATTCACCTTCGTCATGATGGTGGTGATGGCCGCCGCAGCCACAGCCGCAACCGCCGTGGCGAGGACGAGGCAACGGAACGGGAGTGAACGGTTCTTGAGCAGCCGTCACTGTCAAACCCACGCTTTCGAGCATGGCCTTGTACTGTTCAATGCCGGCCACTGCAAAGCCGTCTTCGGTCTGTGCAACACGCACACCGCGAGCCGTCAGGGCATAGACGGCTTCCTGCATCAGGTCGAGGTCGCCCGTGACCTTGAAGATCGTTTCCACCGGAGCTTCGATCTTGTAGAATCCACCGTTTTCGTCAACGAGAACGTCACCAACCTCCAAAGGACGAACTTCGCCCAAAGCATTTTCGATCGTCTGATCACCGACAACGAAAGTTTCGGGCAGCTTGATACGTTCGAGGAACGCCAGAGCAATCGGCTTGGCACGGTCAAGAATCGGCTTGGCGGGTTCACTGTCGAGCGAAAGAAGTTTCGTGATGCGCATTGTTATGATTTCTCTAGAGAATGGATTTCAGGAAAAAATATCGGTACTACGCCGTCGGGCAACGCCGATCTTTTTTTGAGTGTGCAAAAGTCTAACAGAGGCTGACTGCTTTCTGGTTAATTCAAAATGACGGCCAAAGCGTCGGTTAACCGATCCACCGCCTTCACGTCAAGTCCTTCGATCGGCGTCTTGGGCGCGTTAGCTTTCGGAATAATCGCCTTTGCAAAGCCAAGTTTGGCAGCCTCCTTGAGTCGGTCCTGTCCCCGAGGTATCGGTCGTATTTCGCCGGTTAGGCCGACTTCACCAAAAATCACGGTGCCCGCCGGCAGGGGGCGATCCGACAGGGAACTTGCCACGGCCATCAGCACGGCCAGGTCACTGGCCGGTTCCGTGATCTTGACGCCGCCCACGGCGTTTACAAACACGTCCTTTTCAAAGCAGGAAATGCCGGCGTGGCGATGCAGCACCGCCAAAAGCATAGCTAGACGCTGCGCGTCCAGACCGACGCACAAACGTCTCGGTGCAGGCGAATGGGATTCGTCGGCCAGAGCCTGGATTTCCACCAGGAGAGGGCGTGAACCCTCCTGGGTCACCATGACGACGCTTCCGGCCACATCGTTGCGATGTTCCGACAGGAAAATGGCCGAAGGATTGGAAACGGCGCGCAGACCGCGGTCGGTCATCGCAAAGACACCGAGTTCGTTGACGGCACCGAAACGATTTTTGAAGGCGCGAATCAGACGGAAGTTGCTGTGGGTGTCGCCTTCAAAGTACAAAACCGTATCGACGATGTGCTCAAGCACACGGGGTCCGGCGAGAGCACCGTCCTTTGTCACATGCCCCACGAAAATGAGCGCGGCACCGGTGGTCTTGGCCAATCGAGTCAGTCGAGCCGAACATTCCCGAACCTGCGTAACGCTGCCCGGAGCCGATTCCAGATCCGAGCTGTAGAGCGTTTGAATGGAATCGATGACAACAAACTGCGGTTTAGAGGCGGAAATCTCAGCCTCAATGCGCTCAAGCTCAATTTCGCTCATGAGCCTCATGCCGCTGGGGTCCAGTCCAATGCGCTGCGCACGCAAAGCAACCTGCGATGCGGATTCTTCGCCCGACACGTAAAGGGCTGTTTTGCCAAGACGCACCATGCGCGCAAGGACTTGCAGCAACAACGTGGACTTGCCGATGCCGGGGTCGCCGCCGATCAAACCCACGCCACCGGGAACCAGCCCGCCGCCGGTCACGCGATCAAACTCGCCGATACCGGTCAGAATGCGCGGGACTTCACTCGCCTGAACCTCGGCAAGATCAACCACACCTTCGCCGTCGGCCAGAGACGTCTGACGACGCGATGCGGCAAAACGGGACTGAGAAGCCGTCGGTTCACGGAACTCACGCATTGTGTTCCAGGCGCCGCAGTGCGGGCATTTACCTTGCCATTTGACAGTAGAGCCGCCGCATTCGGAACAAACGTAATGGGTTCTTGCTTTTGCCATCGAGCGAGTCGCTTAGTCGGAGATCACGGGAACGCGGCTGGCCACGGCGCAAAGCAATTCGTATCCGATCGTGCCGCAGCGGCTTGCCAAGTCGTTGACGGAAATGTGTTCCCCCCACAATTCCACACGACTGCCTACGCGGGCTTGCGGAATATCGGTGACGTCAATGGTGAGCATGTCCATCGAAACGGCACCGGCCAGGGGAGCGATCTTGCCTTCCACCCAGGTCGGAGAGCCGTCGGGCATGGAACGCGGATAACCGTCGGCGTAACCGCAAGCAACCACCGCCAGACGCGTCGGGCGCTTCGCTATCCAGCGGCTGGCGTAGCCCACGGCCTCTCCCGGCTCAATTTCACGCACGGCAATGATGTCCGCGCTCAGTGTCATCGCGGGTTTCAAGCCGAGCTGCTCGGAAGTCACGGAAGCGTCGGGACTCACACCGTAGAGAACGATGCCGCCGCGCACACCAACGCCGCCCACCTGCGGGTGCAAAAGCGTCGCAGCGGAATTGGCCATGCAAGCGTCGTAGTCTGCCAAAAGCGGCTTCATGCGCTCGAGCTGCTTGGCGACCGTCACCGGCCCTTTGCCGTCGAAGCCCTGTTCGGCATTGGCAAAGTGCGTCACGATGTCAACAACCTTGACTCCTTCGATGGCGTTGATTTCTTCAATCACGGCCGCTGCTTGATCGGGCAAAAAACCCAAACGGTTCATGCCGGAATTGACCTTCAGGTGGACCTTGAGGTTGGTGTGGCTCGTTTTCTTAAGCAGTTCAATCTGCCAGCGGGAGTGCACCACGGGCTCAACGTCGAGTCGTTCAAGTTCTGCAATATCTCCTTCGTCGAAAAAACCCTCGATCATGAGGATTCGCTTTGTCCATCCCGCCGCTCGCGCTCTCTGCGCTTCCCTCACTTCAATCAGCGCCAGACCGTCGGCCTGCGCAAAGCCTCTGACGGCGTTTTCCAACCCGTGTCCGTAGGCATTGGCCTTGACGACCGCCCAAAGCGTACGTCCCTGCGCCGCCTCCCTCATGCGGACGATGTTGTGCTGCAGTGCCTCGAGGTGAATCAGTACGGAAATTGGTCTTGGCATTTACTTCTCGATGTTTTCTCGGAGGCGTCAGAAGCCTCCCGCTTTGCTCTGTATCAGTCTTTTTTAGTTGCCGGCAACGTTGCTCGGAACTCAAAGCTGAAATCCTACTCGAACGGCACCGAATCGGAAACAGCAGAAGTGTGAATTGCCGAACTTTGCAACACTACGAGGCCTCGGGCAGACAAGTCGCGGAAGCCTTCCATTTCGGGCACTCCGATAACCAGACAGCGTCAAAAGTCACAATTTTTCTTGCTGCCGCTTTCACAGGCTCAATGCTAAACTGCGGCCACGACAATGATCCCGGATGCTCCGTCCGGATTCGTGAGATTCTGACGATATATTTTATGAAGCGCGGTTTCTACAACATTTTGGCGGCACAGTTCCTATCGAGTCTTGCAGACAACGCACTGCTGATCGCCGCCATTGCGCTTTTGGCCAGCATTCAGGCGCCAGACTGGATGACGCCTTTGCTTAAGCTTTTCTTTGTTTTAAGTTATGTGGGACTGGCCGCCTGGGTCGGCATCTTCGCCGATCTGATGCCCAAGGGCCGCGTGATGTTCATCACCAATGCGGTCAAAGTCTTTGGCTGTCTGCTCATGCTTTTCGGTTCCCACCCGCTTCTGTCCTACGCCGTCGTCGGCATCGGCGCAGCAGCATATTCTCCTGCCAAGTATGGCATTCTCACCGAACTTCTTCCCCCTGAAAAACTGGTTATCGCCAACGGTTGGATCGAAGGTCTGACAGTCGTATCCATCATTCTGGGCGTTGTGTTGGGCGGCGTTTTGATCAAGCCTGAAGTGGCGGGTTATGTTCTTCAAACCTTCCACCTGCCTGCAATCGGTCTGGATACCGATCCGGAAGCGGCTCTCTTTATCGTCGGCATCGTCTATGCACTTGCCGCCGCCGTCAACCTGACGATTCCCGACACGGGCGTTCGTTACGCGCGCCCCAACTTCGAGCCGATCGCCTCCATCAAGAATTTCTTCCAGTCCTGCTCTTTGCTTTGGCACGACAAACTCGGGCAGATCTCACTTTCGGTCACCACGCTCTTTTGGGGCGCGGGCGCCGTGCTTCAGTTCCTAGTTCTGAAATGGGCAGAGCAGGCTCTCGGCATGCATCTGTCGGACGGCGCCATACTTCAGGCTGTGGTGTCAATCGGTATTGCTCTCGGTGCCGTGGGAGCAGCAGCCTTCATTCCGCTTAAAAAATCGCTCGTCGTTCTTCCGATGGGCGTGGCCATGGGGCTCGTCGTAGGCGGCGCAAGCTTCTATGACCAGAGTCTCATTCCCGGCGTCGTTGAAATCTTCGGCTTTGAAATCCGCAATGCTGTGATCGGGGCCTGCGCTATCATGATCGCCGTCGGCGTTCTCGCCGGCTTCTTCGTGGTTCCGATGAACGCGCTGTTGCAGCACCGCGGTCACGTGCTGATGAGTGCCGGCCGCTCGATTGCCGTGCAGAACTTCAATGAAAACCTCTCCATCCTTGTGATGCTCGCCGTGTACTCCTTGCTGATTCACCTGGATTTCTCAGTACAGGCCGCCATGGTCATGTTCGGCGCCTTCGTAGCCTTGAGTATGTTCTGCGTCATCCTGCGTCATCGCAGCAACCAGAAAAAGGGCGACAGTCTGCATCTTATCGGCGAAGACGTTCGTCACGAACATCGCATCGAACATTCCTAAACCGCTCTCCATCGAATTCTTGCGAAACGCCCGACAGTTTCCGCTGCTTGAACTGTCCCCAGAAAGCGAGACACTTTCTGGGGACACTTTTATGAGCAAGAAAATTTCTGCGGAAATCCGCCACCAAGTTTTGTTGTTGCTTCGGCAGGGCGCACGTGCTCAAAGCATCGCCACCCAGCTCCGTCTCACTAAAAGTTGGGTGCAGCAATGTCAATATCGCTTTGACCTTGGAGATCTGACTTGGCTTGATCCCACGTATCGCTCGTTAGTGACTCCTGAGCTTGCCTTACGTGCTGTCCGAGAGTACGAGATTTGCCGCAATTACGCCCAGGCCGCACGCGTCTGCAACATTTCTCGTTCTGATGTTTACCGCTATGTCCAAAATATGGCAAAGTGGGGAGTACCGTTGTTACCCCGTGGACGGCCGTCTGCGTCGACGAAGCTTGCCATGAAGACCTCCTCCTGCGCCAAAATTCCT
>ERZ791631.288-NODE-288-length-51732-cov-7.601022_pt1 | contig 51732 bp, 42 predicted proteins | sample MGYA00509961_ERZ791631 | MGnify/ENA primary metagenome ERZ791631 (study PRJEB30046, sample SAMN00715248) | human gut metagenome | study: EMG produced TPA metagenomics assembly of the A metagenome-wide association study of gut microbiota in type 2... | reverse complement strand
TTCAGAAGTCATTCTTTCCGGCGGCCCTTGGCGCTCAAGTATAATACCACATCCCCAGCCTTCTGTCAACACTTTTTTGCATCTTTTTTGAGTTTTTTCTATATTTCGCAAAATGAGTGCTTCCGGGCAGGTTTTGAACCCCTCCGAAATGGCCACGGCCATTTCGTCTCCCCTTTGCCAAGGGGAGAGCTCTTGCAGTTTCCGGGGCGGTGTTATATTATATAATTACATTATAGAGCGGAGGAGGCCCCGACCATGATCCTTACGGTCAACATCGGCAACACACACATCACGATTGCCGGCTACGAACACGACACCCTGCAGTTCAGCGGGCGGCTGCATTCCAGCCCGGCCGCAACGGTGGACGAATACGCCATGAACCTGCTGAATCTGCTCTCCTTATATCAGGTTGCCCCCGAGCGGATCGAGGGCGGCATTCTGGGCAGTGTGGTGCCCGCACTGACAGGCCGGGTATTGGGTGCGCTGCAGATGCTCTGCTCTGCCCACTTCCTGACCGTTGGCCCCGGCCTGAAAAGCGGCATCAAGCTGCGGCTGGACAACCCGGCCCAGCTGGGCGCAGAGCTGTTATGCGGTGCTGTGGCCGCACTGGAAGAGGGACCCGGACCGCTGGCGGTCATCTCGGCAGATACCGCCATCTCCATTATGGCAGTCAACGGCAAACAGGAGCTGGTGGGTGGTGTCATTCTGCCCGGGCCGCAGCTCTCCCTTTCCGCGCTGGTGCAAAAAACTGCCCAGCTGCCCCAGATCGATCTCTCCGCTCCGGCTTCCTCCTCAATCTTGGGCAAGAACACCTCCGCCTGCTTACAAAACGGTTTTGTGCTGGGCACCGCCGGACTGCTGGATGGGCTGGCCGAGCGCTTTCAGGCAGAGCTTGGCCCGGATATCCGCTTTTATGCCACCGGCAACCTGCCCCGCACCATCCGGGAAGCCTGCCGCACACCGATCGAATACCGCGAGTACCTGATCACGGACGGCCTGTACCGCATCTGGCAGCGAAACCGAAAGGGTGGCTGAGGAGCTGCGGCACTCCCATTTCCAAAGATAACAAAAAATCCGAACCTTTCCTCCCATCGAGAAAAGATTCGGATTTTCTTTGTTTGGTGCGACCGGGAGGATTCGAACCTCTGGCCTTCCGGGTCGGAGCCGAACGCTCTATCCAGCTGAGCTACGATCGCACATTACTGGCAAACCAGTATAATGTAGTATAGCACAGCCAGGGGCAAAAATCAAGCCGTCTGGCGGCTCTGTATCCGGATTCCGTGCCCGATCCCGCGCCAGCAAGACGCTGATGCATTCTGTTCTTCCTTTTTGAAAGATTCATCTTGCAAAAGTGAGCGCATCTCTTATAATAGTTGTTGTGCCCCGGTGTGCGCGGGCACGGTTTAGGACTGGAAAAGGAAAAAAGAGAAGATGAAATCTAGCACAAGATCCCTGACAGAAGGCCCTCTGGCAAAGCAGATCCTTCTGGTCAGCCTGCCGCTGGCATTATCCAATCTGCTGCAGGTCTTATTCAACATGTCGGACGTGGCGGTGGTGGGGCGGTTTGCGGGCTCCACAGCGCTGGGCGCGGTGGGCTCCACCAGCATCTTTGTCACGCTGTTCACCGGCTTTCTCATTGGCCTGGGCAACGGCATCAACGTGCTGGTGGCCCGCTTCTACGGAGCCAGACACCCGAACGATGTCCACGACACCGTCCACTCGGCCCTGATCGTCAGCCTGATCGCAGGCGTGATCCTGCTGGTTGTGGGCCTGCTGGGCTCCCCTGCCATGCTGCGGCTGCTGAACACCAAGGAGGACCTGCTGCCGGGTGCGATCCTCTACCTGCGGGTGTATTTTCTGGGTATGCCGGCACTGGCTCTGTACAACTTTGGCAGCGCCGTGTTCAGCGCCATCGGGGAGACCAAAAAGCCGCTGTACATCCTGAGCTTTGCCGGTGTGCTGAATATCCTTCTGAATCTGTTCTTTGTCATCGTCTGCAACCTGGACGTGGCAGGCGTGGCGCTGGCCAGTGCCATTTCCCAGTGTGTTTCTGCCGGGCTCATCCTCCACGCCCTGACCAGGGTGCAGGACTGCTACGCCCTCCATTTCAAGGAGGCAAAGCTCGACCCCGCCATGACCAAAAGCATTCTGGCGCTGGGCCTGCCTGCCGGGTTCCAGAACGCCATTTTCGCCATCGCCAACCTGTTCATCCAGGCCGGTGTCAACTCCTTTGATTCCCTCATGGTCAAGGGCAACAGTGCCGCCGCAAACGCTGATCCGCTCATCTACGACTGCATGGCTGCCTTCTACATGGCCTGTGCCAGCTTTATGAGCCAGAACTACGGCGCAGGCAAGCCCGACCGTGTCAAGAAGAGCTACTTCATCTCGCTGGCCTACTCCTTCGGTGTGGGTCTGGCGCTGGGCGGCGGCCTGTTCCTGTTCGGGCGGCAGTTCCTCATCCTTTTCACCACCGAGAGCGCCGTTATTGATGCCGGTATGAAGCGTGTGGGTGTCATGGCGCTGGCCTACTGCATTTCGGCCTTTATGGACTGCACCATCGCCGCTTCCCGCGGTCTGGGCAAGACCGTGGTGCCCACTGTCATCGTCATCATGGGTTCCTGTGTGTTCCGGGTGATCTGGGTATACACCATCTTCGCCCACTTCCACACCATCCCCTCGCTCTACCTGCTCTACCCCTGCTCTTGGGCTCTGACCGCCATTGCGGAGATCCTCTATTTCATCCGCTGCTACAAGCAGGCCATGAAGATCTTCCGGGAGCCGATCCCCTCTTCGCTGTAAAACAAAAAGATGGATGTCATGGGGCATCCATCTTTTTTGTTTTTTCTGTTACACCTTGACTTCCCCGGCCAGGACCCGCTTATAGTCCTCATAGTTGCGGGCCAGCAGGGCGGGTGTATCCAGCCCGTAGGGGCACTTGGCCTTGCACTGGTTGCAGTGCAGGCAGCCCTCGATCTTCTTCATCTTGGCCTGACCGGCAGGGCTCAGATGCTCTGCCGAAGGCGAGCGCCGGAGCAGCAGGCTCATGCGGGCGCAGTTGTTGATCTCGATGCCAGCCGGGCAGGGCATACAGTAACCGCAGCCACGGCAGAACTCACCGCACAGCTCCTCCCGGTCGTGGGCGATGATCGCAGACAGCTCTGCGTCCATCCGGGGCGGGTTATCAATGTAGGAGAGGAACTCGTCCAGTTCCTTTTCCCGCTGAACGCCCCAGATGGGCAGAACGCCCTCAAACTGCGCTTCAAAGGCATAGGCGGCGGCGCTGTTGGTAATGAGGCCGCCGGACAGGCCCTTCATGGCGATAAAGCCCATCTCGTGCTCTTTGCACAGCTGCACCAGTTCCAGCTCCTGCTCACCGGAAATATAGCTGAACGGAAACTGCAGGGTCTCGTACAGGCCGCTCTCAATGGCTTCTTTGGCCACGGACAGGCGGTGGTTGGTGATGCCGATGTGTCGGATCATCCCCTTTTCCCTGGCCTCCAGCGCGGCTTCGTACAGGCCGGAGCCGTCACCGGGCTTGGGGCAGAAGGACGGGTTGTGGAACTGGTAGATGTCCACATAGTCGGTGCGCAGATTGTTCAGGGAGGTGTGCAGGTCCTTCCAGAACTCCTCCGCGTTCTGGGCGGCGGTCTTGGTGGCGATGTAGACCTCGGAGCGGATGCCGTCAAAGGCTTCGCCCAGCTTCACCTCGCTGTCGGTGTAAGCGCGGGCGGTATCGAAGAAGCGGATGCCCGCCTTGTAAGCCTTGCGGGCCAGAAAGACCGCATCCTCCTGGGAAATGCGCTGGATGGGCAGGGCACCAAAGCCGTTTTTGTTCACGGTGATGCCGGTGCGCCCCAATGTGACCATATCCATAGGGAACCTCCTGTTTTTTCCAAAAATACTCTCTGTGCTCATTATAAGACGAAGCGCCCCACAACGCAAGAAAAACCCTCTCCATCAAAGCGTGGCAGTGCACAGCGATGACAGAGAGGGTCAGTTTTACTGATAGTTGTGGTTCAGGAACAGTGCTTTGATGGCGACGATCTCGTCGTACTCCTCCTGCTCCACCTGCACATCCGCATTGACGGCCTGCAGGCGGGCCTTGACGGCATCCAGCGCCTCGGCGGTGGTCACGGCCTGACCTTCCTCCACGGCATCGATCATCCGCTTGAGGACGATCGGGTGGGCGTAACAGCTGGGCACCGGGAAGCTGCCGTTGGGGTAGTGCTTCACATACTCCGCCATGGCGGCATCGGCCTGATCGGCCCGCTTCATAATGGCGCTGTTGTTATTGTGCGCAGTGGGCAGCATGTTGTAGCTGGAAAAGAGGAAGATGGCTGCAAAGCCGAACAGTGCAAAGTACACGCCGTAGCTGCCGGTGTGGGTGAACACCGCGTACAGGCCATAGGCCGCAGCGGCAGTGCCGAACAGGAAGATGGCAAGGGCCACATAGCGGTAGACCGGCTTGCTCTTGAGCTGGGCGCGCTTGCGGCGCTGGGCAGCACTGAGCTCATTGGAAAGCTCGGGCTTTACATCCAGATACTCCTTTGCCCTGCGCAGGACCGTCACGGTGTGTTTGGCATCGTCAGACAGCTCCGGCAGCTTGCGGGCGGCCTTTTCCTCGGCCTTTTTCTGCAACGCCTGCTCCCCGGCGGCACTCAGCAGCCGGATCTGGGGCTGCTGCTTTGCCAGCAACTCCAACAGGGCATCCACGTCCCGCTCGTCCTTGAAGTTGCACTGCTTCTGTTTGCCGCCGTCGTACTCCACCACAAGGTAAGCCATGGAGGCAAACATTCCCTTGCCGGTAAAGCCGCCCGCACTCATGGCCACCCGCTTGAACACGCGGGTGATGCTGGTGTAGGGCAGGTAGTAGCGGCGGTCGATGTAAAAGCTGTTCAGATACAGAGCTTTTTTGCCCACGCCGCAGGGGCCGATCTTTTTGCAGGCCTTCCGGTCGGCCTCCAGCTCGGCAGAGTCGAGCCTGGCAAGGCCCAATTGTGCAGGTTTGAAGAGCATAACGTTCATCCCTCTTTTGCGTTTTTGTTTGTACCCATTTTCCCACTCCGGCAATGAAAATGCAAGGCCCAGCCCGCACTCTTAGCCAAAAAACAGGAAACCGGCCGCTGAGCTGACAGCGGCCGGTTTGTTTTACTGAGAAATTGCCGCTATGAATGGGTTATGCGGCTTTCTTCTCGGTGTTCTTCTTGGTTGCATAGATGAACAGTGCCAGCATGGCAATTGCGAAGACGATACCGATGGGATATGCAACTGCGGTGTTGTAAGCCACCAGCTTGCCGTCTGCATAGGTGTTGATCATCTTGCCCAGGCACTCAGGAGCCAGCACGAAGTAGGTGCAGGACACAGCGCTCATAAAGGTAGCGGGCACTGCGGTGATCCAGAAGTTCTTCTTCTCCTTGAACAGGTACATGGAAGCAGCCCACAGAACGATCATAGCCAGCGTCTGGTTGGTCCAGCTGAAGTAGCGCCAGATGACGGTGTAGTTGATGAAGCCCAGTGCGTTGCCGATGCCCAGGAATGCGCCCACGCCCAGAACGGGAACGCAGAGCTTCAGGCGGTTTGCGTAGCTGTCCTGATCGATCTTGAGCCAGTCGGACAAGGTCAGACGAGCGGAACGGAACGCGGTATCACCAGAGGTGATGGGGCAGATGACGACACCGATCATAGCCAGTGCCACGCCAACCTTACCCATGGTCTTGAGGCAGACGTCGTAGATAGCGGCAGACTGACCGGCAGCCAGAGCCTCGGCCAGACCGACCATCTTGCCGTCGGTGATGGTGTACAGTGCGCAGCCGGCAGCGGCCCAGATCAGAGCGATAACGCCCTCGCTGACCATTGCACCGTAGAATACGAAGTGGCCCTGCTTCTCACTCTTCATGCAGCGGGCCATCAGAGGCGACTGAGTGGAGTGGAAGCCGGAGATAGCACCACAGGCAACGGTGATGAACATGAAGCTCCAGATGGGGGTGTTGGAGGGGTGCATATTGCTGAAGTTTGCCCAGATCTCGGGGATGGTGTAGGCGGGGTTGGTGAAGATACCAAAGATAACGCCCACTGCCATGATGATCAGGCAGATGCCGAACAGGGGGTAGATCTTACCGATGATGGCATCGATGGAAATAAAGGTTGCGATGAAGTAGTAGGCCAGAATGATGATCAGCCAGAACAGGGTGGTGGTCAGCAGACCGGACATACCGCCGTTCTTGCACAGGGTCACGATCAGGCCTGCGGGACCCACTGCGAACACGGTACCGACCATGATCAGCAGCACCACAGAGAACACACGCATGATGTTCTGCATCACGGGGCCCAGATAGCGGCCGGTGACCTCAGCGATGGAAGCGCCGTCGTTGCGCTCGCTCATCATGCCGGAGAAGTAGTCATGCACGCCGCCGGCAAAGATGGTGCCGAAGGTGATCCACAGGAACACCACGGGGCCCCACAGAGCACCCTGCAGTGCACCGAAGATGGGACCCAGACCTGCGATGTTCAGCAGCTGGACGAGGAACAGCTTCCACTGGGGCATCACAACGTAGTCAACGCCATCGTTGATGCGCACAGCAGGAGTTTCGCGGTCGTCCGGTCCGAACGTATTGTCAACGATCTTGCCATAGACAAAGTAGCCGATGATCAGGAGCGCCAGACAGAGTAAGAAACTAATCATACCAGAAACCTCCTTTTATTGTCCGTGCCCGGAGCCCCATTCTGCCCCGTCACGGCCATTCCTTGGCCCTATGTTAACACAATCTTCATAAATCTGGTAATATCCTTCCAGAATGGCCCTTATATCAAAAACTATATAAGTCAGCCGTTCCCGGGAATCCCGGCAAAGATTTTTTAACGTATCCTCGGCAAAACTTCTTTACCGAAATCGTTTCAGCGGGTGGTTTTTCGTTTTCAGTGCACCCTGCCAAACTTTTTGGCATATTTTTGTGCACCTTGTCTGCATTCCTGTTCTTTTTGCCGCAATTCGTCGTTTCTCTGCACAAGCAAAAACCGCCTGCCGGACGGCCCGGCAGGCGGCTTTTGCGGTTGTGAATGGGTATTGAGAAGGTTGAAGAGGGGGAAATGTCAATTATGCAGTCTTTTTCACCGTCTGCTTTTTGGTCGCATAGATGAACAGCGCCAGCATGGCGATCGCAAAGAGGATGCCCACCGGGTAAGCAACTGCGGTGTTATAGACGATAGCGCCCTCAGCAGTCTTATGGTTCAGCAGGCCGCCCAGGCACTCGGGAGCCAGCACGAAGTAAGTAGCGGACACAGCGCTCATAAAGGCAGCGGGCACTGCGGTGATCCAGTAGTTCTTCTTCTCCTTGAACAGGTACATGGAAGCGGCCCACAGAACGATCATGGCCAGCGTCTGGTTGGTCCAGCTGAAGTAACGCCAGATCACGGTGTAGTTGATGAAGCCCAGTGCATTGCCGATGCCCAGGAAAGCGCCCACGCCCAGCACGGGGATGCAGAGCTTCAGGCGGTTGCCGTAGCTGTCCTGATCGATCTTGAACCAGTCGGCCAGAGTCAGGCGGGCAGAACGGAAGGCGGTATCGCCGGAGGTGATGGGGCAGACGACCACGCCGATCATGGCCAGTGCGATGCCCACGCCGCCCATGGTCTTGGAGCAGACATCATAGATGGCCTTGGACTGACCCATTGCCAGTGCCTGGGCCAGACCGGTGTTCAGGCCATCGGTGACCTCGTACAGAGAGCAGCCTGCAGCGGCCCAGATCAGGGCAATGACACCCTCGCAGACCATGGCACCATAGAACACGAAGTGGCCCTGCTTCTCACTCTTCATGCAGCGGGCCATCAGAGGCGACTGGGTGGAGTGGAAGCCAGAGATCGCGCCGCAGGCAACCGTGATGAACATGAAGCTCCAGATGGGCGTACCCGACGGGTGCATGCTGCCGAAGTGATCCCAGATCTCGGGGATGGTATAGGCGGGGTTGGTGAAGATGCCAAAGATGACACCGATGGCCATGATGATGAGGCAGATGCCGAACACGGGGTAGATCTTGCCGATGACCGCATCGATGGAGATAAAGGTCGCGATGAAGTAGTAGGTCAGAATGATGACCAGCCAGAACAGCAGCGAGGTCATCACGCCGGATGCACCGCTCTGGCTGCACAGCTCAACGATCAGACCGGCAGGGCCGACGGCGAACACGGTGCCCACCATGATCAGCAGCACAACAGAGAACACACGCATCACGTTCTGCATCACGGGGCCTAAGTATTTGCCGGTGATCTCCGCGATGGAAGCACCGTCGTTGCGCTCACTCATCATGCCGGAGAAGTAGTCATGCACGCCGCCGGCAAAGATGGTGCCGAAGGTGATCCACAGGAACACCACGGGGCCCCACAGAGCGCCCTGCATGGCACCAAAGATGGGGCCAAGGCCCGCAATGTTCAGCAGCTGGACGAGGAACAGCTTCCACTGGGGCATCACGACATAGTCCACGCCGTCGTTGATGCGCACAGCAGGCGTTTCACGGTCGTCCGGGCCGAAGGTATTGTCCACGATCTTGCCATAGACGAAGTATCCGCCCACCAGGATCGCAAGACAGAGCAGGAAACTAATCATACCAGAAACCTCCTTTTTGCCCCTGCCGGCCGCGGCCCCATTCTGCCGCATACCCGGGGCTCTTTTCTGGCCTCATGGTAGCACACTTTTTTCCAGCGGAGAAATATCTTTCCGGCATGGGGCCATATAGTTTCCGATATAGCTGCAAAGAATTTTTGCCGCTTTTCCGTTTATTTTTTGACCATTTATCAGCAAAAATAAAACCGGGCGCTTATTTTCGCCCGGTTTTGCATCCATTTATTGGTTTTTTTGTCAATTTCGAAGGGAGCAACCTTTGCCGTGCCTTAGCCGGAAAGCTCCTTTATTTTACGGTGGAAGCCGCTTCCTTGTGGAGCAGATCCACAAAGGCCTGCTCCTCGGGGCGCAGGCGGCCCTTGTCCGGGTAGACCAGCACATCCCGCATCTGCTGGCGCTGGGCCGGGCACTTCTTCAGCACCAGATGGTACTGCTCCAGTGCCCTGCGGGGCATGGGCGATGCCCACATGTAGGCCGTGGGCAGCCGCTGCAGGATCGAGAACTGGCTGCACCGCTCATACACATGGATACGGCGCTCCGGGTTGACATGCCAGCGCACACCGTCGCCGCCCTCCTCGCCGGGCAGCTGGAAATCATCGTGGAGGATCTCCATATACTTGTCCAGCTCAGACAGGTCGCGGATCTCCTTCCGGGCCAGCGGGCCGTCCCGGTTGGTCAGCAGGCTGTATTCAAAATCCATAATGGGTTCCATTTTCAGGCCCCGCCGGGCGCAGTAATGGGTATAGTGCTCGTCATCCTCCACGGCGTACCGCAGCAGAGCCAGATGATACCCCTGCCGCAGGACATGATCCAGTGCCTCCATGGAGCCGCCCTCCCGGATGTGGATGTGGAGCCGTTCTATGGAGGACACCTTCTCCAGATAATCCACCGCCGCATAGGAGGCATAGGTGGCGTGGGGGATCATTACCCGCAGCTCGGCGCAGCGCTCCTGCGCCTCCTGCACGCTCTGGTCCAGCCGATCCACCTCCCGCAGCACCCGTTCGGCCTGCTCGATGAAATGCCGTCCCTGCTCCGTGGGGATCATGCCGGTGGATGACCGCTCAAAAATGCGGAGATGATATTCTTCTTCCAGATTTTTCAGCGCCTTGCTCACGTTGGGCTGAGCGGCATACAGCCGCTTTGCCGCCGCACTCACAGATCCGCATTCCATGATGGCGACAAGATACCGCAGTTCTGTAATGTTCAACTTTTTCTCTCCTTTTGGCGTTTTTTCCCTTGCGCCTAGTTTATCAGGCGGCACACGGGGCTGTCAAGCGTTGACGGGGCCCCGCTGCCGTTTTATAATGTAAGAAACAATCTGCCCGAAAGAGGTCGAAGAGGATGGAAGAAAAAAACTACCGCGTTCTGCGCATTGAGGAGCAGCTTTATGGCTGCGAGGAGCTGCCCGAAGGCCAGCCCGTGCTCTGTGATGTCCTGCTGGAGGCTGCCGACGGCACGCAGCGGGTTCTCCCCTACCCGGATGCCGAGCTGACCCGGCTGGACATCAACGAGGGCAGCACCGTCACCCTGCGGGATCACAGGCTGACCAAGGCGGCGCACAAGGTCTATTTCACCCGCCACGGCGAGACCGTGTGGAACGTGGAAAACAAGATCTGCGGCATGACCGACAGCCCCCTGACCGAAAAAGGCCGCGCCCAGGCCCGGGAGCTGGGCGAAAAGCTCCGGACCAGCGGCCTTCGGATCGATGAGATCCTGTACTCTCCCCTGTCCCGCGCCGCCGACACCGCCCGGGCCATTGCAGAGGCCACCGGCATTCCTGCCCGGTGTGAGCCCCGGCTCCGGGAGCAGTGCTTTGGCCGCTACGAGGGCACGCCCCGGGACGGCGAAGAGTTCCGCATTTCCAAGACCCACTTTGCCGACCGCTACTCCGGCGGCGAGAGCATGATGCAGCTGGCCCAGCGCATCTACAACCTGCTGGACGAGCTCCGGGCCAACACCGATAAGACCTACCTGCTGGTGGCCCACAACGGCATTGCCCGGGTGGTGCAGTCCTATTTTTACGATATGACCAACGAGGAGTACGCGGCGGCAGGCATCAAAAACTGCGAGTTCGTGGAGTTTACATTCTGAAAACAGAAAGGACCCGCCGAGGGTCCTTTCTTTGTTTGCGGTTATTCTGCCTTGCGGTAATGGAACTGCTGGTCTCTGGTGATGAACAGGCCGATGCTGACCAGCAAAGCGGCCAGCTCGGCGGCTGTCACGGCCAGCCAGATGCCATCAATGCCCAGCAGGAGCGGAAGCAGCAGAACCGCCGCCACCTGAAACAGCAGGGTGCGCAGGAACGAGATGAGCGCACTGGTCACACCGTCGCCCAGGGCCGTGAAGAAGGAGGACGCATAGACGTTGAAGCCCATGATGAGGAAGCTCAGGCCATAGAGCCGGAAGGCCCGGGTGGTCAGAATGAGCAGGTTTTCATCATAGCCCACAAAGAAGCGGGCCACATGGGGAATGATGAACATGGAGCCGATGGTCATTCCCACTGCAACCACGCCGATGAGCTTCAGGCTCTTGCGGTAGAGGTTGTTGACCTCTTTGCGGTTATTGGCACCATAGTGGTAGCTGACGATGGGCGCACTGCCCACGGCGTAGCCCACAAACACTGCCACGAACAGGAAGGATGCGTACATGATCACACCATAGGCGGCCACGCCATCCTCGCCCGCAAAGCGGAGCAGCTGATAGTTGTACAGGATATTCACCAGCGACATGGAAAGGTTGGTCATCAGCTCAGAGGAGCCGTTCACACAGGCTTTCAGCAGCACACCGCCCTCAAACTGCGTGCGGCAGAGGTGGAGCAGGCTGGTGTTTTTCCGGTTGAGGAAGTAGAACACCGGCAGCAGGCCGCCCACCACCTGGCTGAGCATGGTGGCAATGGCGGCACCCTCCACGCTCCAGTGCAGGATGCCCACCAGCAGCACGTCCAGCACCATGTTGGTGCAGCCCGCACCCGCCGTGAAATAAAAGCCCAGATGCGGCTTTTCGGCGGTGACAAAAAAGCTCTGGAACATATTCTGCAGGATAAAGGTGGGCAGGCTGAGCATCAGCACCCGGCCATAACGCAGGGCGTAATCCAGCATCTCGCCTTCGGCACCCAGCATCATGGCCACCGGCCGGAGCAGCAGCATCCCCAGCACGGACAGCACGATGCCGGCGACCAGCGCCGTTGACATGAACAGGCTGAAATAGCGGTCAGCTTTTGCATTGTCGCCCTCGCCCAGCGTAATGCCCACAATGGCGCTGCCGCCGGTGCCCAGCATGAAGCCCACGGTGCCCACCAGCATGGGCACCGGCATGATGAGGTTGACTGCCGCAAAGGCCGTTTTGCCCACAAAGTTCGAGACACACAGGCCGTCCACGATGCCGTAAATGGAGGTGAACAGCATGGTGCCGATGCAGGGCAATACAAACCGGATCAGCCGTGAATAATCAAAGTGGTCGGACAATTGGATCATATTCTTTGACATGATTTCTCCTTTCGATCAGAACATACAAAAAAAGGCCGGATAAGTTTCGCAGCTCCGGTGTTTCCCCTTGTCTGCTGAGATGCTACGGCCATTCTCAGCCTCCGGGGAACACGAACTGCGACATCTTATCCGGCCTTTCAATTACGTTGAAACAGCCCTCCGATGAGCAAAAAAGAGTATACCAAAATTTATTTTTTATGTCAAGGCTTTCTTACATCATCCCGCCGGGCCGCCAGCCGGTGCAGTAGCGGGCGTAATCGCGGTCGGCCTGTTTGACGTAAAGGAGGAACTGTTCCCTGCCTTCCTTGTCCGTGACCTGACGGACTTTGGTGGGCAGGCTCTGGCGCTGGAGCAACTCCAGTTCATCGTTGAGCTCTTCCTCGGTATCAAAAGCATCCAGCTTGGTCCAGTGGGTGGCGAAGAGCCAGATGTTTGCAAGGGTGTTATTCATATTCAGTCTCCTTTTCCGGGGCATCGGCAAGGGTGCCGGCCCGGTAGAACGGCGCAATGGCGTTGGCATCGCCGTGGCGCACGATGGAATAGGTAATGTCGCAGTAGGGCTGGATGGCGGTGCTCTTTTCCACGGTGGAGATGAGCAGCACCTGCAGCTGCAGGCGGCGGAACAGCTCCATCATGGGGCGGATGCGGTCACTGGTCATCTTGCTGAAGGCCTCGTCCAGCAGGACAAGGCGGATGCTGTTCTCGCTCTTCTGGTAGATCTGCAGCAGGCTGGCACAGATGGCCACATAGAAGGGAGCCTGGTTTTCGCCGCCGGAGGAATCGCGGCTGACGCGGGAAAGATAAGCCTGCTGGCCCGAGACGGTGTTGGTCACCTTGATGTCATAGTCCAGATAGGTGCGGTAGTCCACATAATCCGAGAGGGTGGCACCGGAGATGGTGCGGCCCTCCTGCCGGGCCCGGGTGTTCTCGTCCACATCGGCCATGATCTTTTCCATCAGCGCGTCCACCTGCCGCTCGTAGACGGGGTCGGCGGTGGCGGCAAGGTTGTCCAGCGAGTCGCCATCGGTCATCTGCTGGTTGCCCTTGTCCACAATGACCTGATAGAAGGCGGCCAGCTGGGGGTCACGGCTGGGCTCCAGCTCAAAGCGGTAGACTTCCTCGCCGTAGGTCAGCTGCTCCATCACCTTGTTCAGCTCCCGGAACTGGCGGCGGGCGTTGAAAATATCATCCTTCATCCGGAAGAGGATATCCTTGCGGAAGCGGTCCTTGCAGTCCCGCTGTGCCTGCTCCAGCCGGGCGGCGTAGCGCTCCAAGTCGATGCGCACAAGGCTGTCGTGCTGGGCGCGGTACTGCTCCACCCCGGCCAGACCCAGCGGGTAATCGCAGACGTAGTGCTCGTTGTAATCCCTCTGGGCGGGTTCCAGCGTGGAAGTGAGATAAGATCGCAGGGTATCGTCCAGCCTGGTCTGTGCCTTTTCGGCAGTCTGTGCGGCGGCACGGGCCGTACGCCCGCCCGTCATCAGGCCCTTTTTGCGTTCCTGTGCCAGTGGCTCCAGCAGCGGGTGCTGTGCAAAGAATGCCTCTGCCGCCTCCCTGCTCTGTGCAGCGGTCTCCACCGCCTTGCCCTGCTCCGCCTCACAGGATGCGATCTGCTTTTCACAGACGCGGATATCGCCGCCCACCTGCTCCACGGCCTTGCGGGCGGTCTCCCACGCAGCTTCCCGGGCTTCTTCCTCGCGGTAGAGCTGCTGCAGCATGGGGTTCTCGCGGCAGTCCGCCAGCTTCTGCTCCTGCGCGGCGTAGTCGGCACGGGCGGCATTCAGTGCGGCCCGGCTGGCCCAGAGTTCGGCCAGCTGTTCCAGCGCATGGCCCCGCAGGACGTTCTGGTACTGGTCGTAGGCAGATTTCAGGGTCTTTTCGGTCTGGGCGGCTTCGCGGCATCGGTCGGCCTGGGCGGCAAGCTGTGCCTCCAGCGTGTCGGCACGCTCCCTGCGGGCATCCAGGCCGATATAGCGCTGGGGCCTGCGCAGGCGTTCCAGCCGGAAGGGATGGTGGCGCAGCAGGTCCCGGGTGGCGCTGTCGGGGAAATGCTCCAGCGTATCGGGGGTGTCGCAGCAGACGATGCGGCGCAGGATGGTGTCCGCATACTGTGCGGCCAGCGGGTTCTCGCTGGTGACCTGGGCGGCAAGGCTGTCGGCGGGGGCTGTCTCCGCATGGCGGTCCGCCTTGCGGATGCCCGGGGTATCCAGCAGGCTGATGGGCCCCACCCGGTCGCCCAGCGCCACAAAGGCGCTCTTGGCGGCGGCGTAGTGGGCAGGCGGCACAAGGATATCAAACCGACGGTCGCCCAGGCAGGCTTCCACACAGTCCTGCCAGCTCTCATCAGCCACGGTCAGCAGCTCACAGAAGATCTTCGCATCCGCTGTCATGCCGCGGCTTTTCAGCTCGGCATTCACGGCATCCCGCACTTTGGTGGCGGCATCGCCGTGGGGGTAGACCCACTTGCCGCCGGACACGGCATTCAGCTCGGCCCGCAGGCCCTCCTGCTCTTTTGCCAGATCCGCCGAAGCCTGCCGGGCAGCAAAATACTGCTCTTCCAGCGGCTTTTCGATGCGGGCCAGTGCCTCGGTCAGGGCGGGGAGATGTTCCGCCGTCAGGCGCTGGGGCCAGAGCTCCTTCTCCACCGCAAAGCCGCTGCGGTTCAGCTGGGTCAGCAGGCCGGTGATGGTATCTGCAGTCGCTTCCAGACTGTTCCTTGTCCGGGCCGCTGCATCCAGCGCGCTCTTTTTCCGGGCCAGCTCCTCGGTCAGGGCATCCAGCGCCCGGCCCGCGCCGCTGTCACCAGCCGCACCGTGGGCCGCCAGATAGGCCCGGCGGGCTTCGGCTTCGGCGTTCTTGGCGGCCTCGTATTTTGCGTTCAGGTCGGCCAGCTGGCGGCGGCCTGCATCCAGATGGCTCTGCCAGGAGGCATCCTCACCGGCATCCGCTTCGGCGCGGGCCAGCAGGGCCGCGCCCCGGTTGACAAGGGCATCCGTCTCTTTGTCAGCAGCTTCCCGGCCATACGCCACGATCTGTTCCAGCGCGGCGGCACGGGTCTGGGCCTCGGCCAGAACGGCGTGGAGGTTTTCCAGCTCCACCCGGTCGCCCTGCAGCGCTTCCAGATCCAGCTCCGGCTGGGGCAGGATGTACTGGTACAGGAACTCCCGGAAGTTGGGGATCTCGTCCATGCTGGTGCCCATCTGGAACACTTCGTTGAACTTTTTGCCCAGCGGGCTGGAGGCGCGGCCAATGCCCAGCGCACGGCAGATGCGGTCCCGGGCCTCGCTGGGGCTGCGGGTGTAGGACAGGCGGCCCACGGCGGGCTTAAAGTCCTCCTTGGCGCTGGGGGCACCGGTGCGCGGATCAAGGAAGGGCAGCTTTTCCAGCGTGATGCCGTCCTCAGAGATGTACCAGGTCTGGTCGCCGGGGTGGAGCTCCTGCATGGGGCCCTCGGATTCCACCCGGACAGCGATGACAAAGTTTGTCCGCTTGACGGTATCCCAGAACTCTGCACCGATGTATGCCACCGTGCGGCCCGGGCGGCGGTAGGCGTTCTCGCCGCGCTGCTTGGCGTGGACAGAGCCCTGCAGGGTGCGGCCGCTCTTTTTATTGCCCAGGGCATTGAAATTGCGGTTGGTGGTCAGGCAGTAGCGGATGGCATCCAGAATGGTGGTCTTGCCCACCGCGTTGACACCGATCATATAGGTCAGACGGGCACAATCGAAGGTGACATTTTCAAAGTTGTGCCAGTTGATAAGTTTCAGGCGCTTTAATTCGATCATTCTTCTTCCTCCCCGCTGGCATCTCCGTCAGGCCGCTCGTAGAGGGCCAGTTCTTCCCGGGTGCGGCTGCTCTCGGCGGCGGCATCGGCAAGGTCTGCGTCCGGCAGGGCCAGCAGCACGGTGGGGAACACCTCGATGCGGCTGTCCAGACCGGTCAGCCGCCCCACCGGGCGGGCCAGATTGTACCTGCGCAGGGTGCGCATCAGCTCCTCCAGCGTGCGCTGGTCCAGCCGCCGGGGCAGGTTCATCTTCTGCAGCTCCGTCTGCACCTCTTCCACCGTGACCAGCACCTGATCGGCGCTGGCGGCAAGGCTCTCCCGCTTTTGCAGGTAGAGCAGGCGGAGCACCAGCAGCAGGATGCTCTCGTATTTCAGCAGCCGGGCCTGGCTGCCCTCATGCTCGTTGACCAGCGCCGCAGCCTGCAGCGGAGTCGGGTAAAGTGTTACCGCATAGCCCAGCGGCGCGAACACGGCCCGCACCTCGGGCAGATGATCCTGCACATAGAGGTATTTTGCCCGCTGATCCTCCACGCCGCCCAGCACAAAGCAGTGATTGAGCAGATAGTTTGCGGTCTCTTCCAGCATTTTATTCGGTTCGGCCATGGTCAGTGTCCTCCCTGCGGGGTGTCAGAATAAACTCTTCAAACCGGAAGCCGCCCCGTTCGACCCAGTTTCCGGTAAGGGTGATATCGTAAGCCCGGCGCGGCGACTGCGAGTAGGTGTGCAGGCCGATGATGCGGGCAAAATCGCGGGGGTATTCCTCCGCCAGCGTAGAGGCAGCCACCGCACTGCGGGCGGCAAGGGCCTGTTTTGCCAGCAGGCCCACGTTTTCCTCGGTCACGGCCATCCGGGCGTAATCCAGCAGCAGCTGCTGTTCTTTGCGCAGCTGCTCCGCATCCAGCCCGGCCTGCCGCACCGGGGCCAGCGGCGTTTCGCTGCGGGGCGCGGCAGGCGGGTAGAGGGGCTTTGCCCCGAACACCGCCGCCGGGTAGAGGTGCAGATGCTTTGCCACCGGGCCGTCATCCGGCGCGAACAGCTGGTCGGGCGTTTTGATCTCCTCGGCATAGCGGCGGAGCAGGGCGGTGACACTGCCCTGCGAGGAGCGGTCACTCAGCAGCAGGAACTGGGCCCGCTGCACGGCCCGCTTGCGGTAGCGGATATGGCTCTGGTCGATCTGGCGCATCAGGGTGCTCATCTCTTCCAGCGAATCCCGCAGTTTCTGGATGAGGGCACGCACGGCAGGGGCTGCCTCGCCGGGGGCGCAGTGCTCCACCCGGGCGTAATCCAGCGCCAGCCGGGGCAGGTGCTCTGCCTCGCAGTCGTCCAGCTCCTCTTCCAGATAAGCGCGGTAATTGAACAGGTTATCGCTGGTCTTGAAGCGGTGGTAAGCGGCGGCCACCACCTTTTCCTCGTACTGGTCGAAAAGCTCCAGCACCTCCTGCGGGGTGCGGTTGCGGGTGAGCCGGTCGATATAATGCCCGATGGATGCGTTCAGCGCCCGCAGGGACTTGTTCAGTGCTTCCAGATCGGAGGCCACCTCCCGCAGAACATTTTCATAGGGGCTCTTTTCCTCCCCGATGTTCTGCAGCAGCTGCCATGCCTTGTACAGCTTGCCGGTGTAGGTGACAACGCGCGGGTTCAGGATCTCTTCCAGCGCTTCCAGCAGAGGAGCCACCTCGGGCGCAAAGGCAAGGGCAGGCTCTTCCTCATAGCTGCCGGGCTGCTCTTCCAGCCAGCCGGTGCGGCGCAGGCGGAGCAGAAAGCCCAGCGCAAGGGTATGGGGATCCCGGGTGGGCTGTTCGGCTTCATCGCCCGCGTCATCGGCATCCAGTGCCAGCGGCTTTGCCAGCGCCGCAAAGTAATCCTCGGCCCGGCTCACCGCTTCTGCCCGGGAGATGGAGTAATCCGCCGTGTGGCGGCACTCCTCCCACAGCAGGAGCAGCAGCTCCGCATAAAACGCCCGGTTGGGCCCCGCCAGCGGGCGGAACAGCCGCGGGCTGACCAGTTCAAACAGCTGCATCCAAAGGTTCCTTTCTTTCGACAAAATCTATCTTTTATTGTACCACATCACAGCCTTTTTTGCATCTTTTATGGGAAAGTTGCAAACAAAAAGCCCGCCCGGAGCAAAACCGGACGAGCCCGTTTTTCTTCTCACTGCCACGACAGAGACAAATGACGGTTATTGGCAACGCAGTCTTTCAAGTACAAATTGATCAGGGTCTGGTAAGGGATGCCCACCACTTCGGCCTGCTCCTTGAAGTAATCAATGGTATTGCTGTCAATGTTAATGGTGATTTGTTTTTTCAGCGCCTTGGCATAGGGATTCTTTCTTGCATTGCTGAAATCGTACTCTTTGAGCATAACACCGACCTCACTTTCCATAATATTTCGATTCAGTTTTTGTGGCCTTTCTGGCCGAGATAATACGGATGACAGTATCTGACGCACGGTAGCAGTGACACACGACAAGCAGATTTGCCCTACTGCTCAGGCCGAGAATGATAAATCTGTCCTCCTGTTCTGAATGCTCCGGGTCATCAATTACCAGTGCTTCCTCGTCATAGAAAACTGTCTTTGCTTCCAGGAATGAAATGCCGTGTTTGTGCTGATTGATGCGGTTTTTATTTTCATCCCATTCAAACTGTATGCTTTCCATATCTATATTATAATTATATTATAATTATAAGTCAAGTGCTCCAAACGCAAAAAAGCCCCGGAGGGCGGCAGGGGTTCCGCGCTCCGGGGTATGCTCAAGAAATGTTCAGTCTCGTATTATTCAGCTTTTTCTGCGTAGGTGATGCCGGCTGCAACATAGGTCTTGCCATTAGACATTGTCTTTGCAGCAACACCAGCAGCCTTATACTCACCAGCACCACTGGGACGACCCATCGAATCATTATTGTTCTTCAGTTTCTCCAAATCTGCAGCAGTAACTTCAATTGCAGGAACTTTTCCGTTGGTTTCATGACTATTCGGCTGAGCGGCCAGAATCATCGTCACAACCTGCTCACCATTTTCTACGCCATAACTGAATACAATAGCATCCTTCGTTGCAATCATGCCATTCTCATCAATTTTGTCCAGCATTGCCATTGCACGATTGCGGATAGTAGCATCATTTTGCAGCTTGGAATTCTCATCCATCGATGCATTCAAATTCTGCATATATGCCTCTTCAACCTGCTGTGCAAAACTCTTAGAACCACTGCCGCTTTCGCCGCAAGCGGTCAGCATCACCAGAGCCATTACGCTGGCCAGCAGGATTGCAACAAGACGTTTCATTTTTTTCATAAAACAATTTCCTCCATAATAAAATTCAGATCCCTGTATAACCCCAAATCATACAGTGCACCTATGTTCATTTTAGCTTTTCCCCCCTCCCATATCAATTCGCATATCAGCCAAAATTTTAATTTCTTTTTTGTGCAAATAAAAAGCCCCGGAGGGCGGCCTTTCAGCCACGCTCCGGGGAGTGTATTACTGTATCCTTATGCGTTAGGGTTAACCTGAACAACGATAGCAATGTACATATTGCCCTTAACTGTCTTTGCGGCTACACCAACCTTAGTCCACTTGCCAACTGCGTTGATGTTCACATTCTTATCCTTGTTGTTTACCAGCTTAAAGAACTCTTCCAACAGTTTACCGGTATACTCATTCTTGACCACGACCTTAGCCGTATAAATACCATTGTCATCACGATGGACATCTATCGCATTGTAAATTTTCCATGCACCGGTGTTGATGTCTACCGCCGAATCCAAGAACTTTTCAGCTTCCTGTTTGAGCTCGGTGTCATTGCACAGCTGTACTGCCGAACCACGCTTTGCATTGATCGTGCTCATCATCTGAGCTTCTGCCTGAGCTTCAGGGGTCGAGGTGGTATCACCGCCGCAGGCGGTGAACAGAACAAGTACCATGGTCGCCGCCAGAATCAAAGCGGCCAGTTTTTTCAGCATTTTCATGTCGGGACCTCCAGTCGTTTTGTTGTGTTTTTATCATAATATGCGGGGTGCCTTTCCATTTTGAAACAGGGCCCCTTCCAGCTTTATTTTATCCAACGACTGTCGCTTTTGTCAATTGCCAGCTTCACCAAACATTTTCTCCTGCTTTTGTTGTTTTTTCCAGAACGAATCTTCGCAAAGATCCTTTGCCGTACCCGGGGCAAAAACCGGAGAATATTTCCGGCGTTTACACAATTCTACCACGATTTGGTGCTAAACTTAAGGCAATGGGAACCGCCGGGTGCCGTTCCTGAACAAGGAAAAGGAGTTTGCCCCATGCAGCATGGTTCCCTGCGCGCTCCGGTGCGCGTTTTTGTGGCAGCAATTCTGCTGTGCCTGACCTTTCTGGCCGCGCCAAAGGCTGCGGCGGCACAATTGCAGGATGTGAACGGCATCACGCTGCTGTCCTTCGACAGCCAGCAGATCGTCTCCATCGGCAACCAGACCTCGGGCCGGTGCAGCTGGTACGCCCTGCGCTACGCCCGCACCATTCTGGATGGCAAGCCCTGCTCAGGCAGCGGGATGTGGTCGAACGGCGCGGTATGGTCTGCCGCCGGGTACTACGCTTACAGCGGCTCCCTTTCCGACTGCCTTTCCCGCCTGTATGAAGAGCTGCAGGCCGGGCGGCCCGTCATCGTACATCTGAAAAACACCGCTGTCAGCGGCGTGTCCAAGCACACCAACCGCGTGACGAGCTATGAATACCACCTCTCCGGCTCCGGCTGGAAAGAGGTCAATTACCCCCACATCGCCACCAGCAGCACCTACGGACACTGGGTGTGCGTGGTGGGCATCTCCCCCACGGCAGACCCCGAAAACCTGCGGGAGAGCGATTTCTATGCGCTGGACCCCGCGCGGGTCAGCGTGAACGGCACACTGGCCGTAACAAAGCTTTTGGATGGCACCATCTGGACTGATAACTCTCCCTTAAAAGTCGCAGCCTGACGCTCCCTTACAAAACACAACAGCCCCCGGAACATGCAGGGTTCCGGGGGCTTCGTGTTTTGTATCGGGGGTTACAGTTCCTGATAGGCGCTCATCATGGCGGGGATGAACTGCTTTTTGCGGCTGACCACGCCGGGCAGCGTCCAGCTGCCGTCGGCGGCGGGCCGGCTCTCAAAGCCGTTGCTCAACACCTCGGCGGCGTAGCGGCCGGTGCAGATGACCACGCTCTCCTCCTTGGGCACATCGGTCAGCAGCATGTAGAGGTCCTCCACGTTCTGCTTGTTGCGGGCCTCCTCCAGATAGGGCTGGAGCAGCGCCTGGGCGGCCTGCAGGTTCTTGCGGGTCATGTAGCTGCCCTGCGCCACGCCAAAGCGGATATCGCCGCACATGAACACCTTGAAGTCCTGCAAAAAGACCTCTTCGGGGGTCTTGCCGTCCAGTTTTTCACCGGCCTCGAACATTTCGGTGGAAAACTCTTCAATGTCCACGCCTGCGATCTTGGCCAGACGCTTAGCGGCGTTTTCATCCACGGGGGTGCAGGTGGGGCTGCGGAAGGCCAGCGTATCCGAAAGGATAGCCGCCAGCAGCAGGCCCGCGATCTGGGGCGGGATGTCCACACCGTTTTCATCGTACATCTGGGTGATGATGGTGGCGGTGCAGCCCACGGGCTGGTTGCGGAAGTAGACCGGCCCGCTGGTCTCCAGACTGCCGATGCGGTGGTGGTCGATGATTTCCAGGATCTCGGCCTGATCAAAGCCCTCCACGGCCTGGGTGGCCTCGTTGTGGTCCACCAGAATGATGCGCCGCTTGCGCAGGGCAATGACGTTGCGGCGGCTGACCATGCCGCAGTATTTGCCGTCCTCATCGAGGATGGGGAAATAGCGGTGGCGCACCTTTGCCATCACCCGCAGCACATCGGCCACGGGGGTGACGAGGGTGAATTTGAGGATGTTGTCCCGGGTCATATAATAGGAGATGGGTGCGCACTGGCTGATGAGCTTGCCCGCCGCATAGGTATCCTCGGGGGTGGTCATAATGGCTACGCCGGTCTCATCGGCAATGCGCTGGATGGTGCGGCCCACCTTGGCCCCATTGCAGATGATGAGCAGGGAGGCTTCCTTTTCAATGGCGCAGAGCTGGCTTTCGTACCGGTTGCTCAGAATGACGATATCCCCCTTTTCCACGCTGCTTTCCAGCATCTCGGGGGTGGCGGTGCCGATCTTGATGTGGCCGGTAGTGCAGACCGCGTCGGCATCGCCCACCACCATGGTGCCGTTCAGCGTTTCAAGGATATTCTTATAAGAGGTACGGCTCTTGGCCAGCACTGCGGTATCGAACACATCCATGTTGGCGGTGGCAAGATCCTTCACCGTGATGATGCCCTCCAGCTCGTTGTCCGCGCTGGTGATGGACAGGGTGTCGATCTGCTGGTCGCGCATGATCTTCCACGCGCGGCGCAGGCTGGTGGAGCCCGGGATGCCCGGCATCTCGCGGTAATCCACGTCCCGGATCTTGGGGTTCACGTCGGTGCACATCCGGGGCGGCGTGACACCGAACTTTTTCAGGACGAACTCGGTCTCCTGATTCATTTTACCGGCACGGCGCGGCTCACAGACCAGCGTGCTGGTGCGGTTTTTGAGCTCCGCATAGGCAATGGCGGAGCAGATGGAATCGGTATCGGGGTTGCGGTGCCCGATGACCACGACCTTATGTGCTTCTTTTGGCATAGGTTGTTCCCCTCTCTGGGTCAGATTCATTTACCTTCCGATCGGCTCCATACCCCAAACCACCGGGCACGGCTGCCAGCTACATTTTAACACAACCGGCCCCGGGGGTAAAGGCGGCAGATATCTTTTTCTTGACAGCGCCCCAAAAATCGTCTATCCTTGACCTGAATTTTTTCTCTTTGGAGGTCACCCCATGAAAAAGCTGTTCCGCGCCCTTTCCCTCTGCCTGACACTGGCCCTGTGCGTGTTCGGCAGCACCGCCGCACTGGCCGAGGCTCCCGCCGCCACGCCCGCCCCCCAGGACGAACGTGTCATCACCGATGTAAGCCCCCTTGAGGATCAGATCCGCAACATCGTCGGCTTTACCACCAGCACCGGCGGCCCCTACGATTTTGAGCAGGCCGACCATAAATCTGCCGTGCAGGCCTACGGTGCAGAACCCGCCGAGGGTGCCGTGGCCCTGCTGCACATCTACGCCCGGGCCGAGGACCGGGGCGATGCCTCCATCAATTCCAGCGGCCACTCCTTCCTCTCGGTGCGGAACGTCTCTGACCACGACATCGAGGTGGGCGGTCTGCGGATCGCGCCCAACACCGAGATGACCTTCAGCCCCCGCGGCAACCGCTGGGAGCACACCGGCATCTGGTACAATCTGGAGGGCTACTACAAGCGCTATCTGGCCGATTCCTACTACCAGAACATCTATGCTGTCCAGACCTCGCTGGATCAGGGCCAGCTGGACGTGGTCAACCGCAACCTTGCCAAATCTGACCACTGGTCGGCCTACTTCAATTGCGCCGCCTTTACCGAGAGCATGTGGAACGCCGTCTGCGCCGACACCCTTTCCGCCGGGCAGCCCTACACCCCGGAGAACCTGCGGAACGACATTCTGGCCAAGTACGGCGATCTGGCCGCGTACAACCCCCAGATTCCCTACGACTACATCGTTTATTACGGCACCAGCCTGACCCCCAGCAAAGAGTTTGCCTGATTTATCGATTTGTTGGATACAACATCTTGATTTTCACGTCATTCCGCGCTATCATGGGTGTGTTTGAATCCACGCGCCAAGGGAGGACACCATGACAGACGCATCGACCACATCAAGACCGCTGTTCAACCGTCAACAGCTCATCTCACTTTTCCTGCCGCTGGTGGCAGAGCAGGCCCTCAGCATCTCCATCGGTCTGGCGGACACCCTGATGGTCTCCTCGGTGGGCGAAGCCGCCGTTTCGGGCGTGAGCCTGGTGGACTCCTTCAACGTGCTGATGATCCAGCTGCTCAGCGCACTGGCTACCGGCGGCGCGGTGGTCGCCAGCCAGTACATCGGCCACCGGGAGCCCAAACGGGCCAAAGCCAGTGCCGCCCAGATCATGTTCATTATGATCTCGCTCAGCGTGGTCACCGCCGTCATCGTGGCGGTGGGGCGGCACGCCATCCTGCGGGGCATCTTCGGCTCCATTGACGCGGATGTGATGCGCTACGCTGAGACCTATTTCCTGCTCTCGGCCCTGAGCTATCCCTTTATTGGCGTGTACAACGCCGGTGCGGCTCTGTTCCGCGCCCAGGGCAACAGCAAGATCAGTATGCTTTCCAGCCTGGTGATGAACGTGGTGAACATTGGCGGCAACGCCATCCTGATCTACAGGTTTGGCATGGGCGTGATGGGTGCGGCCACCGCCAGCCTCGTGAGCCGGATGATCGCCTGCTTCACCGTGATGTTCCTGCTGCAGAAGCCGGAATGTGCGCTGCGCATCGACCACCTCACCGACCTGAAGCCAGATTTCGACCTCATCAGGCGCATCCTGAAAGTCGGCATTCCCGCCGGCATCGAGAACGGCATGTTCCAGATCGGCAAGCTGTCGGTCTCCAGCCTGACCAGCACGCTGGGCACCGCCGCCATTGCGGCAAACGCCGTGGCGGGCAACATCTCCAGCTTCCTGAACGTGCCCGCCTCCGCCGTGGGCATCGGCGCGCTGACCGTTGTGGGCCAGTGTCTGGGTGCCGGGGAAAAGGCGCAGGCCAAGCGCTATTCCCGCCTGCTGCTCCTGACCGCCTACGCCGGGGACTGGGTGATGAATCTTTCCGGCCTGTTCTTCCTGAACAAGCTGGCGCTCTCCTGGTTCAACCTCTCGCCGGAGGCCTACGGCATGGCACTGGAGCTGATGGTCTGGTTCAACGTAGTGTCGCTGATCCTGTGGCCCTCCAGCTTCACCCTGCCCAACATCCTGCGCGCCGCCGGAGATGCCGCCTTTACCATGACGGTCAGCGTCATCTCCATGTGGGTGTTCCGGGTGGCCTTCTGCTACCTGATGGTGCTCAGGTTCCACTGCGGCCTGCTGTTCATCTGGATGGGCATGTTCCTGGATTGGGCCATGCGCTCGCTGTTCTTCTGCGTCCGCTTTGTCCGCGGCAGGTGGATGGAACAAAAGGTGATCTGAGTTTCCGTATATCCGGCCCTCTCCGCCATTGCAGTTTTGGCGGGGAGGGCCTTTTTTGTGCAGGAAACCCGCATCCTGTCTCGTATCAATAGGCAGAAGCTTCTCTCCCCTGCATCCGCTTCCCCAAAGCATACCAAATTCCGCGCGGATGTGTTCACGATTTTGTCAGCTTTTTGTCTTGTTTTCTTCGTCTTTGCGCGGTATAATCATACGCTGCAAAGAACTTTAGGCGGGGCTGCGGCCCCCATTCCAGAAAAGGAAGTGTGTTCCATGCGCAACTGGTTTTCCCGCCATCCCGTTTCGTTCATGGCGTTTTATCTCCTGTTTTACCTTTCGGCGTTCCATTGACTCGAAGTCCATATTGCCGTGCCCGATGTTCTGGTGCACTGCCATCTGGACGACCTGATCCCCTTTTGCAAATATGCCATCGTGCCCTACTTTGCGTGGTTTTTGTGGATCCCGTTCACCCTGTTCTACCTGCTGTGGAAAGCGCCCCGGGCCGACTTCTGGCGGCTCTGCCTGCCCCTGTTTGCGGGCATGACCATTGCGCTGGCCTGCTATGTCATCCTGCCCACCGGGCTTGACCTGCGGCCCTACCGGGTGTACGGCAGCGATATCTTTGCTCAGGCCGTGCGGATGCTCTATGCCACCGACACGCCCCTCAACGTCTGCCCCTCCATCCATGTGTTCAACTCGGTCACCCTGATGATGGCCTACTACCGCAGCCGCATCTTTGAAACGCCGGGCCGCCGCTGGATGCGGCCTGCCTCCGCCGTGCTCTGCGTTTCCATCATTGCGTCCACGGTCCTGCTCAAGCAGCACAGCTGCATTGATGTATTGCTGGGCATCCTGCTGGCCATGGCGCTGGATACGGCCATGACCGTACTGGAACACAGTGAGAGCCGGGTCCCCCAGCGGCTCTGAATCTGCATTGAAAAACACCCATGCCGGCGCTGGCATGGGTGTTTTGCATTTTGGGGCATTACGGAGCCGGGGCAGTGAACTCTTTCAGGTGCGCTGTATCCAGCTCTTCGGCATCTTTGGCCGCTGATGTATAGGAAATTTTCAGATATTTCAGGGCCGTATCGTTTGCCAGCAGTTTTTTGCAGGTTTCCGTATCAAACGTGATGTTGTTGGTCAGATCCAGCCAGATCAGCTGCGGCATCTGGGTCAGGGGAGTATAATCCATGTCCTTGTAGGCTTCCTGTGCACCCTGAGAGAGAGACATACTCAGATACTGCACACTGCTCTCCGCCAGCGGGGCAAAGCTGTCGATCTCCGGCCCTTGGCACAGCTGCAGAAAGCTCAGATTTTCCATCTGCTTCAGCGGTTCCAGCGAACCGATCCGGGTCACGTCCAGTCTCAGGACCCGCAAGTCAGCTCCGGCCAGCTGGGTCAGATCGACCTCACTGCCGGTGATCCACAGCATCTTCAGCGACTTCATCTGCGCCAGCGCCGAAAGGTCGGAGACATTGGAATCCGCCCGGATCCCGTCACTGCCATATTCCAGCTTTACCACAGAATCCAGCTTTGCAAAGGTCGGGAATGCACTGCTCTCCACACTGGGCACACTCAAAAGCATCAGATTTTTGCATTCTTCCAGACCTGTCAGATCTGTAATGGGTGGGGCTCCCCTTCTATTATTGACCGACAATACCTGCAAGCTGTCAAAATGCCGCAGATCTGCCAGAGAGGTCACCGGATCATACGTTCCCTCTACCCTGACCGCACAGGCTTCCAGCTGCTCATTGCTGCTGACGTTTCCCCCAATGTCCACCCCATCCGGTGCATCTTTGACGAGGAGATCTTTCACGCCGGTTCCGGAATTTATCGTGACGCGCTGATAATCCCAGACATCGCTGTGATAGATATCCCCCTTCGGGCGGTCAAGCCATTTCCGGACGTGCTTTTCCATCACAGGGTCCTGCCACTCAATGACATAATCCTCCCCATGCTCGGCGTGACTGGCCGGAACCGCAAGTGTCGTCTGCTGAACGAAAACATCCTGCATTTCCGAACGGAAAGGACCCGGTCTCAGATTCAAAGAGCTTGCACATGCGCTGAACAAAAGCATTGCACAGATCAACAAACTCGACGCTTTTAACATTTTACGCATAACAGGCTCCTTTCTGTTTCGGCAAAATCTCTAGTTATATTTTACCATAAATTGTTTTTTTGTAAAGAAAAACCCACGATCTTTGCACAGGCATGGCAAAGATCGTGGGTTTGCTTAAAACAGACCTTCCGGCAGGCAGATGTCCTGCTTTGGCACCTTGTCCCAGGAAAAGTCTGCAATGAGACTTTCCGGGGTGCGGGGAGCCGGTTCAGGTTGGAGACCATAGGCAAAGGCAAGCCTGCCTACGATCTCCTGCGCCGTATACTTTGCCCGCAGATTTTCCAGGCTCTGGTCCCCGTCCCGTTTGGACAGGCGGCGGCCATCGGGAGCCAGCAGGAGCGGGCAATGGGCAAACTTTGGGGCGGGCAGGCCCAGCAGACGGTAAAGATAAAGCTGCCGGGCGGTGGAAGAGAGCAGGTCCGCGCCCCGCACCACCTCCGTGACCCCCATCCGGGCATCGTCCACCACCACGGCCAGCTGGTAGGCAAACACGCCATCGGCACGGCGGAGGTAGAAATCGCCACAGTCGTGGAGCAGGTTCTCGGTGTGGGGGCCCATACAGCCATCGGTGAAGGTGATGTCCTCGTCGGGCACCATGAGACGATAGGCCGGGGCTTTCTTTTTGCGCTTTTCGGCGATCTGCTCCGCCGTCAGGCCCCGGCAGGTGCCGGGATAGATCACATTGCCGTCGGAGGTGTGGGGTGCGCTGGCGGCATGAAGCTGGGCACGGGAGCAGAAACAGGGGTACACAAGGCCCTGTGCTTCCAGTTTGTTATAGCTCTCGGTGTAGATGGCGGCGCACTCGCTCTGGTAATAGGGGCCGTTGGGGCCGCCGCTGCTGCCGCCCTCGTCCCAGACAAGGCCCAGCCAGCGCAGGTCCTCTTCCAGTGCGTCGGCATATTTGCGGGGGCAGCGCTCGGCATCCAGATCCTCAATGCGCAGAACGATGCGCCCGCCCTGACTTCTGGCGCTGAGCCAGGCCAGCAGGCTGCAGGCCAGATTGCCCAGATGCAGCCGCCCGCTGGGGCTGGGGGCAAAGCGCCCGGTCACAGCGCTCACAGGCCCAGCTTCCACTCGCCGTCCACGGGCTGGGAGATGGGCGTGTTATAGAACTCTGCTACAGCCTTTGCCATGTACTCGGCATCCTTGCAGCTGGCGGTCTCCATTGCGGAATGCATGGCCAGCTGTGCCAGACCGATATCCACCATGGGGATCAGGATCTGGTGGCCCAGCAGGTTGCCCAGCGTGGAGCCGCCGGGAACATCCGCGCGGTTTGCGGCCACCTGCACCGGCACACCGGCCTTTTTGCAGATCTCGGCAAAGGCAGCGCCGGTAAAGCCGCTGGTGGTGTAGGTCTGGCGGGCATTGTACTTCAGCAGCACACCGCCGCCCATGACCGCCACGTTGGCGGGATCGCTCTTTTCGGGGTGGTTGGGGTGGGTGGCGTGGCCATTGTCGGCGCTCAGCAGCAGGCTGTTGGTGCAGGCACGGATGCTCTGCTCCCGGGTCACGTCCAGTTTTTCCTCAATGCGGGCCAACACATTGGCCATCAGAGTGCCCTGTGCGCCCTGCCGGCTGGAGGAGCCTACCTCTTCGTTGTCGAACATGACCCACATGTCGCCCCGGCCTTCCTCCTCGCCGCGGCCCTGCAGGAAGCCCCACAGGGTGGTGTAGGCGCATTCCAGGTCATCGATGCGGCCGGACATGAAATATTCGCCCTTCAGGCCCACACGCTCGGCCTTTTCACGGGTGCAGAGCACCAGGTCAGCGTCCACGATGTCCTCAGCCTTGACCCCGGCTTCCTCAGCCAGAGCGTCCCGCAGGGTGGAGCCCGCCTCACCAAAGATGGGCTGCAGATCCACCTGAGGGTTGTACTTCATGCCATTGTTCAGGTCATGGCTGAAGTGGATGCAGAGGTTGGGGATGACAGCCAGCGCCCGGTCAGGGTGGACCAGCAGGCTCCGGATGCCGTTCTCCGTGCGGACCAGAATGCGGCCCGCCACGCTCAGGGGACGGTCCAGCCAGGTGGGCATGATCATGCCGCCGTAGCCCTCGGTCTCCGCCTTGGCAAAGACCGTGTCCTTGCCGCCATCCAGCTGCTTGATGCGCCAGGTGGGAGAATCGCTGTGGCTGGCGGTGACATGCCAGCCGGTCAGCTCACCCTTGGGCATCCGCCATGCCAGCACGGCAGAGCCGTTGCGGGTGGTGTAATATCTGCCGCCGGGCACCAGCTCCCAGGCTGCGCTCTCGGGGCAGTTCTGGTAGCCGTTCTCTTCCAGGAGCTTCACAGCCGCAGCCGTGGAGTGGAAGGCGCTGACACCGGCGTTCAGGAAATCGAAGAGACCTTCGACGGAAAAGGTGTTATTCTGCATTTTATGTTCTCCTTTATTTTCAGGTTATCCGCTGCTAAACCTCTCCGTCATTGCTTCGCAATGCCACTTGTCCGGGTTGCGGCTCCCAACATTCACTTCGTGCAAAGTATTGCACTTGTGCCTTGTTGGCCGCTGCCCCAACAACAACTCCCTTCATCCGCCACTGGCGGCGGTTGTTGTTGTTACCTAATGGGAGAGGCAGGGGCCTTTCTTGGCTCCCCTGTTAGAGGAGCTGTCGCCGCAGACGACTGAGAGGTTTCGCCACAATTATACCGTTTCTCTTATCAAAATGCAATCACACCGGGGCCATCTCGGCAAGCTGCTGTTCAAGCGCATGGCGGAGCTGGGCGGCGTGCAGGCCGCAGACCAGCTGGACCCGGGTGCCCTGCACCACAAGACCTTTATGGGGCAGGGCGAGCAGAGCCCCCATATCCAGCAGCGAAGCATCCCGCACCGTGAGCCGGAGGCGGGTGAAGCAGTTTCCCAGCTGGGCGATGTTCTCCGGCCCACCCAGCGCGGCGATGAACCGGCACACCTCCTGCGGGTCGGCGTACGGGGACTGGTCTGTGGAAGGGGCTGCTTCCCGGCCCGGGGTGGGCAGATTCTTTGCTTTGATGAGGATGCTGAACACGGCAAAGTAGGTCAGGATCTCCGCAAGGCCCAGCAGATAGAGCAGCGGCAGGTTCTGCAGCTGCTCCCCGGCGCTCAGGTTGAACACCAGCGACCCCAGCAGGTTGGAGGTAAAGGCCCGGACGTGCAGGACATGGAGCAGCACCATAAAGCCGCCCGTAATGACCGCATGGGCCACCCAGAGCAGGGGCGAAACGAAGCAGAACAGAAAATCAATGGGTTCGGTGATGGAGGCCACCGAGGCCGTGACCGCCAGCGGGATCATAGCGGCGGCGGTACGGGCACGGTTCTCCCTGCGGGCCGTGAAGATGAAGGCCGCTGCAATGCCCAGATAGCCAAAGGTCTTGGTGAAGCCGGTGTACATCCAGACGATGCCGTCTGAGAGGGGCAGGCCCATGGTGTACTCGGTCATGCAGACGGCGTAAGCGCCCGTGTAGGTCACAGAGCCTACAGTCAGGCTGCCGCCCAGCGAAGAGAACTGGAAGGGCATATAGATGAGGTGATGCAGGCCGGTGGGGATGAGCAGCCGTTCCAGAAAGCCGTAAAGGAACACACCCGCGTTCCCTGAAGCCGCGATCCAGCCCGTGAGGGCGCTGATCGTCCGCTGCAGCGGCGGGCAGACAAAGCAGAACCCCAGCCCCAGTGCCACCGCCAGCGCCGACAGCCACAAAAACGACCACCGCAGACCTGAATAGAGCTGGGTGATCATGCCATAAAACTGCTTTTCGCAGGTGCGGTTGAAAAGCCACGCCGCCGCAAAGCCCAGCACGATGCCGCTTGCCACGCCGGTGTCCACCACCTGAATGCCCAGAATGGTGGTCTGGCCCGTGCCCGCAAGGCCGGTCATCCCGTTGGGCTGGGCAAGCAGTCCCAGCGCTTCCAGCGCGGTGTGGTTGGCTGTGAGGAACACAAGGTAAGCCATCAGCGCCAGCAGGGCGGCATCCTGCTTTTCGGTTTTGGCGCGCACGGCTGCCACCCCAACGCAGAGAATGACGCTGAGGTTGTTGATGAGCACCATCATCCCGTTGTAAAGCAGCTGACCCACCAGCTGCAGTGGAGCCCACTGCAGCACCGGCAGCGCCTGACACAAGGGCTTGCTGGTGAGCAGCGCCCCCAGCACCAGCAGCAGGCCCGCCGCCGAAAGATAAGACAGCGGCGACAGCAGCGACTGTGAAAAGCGTTCCAGCCGCCGCAGAAATTTCTGCATCCGTTTCTCCCCCTTTTCCCGGTTCTTCACCCGTTTCTCCCAGTTTGACCATGGCCGGATTATACGCGCCAGCGCAAAAAATGTCAATCCCGCCCGACTGAGAAAAAAAGGACAAAAGTTTGTATAATTTGCACAGCCGGGGTGAAAAATCGTCCTGCGCACGCCGATTGACAACAGCCCGGCAGAACAGTATACTAGAAATGTACCAGAGCAGTTTCTCCGGCAGATGGGCCGGAACACGATAAAAGGAGGCTTTCCTATGATTCGCAAGCGTATTCTTTCCCTGCTGGTCTGCGCCGCCCTGCTGTGCGGCGTGCTGGCAGGCTGCAGCACCTCTTCCGGCAGCACTGCCGCTTCCAGCTCTTCCGCTTCTGCAAGCGAGAGCATCCCCTCTTCCACTGTGACCGCCGACACCGGCAAGGTGGGCCCGCTGGACGCAGGCGAGAATTCCCTGTTTTCCCTCTCTGACCCGGACGATGCCTTTGCCCCCTGCCTCGGCTGGGGCCCCGGCGTGTCCGGCTGCTCGCTGAAATCCGTCATCGCGGCGGCTTCCCTGCTGAAATGGGCCGATGGCTGCAACATGAGCATCCAGCCGGTCAGCGACATCAAAGATGCCTATACCCAGTGGTTCGACAGCCTGAGCGCCGATGACCAGCAGAGCTTTGCCGATGCCTGGCCGCTCATCAAGGCCGATGCCGAGACCCTGCTGACCGACAAGGACAGCATGACCGGCCGCATTGAGGATGCCGGTCTGGATGCCAAAGAGCTGCCCGGCTGTTCCGAGGAAAACTGGAAAGCCCTGGCCGATGTCATTGACGTACTGGTCCCGGCTTCCAGCGAGTATTGAGCGTCCTGTCTGCACCTGAATGCAAGAGACATAAAAACAAGCCCGACGTTGTCGGGCTTGTTTTTATGTTCAGATCTTCTTCAGGGTGTACTGGCGGGTGCCCATGCCGATCTTTTCGGCCTGCTCCAGCGTTGCCTTCCACTCGACATTGGGGTTGGAATCCTTGAAGTTGTCGTGGTGGCAGTTCCAGCCGGGCTTTGCAAGGTTCTGGCCCAGCTGGCTGTTGGGCAGGGGCTGTGCGTTCAGGCAGGCATCGGCACAGGCCTGATCCAGCGCCACGGGGTCAAAGGAGGCGAACATGCCGATATCCGGCAGGATGGGGGCATCGTTCTCGCCGTGGCAGTCACAGTTGGGGCTGATATCCTGCACCAGGCTGATGTGGAAGCAGGGGCGGTCTGCACAGACGGCGGCGGCGTACTCTGCCATCTTGCGGTCCAGCTCCTCGTTGGCGCTGCTGTCGATGGAATAGATGGCATCGAAGTTGCAGGCACCGATGCAGCGGCCGCAGCCTTTGCACTTTTCGTAATCAATGACCGCTTTGTTGTTCTCGTTGTAGCGGATGGCATCGGAGCCGCACTCCTTGGCGCAGCGGTGGCAGCCGCGGCAGAGTTCCTCCTGCACGGCGGGCTTACCGGAGGAGTGCTGCTCCATCTTGCCCGCACGGGAACCGCAGCCCATGCCGATGTTCTTGATGGCTCCGCCGAAGCCGGTTGCTTCGTGGCCCTTGAAGTGGGTCAGGCTGATGAAAATGTCGGCATCCATAATGGCGCGGCCGATCTTGGCGGTCTTGCAGTATTCGCCGTTGGGCACGGGCACCTCAAGCTCATCGGTGCCGCGCAGGCCATCGCCAATGATGATCTGGCAGCCGGTGGTCATGGGCCAGAAGCCGTTTTCCTGCGCGCAGCTCAGGTGCTCCAGCGCGTTCTTACGGCTGCCCGGGTACAGCGTGTTGCAGTCGGTCAGGAAGGGCTGGCCCCCCTGCTCCTTGCACAGGTCTGCCACCACCTTGGCGTAGTTCGGGCGCAGGAAAGCCAGGTTGCCCAGCTCACCAAAGTGCATCTTGATGGCCACGAACTTGCCGTCCATATCAATGCTCTTGATGCCCGCCGCAATGCACAGGCGGCGCAGCTTTTCGGTCAGGCTGGTGCCCACAGGACACCGGAAGTCGGTGTAATATACAGTCGATGCTTCCATAGGGATCTCCTCCGTTTTTGACAATTTCAGGCGCGGCACCTTCCCGCCGCCGGGTTCTCTCTTTATGGCTCCAGTATAGCACAAGGCCGGGGCCGGTGCAATTGCCCCAGGGCGCAAAAAAGCCGCCCGGACGGGCGGCTGGGGGTTCGGGAGCGATTTACGCAATGGCGGTGATGGCGGCCACGGCCAGGACGATCAGGCCCAGCACGATGCGGTAAAGACCGAAGAACTTGAAGTTATGGCGCTTGACGTAATCCATCAGGAAGCGGATGGCGGCAAGGCTGACCACAAAGGCGACCACGCAGCCCACCACGAGGACAGCGATCTCGGTGCCGGTCATCGCAGCGCCGGAGAGGACGAACTTGACCACCTTGAGCAGGGACGCGCCCGCCATAACGGGGATGGCGAGGAAGAAGGTGAACTCGGCCACGCAGGCACGGGACAGACCCAGCAGCAGGCCGCCCACGATGGTGGCACCGGAGCGGGAGGTGCCGGGGATGATGGCCAGCATCTGCCACACGCCGATGATGAAGGCTTCGCGGTAGGTGATCTGTTCCAGCCGGTTGACATGCGGGGCGGTGCGGCGGTTCTCCACAAGGATGAAGAGGACACCATACAGGATCAGCATGGCGGCGACTGTAATGTAATTGTAGAAGCGGGCCTCAAACCAGTCGTCCAGCGGGCTGATGATGAGCACCGGGATGGTGGCGGCCACTACCTTGAACCAGAGCTGCCAGACGGCAGGTTTGGAGCAGACGCGGCCATGGCGCAGGCCGAAGGGCCAGAGCTTATTCCAGAACAGCACCACCACAGCCAGAATGGCACCCAGCTGGATGACCACGCGGAACATGGACATGAATTCCTCGCTGGCGTTGAACTTGACCACCTGCTCCACCAGGATCATGTGGCCGGTGGACGAGATGGGCAGCCACTCGGTGATGCCCTCCACAATGCCCATCAGGATGGCTTTCAGTATTTCAAGAAACATGGGTTCTCCTCCCTGCAAAGCGGCACAGGCGCTCTGCACACATTCAGATTGGGTTCGCTTTCCAGTATATCATATTCTGAGAGCCTGCGCACGAAAAATCACAAATTTTATACAGGAGCACTGTCTGCTTTTTCTGTATTTATCTGCCGCCGGAAATATGCTATACTGGACACAACGTTTTTCCCTGTGTTTCCTTCTGACACGGACTGCCGGGCCAGACAACAACAGATTTTGAACAATGAGGTGACATCCATGAATATTCTGGTGATCGGCTGCGACCAGGTGGGCGCGGCACTGGTGCGGGATCTGGAACGCATCGGCCATGATATTTCCCTGATCGAAAAGGACCCCGAGCAGCTCAAGCGGCTGGACAGCTTTGACGATTACTCCTTTGGCGGCACGGCCCTTGTGGGCGACCCCACCGACCCCGACATCCTCAAGCAGGGCGGCGTGGAGAACTGCGACGCTGTGGCCGCCGTGAGCGAGGACGACTCCGTGAACCTGATGGCTGCACAGATCGCAAAGAACATCTTCCGGCGCGAAAAGGTCATCTGCCGCGTCTCTGACCCGCATTTGCAGGTGCTCTACCACAAGACCTACGAGCTGGACACGATCTGCCCCACCATCCTGACAGAACAGGCCGTGTTCCGTGCGCTGGCGAAATAATGGAAACTGGCTCACCCTCTCAGTCAAAGCCTGACGGCTTTGCCAGCTCCCCCAAAGGGGGAGCCAAGAGCTGGTTCAGGCAAAGTTTCTATATACTTTAAGTATTATGAGGTTTTTATATGAAAGTTTGTATTGCAGGCGGCGGGCGTGTTGGGCGGTATCTGGCCCAGAGCCTGCTGACGAACCACCATTCGGTGGTCATCATTGAACCCATCGAGGCCCAGTGCCGGATGCTGGCAGATTCGCTGGACATCCCCGTGATCTGCGGCGATTCCATCAGCGTGGACACCCTGCGCACCGCCGATGTTGGCAGCTGCAACGCCTTTGTGGCCGTGACCGGCTCGGACGAGGACAACCTCGTGGCCTGCCAGATCGCCAAGCGGGAGTTCGGCGTGGACCGCACCGTGGCCCGGGCCTCCAACCCCAAGAACCGGGAGTTGCTGCACACCTTAGGCGTGGACACCGTGGTCTGCGGCACCGACAACCTGAGCCACATTCTGGAACGGGAGATCGAGACGGATACCATCCGCCAGCTGCTCAGCCTGGGCGGCGGCACAGCCAGCCTGAACGAGATCCTGCTGCCCGAGAACTTCAAGTTTGCGGGCAAAGCCATCATGGATGTGCCCATTCCCGGTGATGCCATTCTGGTCAGCATCACCCGCGACACCGAGTTCATCATCCCCCACGGCAACACCGTTCTGCTGCCCTGGGACCGCATCCTGGTGCTGACGCAGGACGATACCCTGCACCTGCTGACCGATGCCTGGGAGCTGAACAGCAAGTGACGGAGCGGGAGCTGCGCCGCACGGCGCTCATCATCCCGCCCCGGGGCCGGGCTGTGCTCTGCTGCTGGGCCGCCATCCCGGGCCTGTTGGCGGCTCCCTTTGTGTTCTGGCAGAGCCTGCCCGCCGGGGTGGTATTCTGCCTGCTCTGGGCCGCACTGGTGGCGGTGGTGTACCAGCGCGCCTGCAGCTATGCCGCCGCGCTGGGCGCGGAGACCCTGACGGTGTACTCCGGCATCGTCTTCCCGCTGCGGCGGGCGGTCCGCCGCAGGGCCGTAACAGGGCTGTTCCGGCTGCGCACGCCGCTGCTCCGGCTGGCAGGGGTATCGGTGGTCGTCATCACGGCACCGGGCACGCGGCTTATTTTACCGGCGGTCCCGGCAGAGCAGGCCGCTGCCCTCACCCATGCCCTTGCGGAGGAGATCCGATGAACGAACGCCGCCTGCACCCCTTTACCGTCCTGCGGTTTCTGCGCAAGACGCTGGTGGTTTATCTGCTGCCGCTGGTTCAGGTGCTGTTTGAGCGGAACTGGACAGCCCTGCACACGGCTCTGCGGCAGGATGCGCTGCTGTTCCTTCTGCTCTGCGCCGTGAGCTGGGGCATCCTGCGTGTGAGCAGCTGGAGCCTGGACGACACCGGAGTCTTTCATCTGCACTGGCGGCTGGGCATCCGGCTGGATCGTGCCCTGCGGGGCGAGATGCTGGCTGCATTGACCATCGACCGGCCCCTGCTCTACCGGATGGCCGGGGCAAGCCGCCTGACCCTTTACCCGGTGGGCGCGGCGCAAAAGCACACCCTTTCGGTCTGCCTGCCCAAAGCCGATGCCGAGGCGGTGGCAGACCAGCTGATGCCTCTGGTAAAGCCTGCCCTGCACCGGCCCGCCGGAGGGGAACGGGCGGCGCTGGGCTTTCTGGGAGCAAACGGCCTCTCCACGCTGGCCCTGTTCGTGCTGGCCGTGCGCCAGACCCGGGATGTTCCGGACTGGAACCCTGCCGTTTTTGCCCAGATCCAGGTGAGCTTTCTGGCCCGCTTCGCGGCGCGGTGGCTCCCTGCAGGCGCGGCGTGGCTGCTGGCGGCTGCTGGCTTTCTGCTGGGGGCCAGCCTGATGCGCAGCTTTGCCCAGACCGTGCACTACACCGTCTGGCACACGGCCGACCAGATCGGCAGCCGGGGCGGCTGGCTGGAACACTTCGAGTGCCGGGTGCGGACAAGCGAGATCAGCTTTGCAGATGTCCGCATCTCCCCCGCTGCCCGGCTGATGAAACGCTGGCCGGTCTTTGTAACGGCGGGGGCGGCTGCTCCCCCGAGCTGCCGCTGTTCGTCTACCGCAGCGGCGAGGAGGCATTGTTCCGGGAGCTGCTGCCGGAGTTCCGGATGCCGCCCGACCTGCTGGCCCGCACCCAGCAGCGCAGTCTCATCTTTTTTGCACCGGCAGGCATTCCCTTTGCCCTCTGCCTGCTGCTGACGCTGGTCTCGGCCACAGTGCTGCCCCAGCTGACCGTGACCCTGCTCATCCCCACCTTCTTCTTTGGGGCACTGCTGGCCGGGGCTGCGGCAGGCTACCGGCGGGAGGGCCTCTGGCTGCGGGAGGGCCGCATGACCCTGCGGCGGCAGCAGGGGCTCTACCTGCACTGCATCTGTGTGTTTCACCCGGATGTCTGCCTGACCGCAGCACAAAGCCCCTGGGCTGCCAGCGTTGGCCGCACCAACCTGACCCTGACCTTTCCCGGCTGGGTAAAACTCAAGGTGAGGAGCGTGCCGCTGCGGGGTGCGGAGAAATTTTTCAGATTTATGGAAACGAATTAAACCTCTCAGCCGCCGATCGGCGACAGCTCCCCCAATAAGGGGAGCCCTTGGCATAAAGATAACGTTATTGTTTTTAGGGGAAGTAAAATTGTTATGATTCATACAGTATTATTTGATTTGGACGGCACTTTGCTGAACACCATCGACGACCTAGCTGATGCAGGCAACTGGGTGTGCGCACAGCACGGGTGGCCGAAGTTTACGGTGGAGCAGTTCAAGCACATGGTGGGCAACGGCATCCCGAAGCTCGTGGAGCGGTTTTCGCCCGCCGAAGCCCGCACACCGGAGCAGCTGGCCGCTACGCTGGCTGAGTTTACCGCCCGGTACGATGCCCACAAGGAGGACAAGACCGCGCCTTACCCGGGCATTGCTGCCCTCATTGACGCGCTGAACGCCGCAGGCGTGCAGTGCGCTGTGTTCTCCAACAAAGCTGACCCGCTGTGCGGCAAGATCATCGAGCATTATTTCGGGGCAGGTCGGTTTGTTCTGGTGCGGGGCAGCCGCCCGGGCGTGCCCACCAAGCCCGACCCCACCGGTGTTTACAGCCTGATGCAGGACCTGCACGCAGACCCTGCCAGCACCCTGTTTGTGGGCGACAGCGATGTAGATATCCTGACCGGGCACAATGCCGGTCTGCCTGCCATGGGGGCGCTGTGGGGCTTCCGGGGCCGCGCAGAGCTGACTGCCGCCGGAGCCGATGCGCTGGCCGGCGTGCCTGAGGATATTTTAGAATACGTTAGAACACATTAAAGGAACGACCCTCTCCGGCGCTGTGAAGCACTGACGGAGAGGGTCGATTTTTATTTGCAGACTGTTCACAGGATGTTTCTTGCATAAACTCCCCTGTTTTCCTATAATATAGTTCCCATTTGATACAATTGAGAAACGGAGGACTTGCCCATGGCAGCTGAAAAGAAAATCTCCCCCAACGTAGAGAGCCGCCTGCGCCACAACATCCTGAAAATGCCCCAGGAGGTGTATGCCGCCAGCGGCATCGTCATCAACGGGCGGCGGCTGAAAAGCTTTGTATTCACCACCGACCTTGCCATCATCCGCAACTGCGACGCGGACGCGGTGTTCGCGGTCTATCCTTTCACGCCCCAGCAGGCCATCAGCGATGCCATCATCAAGGCATCCTACATCCCGGTGTTCTGCGGTGTGGGCGGCGGCACCACCCACGGCGTGCGCACCCTGAACCTTGCCCGCGACGTGGAGAGCCAGGGTGCCATGGGCGTAGTGCTCAATTCCCCCATCTCTGACCTGAACCTGCTGGCGGTCTCGCGGGTGGTGGACATCCCGGTCATCATCACAGTGACAAAAGAGGACACCAACATCCAGAGCCGCATTGATTCCGGGGCATCCATCCTGAATGTGGCCTGCAGCACCGACACGCCCCGGGTGGTGGCAAAGATCCGGGAGCGGTTCCCGGATGTGCCCATCATCGCCAGCGGCGGCAAGACCGGCGAGAGCATTTCCGCCACCATTGCGGCGGGTGCCAACGCCATCACCTACACGCCGCCCTCTCCGGCTGTGCTGTTCAAGGAAATGATGGAGAAATATCGGGAATGATTTACGCAAGACGCTGTAACGTTTTTTCTGTTACAGCGTCTTTTTTACGCCATGGAAGGAGATATTTCAGAAATTTTTGAATTTTTGCGAAATAATTGTTGACAAATCGCGGTCGATTGGATATAATAATAAAGCACTGTTCAAGTGCACAAAATAAATATGGCGGTATAGCTCAGTTGGCTAGAGCATTCGGTTCATACCCGAAGTGTCACCGGTTCAAATCCAGTTACCGCTACCACTTTTACAGAGTTTCGCTAAGGTTAGGGGGACGGTCGTCTGCAGTAGTGGACGATGGAAGTCGGAGGTTTTAGCGAAGCTCTGTATTTCTAAGGCCCGTTGGTCAAGCGGTTAAGACACGGCCCTTTCACGGCTGTAACATGGGTTCGATTCCCGTACGGGTCACCAAAAAGCTTCTGATTGAAAAATCAGGAGCTTTTTTCTTTTTGTTTTTTCTACACAACAAACCCCCGCCGTCTGCATCACGCGGACGGCGGGGGTTTCAACATTTTATGAGCGCTTTGTGGAAAAGCTCAGGCTCAGCCCTTCTTGTGGGTAGGGACCATAACTTCCAGGCCGCCCATGTAGGGCTGCAGCACCTTGGGGATGGTCACGGAGCCATCGGCCTGCAGATGGTTCTCCAGGAAGGCGATCAGCATACGCGGAGGTGCCACGCAGGTGTTGTTCAGGGTGTGGGCCAGATAGGTCTTGCCGTCCTTGCCCTTGACGCGGATGTGCAGGCGGCGTGCCTGTGCATCGCCCAGGTTGGAGCAGGAGCAGACCTCAAAGTACTTCTGCTGGCGGGGGCTCCAGGCCTCGATATCGCAGCTCTTGACCTTCAGGTCAGCCAGATCGCCGGAGCAGCAGTTCAGCTGGCGCACGGGGATCTCCATGCTGCGGAACAGCTCCACGGAGTTCTTCCAGAGCTTCTCGTACCAGTCAGCGCTCTCCTCGGGGCGGCAGACCACGATCATCTCCTGCTTCTCGAACTGGTGGATGCGGTAGATGCCGCGCTCCTCAATGCCGTGTGCGCCCTTCTCCTTGCGGAAGCAGGGGCTGTAGGAGGTCAGGGTCAGGGGCAGAGTGGCCTCGTCCAGGGTCTGGTCGATGAAGCGGCCGATCATGGTGTGCTCACTGGTACCGATCAGGTACAGATCCTCGCCCTCGATCTTGTACATCATGGCATCCATCTCGGGGAAGGACATCACGCCCTGCACCACGTTGCCGTGCATCATAAAGGGAGGAATGACATAGGTGAAGCCCTTGTCGATCATAAAGTCGCGGGCATAAGCCAGCACAGCCTCATGCAGGCGGGCAATGTTGCCCAGCAGGTAGTAGAAGCCATTGCCGGCAACGCGGCCTGCAGCGTCCATATCGATGCCGTCAAAGCTCTCCATGATCTCGGTGTGGTACGGGATGGGGAAATCGGGCACCACAGGCTCACCAAAGCGCTGAGCCTCCACGTTGTAGGTGTCATCGGGGCCGATGGGCACGCTGGGGTCGATCATCTGGGGGATGGTGTACATGATCTCCTGGATGCGGTCAGCCAGCTTGGCTTCCTCGGCCTCCAGCTCTGCCATCTTGTCCGCATCGGCCTTGACGGCGGCGTTGTTGGCATCGATCTGTGCCTGCAGCTGGGCCTTCTGGGCCTCGTCGGTGCACTTCTTCAGCTGACCGAACAGGGGGCCGTTGGCCTTGCTCAGCTTGTTGCGGGCAGCCTTCAGGCTCTCAACTTCCTTCAGGCACTCGCGGTACTTTGCGTCCTTCTCGATGACTTCATCCACCAGAGGGAGCTTGGCATCCTGGAACTTCTTCTTGATGTTTTCCTTGACAGCATCCGGGTTGTCACGGACAAATTTGATATCAAGCATGATTTACTCTCCTTACTCTATTTCGATTCGCACGGGCAGGTAAGCCCTTTCCCATGCCGTTCAAAGGCGGCGTGCCGCCTTGGATCGCTATGTTTTTCTTCTCGGGCAGAGGCTTGCCTTCGTACAACCTCTCAGTCGGGCTGGCGGCGTATACGAAAAGCTTCCATCGGCTGCCAGGGCCTCTCCTACCAGGCAACAACAATGACGGAGAGGTTTAATCCTCAACCTGATATTGCCCTAATAAGTTTGCAAAAGCCTTCAGCTGCTCATCCGAGTAGAAGTGGACGGTCAGCTTGCCCTTGCCATCATGGTAGGCCACATTGACCTCACTGCCCAGCGCCTGCTTCAGGCTCTCCTCCACCTCCACAGGCAGGGTGCCGCGCGGGGCGGGCTCCACAGGCTCTTTGGGGGGCTTGGCCAGCTTCTTGCACAGGGTCTCTGCCTGCCGGACATTCAGCTCATGGTCGGCAATGATCTGTGCCGCCTGCTCCTGCAGCTCCGGGGTGGGCAGACCCAGCACCACCTTTGCGTGGCCGGTGGTGAGAAAACCGCTTTTCAGCAGCTCCAGCACCGTTTCGGGCAGGTTGAGCAGACGCAGGCTGTTGGCCAGTGCGCTGCGGCTTTTGCCCAGCTTGCGGGCAGCCTGCTCCTGGGTCAGGTCACAGCGGGTCATCAGTTCCCGAATGCCCAGTGCTTCTTCCACCGGGTCCAGATCCTCGCGCTGAAGGTTTTCCACCAGCGCCAGCTCCATGGCCTGCTCATCCGTGACATCCTTCACGACGACGGGTGCCTCGGTCAGGCCCGCCATCCGGCAGGCACGCCAGCGGCGCTCACCGGCCACGATGAGATAGCGGTCCACCCCGTGGGGCCGCACCGCGATGGGCTGCAGCAGGCCGTGCTCTGAGATGCTGGCCGCCAGCTCTGCCAGCGTTTCCTCATCAAAGGTCTTGCGGGGCTGAGCCGGGTCCGGCTCGATCTCCCGCAGGGGCAGCGTCTCGATCCGGTTATCGGACTCAAAACTGGGAGCTGTGTCCTCAAACAGACTTTCCAGGCCCCGGCCCAGTCCTCCTCTTTTTTTTGCCATAGGTTACGCTTCCCCCTGCTTCACTTGTTCCAGTGCGCTTTTCTGCTCGGCGGGGGCACTGTTCCCTTTTGTGCGGCGGCGTGCCGGTTCATGCGGGCGGTTGTTCTTTACGAACTCAATGGCGAGATCCATATAGGCCTCGCTGCCCTTGCCCTTGGGCTCATAGAAATTGATGGGCTGGCCGTAGCTGGGCGCTTCCGAGATGCGGATGGTGCGCGGGATGGTGGTCTTGTAGACCTTGGTGCCAAAATACTTTTTGACCTGATCCACCACCTGCAGCGTCAGATTGAACCGCCCGGAGAACATGGTGAACACCACGCCCTCAATGTCCAGATAGGGGTTATACTTCTTGCGGATGGTCTTGAGGGTGCTGATGAGCTCCGACAGGCCCTCCAGTGCGTAATACTCACACTGGATGGGGATAAGCACGCTGTCGCAGGCGCACAGACCGTTCAGGGTGAGCAGATCCAGGCTGGGCGGGCAGTCCACAAAGATGAAGTCGTAGTCCTTCTGCACCGAGGCCAGCGCCTTGCGCAGGCGGCTTTCGCGGCCCGGCAGATCGATCATTTCCAGACCCGCACCCGCAAGCCGGGTGTTGGAACCGATGACATCGGTGCGGAACTCGGTCTTGCGGATGGCATCCTTTGCCTCCGCCTCACCGATCAGCAGCTCATAAGTACCCACATCGACACTCCGCTTGGGAATGCCGTAACCGGTGGTGGTATTGCCCTGCGGGTCCAGATCGACGATGAGCGTCTTTTTGCCCAGAGCCGCAACGCAGGACGAAAGGTTCACGGCCGTGGTGGTCTTGCCCACGCCGCCTTTTTGGTTTGCAATTGCAACGATTTTAGCCACGCTCTTTGTTTCCTCCCGGGAAAATTATTTGTTCCACGTGGAACATTCGAAGCCGGGCCCCGCTGTTTTCCCGCCAGCAAAGCTCCTTTAAAGACTAGTATAGCACATCAGCGCGGCTTTTTGAACCTGTTTCCTGATTATTTTGCGTAAAAACCCTGTGGAATTGCATTTTTTGTGAAAATTGCGATGCGTTTTATCTTTGCGCGGCTGCGGTTGGGATGCGCACCGTATATTCGATATAGCCGTCCCGCTCTTCCCTGTGGGCCGTAGCTGGCACACCGTTGTCCGTCATCAGCCGGATGGCATGGTCGATGGTGTTGACAAAGATGCGCACATCCTTGACCATGGAGATGCGGTGTCTGCCCGGGGCGGCGGCATTGAGCACCTGCTCAATGTACAGGTCGGTCTGCCGGGCATTCATCCGCCGCTTGGCAATGGTGATAAGGGCTTCGCTCCGCCGGTTCTCGGGCAGGCGCAGGACAGCCCGGGCGTGGCGCTCGGTCAGGCCATTGTCCAGCACGAACTGCCTTTGGTCCGCCGTCAGCTGCAGCAGCCGCAGCTTATTGGCAAGGGTGGGCTGTGCCATGCCCAGCCGCTTGGCCGCCTCGGCCTGGGTGCAGTCCCAAAGGGCGATCACATCCCGCAGCCCCTGTGCCTGCTCAAAGGGGTTCAGGTCTTCCCGCTGGATGTTTTCCAGCAGCCCCAGAGCCGCCGTCCGCTGGTCGCCGCAGTCGCAGAGGATGGCCGGAATGGTCTCCATCCTGGCCAGCTTGCAGGCACGGAGCCGCCGCTCCCCTGCCACCAGCTCGTAACCACCCTCGACCTTCCGCACCGAGATGGGCTGTAACAGGCCGTTTTCCCGGATGCTCTGAGCCAGCCCCGCCAGCTCCTTTTCATCAAAGACAGTCCGAGCCTGAAACGGCGAGGGACGGATGCTTTCCACAGGCAGGGTGTAGATCTTTCCGGCAGATTTCTTCCATTCAAACATGATTCTTTCCCCTTTCGCTGAAATGTGACACAGTTTTCCACCGTTTCCCGGGAAACAGTGGAAAACTCACTCATTGCAGTTCCAGTGTACCAGAAATCAAAAAGCCCTGCCAGAAGAATCGTTCGGCAGGGCTTGGCATTTATCTTGCGGTTTTGCGTTATTTCAGCGGAGACTTTGCGATCTTTCCACCGTTTCTGGGGTAGGCTGTCGGAGTTTGCGAAATCTTTTTGCAGAGGATGAGGGTGCGGGTATCGCCGCCCGGCAGATGCAGGGTGCGGGTCTCCTTATACTCACCACCCAGCTTCCGGATGGCACCGCGGGCTGCAGCCAGCTCCTCCTCGCCGGAAGCGCCTTTCATGGCAAGGAAGCTGCCACCCACCTTGACCAGCGGCAGGCAGTACTCGGCCAGCATGGGCAGAGCCGCCACCGCACGGGCAGAGGCCAGATCAAACTGCTCCCGCCATGCTTTGCGGGCGGCTTCCTCGGCGCGCTCCTTGGCAAACTCCACCCCGGTCAGGCCCAGCTGAGCGCAGGCATATTTCAAGAACTCCACCCGCTTGCCGGTGGGCTCCATCAGGGTCAGCTCCAGCTCGGGCTTGTAGATCTTTGTCACGATGCCCGGGAATCCGGCACCGGCACCCACGTCCACCATCTTCCCTGCCACCTCGGGCTGGCTGGCAAACAGCAGGCTGTCGAGGAAGTGCTTGTCCTCAATGCCTTCCGGGTCGGTGATGGCGGTCAGGTTGACCTTCTGGTTGTAGTCCACCAGGATCTGCGCAAAGGCATCCAGCTGATCCAGCTGGTTCCCGGTCAGCGCAATGTTCCACATGGAACATTTTTGCTCCAGTCTCGCTTTATCGATCATTTCGCACCTCTCGTTCTCGATTTCAAATCGGCGCAGAACAAAAATGCGGTCAAGAGATTTTCGTGCGAATGCACGACAGCATTTTTGTTTGAAGCCTTCTTCTTTGGGGTCACCAGGGGCGAGCAGCCCCTGGTTCGTGCCTCCCGCGCCTCGAAAGCAGCGGGTGCTTTTCTGGTTCTCTTTTGGCACGCAAAAGAGAACTCAGTCTCCATTCAAAACAACATAAACAGGCTCATGGTGTACCGCCGGCAGGAACTTTTCCAGAACATCCTTCGTGTACAACTTGAGCGAGGAGGTGTTGATGCAGGGGTGGCATCCCAGAAACTCCCCCTTGACCACATCCTCATCCATGAGAAGCTGAACTTTGTTTTCCTTGTCGTTCGCCAGCCCCATAACAGACGAGGAGCCCGGCGTACAATCCAGATACTGCTCCATATCCTCCGGGGAGGCAAAGCTCAGGCGGGAAATGCCCAGCTGATGGGAGAGCTCCTTTGTCTTGAAGGGCTTGTCCCCCGGCATCATCAGCAGGTAGAAGTCCGTTTTCTGCCGGTTGCAAAGGAACAGGTTCTTGCAGACCGTGGCACCCAGGCAGTCATCAATGACCATGCAGTCCTCCATAGTGTCGGCCCGCAGAAAGGCATGGTCGGTGCGCCAGTACTCCAGCCCCAACGCGTCCAGCAGATCATAGGTACGGATCTCTTTTTCAAGCCGGCCCGTACAATCGGCAGGGCGGCCCTTGTATAGAACCAATTCCATAAAGTAACCCTTCTTTCTTACGATCCTCGCCCTCTCAGGCCGCTTCGCGTCCAGCTCCCCCAAAGGGGGAGCCATTGGCAGGGTTGATTTTACGTTCTGATCAAACCGCCAGAGCCTCTCCCTTTGGGAGAGGTGGCAGTGCAAAGCACTGACGGAGAGGGCGACCCCATTTATCGTTTTGCAGCAGCCAGCGCAATGCTCAGCTGCGCCACATCGGAGGGTGAAACACCGGGGATGCGGCCTGCCTGCCCCAGATTCTTCGGGCGGATGCGGGTCAGCTTCTCACGGGCCTCCAGCGTCAGGCCGGTCAGGTCAGCATACTCAAAATCTGCGGGGATCAGGGTCTTTTCGTGGCGGGCCACGTCACGGATCATCCGATCCTGCCTTGCAATGTAGCCTGCGTACTTGATCTCGGTCTCCAGCCGCTCGGCCAGCATGGGGGTGATGCCCTCACCCCAGCCGATCACACCCGCCAACAGCGGATAGCTGATCTCGGGGCGGCGGAGCAGCTCTTCGGCAATGCCGCCCTCCGCGGCAGGGGTCAGCCCGGCTGCTTCCATGGCAGCGCGCAGGTCAGCGGTGCGCAGGTGGGTCTCGTGCAGGCGGCGGCGCTCCGCTTCCAGAATACTCTGGGTGTGCTGGTATTTTGCCCAGCGGTCATCCTGCACCAGACCATACTCCCGGCCAATGGGGGTCAGTCGCTGATCGGCGTTGTCCTGCCGCAGGGTCAGACGGTACTCGCTCCGGCTGGTCATCATGCGGTAGGGATCCATGACCCCCTTGGTGACAAGGTCATCCACCAGGGTGCCCAGATAGCTGGTCTGGCGTTCCAGGATGAGCTGACTCTCCCCTTTTGCACTGCGGGCGGCGTTCAGACCGGCCAGCAGACCCTGCGCGGCGGCTTCCTCGTAGCCGGAGGTGCCGTTGAACTGGCCTGCACCATACAGGCCCCGCACCACCTTGCTCTCCAGTGTGGCTTCCAGACTGGTCGGATCTACGCAGTCATACTCAATGGCGTAGGCCGGGCGCATGATCTCAATATGTTCAAAGCCCTGAATGCTCCGGTAAAAGGCGTTCTGCACATCCTCAGGCAGGCTGCTGGACGCACCCTGCAGATACATCTCCTCTGTGTTCTCGCCGCAGGGCTCCACAAAGATGGGGTGCCGGTCCTTGCCCGCAAAGCGCACCACCTTATCCTCAATGGAGGGGCAGTACCGGGGGCCAACCCCCTCGATCATGCCGCCATAGAGCGGGCTGCGCTGGATGTTGTCCAGAATGATCCGGTGGGTCTCGGGGTTGGTGTAGGCGATCCAGCATTCGACCTTGTTGTGCATGGGTGCATCCGTCAGAAAGCTGAAGGGCTGCAGCTCGCTGTCCGGGTCGCCAGGCTGGCATTCCAGCTTGGAGAAGTCGATGCTTCTCCGGTGGACACGGGCAGGGGTACCGGTCTTGAACCGACGCAGGGGCAGACCGGCGGCTTTCAGGCTTTCGGTCAGGGCATTGGCGGCGTGCATCCCGTCAGGGCCGGAAGCATACCACGCATCACCGACAAAAATCTTGCCACCCAGATTGGTGCCCGTGGCAATGACCACACACTTTGCGCTGTACTCCCCGTTCAGCTGGGTCACAACGCCCTTGACATGGCCGTTCTCCACCTCAATGCCCACCACCTCGGCCTGATGGATGGCAAGGCCGGGTGTGAGCTCAAGGGCGTGCTTCATATATTCGTGGTAGCGCTTGCGGTCGGTCTGAACGCGCAGGGCATGAACGGCAGGGCCTTTGCCCTTGTTCAGCATCCGGCTCTGCAGGTAGGTGGCATCCGCCGCAAGGCCCATCACACCGCCCAGCGCATCCAATTCGCGTACCAGCGTTCCTTTTGCAGTTCCGCCGATGCTGGGATTGCAGGGCATGTTGCCAATGGCATCCAGGCTCATGGTAAACACCGCCGTTTTGGCACCCAGCGTGGCAGCAGCGTGGGCCGCTTCAATGCCAGCGTGGCCCGCGCCTATTACGATCACATCGTAATCTCCAAGATGATTCATACTTTTCCTATACTTTCCTCTATGGTTCAATCTGCTGTTACCCGGCAGAGCGGCTGGAAGTTTCTCCGAGGACCGTCCGCTGGGGTGAGACCCTGTTGCCGCAGGCAATAGGGCGGGCGATGGAATGGCCCGTTTCGTGTCCGAGGAGAAAGCTGCCAGACGGGCTGCCCTCCGTTACTTTCCCACGCAGAACCGCTCAAACACTTCATTGATGACATTCTCCGACGCATTTTCGCCGGTGAGGTCACAGAGGGCATCCAGCGCATCGTCCACACAGACCGATACGGCATCCAGCCCGAACCCGCCGCTGACCGCATCCAGTGCACCGGCCACTGCATCCCGCGCGCGGGTGGCGGCGGCAAGCTGGCGCTGGCCCGAAAGGCTGGCAGCGTGGGGGTCGATGTTGTTGGTGCCCAGCAGGCGGGCAACGGCAGCGGCGATCACCCTGCGGCTCCCCTCTTCCTGGCAGCAGACCGGGAGCACCATGGCAAAATCGCCCGCAATGATCTCCGCGTCAAATTGAGTGGGCTTGTCCTCTTTGTTGACCAGTGCAATGGCCGGACGACCGGCGCACCGCTGCGCCAGCGCAAGATCCTCCCGGGTCAGGGGCTCAGAGCCATCGAACACCGCCAGGATCAGCCCCGCCTCGTCCAGCTTTTTCCAGCTGCGGCGGATGCCCTCGGCCTCGATCGCATCCTCGGTCTCCCGCAGACCGGCCGTGTCGAACAGGTTCAGCCGGATGCCCCCCAGCCGGACAGCCTGCTCCACCACATCCCGGGTGGTGCCCGCCACGGGGGTGACGATGGCCCGGTCGAACCCGGCCAGCAGATTGAGCAGGGTGGACTTGCCCGCATTGGGCCGCCCCACGATGGCACAGTCCACACCCTCCCGCAGGACAGCACCGGCATCATAATTCCGGATGAGGGTGTCCAGCTCTCCCTTCACGGCAGTCAGGGTGGATATCAGCTGGGCATCCTCCAGCGCGGGAACGTCCTCCTCGGGGAAATCCACCCAGGCAGTCAGATGGGCCTGCAGGGCGGTCAGGGCATCCTTTTCAACCCCGATCTTCTTCGCCAGCGCGCCGTTCAGGGAGGCATTGGCCAGCGCCGCACCCTGTCTGCCATCGGCAGAGATCAGGTCCATAACGGCCTCGGCCTGGGTCAGGCCCAGCTTGCCGTTGAGGAAGGCGCGGCGGGTGTACTCACCGGGGGCGGCGGGGGCGGCACCGGCTGCGATGCAGCTTTCCACCAGCCGCCGGGCCACCGCACTGCCGCCGTGGCAGGAAAGCTCCACCACATCCTCGCCGGTGTAGCTGTGGGGAGCCCGGAAGAAGAGGGCCACGCCCTCGTCAAAGGCTTCCTCCCCTTCCATGAAATGCCCAAACAGGGCAGTATAGCCCTTGGCATCTTCTACCCGCTTTGCCGGGTTGGCCGGGTGGAACACCTTTGCCGCCACGGCATAGCTCTCCGGGCCGGAAAGACGCACCACGGCAATGCCGCCTGCGCCGGGCGCGGTTGCAATGGCCGCGATCGTTGAATGTTCCATGTTGGTGCTCTCCCTCCGCTCTCAAATCAGAATTATTGTATCACGAAGCGACGAAAAAGGAAAGAGACAAAAAGCCCCCTTCCAGTTTTCCACCGGAAGGGGGCAGCATTGTGCAAAACTCAGCGGAGTTTACAGCTCGATCTTGCCGAAGCTGAAATCGGCAAAATCATCCACGCGCTCGGTGCGCTTGGGTGCCACGGGTGCGGCAGTCTCTGCGTCACGGGGAGCATAGGTGCGTTCGGGCACGCTGGAAGGACGGGGACCGCGGCTGCCTGCGGGACGGCCATTCCGGGGACCGCCATTCCGGGGGCTGCTGCCGCGTCCGCCGCGGAAGCCGCCATTGCGGCTGCCGCCGGGGCGGCGGCCATTGCCCCGCGGGCGGCGCTCGCCGTAGGTGTTGTCGGTCTGGGCATCGGGAGCAGTGGAGTAGATGACCACACGGCGGTCACGGCCTTCCCCCTTGCTCTCGCTGCGCACACCCTCCATCTTGCCAATGGCAGAGTGGATGATGCGGCGCTCGTAGGGGTTCATGGGCTCCATGGCAAAGCTGCGGCCTGTCTTGCGCACCTTGTTGCCAATGCGCTGTGCCAGCACAGTCAGGTCATTCTCACGCTTGTCGCGGTAGCCGGCCACATCCAGACCCAGCTTGATGTAATCGCCTTCCAGACGGTTGGCCACCAGGCTTGCCAGATAGGACAGGCTCTCCATGGTCTCGCCGCGGCGGCCGATCAGGGCACCCAGCTTCTCGCCATCCAGACGGATGATGGTAGCCTCGCCCTTCTGCACGGCGCTGAAGGTGACATTCTCTACGCCCATCAGGGCAATGACTTCCTTCAGGTAGTCCACAGCGGCCTTGACCTTGGCGTTCTCTTCGATGTTGATGGGAACTTCCGGCTCCTCACCCTCTGCGGCGGGGGCTGCAGTCTCCTCAGCAGGAGCGGCCTCCTCTGCCACAGGGGCAGCGGCAGTCTCCTCGGCCTTGGGTTCCTCAGCGGGAGTTTCCTCCACAACAGGCTTTCCCTCAGGCTCCACCTTCTCCTCCACCACGGGAGCGGCCGGGGCATCAGGCTCTTCCACGCTCACACGCACCTTGGCGGGGGTGGTCTTCAGGCCCAGAAAACCGGTTTTCTGGGGCATTTCGAGCACTTCATAGCTCACATTCAGGTCGTCGGCCTGCACGCCCAGCAGGGCGCAGGCTTTTGCGCGGGCTTCATCGACCGTCTTGCCGGTCGCTTCCTGAGTACGGATCATAACCGTCAATCCTCCTTCTTGTTTTCCAGCTCGCTCAGCGGAACGGTGCGCTCGTCCTTATAGCGCTCCTCATCCAGCTTGCGGGCATACTCCAGGCGGCGCTTGTTCATTTCGCTGGCGGAGATATTTTTCTCCACGACCTCGCCGGTCTTTTCATCCGTGACCTTGATGGTGGTGCTCTTTACACCGCGCTTCTGCTCCTTCTTGCGGGCAGCCATCTCGGCGGCGACCTCTGCCTTCATCTTCTCAGGGTCGTAGATCTTCTTCATCACCAGGCTCTGCACGGTCATCAGGATGTTGGAAACAACGTAGTACAGAGAGAAAGCGCTGGGCACGGTGAAGCAGAAGAAGACGTACATCAGCGGCATCATATACATGGTCAGCTTCATGCTGCCCTGCATCTCCTGGCCGCTGGCCTTCATGCTGATGTGGGTGGACAGGAACATAGTCACGATCGCCAGGACCGGGAGGATCAGCAGGGGCAGGTTCTCTGCAGCCAGGCTGTACTGGGGCACACGGGTCAGGTCGATGCCAAAGAAATCCATGTGCTGGCCGAACTCGGTGATGGTAGCCACCTGATCCGGGGTGAAGCAGGAGGAGACGGTGCTCTCGCCTGCAATGACCTGTGCAATGATGTTGGTGTCGCGGGTCACGGTGGTAAAGCTGATGCCCATGGCAGTCAAGGCCTCACCTGCGGCGGTCAGGGCATCGGCACCAATGTGGAAGATGCGCTGCAGCGGGCGGTACACCACCTCGATAACGCCGAACATGACCAGGAAGTTGACCAGCATGGGCATACAGCCTGCGGTGGGCTTGTAGCCCTGCTCCTGCAGCTTCATCAGCTCTTCCTGCTGCTTTTCGGGCTTGTCGCGGTACTTTTTCTGGATCTCGGCCACCATGGGCTGGAAAGCGCTCATGCGGGCCATACTCTTCTGCTGGTTGAGCTGGAGGGGAATCTTGATCACGGTGATGAGCAGGGTGAACAGGATGATGTCCCAGCCGTAGTTGGGGATCAGCTTGTAGATCCACTCCATTACATAGCCCAAGGGCCAGCCCAGGATGTACAAAGGATTCATAGTTTCGTCCATTCTGCCCCGCCTGTGGTGCGGGACGTTTAGATTTTTATGAGAAGGACACCCCGCCCACAGTGCGGAGCGTCACAAGAAGCTGGTTATACAAGTCCGACGGGTAGCTTTCTCCTCGGACACGAGTTCGGATTGCGGCTCCCAGCATCCGCCGCGCATTGCTTGCGTCTTGCTGGCCGCGGCCCCAACAACAGCTTCCTGCATCCGCCACTGGCGGCG
>ERZ791631.284-NODE-284-length-52304-cov-5.376275_pt1 | contig 52304 bp, 59 predicted proteins | sample MGYA00509961_ERZ791631 | MGnify/ENA primary metagenome ERZ791631 (study PRJEB30046, sample SAMN00715248) | human gut metagenome | study: EMG produced TPA metagenomics assembly of the A metagenome-wide association study of gut microbiota in type 2... | reverse complement strand
CCTGCCGATACTGCTCACCGTCTTCCAGTGGATTCCCTTCATGCGCTGGACCGGTCCGATGATGGGCAACCTGTTCGGCATCTTCGTCATCTGCTACATCATCATGTGGTTTGCCGTTCCGGCTCCCCGCACGGCGCGCCAAAAACTCGAAATGAACGGCGAGAAGATCACGGCGCAGTCGATCCGCGAAACCACCGAAGCCAGCGCGAGCTGCGATCCCGACGCCAAGGCCAAACCTATCGTCGCCGAAGCCGTGTCGGTATTCGGCAAGGTGGTGCTCATCCTCCTCAAGCTCTTCGCCGGAGTGCTCGTATTCGGACTCATCATGGCGGCCTGCGCGCTGATTATCGGACTCTTCGCGCTCATCATCGGCGGCGCCAGCATCTCCATTCCGTTCTTCCCGCTGGGCATGACGCTGTGGGTTCCCGCGCTCGGCATACTTATTGTACTGATACTGGTAATACTGCTCATTTACGTACTGATGTGCCTCATCGCTTCGCGCAAGCCCGGAGGCAAGACCATACTGGTAATCTTCCTGTTGTGGCTCGCCGGTATCATCGCCTGCACCTGTATCGCCATCCGCGAGAACGTCGGCGACCGTATCCGGACCAGACACAGCGTTATCGAACGGATGCTCAACAGCGAGATAATCATCGACAACGACACCACGACGGTCGAGCGGCTGCTGGAGGAGTACGACAGCCAGAACGTCATCGAGGACGGCCGCAAAACGCTGCATATCAGCGTCCCGAACCAGTCGATCGACATTACGATCGACAGGGAGAAGGCCGGACTGGAAGTGAAAGCCAACGGCAAACGGGTGAAAGTGCAGACGGGAGGCGACAAAACCGAATCCGCAGAACCGGATTCGGTCCGACAGCCGGACGCCGGCCGAGTCCCCGCAGAGCAGACCGAATAAAGGCCACAGGCGTTAGGTAAAATAAAAAGTTTTTTCGAAACGCAGGGCGGATCCTCCGGGAACCGCCCTCGTTTTTTGAAAAAATTGAAATAATTACTACCTTTGAGCGATTTTGTTTTCTAAACGAAAAACTATGGCTGGAATCAAATGCATCGGTATTCTGACCTCAGGCGGCGACGCTCCGGGAATGAACGCCGCCATACGCGCGGTAACCCGCAGCGCAATCTATAACGGCTTCGCCGTCAAGGGCATCATGCGCGGATACAAAGGTCTCGTATTCAACGAGATCGTATCGTTCAAATCCCAAAGCGTAAGCAACATCATCCAATTGGGCGGCACGATCCTCAAGACGGCCCGCAGTCAGGAATTCACCACGACCGAAGGCCGCAAGGCGGCATACGACAACATGGTGGCGGCCGGCATCGACGCGCTGGTGGTCATCGGCGGCGACGGTTCGCTCACGGGCGCCGGCATCTTCGCCGAGGAATACAACGTGCCGATCGTGGGACTTCCCGGCACCATCGACAACGATCTGGGCGGCACCGACTCGACGATCGGCTACGACACGGCGCTCAATACGATCGTCGAAGCGGTCGATAAGCTCCGCGACACGGCGTCGAGCCACGAACGGCTCTTCTTCGTCGAGGTAATGGGCCACACGGCGGGTTATCTGGCGATGAACAGCGCCATCGCCACGGGTTCCGAAGCGGCGATCATACCCGAAATGGAAACCGAAGTGGACCAGCTGGCCGAACTCATCAACCACGGCTTCCGCAAGAGCAAGAACTCGGCGATCGTCATCGTGGCCGAGAACCCGAAGACGGGCGGCGCCACGGCGCTGGCCGAACGTGTCAAGAAGGAGTTCCCGCAGTACGACGCGCGCGTCACGATTCTGGGCCATATCCAGCGCGGCGGATCGCCGACGGCCGTGGACCGCATCCTCGCCTCGCGCATGGGTGAAGCCGCCATCGAAGCGCTTCTCGACGGACAGCGCAACGTGATGATCGGCACGATGAACGGCAAGATCGTCTACGTCCCCTTCGCCAAAGCCGTGAAGCACGACAAGGGCATCGACCGCAAGGACCTCGAACTGGTCAAGATACTCTCCATATAATCCAAAACGCAATCCCGAACTTACCGAATGAAACGTGTTATAGGCATCGGCAATGCCCTGACGGACATGCTGGTCAATCTGAAATCCGACTCCGTGCTGAGTCGCTTCAAACTCGCCAAAGGCTCGATGAGCCTCGTGGACACCACCCTGCAGACCGAAATTTCGAAATCCGTGGCAGGACTGCCCTACTCGCTGTCACTCGGCGGCTCGGCGGGCAACACCATCCGCGCCATGGCCAAACTGGGCTGCGATGTCGGGTTCATCGGCAAGGTCGGACAGGATACGACGGGCGACTTCTTCGTGCAGGCGCTCGAAAACTTGGGTGTGGAACCGGTCATCTTCCGGGGCACGGAGCGTTCGGGCAAATGCGTGTCGCTCATCTCGCCCGACGGCGAACGCACGATGGTCACCCATCTGGGTGCCGCGCTCGAACTGACGGCCGAAGAGATCGAAGCGTCGATTTTCGACCATTACGACTGTCTCTACGTCGAGGGCTATCTGGTGCAGAACCACGACCTGATTCTCAAAGCCGCCAAGACGGCCAAGGAGTGCGGGCTGAAAGTCGCCGTCGATCTGGCCAGCTTCAACATCGTGGCCGAGAATCTCGAATTCCTGCGCAGTCTGGTCCGCGACTACGTGGACATCGTTTTCGCCAACGAGGACGAAGCCAAGACCTTCACCTGCGAAGCCGAACCGCTGAACGCCCTGCAGGTAATTTCTGAAATGTGCGAGCTGGCCGTGGTGAAGATCGGCATCAAGGGCGCCATGATCAAGCAGGGCGACGAAGTGGTGCATGTAGGCATCATGGCCGCGGCCAAACGCGTGGACACGACGGGTGCGGGCGACTTCTACGCCGCGGGATTCCTTTCGGGACTCTGCGACGGACTTTCGCTGCGCCAGTGCGGCACGATCGGCGCCATCACGGCGGGCAAGGTCATCGAGGTCGTCGGTACGACATTCGGCGAAGAAGCGTGGGAGGACATCTCCCGGCTCGTGAACAAGGTCAAAAACGAAAAGTATCTTTTCTAAAGAGAAGATCTCAAGACAGACAGAACCGCAGTCTCCGGACTGCGGTTTTTCATTGCGGATCGGAGAGCAGCCCCCGGCTGATCTCATAGCGCATCCGGATCAGCCAAAGCGACTTGCGGGGCGGCATCGTAAGCGACAGCAGCAGCGTCGCGCCCCATTTCAGGCACTCGAACAGAAGCGTCTTCGGATAGCGGCAATACATGCCCGCCCGCAGACGCTGGCTCACGCCGACGTTGTAACAAAGGCGGCGGAAATAGGATTCGGTCAGTTTTTCGGGCGGAATGATATGCCACATAACCGCACCGGGCACATACCAGCAGGTCTCGCCGCCGCGCATCAGGCGTTCGAAGAAATCGTTCTCCTCACCCCCGATCAACACCCGTCCGACACGCCCCAGCGAAGGGTCGAAGCCCCCGTAGCGCAGGGCCGCCGAACGCCGGAACGCCATGTTGCCGCCGCCCGGCACCCGGCCGGCAGGAAACGGCCGCACGGCGTCGCCGAAATCCATCGGATTGGCGATCGGCATCTCGGTATATTTCGAGAGCCACGCGGGACGTCCCGTCACATACTCGGCGATAATGCGCCCCCCGGCCACGACAGCGTCGGGATGCGCATCGAAAAAGTCGGCATAGGCGCGCAGGAATCCCGGATTGATACGCTCGTCGTCGTCAATGAAAACCAGCAGCGGGGCCGAAGTCTCGGCAATGCCCCGGTTGCGGGCATAGGAGACGCCCGGACCGTCCTCCGTCACGAGGCGCAGGTTCAGGCCGGGATAACGGGCCGCAAAATCCCCGAACCGCGCGACGGTGTCGTCCGTCGAGTTGTTGCTCACAACCACGCACTCCCAGTCGGCGGCGGGCAGATCCTGCCGTATGACCGATTCGAGCGCGGCGATAAGCCGTTCGGACCTATTGTGCGTGGGGATTATGAGCGACAGGCGAATCATCGTGCGAATGTAGCAATTTATCCGCAAAAAACACCTATCTTTGCACAAATTATAATGCGCCACGACTATGTACAAACTGTTTCGCACACTTTTACTGCCGGTTGCCGCGCTGTTCGCTTTCACGGCGGCCACGGCTCAGAACGTCAGCTGGAAAAGCTCCGTGGAGCACCTCGAAGGCGATGTCTACCGGATCGTTCTCGAAGCGTCGATTCCTGCCCCCTACCATATGTACGACATGGGACCCTACGAAGGCGGCCCCAACGCTACGGCCATCGTCTTTACGCCGGGCGACGGCGTAACGCTCGAAGGCGGCGTGGAACAGCTTTCGACGCCGGAACGCCATTACGACAAGACATTCGAGATGGAGATCGGGACCTTCGCCGGCAAGGCCCGCTTCGCCCAGCAGGTAAAACTCGCCGCGGCCAAAGCCACCGTCAAGGCCGCAATCGAATGGATGATCTGCGACGAGGTAAGCTGCATGCCCCCCGACGACACGGAACTGACGGTCGAGCTGACCGCACGCCCCGGCACGGCTGCAGCTAACAGTACTGCAGCCGTCTCCCCGAATAACGACTCCTCCGCCAAAGACACCCCGGCGGAAGCCGCCGCGGATACGGCCTCCGGCACGGCCGAGACAACTGCCGCGGAGATCGTCCCGGCGCCGCAGGACGCCACAGGAGGCGGTACGCTTTGGGCGCTGATTATCGAAGCCATCCTCTGGGGCTTTGCGGCCCTGCTGACCCCCTGCGTGTTCCCGATGGTTCCGATGACCGTTTCGTTCTTCATGAAGGGCGAAGGAGGTCCCGCACGCGGCCGCTTCCGTGCCGCCATGTACGGATTCTTCATCGTCGCGCTCTACACGCTCCCCATCGCGGCCATCATCGTCATCACACGCATTCTGGGCGGCGACACCGTGACGGCCGACATCTTCAACTGGCTGGCGACGCACTGGCTCCCGAACATCCTCTTCTTCCTCGTATTCATGGTCTTCGCCGCTTCGTTCTTCGGGGCTTTCGAGATCACGATGCCCTCGTGGATGGTGAACAAGACCGACGCCAAGGCCGATTCGAAAGGCTTGGCCGGCATCTTCTTCATGGCCCTGACGCTCGTGCTGGTGTCGTTCTCCTGCACGGGACCGATCGTCGGTTCGGTGCTCATCAAATCGACTTCGGGCGAATTCTGGAGTCCGATCGTCACGATGCTCGCATTCTCGGTGGCATTCGCCCTGCCGTTTACGATCTTCGCCTTCTTCCCCTCGATGCTCAAGAAACTGCCCAAGAGCGGCGGCTGGCTCAACTCGGTGAAGGTCGTGCTGGGCTTCATCGAAGTCGCCCTCGGCATGAAGTTCCTTTCGGTCGCCGACCAGACCTACCACTGGGGACTGCTCGACCGCGAGATCTATCTGGCCGTATGGATCGTGACCTTCTCGCTGCTGGGACTCTATCTGCTCGGAAAAATCAAATTCGCGCACGACAGCGACATGCCCTACCTCGGCGTAGGACGGCTGGCGCTGGCGATCATCACCTTCTCGTTCGTCGTATACCTGATTCCCGGCATGTGGGGTGCGCCCCTCAAGGGACTTTCGGGCTACCTGCCGCCCCTGCATACGCAGGACTTCGTCATCGGACAGGTCGGCTCAGCCGCAGCGTCGGGCGAACCGGGCATGCTGCTGACCGCAGACGGCAGGAAACCCAAGCACAGCGACTTCCTGCACCTGCCGCACGGACTCGAAGGATTCTTCGACCTGCAGGAGGCCGAAGCATACGCCGCGAAAGTCGACAAGCCGCTGTTCATCGACTTCACGGGCCACGGCTGCGTAAACTGCCGCGAAATGGAAGCCCGCGTTTGGTCCGATCCGCAGGTGCTGGATATCCTGCGCCGGGATTACGTGATCGCGGCGCTCTACTCCGACGACAAGAAAGTCCTGCCCGAAAGCGAATGGGTGACCACCGATTCGGGCAAAGTGCTCAAAAGTCTCGGCAAGATCAACTCCTACTATGCGCTGAAAACCTACGGCGTCAACGCCCAGCCCTACTACGTACTGCAGGGCCGCGACGGGAAAACGCTCGTGCCGCCGCGCGGATACGACCTCAACGTCGAAAACTTCGTGCAGTTCCTGCGCAGCGGCATCGAAGCCTACAAGAAGCAGCAATAACACGGATATACGTATAAAAGAGCCTGCTACCTCACAAGTAGCAGGCTCTTTGCATACACACCCGGCGGCGTTACTTTTTCTCTTTCCCGCGGTCGGAGAAAGCCGCTTCCACTTCGGCTTCCTTCTCTTCACGCTCTCTGGCGGTCGGGGCCTTGCCCTCCTTCACCAGTTCATCGACCTTGCGTTCGAAATTCTGCTCGCAAGGCGTGCAGGTCGTTTTCGTATCCTCTTTCATAACTTTTGGAATTTGACGTTACACCTTCCCCGGCAAATTACGCGCCGGAGTTTGCGACCCGACGGCAGTTCGTACCGTTTTTTTGCGTATCTTGTTGAAACCAAACGCAACTTCAACACAACGACATGAAAATTCACAAGACCGACATTCCGCCCCGGTCGCTGCTGACACCCTGTCTGCCGGGTGATTACCACGACTGCTTCACATACGGCATGACCTGCCGGCGCAAAATCTCGCCCGACGACCTGATGACGGCATTCTGGACGACGATGCCCGGATGGGTAAACACGCTGTTCAAACTGCGCAACGCGCTGGTCAGACCGTTCGGACTGCAAACCGACAACGGCGATGCGAAACAGCTGGAAAAGGCAATCCGCAGCGGCAGGGATTACCGCATGATGTCGGTCGTCGGCAAAACCGACAATGAAACGGTAATTTCACTCGACGACAAACACCTGAAAGCCTACCTCTCGGTTTACGCCGAAGCGCGCGAAATCCACCTAAGCACCTTGGTCCGATACCACAACCGGCAGGGATTCTTCTATTTCAACCTGATCCGCCCGTTCCACACGCTCGTCGTGAAAAGCATGTTCCGGAGGATTATCAAAGCGCACGGCTTGTAGATCGCCGCCAGCCTGCATTATTCGCCGTCGGTTTACAAAAAACAGGGGTCGGATTTTTCAATCCGACCCCTTTGGTAGCGGGAGGAGGATTTGAAGTATCCTTTTCCCGCTTTTTTGTGGCCGTGAATATCAACACTTTACATTTTGGTCGGGGGTCATTCGACAGCATTTTTGTCCCGAATCTGTCCCGGAACACAATTAGTTATACTCTTGATTATTAGAGGTGTTAAAATATTTTTTCTTAATATAAACTCTCCCCAGCCAAGCCTACGTTAATATTTAGGAATAACCATCGTCTGGAGACCAAAGAAAACTATTTTGCAGCGGCACATCCGGCATCGTCTTCCGTGCGGGCAGTGCGACTCCCCAATGATGTCAGGCGGTCGATTTTCTGGTACATATCAGCAATCAACCGCCCCTGTTCCGCATTCACCTTCTGCTGATCCGCAATCGTCCCCTGCTGGGAACTAATAGTTTCGAGCAGCAGGGAAAATTTATCGAATACTTCACGAGGCATCTTCACCTCGTTCTCCGGTGCTACCACTTTCACCATTGAAGAATCGACATTCGGATCACCTAATATTTTACTAATGTATTTGTCGGGCACTTTTTCACGCCCATTTTCCATATTGGAGATAAACCCCTGAACGACGCCAAAATAGTCCGCAAGTTCTTGTTGCGTCATTTTATTTGCACGTCTAAATTCCCTAATATCAATACTATACATTGAGGCTAATTTTTAAGTGTAAAAATTATTAGGTTTTATTTGGATTAATCCTAATAATTACTGATATTTGCATTTGTAAATAACAATGTTAATAACAAATGTAGAGAAATTTTCCACCATTTCAAACACAATCCTATGCAAAACAGAAAATCAACTGCAACCCCGGCGTACAGTATGCCGCAATGTGAAACCCGCTACCTGCGGGGGAAAGAAACCAAGATGATTCAGACCTACCCCAACAACGTGAGGCTGATCGTGAACCTCGACACAGAGGAAAGCCGCCTGATGATAGGCAGTCGTCTGTTAGACATCTACAACGGGACAGACATCGAAAAGATGCGGCGCATGACATCGGCCGCCGAAAGTCTGTCCCTGACTATAGGGCATCGGAGTCCTGACCGTGTCCGCATCCTGTCGTGAGATAGTACCGGACGCAGAGGGCGGCCAACTTTTAATCTGGCGATTAGATTTTCGCCGCCCTCTTTTTCCATCGAATTAAAAATTAAAAATATATGGAACAAACCAAGACATTCATCGAGTTCTGGCGGGGGCTGGACATCCACAGTCGAGAAGAACTCCGGACAGTAGGCGCAAAAATGCTCTTTGTTGCGACCTCGACTTTCAACGCCTACGGGTGCGGCGCCCGCCAAATCCCACTCTCCAAGCGGGAGGCGTTGGCAAAATTCATCGCCGAGAAGTACCAAATCAACGTAACATTTTAAAAGACATAATCATGCAAACTATCATATTGATTATCCTCGCCTGTATAACGGGTTTTCTCGACTTCCTCATTCTGCTTTACACAGCAAAATTGCTGTTGCAAGCCCGTGCAGATGACCAGCGAGGACTGATCCCGACCCTCATCTGTTTTATCCTGAACACAATCGTCGCCGTAGCGCTCATCCTCAAACTCTGGTAGCCATGTATTGCGATAAAGATAACCGGGAACGCTATGCTATAATGGATCTCGACAAAGACCAGCTTGAAACGATACGTCGCGCACTCACAATGTATCGATGCAACTTGTATAAGGGAATGCAGGAGGAGAAACAGCCGACAATCAAAGAAGATTTCAAGAACCAATTCGACAGGGCCGGCCAGATCGTCACGCAAATCGAATCACTATAACCAACGGGGGGGGGTTTCCCAAAGGGGGAAAGTCCCGCCAGAAACACCGCGCAAATGATACCTGAATACGTCATAGACCAGATACTTTCCAAAGACATCGTTTCCATAATCGGAGGCGAAGGAGTAAGCTTGCAGAGGGCCGGCGTCAATTACGAATGCTGCTGTCCCTTTCACAAGGAAAAAACTCCTTCGTTCAAAGTATCCCCGGTAAAGGGAATCTTCACCTGCTTCGGATGTAGTGCGAAAGGCAATGCCATTTCTTTCGTGATGATGCTCTACAACATGACGTTTCCTGAAGCGGTGGAGTATTTGGCAAAAAAACTCAACATCGAATACAAAGCCGAGGAACTGACCGCAGAGCAAAAAGAGGCTCGGTTCCGCCGTTCTCGCATTTTTGAAATCAATCAGGTCGCTCTCGAATACTTTCGGGAAAGCTACAAACAATCACTCCCTGCCCAAAAATACGCAACAAAGGAGCGCGGGTTCAAAGAGGAGACGATCGATAATATGCTGATCGGCTTCGCCCCGTACAAAGGCGGATTCCGCGAATACGCCACTAAAAAAGGGTACAAGGAACAACTACTGCTCGATGCAGACCTCGTCCGCCGAAGCGAACGCGACGGCTCCCTGTACGACACCTTCCGCGGGCGGCTGATATTCACCATACGCGACCGGACGGGAAACATCGTCGGCTTCTCCGGTCGTCTTATGGACAAGGAGAACCCTAAAAAGCTCCCGAAATACATCAACACGGGCGACACGGCAGTCTACAAAAAAGGAGAGCATCTGTTCGCATACTTCGAGTCGGCACGTCAGGCTGCAGCCGTCCGCACAATGAATCTCGTCGAAGGAAATCCCGACGCTATCCGCATGCACCAGATCGGCGTAGACAACACAGTTGCCCCGCTTGGCACTGCTCTCACGACAAAGCAGATCGAACTCATAAAGAAGGTCGCCGACACCGTAATCATCATCGGGGACATGGACGATGCCGGGCAGAAGGCTGTCGCCAAAAACGCCGAAACCATACTCCGCGAAGGGCTGGCTGTACGGGTCATGGAAATCAAAGACAACTACAAAGACCCGGACGATTATTTCCGGCAATACTCAAAGGGGTACGAAGAGTTGTTGAGCAACTCCACAACAGACTTTATCCCGTGGCTATGCGCCCACAAAATGGAGGGCAAGAACTCCCAGACCGAGCAGATCGCCGTCATATCCGAAGTTTGTCAGCTCTTGGCCCTATGCCGCGACGAAAGCACGGTCAACATGTATCTGGACATGTTCGCCCGCGAGTACAAGAACCGCAAGATATGGACGGCAGAGCTACAAAAGATTCAACTCGAACGGGAACGAGCGCAGCGAAAAAAGGAAGAAAGCTATTCCGAGGATATGATTTCGGAGTACGGTTTCTACGTCTCACGTAATAGCTACTACGGTGCCGGGCGCGGGAATGCCGATGTCCGCTGGTCAAACTTCATCCTCGAACCGATCGTCCATGTCAAAGACGACCAGAACGCCCGGCGTCTGTTCCGGATGCGGAACGACAAAGGAGAGGAAGCGGTCATCAAACTCGATCAGCGTTCGCTCGTATCGTTTGCCGACTTCCGCATCCGCACGGAGTCGAAAGGCAACTACATCTGGGAAGCAGGACAGGGCGAACTGACGAAACTAAAAAAATACCTGTTCGACGGGACTCCCTCGGCCGACGAAATCAAACAGCTCGGATGGCAGAAACGGCACCAAATATACGCATGGGGAAACGGTGCAATGGACGAGGGGCACTTTGTCAAAGCAAATGATTTCGGCTTGGTGAACGTCCGCGGGCAGCTTTTCTATTTGCCGGGATGTTCCAAAGATACTGCAGACGACCCGCAAAGCTATCAATTTCAGCGCCGGTTCGTGTATGCGATTACCAACGACATAACACTCAAGGACTACGCGACACGACTCATCGAAGTGTTCGGCGACAACGCAAAGATCGGAATCTGCTTCTTAATCGCGTCACTCTTCCGGGATCTCGTCGTGAATGTTACAACATCATTTCCGATTCTGAACCTCTTCGGGCCAAAAGGTTCGGGAAAGTCTGAACTCGCCCACTCGCTGACATCGTTTTTTATCCCGTCCTATATAGCACCGAACATCAACAACACGACGAAAGCAGCACTTGCCGAAGCCGTGGCCGAGGTATCAAATGCGATCGTCCACATCGACGAGTACAAGAACACTCTCGACATCGAGAAACGGGAATTCCTGAAAGGCTTATGGGATGGTGCCGGCCGCTCCCGCATGAACATGGACAACGACAAAAAGCGAGAAACTACGGCCGTGGATTGCGGCGTGATATTGAGCGGGCAGGAGATGCCGACGGCAGACATCGCCCTCTTCTCCCGTTTGGTATTTCTCACCTTCTCCAAGACAACCTTTTCCGATGACGAGAAAAAGAGATACAACGAACTCAAGTTGATCGAAAAGCGCGGCCTAACCCACCTAACCGGGGAGCTGCTCAAGCAACGCAATCAGTTCCGCAGTAATTACCGCCACATGTACGACGAAACCGCCGCCGACTTCTCCGCGGCATTCGTGGGCAAAATCATCGAGGATCGCACCTTCAGAAACTGGGTGTCAATTACCGCGGCTTTTCGCAGCATCGAACACCTGCTTTCCCTACCCTTTACATACGCTGAAATACTCCCAATGGTCACAAAGATGTGCGAAACGCAGAACCTCAAGACCAATGAAAACAACGAACTTGCCGGGTTCTGGGAGACAGTCGATATTCTGGCATCATCCGGAAAAATATGGATTGGCGTGGACTATCACATCAAAGCGTCCACAAAAAAGGGAATCCCAATCAAAGAGTCCAAGACACTGTTGGAACTGCCGGAAGGGACACGCTACCTATCCGTATCATTCCTCCGTATATCGCAGCTCTACGCCAAAGAGAGCCGAGATTCCGAGAGCAAAAAGATACCCCGCGACTCGCTGAAATACTATCTGGAGCACAGTCGGGAATTCCTCGGCACCAAAAAGGCCGAGCGATTCAAAGTCATCCAAAACCCAACGGGATTCGTTCCGGCCGGAGATGCGGCCACAGGTCGAACGACAACGGCCATGCTCTTCGACTACAAAATGATCTGCGAGAATTACGGCATCGACCTCGACACCTCGCGGAGTTATACAGAAAACCCGGACGAACCGGATGAACCGGAACCTTTCACCCCTACGCAACTATCATTTTAATCACCTAATATTCAATCCTATGCAAAACAACAAATCAAAACAGAATCAGGCAAAGAACGAAATCCTGACCGATTGGCAGCGAATCGAAATGGTCATCCAGCAATCAAAGCTGACGGTGAATGCATTTGCCCGACACATCGGCTTGCCCCGCGGTGAAAACCTTTACCAGATTAAAAAGGGAAACAATGGGATCTCGCTCGATGTAGCCACCCGCATCTGCCAATATTACCCAGAAATCGACAAACTCTGGTTGCTGACGGGCGACGGACAGATGCTCCGCGATGACGCGCCCGCCGGGCCGTGGGCGAATATCGGAACGCCGAACAGCGAGGCATTTATAGGCTTTGCGGCGGCGCTGATACTCCCTGAGTTGGTGAATAAACCCGAATGCCGCGACCCCTATACTATGGCCGTGGAGCATGCAAAAAAACTTATGGCGGCACTTACAAAGAAAGGAGGGGAACAATGAGTTTTCAAACCTCATGTATGGTGCTTATCCCTACCGTACGACAACAAATAGAACTCGGTAAGTGGATGGCAGATATTGGTAGACCGGTAAAACAACTAAACCGCGACCAACCTCGACTCCTGCTTGCTTTTGCTATTGCTAACTCAAACCCATCCTTCTGGGCACCGCCCGAAGAACAAAAGCGAGAGGCTATGGCCCGTGAATGTATAAACTGCGGCGAGAATATAGAAATATTCAAGGCACTGGCGGCCATGAACAGTGACAACGACCGCGAGCAATGGTTCGTCGCTCACGCCGTCATCCGCTTCGAAAGGCTGAAAGATACCGTACAGACTGAAACCGGGGAACGGCTGATTATGGCCGGCGACTGGTTCAAAGTTCTGATACCGCGGGCCAGCGACATCCGGGCTAAATGGATGGCAGCAGTAGCACCGAAGCAACTGTGCCACAAAGCTACCAAAGACGAGATTATCGAACATTTCCGAAATTAATCCGCTTTTTTCAACCATAAGAACAGCAAGAATTCAAAAACTTTAAGGATGAAAGTCATAGTAACCTTTTCGGGTGGAAAAGACAGCCTTGCGGCGTTGTTGTGGACACGCGAGCATATCACCAAGAACTTCACGACCGTATTCTGCGATACGGGCTGGGAGCATCCGCTGACCTACGAGTACATCAACCGGATCGCGGATAAACTCCACTTGGATTTGGTGACGCTCAAGTCGAAAAAGTACGACGGGATGGTCAATCTTGCCCGGCAGAAAAAGCGTTGGCCCTCGACGCGGGCGCGGTTCTGCACGGTAGAACTCAAAACCAATCCCACGATCGACTACGTGCTGGACGAGGTTCACGACAATATGCTGATGATTCAGGGTATCCGGGCAGCAGAATCGGCCAGCCGGGCCAAGATGCCGGCGCAATGTACGTACTTCAAATACTATTTCGAGCCTTACGGTTACGACAAAGCGGGCAACCCGAAGAAGCACACTTATCGGGGCAAGGAGGTACGAGCATTTAGGGAGAAATTCGCCGACGATCTGCTTCGGCCCGTGTTCGACTGGTCGGCGCAGCAGGTAATCGATTACATCCTCGACGAAGGTTTGGAGCCGAACCCGCTCTACCGGATGGGCTACAAGCGTGTCGGCTGCTGGCCGTGCGTGATGGCGAATCAGCGGGACATCCTCAATATTGCCCGGCAGGCCCCGGAGCGGATCGACTACATTGCCAAGATTGAGCAGGAGTTACAATGCGGCGACCGGTTGCGTTCAGAATTTTTCGGCCCAGACAAAATACCTGCCCACGCAATCACCAGCGGCAACCAATACGCCAACATATACGATGTTGTGCGCTATGTCGAATGGCAGCACGCCACGGGCAGTTTGTTCGACGACGACACGGCGACCAGCTGCGTGAGTTATTACGGATTATGCGAATAGGTTTGGTTGACATAGACGGTCACAACTTCCCGAACCTCGCGCTGATGAAACTGTCAGCTTGGCATAAATCGCAGGGTGATTCGGTGGAGTTCGCCGACCCGATGTTCGGTCGCTACGACCGGGTTTACATGTCGAAGGTTTTCACTTTCACGCCCGATTGTCCGGACATCTATCATTGCGAGGTGATCCGGGGCGGGACGGGATTCCGGGACTATACGACGGTACTGCCCGGTGAGATCGAGCATATTTGCCCGGATTATTCGCTGTACGGAGTAAATGAAGCCTACGGATTCTTTACCCGTGGCTGTCCGAACCGTTGCCCGTGGTGCATTGTTCCGCACAAAGAAGGAGCCATCCGGCCTGCGTCCCCGCTACGGGAATTCATCGGTGATAAACACCGGGCTGTATTGCTCGACAACAATGTGCTGGCATCGGACTTTGGGCTTGAACAGATCGAAGAAATAATCCGCATGGGCATCGCGGTAGACTTCAATCAAGGGCTGGACGCCCGGCGGGCTTGCAATGACGCTTACATTCTCGATCTGTTGGCGCGCGTGAAGTGGCTTCGGTATATCCGATTTGCCTGCGACCGGATGTCGCAATTGGAGGCAGTTACAAAGTGTGTCAAAGAATTGGGGCGCCGAGGCATCAAGTCATATCGCATTTTCGTCTACTGCCTGATACAAGATGTAGATGAATCATTGGAACGGATCAACGCCCTGCGCAAACTGGAAGTCTGCCCGTTTGCCCAGCCTTACCGAGATTTCGATAATAAAATCGAGCCGACAAAGGAGCAGAAACGGTTGGCGCATTGGTGCAACAAGAAATCAGTTTTTTACAGTTGTGAATTTAAAAACTTTAGAGGATGAAAGACCAAGTAACGAGCATCGAGCAGTCGAAGCGGCTGATCGAACTGGGAGTGCCCGCGGAGAAGGCGAGCATAGTATGGATTCCGGGATACGAATTTGATGCGCTAACAAGGCGATTTATTCCCAATGATAAAGAATGCTTCCTGTCTATAAGTTATGACCGCTCCAGCTTAAAGGGCGATGGCGTTATTCCTGCCTTCACGGTCGCCGACCTGCTGGGAGTGATGCCGACGGATATTCCTGCCGTAGTTGGGCAGAATCATGATTACGCTTTAACTCTGTCCAATAACTTCTGTTGGAACCTGCGCTACGAAAACAGCCACATGCACCAATGCATTGGAGAGCAACTCGAATTCGATCTTGTCGACCTCCTTTGTAATCGTATTGAGTGGATATTGTCTAACGGATATGAATTGAACCTATGAAAAGCGAAAAAGCAGAGAAATATCTGTTTGAAAACAGGTTGGGATACCCGTATACCGGGTATGTTGCAGAGCAGGTAGCAGAAAGGGCCGTTGAAATTGCCGAGCAGGAGGCCGAGGAGCGAATGCGGGAAAAAGCGATCAGCGCATTCGACGATATGTGGTTCGAGAATGTAGAGGACGGAGAGTTCGAACCGAATCACAAGTATTGCCGAAGGAGTTTCATCCAAAAACTGACCGAAAATGAAAACGATTGAGGAAAGAGCAAAAGCCTTTTGCGAAAATAACATCTGCGTGACTTGCGGAGACCGCAAGAATTGCGACCGGAAATGTTTAGGTACTTGTATTCCGACCTATGATGCCCTTGAATGGCTTATCCAGTTCGGAAAATCCGAACACACAGGGCTGACGCGCTGGCACGACCCGAAATATGAGCTGCCGGAGTATTACAAGGTCGTAGAGGTAAAATGGTATGGTTCCGGGCTGATCCGCATATCGACAGCATGGCTTTCTGCCGGTGATGCCGGAGGCTATTTGTGGACTATTGAGGGTACGAGCCGCCTTATCAACGTTAAAAATATCCTCGGCTGGCGGGAGATTCACGAATAAGACAAGGCTATGAAAAAGATACTGATAAAGTGCCCCAAATGCAGAAGCAAAAGCATTATGTTGGTTGAGTTATACGAATGTGGGGCCTATGTATATGCATCCGACGGGATACTCAAGGAGCCTCACATAATGAATTTGGAGCCGGGCAATATAATAGGTCTGAATGCCACATGCATGAAGTGTGGGCATACATGGAAAGTTCGAAAAGCTTCACAATGGCCGGATTTATTTATCGACATTCACCAATAAGGCAGCGATATGAAAGGCTACAGAATCAAAGTAGTGGCGCAAATAACCCTTGACGTCACCAAAGACGAGTTCGACGAGGACAATTCCATAGGAATGGAGTTCAACGAATTTAATGCGGTAATGTATGCGAAAGGATGCCTTGTCGAACGGCTACGGAATAACCCCAATACGGGGAGTGTGAAGATTGAAGAATTCGAGTACGAATAAATTATGACACCGAAGGAACTTTACGACTGGGCGGTAGGGATGGGTGCCGAAAATTGCGACATCATGGTAAACGGAATCGCAATTGACTATTACCCTCCTACAATAGACCACACAATACAAACCATTGAGATAAAACAACCCATGATAAGATGAAAACCAAACTGCTGCGCCGGTTAAGAGAGGAGGCTTGTATACACTATTCATCTATGCTTCTGCGTGAGTTCGCACTATTGCTTGGATGGAGCCATAGACAAGCCAACAAATACATTCATGCGAAAAGACGGAATTATATCCTCCGCCGAGTTGCAGAGCTAAAACGGAAGAGAAGATGAAAACGATGATTAACAACGAAAAAATCACGCTATCACGGCCCTATGCAACATTATCATTCCGAAATCCGGGAACAGACAGGGCATATCGAGAAGGACTATACTATTCCGGACATGGCATTGTAAGGATATATGCCGAAGACTTGCTCGTACAATTGGACTTTTGCTACGGCGGTCGAGAGTACATCCGAACTATCCACGACCGATACTACACAGATCGGGGACTTGCAGTCATTGCGGGCCGCTTTCAACGAGAGACTATTGAAAAACTCAACTCGGACGTTGCAGTCCGTCAACCGAAATAGATGCTTATCCAATGAACTTAATACTCTAAAAATCATGACTACGAAAGTAACAATTGAAATCACCCCGGACGGATGGACACGTACTGTCATTTTGGGTAATAAGACCTACATCGAGAAGTGGGTGCGGATTCCTGCGGGAGCCAAAAGCATCGCAGGAAATTTTGAAGATGAGAAAGGAATAGACGATGACCTCTATGAGGCATTGAACACAACGAGCGAACTCGACATTTCACTGGCCTTACGGTCGTTTGTCGAAAAAAAGAAAGGAGTGTGCTGATGAAAATGTAAAACCGGCAGGGCGACGACAGGCATCTTATAAAATGGGAAAAATTGGTATAAGAAGAACATTCGGAAATTAGGGGTTCGAGTCCCCGGTCGCCCACAAATAACCGCCATAAGGCATAAAAAATATTTAATGATGAGAGAAATGCTCACCCACTACATCAATCGATACGCTGCATACGGATTGCAGTTCGAGGGTTCGATGAAGGTACAGAAAAGAGACAAAACCGGATTCTCCATCATCAGCCAGCAGTTGCCAATCCTTCGGCCGGGTGATGATGTGCGTAACGAGATCACCCACGGAGGACAGCAACTCGTTCCATTGGCCGGGTGTGCGGCGATCGTATTCAAGTGTTCTCCGGATCAGGTCGCCTTCGATAAGGAAGTCGGTGTCGCTTATCGGCTCGGCCCCTTGCACATTCCGGCGATCAAGTTGATGTATCTGCCGGAAACAGGGGATTTTTCCGCTTGTTATTTGAACGGCGAACACTACCCTATCTATTCATATCACCGACTTTATGACTACCTCGACACGCTTCTGATCGATTACCGGGGATTAATCGGCGAGGGGCTTGCCGTCAGCAATCATGCCGTAAAATGCGACCCGTATGAATGACCTATATGACATATCAGGTTCCCTTTCAAGAGCAGGCCATGCATTTGCGGCCTGCTCCTCGTCTATGACAGCCGTGGCCCAAGCTGCCGCTGCGACATGCATTGAAATCAACAGAATCATCGAAGCCACCGAGCGTTACCGCCGAAGTCCGGCGTTTCGCATGTTGGCAGGTATTCGCCGCAAGTACCGCCACGAATTGAAAAAATGCCAACTACATGAACTACACGAACTACAACGTTAATAATCAATGAAATAAACACAACTACTTTAACAACAAAAAAACTACATAAAACTACATTTTCTTCACTTTGAAACTCTAAAAACTACAATCACTATGAAAAGCTACTTTTGTAGTTTTGTAAATATCTGATTTTCAGCATGTAGTTAATTGTAGTTCGTGTAGTTGCCCAAAATAGGTATCCTTTTTATGAAAACATACTATGACCTTTCCGACGAAGAGTTCTTGAGGTACCTTCGTTTATTGGTAGCGCAGCTCTCACGGCTGCCACCTTACCGCTGGCAGCGGATTGCGGCTATCGCAGGCAATCCCGAAGAATTCATTGAAATCGTGCAGTCCATGTGTAACGACGGGCTGTTCGACTGGATAGACGAATTCGGGAACCGTTGCTGCTTTATCGACATAAAAGGCAATTCTCTTATTAGGCTCAATCCTATGTATATACGAACCTTAAAAACCGGAATTGATAAACGAATATGGAAATGAAACTCACCTTCGATGTAGATGACCGAATACACATGGATTATCTCGCTTATCTCTTCGAGCAAGACAGCACCGGCGCTTATATCGTGACAGCCCGAAATTGTTTCGGGAAATTGATTATCGGACACACTCAAGCAGCAAGCCTCCCGCCCAGAGAAGCCTGCGGAAAATTTGCAGTGACTTTTATACTGCCAATCAACGAGGCCACTCAAAACTTTCAAAATAAGTTCATCTATCTCTCGGCCCAAGCGACCAAGCAGCTCAACATCTCCCTGCGCGCCTACTTTGAACTTGACTTTTGGGAATTCGTGCAACGCCGAAAAGCCCTGCGCCAACGCAAAGAGGAGATTATAGAAGCGTTCATCCTCTCCCGTAAATTGTTCTCGGCTGAATACTTTGAATCCCTCCACAAGCGGGCCTATCGTCGGGAGCTGAAGGAACTGGAAGCCCTGAAACGAAAACTGATCCGACGCGCATACTACATCGAATCGCTCGTCGATGAGCCGAAAAAAGTTTAACCGAAAATCGTAATTATTTCTACAAATTCACTGATAATATGCTTAAAATTATCACTTCTATCGCCTTAAAACCGGCGGCATACCCTGCCGCCGAGTTTCGGCGGGTTCCCTTGATCAGTCCGTTCGGCAATCTCAAAACGGCAACGACCCGTGAAGATGCAGGAGAACTCCTGACGATTACTCTGACAGCAACACTCCGTTCTGACGATGCTTTCCTGCATGAGCCTGCAATCGTCCGCGTCAAATGGCGCGGCGGCTCCCTTGTTTTCGGCAGCAAGGACATCCCGGCCCTGCTTACACTGACCGAGGAAGAAACCCTCGTTGCCACCTGCAAATACCAGACATCAATCGATGCGGTAAAGGGGTAATGCCGTCCTTTTTATGCGGCCTGCGACCAAGTAGATTTGCATAAAAAAGAAATGAAACGCCTGATCACCCCGGAGAACAACGTCAAGCTGGCCCTCGAACTGCGCCGCGGTCGTTGGCTCGTTCACGATATTTCCACTCTCATACCAACGGCCATTTCGCTGCTTCAGCAGCAGGACATTCTACTCCAAGCTGCCGAGCGAGAATTCGACATCATGCTTTACGATGTAGATGCCCGCGCCGTTTCCGCGAATGCCGCCAGAAGCGGCGACCCCTGCGTTGCTGTGATCCCAATATCCGGCACGATTACCAAATACGACTCCTGCGGAACGATCGGAACTGCCACATATGCACAGGCCCTTCTCGCTGCCGCGGCTGACACAAACGTCGTTGCCTGCGTTCTCGACATTGACTCCGGCGGCGGGAATTCGACGGCTGTTCCCTTGATGTTGGATGCGATCCGCAAATTCAAAGCCACAGGGAAGCCTCTGCTCGCACATGCCGATTTTTGCGCGTCAGCAGCTTATTGGATCGCCGCACAATGCGACGCAGTCTATTGCGACAACGCCATCACATCGGAAGTAGGGTCAATCGGCGCATATACATATTTCATCGATGACCGAGAGGCATTGGAGAAGTCCGGACAAAAGGTTCACGAGATATACGCGGAAGAGTCATCCGACAAAAACCTCGCATACCGCCAAGCACTCACCGGAGAGTACACGCTGATCCGCATGCGCCTGTCTCATTTGGTCGCCGCGTTCCATGCCGACGTCAAAGCGGGCCGGCAAGCCCTCCGGGCCGACGCGCCGGGAGTACTAACCGGCGCGACTTTCTTCGCAGACAAGGCTATCGAAAACGGCCTTGCCGACGGCATCGCCACTTTACAGGAATGCGTCGATCACGCCTTTATCCGCGCAAGTATTCACTCATAATTATATCGAACATGAAATTGAACTGGAACTTTATTTCGAAAATCTTCGCCCGAACTGTCGGGGTGGAAAATCTTTCGCGTGATGCAGAAGGGCATGAGGTACTCTCTGCTGATCAGCGTAAGATTCTCGAACAGAAATTTGGCCCGGAAGCCTTGCAGCACTACGACGCATACGCCGCCAGCGATGCAAATGACGACGCACAGCAAGAACAGCTTTTGCTGAACTTCCTCGATGCCATCGGTCGCTCCGGCGGCGACGACAAAGACAAGTTACGGCAGGAACTGGCAAAAGCAGAAGAAAAAATCGCGTCGATGTCTGCCCAGATAACGATCTTACAGCAGGAGAAGGAGAAACTCGCCAAAGCCCGCGAAGATAAGCCTGCCGCAACAGAAGTATTCGGGAGAAGCGAAGGCCGTACCTTCACGATCGACGCGAAGGCATCCCACAACCGCCTCGCACTCGAAGCTCTGGCCACGGGCCAGCTTCCGACTTTCTCCGCAGCCACGATTGACGTGGATGATTTGAAAAAGGAGCTGGGCACCTATTCGTCGCAGGGGAACAGTCTGGAACTCATGCAGGACATCTACCGGGGGTTCACCTCGGCGAAGTTCATGACGCCGAAGCGTGCGATCGAAACCTACAAAGCCGTCCGCTCGGACTATACGTCCGTCGTACAGGAGTTCTCGGCCAAGTGGACTCCGTCTGGCGATGCACGGTTCACTGCCATCAAAATCCAGAATTACCGGCACAAGATCAACTTTGCGATCGTCCCGGCCGACGTCGCCAACTCGTGGCTGCTGTCGCTCTACAACGAGCGTCTGTCCCCCGATCAGATGCCGATCACACGCTACATCGTGCAGAAGATTCTGCTGCCGTCGATCCTTCAGGACATCGAGATGAAGATGATCGGCAAAGGCAAGTACAAGGCCAAGGAGAACCCGACCGATGCCGGCAAGCCGGAAGAGTCGATGAACGGCATCGAAACGCTGCTCGTCGAAGCGGCCAAGTCGGGCGACAAGGGTATCAATTTCTACCCGAACGCAAAGGATCTGCGCACAGCAACAGGTGCCGAAGTCGTCGAGTACATCGATGACTTCGCCCACAAGATTCTGGCGAAGTATCAGTCCCTGAAGATGAACATCTTCCTGTCTGCCGATCTCTACGTGAAATACAAACGAGGTTACAAAGACAAGTGGGGAGCCGGCAGCGGCACGGAGAATCCCGATTTCGGCAAAGACCGTGTCGATTTCACGAACTTCTCGCTTCAGGTACTCGACTGCCTGTACGGCTCGCCGATCATTTTCTGCACGCCGAAGTCGAACTTCATCATGCTGCAGAACCTGAACCAGCCGCAGGTGATCACCGACATCCAGAAAGTCGATTACGAAGTCCGCTACTACGGCGAATTCTGGCTCGGTGTCGGCTTCGCATTCGGCGAAATGCTCTTCGCTTCCGTTCCGGCCGGCTACGACCCGCAGGCCGCAATCTCGGATGACGGCTCGACCGACTTCTGGAAAAAGACCAACGCTGCCGCTGAAGTGGAAGACACCCACGAGGGCGCATAGTATCAAACCTTAACACCGATTATCATGTATAACCCTGTATCAATTCTGAAAACGGACGAGGGCGCAGGCTGCCCTCGTCCCAAAAACCCGACAATAATCCTCGTCCCTATCGAATTCGTCGCTGCGGAACCGACGCGGGAAATCGGAGACATCGTCATGAAAAGCGATCTGGAACTGATCGCAGAAAAGAAAGCGATCGGCATCTACGCTACGCCGAGTACGATCGAATGTACCGAAGAGTCTGAAGGAGATCCCGACGCCCGCGGCGTCAAAGTCGGCATCGCCTTCGAGCATCCGGGCGATTCGGCCGAGATTGCCGGTTTCACTGAGTACGCACGCAACCGTGGGTTCATCGCATTGAACCGTGATTGCGCCAACGGCAATACGGCGGAATATCGCGGTTCGAAGTGTAATCCGCTCTTCCTGACGACGGAGTACACCAACAACAAGGATGCCCGCAAGCGGAAGCTCACGTTCAAGCAGGAGCAGCGAGACCTGATCGGGGCAAGCATCTACAAAGGCAAGATGCCGGAACTCGCCGACGAGGCTACATCGGCACCGACAGAGGAAGAGGGGGCATAGTATGGGAAATAATAACACCGCAAGACAGACCGGTGCCAAAGGCGCTCCGGCTGTTTCGGCCACACCTACGGCCGAAGTTGAAAAACGAGCCGCAGATGCGGGAGTCGTAAGCCCCGATAGGAACACTCCAGAAGAAATCCCCATTCCGGAACCGGCACCTCTTTCGCCCCTTCCGGAAAAGGATGCCGCCCCCGCACCGGCCTCTTCGGATGCTGAAGGAGTACCGGCTGACGATTCCGTTATCGTTATCGCGGCCTACCCCGGCACGAAAGACCTGTTGCAGGCTCTGTGGCAGAAGGCGGCTCCCGGACACTGTACGCTTGTATTCGTCGATGATGCCCCCTTCGCAAAGCAATTCCCCGCTCTGATTGCGGATGCCTCTATCCCCGACGAATTCGTGTTTGTCCCGGCCAACTGCGCTCCGGTCGCTCCGGTGGATTTTGCAGATCTGGCACAACTCAAGGTATACGTTCGCAAAGACGGTTCCCGACACTACGCAGAACGTCTGCCGATGCTCCTGAACAAAGTGGCTCTGGTCGAACTTTGCGGAACGATGCAAGAGGATGCCGACAACGAAACCCTCGTCGCGGATTATGCAAAAGAGTATCGCCGCGGTGTCCGTGCTACGGAAGTTTCGCACGATTTCGGCAACTTCGTTACACTCGTCCTGCGGAGCAATCCCTGCGAGAACGTCGTGATCGCCGGACTCTGTCAGCGTAAGTTCATTGCAGCATCTGCCGAAGGTTGGAATGCCGTATCCCCCTTACTCACCAAAATCCGGTCGTAATGCAAAATGCCGTTCAAAAGTGGTTAGAGTCCGGAGCCGAAGTCCAAGCAGGGCTTCGGCTCCTCTCTCTTTACGCCAAGAACGAGCATCTGACCCGGCTCGTAACAGCGCGTCCCGATCGGTACAAATCGTTGCTTATCGACACACTGTGCAAAGTATCGGGGACTTCTCCACTCACGACTCCCCCGCCCAGCTCCCGGCAAGCCTTCCGAGAACAATGGGCGTTTCTCTCTGAACCTGATTGTCCGCCCGAATTGAAAATTCTGGCAGCCGACAAAATTACAGCCTATCGAGATTACGTCGATGCGCATCGGCGGCTATTCGATTGTGCCACACTGGACGAATGTTTTGCAACAGCCGAAAGTCTTATAAAATCTTTCTCCGAAAATCGAAAAATTCTCTACGAATTCACATACTACGCCGAGCATCATACGCTGCTCGGCCGGCACTCGATCTTCAAAGAGATGCAGGAACTGGCGACACTGCGTAAAATGGGGCCGGTTGCCCTTGTCGCCAAACAGAAGAATCTCAAAGGCAGCATCTGGCGAATCAAGCACGAGATTACCCGCGGTAGTAAGCCTCATTTGGATATCCAACGCAAGCACCGCCTGAAGGCGAAAGAACGCGAGCTTGCCGCCGTCAATAAAATGATCGAAGAATATGAACGAACTACCCGACCATAAGCCCATCGGTGAAACCCTCGCGCCTGAAGAGGAACAGATGCTGGTCGATCTCGGTGCGCTCGGCTGGTCGCCGGAAGATATCGCCCGCAGCATCAACGCGAACGTCGAGCAGTTTACGCAGGAGTATAACGACCCCAATAGCCGCATTGCCGTGCTGATAGCCCGTGGTCTCTTGCAGAAACGCGCTCTGCTCGAAATAAAGCTCATGGATGAGGCTCTCGGCGGAAACATTCCGGCGACGACACAGCTCTACAAAATACAACGAGACCGTTCGTTTGAAATGACAAAGCTGGATGTGTTCGGAGGATTCACCGACGAGCAATCCTACCAGCGCATCATGGATTACATCGACAAAGGTTGCGAAGACGATCTCTCGGCAAAGGAACAGCTATATATCGACTTGTTGAATCTGGTATTCTCACTCTCCAAACAACATGACCGCCGAAATGTCATCAAGTTCTTGACAAAGCCGCCCTTCAAACTCTCCTATGCCCGTGCCGTCGATATTTATGACGAAGCCGTGAATCTCTTCTACTCGAACCGGCGCGTAACGAAAGAGGCGCTTCGGCAAAAATACGCCGATGATCTCGAAGCATGGTCGAGCATCGTCGCCCAAAGAGCAACCTGTGCCGCAGACTATTCCGTGGCGGCAGACATGAGGGCAAAGGCCGCAAAAATTCTCCGCCTCGACCAACCCGACCCGGAACAGCTCCCATCGTCACAGTATATCAAACCGATTCGTCTTCTATCCCTCGACTCTTCGGATGTCAGCCTGCCACCGGCAAACAGAGACGCGCTATCGCGCCAGATTGATTCCGTACTGGCCCCGGATGCCGTAAAAAAACGGCTACGCATGGAAGCGGGGATCGAAGATGTAGATTTTATCGAAATTATCAATGTCGCACAGGAAGAGAATTAACGCGGGGGATAGCCCCTGCATCGACGTACAATATCAGAACCTGTACGCCCAAGTGGCATCGTTGCTGATGCCACGAAAACTCCGCGCTGTCTTGGGCCGCGGCTCGGCCAAGACTACGGACTTCCAAGCCGAACGACTCGCGGAGATTATCTTCGACATGCCGGGCGCCCCTTTGGTATGGGTGGCCGATACCTTCTCGAACCTCTCCTCGAATATCCTGCCCGGTGTGCTTGAGGGCCTCGAACGCAAAGGACTGCATGAAGGCGTCCACTACGTAATCGAAAAAGAACCTCCGACATACACGGAAAAAGAGAAAGAACACCTGCCCACATGGCTCAAACCGCATTTCTGGAAGCCCTTCAACCGTCTCGTATCCTACAAGCGTACAATCATTTTTCATACCGGTACAAACATACGATTCGGCTCCCTCGATCGACCTTCGACACTGGCCGGCAGCTCGTATGTCTATGTGTTTGGAGACGAGGTAAAATATTTCAAGGAAGAGAAGATCGCCAACCTGATGAAAGCCGTCCGCGGGTACAGCGTGCAATATGGAAACTCTCCGTTTTACCGTGGCTACTCTTTCACCACGGATATGCCCGATGTATCTCACATCGGGGAATATGACTGGATACTGAAAGGAGCCTCGGCAATGAATACCGAGCGGCTGACACTGGTCATGCAGGCAGGGCTGGTATATAATCAAGCCCTTCATGAATATGTTGCCGCGAAATTGGAATGGCAACGAACCCGGACGCCGGAGGCTGAACGTGAGTACAAAAACAAACTACGCACGGCGCGTCTTTGGCGAAGCCGCTGGGTAGAGCTGCGCCGACTACCGGAAACCGCGACCTTCTTTATGCTTGCATCGAGCTACATCAATGTCGACATTCTGACTGCCGAATGGTTCGACGACGCCTTCGCCGAGCAGTTCAGCGACTACAAGGCCGCAATCCTTTCGATGAAACCGACACTGGAGGGCGGAGAGCGTTTTTATGCCAACCTCGGAGAACGGCACTTTTACTACGATGGCATCGATGAAGAAGCCTACGAACGATTCGGACTTCTGGAGCAAGAGGACAGCCGTGTCTTGCGGTATTGCAATCCACAGCGTGCGCTATCGCTCGGCGTGGACTTCGGTAATATGTGTTCGATGTGCGTTGCTCAAGAAGAACCGCGGATACTGCGCGTATTGAAGTTCATTTATACCCTTTCCCCAGAGTCGATTAGACAGTTGGCAGACAAATTCGTCACCTATTTCGCGCACCACCAGAACAAATACGTGATGCTGTATTACGATCGTGCAGGTAACAACTATCAGAAAATGGGTACCGACACCGCATCGCAGCTCAAACATGCGATCGAATTCGACAGCAACGAGCATCCTACAGGCTGGAGTGTGCAGTTGATGTCTATAGGCCAAGGGAATATCGGGCAGGGTGACGAGTATATCTTCATGCAGGAATTGCTGGCAGGGCACAATAAATATCTGCCGCAGGTGCTCATCGATGCATACCAGTGCAAACCGCTCAAGGCTTCGCTCGAAAATGCCCGGACACGGGTTTCGAAAGGTAAAATCTGTAAAGATAAACGGTCGGAGCATCTCCCGGTCGCCGAGTTGCCGATGCGGTCTACCAATCCATCAGACTCTTTCAAATACCTGATGATGACGCCGCCGTTAATCCAGATCGTCAAAGGCTCACCTCGAAGTGATATTATCTACGAACCGACTTTCGGATAAAAAAAGCGGAGGCGTCTCCGCCTCCGCCGGAATAGAGAAATTCTCATTTCTCAATCCTATGCAATGGCAAAGGTAGCCATTATATTCAAACCTGCAAACTGTTTCGGGGGAACAAATAAAGCCCCCGGCCGCAAGTAGTCATCTCACCTACATACTTACGCAAGCATGCGCCATAAACGCACGACCGAGGGCTGGATAGTCTTCCGTCGCGTCTATGACGCATTTGCTTTCAGTATGCAGGTGAGACGACAAAGGTAATAAAAAACAGAGTGCAATGAAACTTTATGAGGTTATATCGTTCAACCGCGAACTTCTTCGACGCTTATCATCCGTCGGTATCCGGCTGGATGACTGTAAGTACATCGATCTTTATGAGGACTATCGTAAGCTCCGCGAGGGGGGGGGTAAAATGACCTACATAGCGGCCATTCTGGCCGAAAAATACGGAGTGTGTGAACGTCAGGTATACCTGATTATAGACCGCTTCGAAAAAGACTGTACAGACCCTTCAGTATGATTCCGACGTTTTCGACAGCAGGGTGAATTCTGAATGCAATCTTTGCGGCATGAAAATTCACACAACTATGAAAAATTACACATCGGCTCCTCTACCGTTCATGGGGCAGAAGAGACGCTTCGCCGGCGAGTTCCGCAAAGCGCTCCGAGAATTCGACCATGCTACGGTATTCGTGGATCTCTTCGGCGGCAGCGGTCTACTCTCGCATATCACAAAGCGGGAGCGACCTGATGCCCGCGTTATCTACAACGACTTCGACGAATACCATGTACGTCTGGAGAACATTGACCAGACAAATGCACTCCTTGCAGATATTCGCACAATTGTCGGCGACTATCCAAGAAGCAAGATGTTGCCGGAAAATCTACGGAAAGATATTTTGAAGGTTATACAATCTGCCGAACAGGACGGATTTGTCGATTACATCACACTTTCGTCTGGTCTATTGTTTTCATCCAAATACGCTACGGATTATGCAAGCCTGCAGACAGAAGGAATGTACAATAATCTCCGTCGCGCCCCTTATAATTGCGAAGGGTACCTCGACGGAATCGAAGTCGTTCGGGCTGATTATCGGGAGCTGTTCACCCAATACAAGGATGTCCCCGGTGTTGTATTCCTTGTCGATCCACCCTACCTATCGACGGAAGTCGGGGCATACAAATGCCACTGGCGACTATCCGACTATCTTGATGTGCTGACCCTGCTCACAAGCACATCCTACTTCTATTTCACCTCCAACAAATCCTCAATCATTGAACTATGCGAGTGGATCGCCGAGGCGAAAATCAACGCTAATCCATTCCGCAACGCCATACGGAAAGAAATGAGAACGCAGTTGAACTACAATTCCAAATACACAGACATTATGCTTTACCGACGCTGACAGTCCTATAACACACATCGGGCCGGCCTTCTGTAAAGGGTCGGCCTCTCTTATCGGCTGCGTGTGGTTCACGATCGGCTGCCCCCCAGCCGCAGCTTCCAGCCAAACAGAAAGCAACGGCCCCGCCCCGAACCCCACCCCGGCAGGTCTTTTTGTCATATATCACCTTTTCGAGAGCCGTGCAATCGCAACTTGTCGATAGGGCGGGACGGCCTCAAATTCCTCTCAACAAAAATCGCTCGTCATCCAACCGGGCAAACAGCTCTCTATATCACTTGGATAACACAAAAACAGTCCGAAAAAAGCTATAAAAATCGGGAGTTTTCCCCCTACAATCAGCCGTTTCAACCTTTATTTCGTATTTTTTGCAATCCGCGTCATCCCAGTCAGACATGCCGGGCCTTTGTCCTTTGACACGTTTCCGTACGATCTATTTTTGTACTATGGATTTATGGGATGCAATAAAAGAGATGCGCCGCTTGTCCGCCGAGGGTATTCCCTTCGGTTTCACGTTCATGTCCTATGACGCTACGGCTCGCGTAAGCAAGGGAGTTATCGAAGTTCGGCATGCCCGTCTGCTGAAGCGTGAAAAACAGGAGAACCATCGAGATGCCGAATTCGTCGAGGCATATCTTGACCTCGACACCTGCCAAGCCCGGCGCTTTTATCAGCCATTGCTGATGAGTTTTAACGGTCAAAAAGTAGTTTTACAATGAATAAAACAGGAAAAGCCACCCAGATTTCGGATTTTTCATATGCCCTGCCAGTCGATGATTGTGTCTATACGATCTCAACGGCTCAAGCGAACAACCTCGACACTCTTCTATGGCAAGCAGAACGGGAGAATTGGGAATATATGCCGCAGTATGTCGGTGGACAAAAGATTGTACCCTATGGCAGCAACAACCGCCTGCCGGTGCAAATCCGCGACCTTATGGACGAAAACAATCTTGCCCCCGGTATTCTTGCACGTCAGAAGGGATTGCTGTACGGCGAAGGCCCCTTTCTACGAAGCCTGCGTTTCGAGAATGGCGAGATAACGAAGGAGTTCAAGGATGATAGGGAGATAATGGCGTGGTTGAAAGATTGGGACTATCTGAAGTACATCGACGCGGCGATGACCGACTACTTGTATCTCAAAGGATTTTTTGACATCAAGTTGCTCGAACGCCGCGGACGGATCTCCGGCCAGAGGCCGCGAATCGCAGCTCTGGAATTTGTGTCTGCGAAAAATGCCCGTCTCGAATGGGCCGACACCCGTCGTCTTGAGGACGTAAGACACATTTTCGTCGGGAACTTCGAGAACGATTGCATCGACACCGGCATCCAAATCTACCCGGTATTCGACAGCAGCAACCCGGCCAGATACCCCGCTTCGGCAGCTTACAACTCGTCTTACTCGTTCGCACGGGATTTCTATTCGATTCCGGAATATTGGGGCACTCTGCGCTGGATTATGCGCGGTTCCGAAGTTCCAGCCATATTCAAATACGTTACCGACAACGGGTTCAACGCAGCATATCATGTTCATTCTCCAGACGGGTATTGGGAAAAGAAACGCACGTACATCCGCAAGAACAATCCGGCATGGAGTGATAAACAGGTAGAAGAGGAGATCGGCAAACTCACGGCAACCATGCTTACCAAGCTGACCGAAGTGTTATCTGGGGCCAAGAATGCCGGAAAATTCTTCCACACAGTGGATGTTTTCGACCCGCTCTCGCAACAAACCAACATCTGGAAGGTAGAGGCGATAGACCAGAAAATTAAAGACTTCATCGAATCGCAACTCAAAGTCATGGAGGCGGCCAGCTCGGCAATCACGTCCGGACTTGGTCTGCATGCCTCTTTGTCGAACATTATGGTCGCCGGAAAGCTCGCATCTGGTTCCGAAATGCTTTACGCCTATAAGCTCTTCATGATGTCGAACACCGCCAAACCCACATACGACATTTTGGAACCCATCAACCAAGCCATTCGCTTTAATTTCCCCGACACTGATTTACAACTCGACTTCTATCACAGCAAACCTTTGACCGAAAGCGAGACATCCCCAAATGACCGCATAAAAAACTGACGACGCCATGATTTTCAATAAAACGAAAAAAGGCTCCGCAGAGCTATACAATCTCACCGGCACATGGTACAAGGCGAATGACTTCACCGGGATCAGCGAGGATATCGTGCTGGCCCAAAACGAAGTTATCAAACTGATCGGGAAAGCTACATTCGATCGGGCGCACACCCGATACATGACGGACGAATATGATCCGGAAGAGCCATCCGATGATCCGGAAGACCTGCTCGTACGGCGGGTTCAGTTGCCGGTGGCGTATAAAGCCATGCATCACTTCTACCAGCGAAACCTCGTGAGCCATGAGGACAGCGGCAGAAAGGTAAAAATCAGCGAAACCGAAAAACTGCCGTGGGCATGGCAGATCGAGAAGGACGATGCGGTTCTGCGCGATACATTCTTCCGAACGCTCGACGAATTGTATCTCTTCCTTGAGCAAACGGACATCAAAGAGTGGAAGGACTCGCCGTTGCGCACCCAACAGCAACAGTCGATTCTCCGTACCCTCGACCAATTCGAAAGCATCTACCCGCTCGACGGCTCGTTCTACACCTTCTATACGCTTATACCCTTCATCCTCGAAGTGCAGCAGCGCTTTGTGAAGCCGATTGCCGGAGATCGTTATATGTCGCTCCTGTCAGACATAGATTCAGACATGGCTCTTGCAGCACGGCGTTTTGTAGCTCTGAAGGCGATGGTGATAGCCGTCCAGAGACTTTCGGTGTCCGTATTCCCGATCGGGATCTCGCAGCGGTTTGCAGATTCATTTCAAGGCAAAGGGGCCGGAAAGACCCCCTCCACCGACGCGTTGAAATTCTACCTTTCAGCCCTCGATCATCAGGCGGCAACCGCCCTTGAGGAGTTTCACGAGGCTTTATCGGCTACTGCGGAAAAATACTCTCTTCTACCGGACAACGATCCCCGAAACAAATTCTTTTCTGTTCAATAATGAATACGATCGAAATACCCGCTATCGCCGTGCGCAGGGAAATCCCCTCGAAATGGAGCGAGATGACACCGGAACAGGCCCGCGTTACGATGCGCCTGCTTTGGGATATGGAATCCGGCCTCATATCTCCGCTTGAGTTCCATGTGCGCGTCCTCTATCTTCTCCTCGGTATCAAACGAACATGGCGTTCGGTAATGTGGGAAAAACTCAATCGAGCCGCTGCCGAACAGAAGAATGCCAACATTTTTTTGCTTTGCGAAAATCTCCTCGGCTGGCTGTTTACCGACACCGAGGACGGTCTGCTCCCGACATTCGATACGATACAGAATCCGCTGCCCGAAATCCATATCGGTCGCCATCGGTTGCATGGGCCGGCCGACGCTCTGCAAGACTTGATTCTCGTGGAATTTCGGAATGCCCTGATTGCCCGCGACGAATTCTTGAACACCCGGCAACCCGCGGCCCTCGACCGGATGATCGCTTTCCTGTATCGACAACCCTCTGAACAGGCCAACCGGGCCGGCCGGTGTGTTGTCCCCATCCGTCACGAAACCTTTGAACGGGACGTATCCCGCGCCCGCAGGATCGCCCCGTGGCAAAAACAAACGATTCTAATGTGGTTCTCCGCCTGCGTTAGGTTTCTCCAGACCGGAACGATCGTGGTGGCCGGAGAACAGATCGACATGCACACGATCTTCAGCAACGAGGAAACTGCCCACGATACCGGCCCGAAGTTCACATTGACAGATGTAGCCTACGAACTGGCACGGGATCGGGCACTCGGCACGCTGAACGATATCGACGAAGAGGGCCTATATACAATATTCCAGATTCTACACCACAACGTAAAGCAAGCAAAACGCAATGCAAAAACTCATTAACCTTCTGCGCTATCTGACCGGCCTGCGTGTTACGGAAAACGAGGTGATCCCCGTTGTCGATGACACGCACGGAACCGAGCGGCTCAAGAGCGCAGACGGCCGTCAGGTCGTGGTTTCCTATCCATCACTACGGCAAACAGGAGAAACATCGAACTCCTATCAGGATCAACTCCCGGCCGCCATATTCGTCCTCGAAAAAGCAATGGCCGGCCAGCGTACAGATAAAGATGAACTCGAACAATATCTGTCGATGCTCGCTACGGTCGATATGATTTTGAAGACATTACGGGCCGACACTTTAGGGCAGAACGCCTGCCCCCGTTTGGCCGGCATGACAATCAAGGTTGCAAATACGGTTCCGGTATACAAAGTATTCGGAAGCTGGGTCGGCTGGATGATTGAGATTGAATTCTGATCTCCGGCAAAATAATTGTAGGAATAAAATTATTCCTTTTTACTTGTATGGGAATAATTTTATTCCTATATTTGTATCAGAAACCAAACGACTGCACAATGCCCATACTTTTTTACTATTTAGGACTGAAGTTCTTTTTTTACTCGAACGATCACGAACCGGTTCACGTACATGTCAGCAACGGAGAATGTGACGCAAAATTCATGATCGAACCAGAGACAAAATTGATAGAAAATTTCGGTTTGAAGCCACGGGAGTTAAAACACGCTCTTATGGGCATAGAGGAGAATAAAGACGTGATAATTGAACGGTGGAAGGAGTTTTTCGATAAATAATACGAATATGAAAGCGCAAAAGATATGGTTCGAAAATGGTCGGATTTTTCTGACGACCGACGACGGCCGAACGGGCAGTCTGCTTCTCCGCGCTTTCCCCCGTCTGGCACGGGCAAGCGACGAGCAGCGCATGAAATACGAATTATCGCGGTCAGGTATTCATTGGCCCGAACTGGACGAAGATTTAAGTTTCGAGGGCTTTTTTGACCAGCCGACGGAAACGTCGGACAACCGGGTCGCAATGGCTTTCGCCCAGTTCCCGGAAATCAACGTCAGCCAGATGGCCCGCCGCATGGGTATCAATGAAACCCTGCTTGCAAAGTATATATGCGGGTACTCCAAGCCCTCGGAAAAACGTGCGAAGGAGATCGAGGCCGCGCTGCACGACCTCGGACATAAATTAACACAAATCTCGATCTGATATGTTCGGAGCAATAGGCATAGGTTTACTTTTCGCGTGGCTGCTGGCCAGCTATCTTTCATCTTCGCCGAAGGTGAAAAAGTAGATCATGCAAAGTAGTACGTCCAGAAGATCGGAGATTTTATCGTTGTGCATTCATATTTTTCATAATTCGCTTGCAAATATTGCGGGGGGGGGTATCTTTGTAAAGCAAACCTTAAACCTACTTGAATTATGAAAAAACTGTTATTCTTGTTTATGGCCGTATTGGCCTGCAACTACGTCATCGCACAGCAGAAAGTTTACTGCGAAATCGTGGGAACGCAAAAATTTGCGAAATCTCAAGTAACCGTGGGGATTGATTTTGGGCAAGAGGATGCCATGCGCACCAATGCGCTGGGTGGTGTGGCCTCACGAAATAAGCTCGTAGGTGATGACGGAAAGCCTCTTTCTTTTAACTCGATGGTTGACGCAATGAATTACATGGGATCGCTCGGCTGGGAATTCGAGCAGGCTTATGTTGTTACTATGCCCGGAATGGGTGGCGGTCAAAACGTCTATCATTGGCTATTGAGCAAATATATCGGAGAAAACGAATCAGGAACGAATGGCTTTAAAACACGGGGGCAATACGAAACAGAAACAGACCCATGCATGCAGTAGCGATGTATAGACATACAAGCAATGGATTATTGCATTAAAAATCATTTTCTCCAAAATATTATTTATATTTGCAATGCTAAACAATCTCTACGGCGGATGATGTCCGTCGAAATATACGGGCATTTTTTGTGCGTATAAAATTTTATGTGGTTTCGTACCCCCGTGCCGTGCGGTTAATGCCCCGGCGAGCCGTAGAGGTGTTTAGCAGCGGGAAAGACGAAGCCACATTTTGTTTAACGGTTTAATGCTAAAACCTCTATGAAAAACACGAAAATCGGCGAGACCTGCCTTGCAGTATCCCGCATCGAGAGCGAATTTCTCTCAAAGCTGATCGAAACGGTCAAATCCCAAAGCGAAATGATTGCCCGGCTGACCGCAGAACGGGCCGAACTACAGAGAAGAAAGATGCAAGCCGACCGACGGCGGCAAGAAGTTTTCCGCCTACCGACCGGCAGATAGCCCTTATTCAACCTGTCCTTTGTAGCCGCCTTCGGGCGGCTACTTTTGTTGCAAACTGCAACAAATGACTGTCAAAGGAGAGTACATACGGCGCACTTTGCTCGACGAGTCGAACCGATGGCTGAAGAACCAGAATACGGTGCTGGCAACGAAACTCCGTACCCGTACCGGCCGGCTGGTCAATGAGCGTTCGATGTCTGTTTCCGAACAGGGCGAGATGTCGGCGACAATGACCTACCAGCACACGATCGAAGAACGGTTCCTCGACATGCGGGTTCTGCGCTATGGTTCCAAGCTCGTCCGGCGTGCCCGCAAGATTCACACCCGTTTCGCTTACGGACACTACGAGTCGATTGCTTCCCGCTTGATGTACGGCCTGACCGACGATGTTGTTGCAGAAATCAAGCAACAACTGACGGATTAGGAATATGGCAAAAGCACTTCGGGATGAAGATTTAAGGCTTAATATCATCATCAACGGCGACGCCGGGCGCAAAAGTATCGAAGACCTCAAACGATCCACCCACGATGGGAAGATCGCTCTTGATGCACTTATCGCTTCCCAGAAACAACTGGAAGCACAAGGGAAGAAGAACACCCCGGAATATCGTGCGCTTACGGCAGAGATCGACAAACAGAGCAAAGCACTGGATGATCAAAAGACCCGTTTACAGAACCTGATCCGACAGCAGTCGCTCGAAAAGATGACGTTGCGGGAATTGCAGCAGCACCACAGAGCGACTATGAACGCTTTTCGCAATGCCGTGCCCCATACAGAACAATGGGAGAAGCTCCGCATGGAGTTGCGTCAGGTCGATGTCCGCATCAAGGCACTCAAAGGGTCGGCACGCGACACGGGGAATGTCGTGCAACGACTGGCCGGCGGGTTCAGCAAGTTCTTCGGCGCAATCACGGCCGGATTTGCCTCGATGTCGTTCGCAGTCATGGGCACCAAGAAAGCCCGTGCCGCCTTTCTGGAGTACGACGAAGCTCTGACCGATGCCCAAAAGACCACTTCAACAACAAAAACCGAGATCCGCGAAGTATCGGAAGAACTGAAGAAGATAGACACCCGAACCGCACAGAACTCACTGCTCGACATTGTACGCGTGGCAGGTAAACTCGGTATCGAAGGCACGCAGAACCTGCTCGACTTCGCCCGTGCCGGCGACAAGATCGGGGTCGCACTGGCCCGCGACCTCGGCGGAAATGTCGAAGCGGCCATCCAGCAAATTGGTAAACTCGTCGATATTTTTCATCTCCGAGAACAATACGGCATCGAGCAGAGTATGCTCAAGGTCGGCTCGGCAATCAACGAAATCGGTATGGCCTCCACAGCGGCCGAGGGTTTTGTCGTTGACTTCGCAAAGAGGGCGGCCGGTACGGCGCCGAACGTAAATATCTCGATTCAGTCCGTCCTCGGCCTCGCCGGCACCCTTGACAAATTGGGGCAGCAGGCCGAAACAGCAGGCACCTCCTACGGGCAGGTGATTACCGCCATGTACAAGCGGACAGAGGTCTTTGCCAAAATTGCCAAGATGAGCCTCGGCGAATTTCAGAAGCTCATGGGCGAAGATATGAACGAGGCATTTATCCGCGTTTTGGAGGGTATGGGCAAGTCTGGACAAGGCATGCAATCGATCGTAAACGCCCTGAACTCGATGAAACTCGACGGGCAACGTAGCGTGCAGGTCTTGGGCGTTCTGGCGGCCAATACCGACGAGCTGCGCCGGCAGCAGGAAATCGCCAATCGTGCGTTCGAAACCGGCACGTCTGTCATCGAAGAGTTCAACACCAAAAACGAAAGTGCAACGGCCCAATACGAAAAGCAGAAGAAGGCGCTCCATGAACAGGCCGTAATCCTCGGCGAAACACTGAATCCGGCATTTACCTCGACAACCTCGATCACCGTAACCTTTCTGAAGGCGCTGACGGGTCTTGTGAAATTCTTATACCTGACAAAAGGAGCGATCATCCCAGTCGTTGCGGCCATCGCAGCCTACAAAACGATAATGTTTGCTGCACACAAGGCGATGGTGATTTACCGAGCGGCCCATATTGCATATATCGCCATAACGAAGCAGGCTACGCTGGTTACACAGATATTCAACAACGTCATCAAAGCCGGGCCGTGGGGTTGGATTGTGACAGCAATTTCAGTCGCCATCGGTGCGGTAACCCTGTTTAGCGACAAAATATTCAAAGCCCACAAGCAGGTCAAGAACATGGCCGCCGAAGCCGCGGTCGAAATCGACAACGAGAAACGAAAACTCAACGAATTGCAGGAGGCCGCGACCCGCGCAGCCTCCGGGAGCCGCGCACGAGCCGAAGCAATCAAAATCATAAACGAAAGATACGGCAACTACCTTCCGAATCTGCTCACCGAAAAAAGCACAAACGAGGAAATCGCCCTCGCCCTACAGTCGGCAAATACCGAATTGGAAAAGAATATCAGGCTCAAATTCCGGCAGCAGGAAGCGGAACGCATCGCCAACGATGAGATGACAGCCACGAAAAAGGCGATCGACGAAATCACGAACAAATATAAAAAATGGGGAGACGAATCGTCGATCACCGCCGATAAACAGAGGTTAATCGCCGCCGCAGTCGTCGATTTCACAGGCAAGATAAAAACGGCCGGAAGAGATTCTGCAAAACAAAGTCAAGCAGTTTCCGATCTCAATATAGCATTGCGGAATTTGGGATTGAACCTAACCGGATCGGCATGGAATCCTGCAGGCCGAAATATCGCCTTACAAGAAATCACCACAGAATTACGCAATACCGTGACCGAAGGCCAGCAGGCTCTCTCGATGCTGGACACTCTCTACGGTAAGTTCGCCACCCCTCTCAATCTGAACACCACCACGACCACAAATACAACGCCCACTGGCCCGGACGATACAGGCAAATGGTCGCTCGAAAAAGACAAAGAGTTCCTGTCCGCGAAACTGAAACTCAAGGAGAAATACCAGAACGGGGAAATCGTATCCGCGTCCCAATTCAACGAGGAGCTGCTGAAACTGGAAATTGCAGCATTGGAAAAACGCCTTGCGAAAAATGTCGATGAAGGTGCTACACGGCTCAAAATCCAAAACCAACTCGCCGACAAACGACTGGAGCAGAAGAAGGCGGCCGCAGCCAAAGAAGAGGAGATAAACAAACTTCTTCAGCAGTCGGAAACCGATCGGATCAAACGGGAGAACGCCGACTACGAACTGCAGAAAAAGAAGTACGCAGGCAACGCCGCGGCACTGGAAGCTCTGGAGAAAGCCCACCAGCGCAACATCACCAAAATCCGACTCGACGAAATTGATGACCGACTGAAAAGGGAAGAGGAAACCTATGAGCTGCAAAAGAAACAGCTCAAAAACCGTCACAAGCAGGAACTCCTCGACTTCCGAGGCTCGGCCGAGGCTCGCAAACAGCTACGGAAAGCCCAAGCGGAAGAAGAGTCCCGGTTGGAACTCGAACACCTGACTCAACTCTCTGCGCAATTAAAAACGCTCATCGAGTCCGGAATGTTCAACGGCATCCAACTCGACACGCAGCTTCTCTCGGCTCAAGAGAAGCAAAATCTCGTCAACCGTTTCGAAGATGTCAGAACAGCGATCATCGGCGTATTGGAAGTTCTCGGCGACGGGCAGCAGAAAACATTCTCTTTTGCGAGCAATGACCCTACGTTCATGGGACTGCCTCAATCGGACTGGATGAAATTTTTTGATGTGCTGAAGAACGGAGCTGCTTCTACCGAAGAAGCGTTGCAAGCAGTACATGCCGCCATGACAGCGATTGGCGCAGCTACGGAAACGGCGCTGCAGGTATATAATACCTACGACAATATGATGACCAAAAAGGAAAATGCAGAATTAAAGAAATATCAGAAAAATCAAGATAAGAAGAAAAAAGCCAACGAGAAGCGCGTCAAAGCCGGACTGATGACCGAAGAGCAAGCCCAAGCAGAGGAGGATCGAATGGCTGCAGAACTCGAAGCAAAACAAGAGGAATTACAACTCAAGCAGGCAAAACGACAAAAGGCCATGAGCCTTACTAACGCTATTGTAAACACCGCTCTGGGAGTTACAGCAGCTTTAACAATAGCACCACCTGCTGGTTATATTATGGCCGCGATTACCGCTGCAATGGGTGCCGCACAAATCGCTATGATTGCATCGACCCCAATAACTACTGGTGCCGAAGAGGGCGGTCAAGTATTCGAGCGGATGCAGGACGGGAAGAAGTTCAACGCCCGTTATTCTCCGGATAAACGGGGCTTTATCTCATCGCCGACTGTATTGGTATCGGAAAACGGAAAAGAATATGTCGTCCCGGCTTCTGCGATGGATAACCCCTCGATGATCCCCGTGCTGAACACGATCGAAGCGGCCCGCCGGCAGGGGACACTCGGCAGCTTCGATTTCAATGCCGTATACCGGCAAAATACACCGGTACCCGGATTCGTATCCGGCGGCCCAACCGGAGATATCCCGTCATTCGACACAACAGACACGGGACTTTCCTCTTTGGACGCAGGCACGGCCGGCAAATTCATTGCGGCCGTCGATCGACTATGCGACATGCTGAAGAATCCGATTCTTGCCTACGTGACAATGCTGGGCGAGAACGGGATAGTTGCAAAAATGAAAGAATACAACCGCACGCGGGAACGCGGGCAAATTGGAGGCAAAAAACGATGATACAATTCCGCTCCGAGGGGATAATCCTCGATGTACAGCCTGAACAGGATGTAACATTTACGCTCGACAACCCGATTTTTGAAGATGACAGGGTACCAGTGGCCGTTTCAACGAATGTAGAATTCAAGCTGTCGCCGAAAAACTGCAAATTTTTCGGATTTACCCCCGGCATCCGGCGGCGGCCATCACGCAAGACAGCATCATGTGAAGCGTTATTCAATGGTACCGTCGCTTTTCAAGGTGAACTGAAATACGATGACTATTCCGATAACTCCCTGCAATATTCATTCGTCGGGGCTGAATTCGACCATATCGTCACCGGGAAACTCACAGACATTCCCTTCTCCGGTTTTGAGGACATCAGGTTTTCAACGATGGTCGAGAATGCCCGCAAAGGGCTATATGATGAATTCGGGTTACCCCAGATTATGCGCAAGGCAATGAGTGCCTCAATCGAGTATACAACGCCGGGGCCAACGAAGGCGGAGTGCTCAACAGTCGAAAAATATGCGAACTGGCTTTATACCAACCAACCTTACATAGTCCCGGCAATCAAAGTACGGTATATACTCGATAAAATCCTTCCGGAGTTAGAACTTGGAGAGCCAGAACTCGAAAAACTGCTCAATATGTTAGCAATCCTCGGACTTTACAAAAGTTCGGAATACGACAATCGCTACGGAGTAAAAAATACGACACCGGGGTCCCGGCCGGGTTCCTATATGAGTAATTGTACGCTGGATCTCGCAGACTCGATGCCAGACATGGACTTGAGTGATTTTCTTATCAACCTCCTCAAAATACCTTGCTGCACTCTATTCCTTTCTGGAAAAAAGTATTCCTTGATGAGCAACAAATCGATTCTCGCGAGTAATAAGTTTATAGACTGGACAGCCAAAGTCAGCGACAATTATTCGCTCCCCTCCTATGAAAGAAAAGGCTATACCCTCGCATTCCGAAACGAGGATGACAACTACACCAAGTCCTACGAAGAGGATTTAGGCCAAGAGCCGACTGATGAAATCCTCGAAAGCTATTCCCTGCAGGACGTCATCAACAAGTACAGAGTGTCTCCCGAATATAAAAATATCAAACTGGCCCCAACCGGAGATATTTTTTCGGGTAAGAAAATCGACGCGCTGCTTTATCACTCTGGGCGTGGGACTACATGGAGCAAATACACTACACCAATAGCCAGTCTGGATATCGTACATCAAGCTGGATTTACGAAAATGGAACCTGAAGCCGACTCGGAAGAGCAAACCTACGATTGCTCGATTGATTTCACCTGCCCGAAATGTGTTCCGATGGCCGTATATACGACCAAGACCGTCCATGCAGACGGTTCAATCGAAGAAGTAGTTCCTCTGAATGCAGTAACGCCTGTTGTGGAATTCCCAACCGCAGGCGGTAATCGCCCATCAGAGGTTTATATCGGCTTGCTGGTCAAAAATAATTTTTCGGATAAAGGATATTATTTCGAAGGTGGCATTCCCGACCTTTCGGCTGGCACAGAAGACCGGAGCGAGTATTCCCTTGCAATTGGAGGAGAAAATGGGTTGTACAACAGATTCCACAAACCCTACGCGGAGTGGCTGGCACAAGATAAGGAATGTCTCAAAGTAGATCTCAACTTAACTGCAGTAGATATTGCCAACCTACGCCTTTGGACAAAAGTGTTAATCTGCAACATGAGGTATCTGATAAAAACTCTCGAAATAACCGGCAATACGACTCACGATATCCTGCACTCCAATGCGGAACTGGTTGAAGCATGATATGTCCTTTCAGTCCAATTGTCATATAAATATTTTTGCTCAAAGAATAGAAGCCGATGGTCGAAACCTTTGAAATAATCGAAACGCCCGCAGTCTGCCAGTTTTCCGAGAATCTGGGAAAAATGATTATCAGAAACAAAGCTGCAAACCCGATGTCCGTTTTCATGACGGTACGACTTGACGACGCAAAAATTTGCGACACCCAGAAGCTTTATTATGATGCCGAAGGTTTGATAACGATTAACCTGCGGGACATCGTTCGTGGCCTACTGAAATATGAACTTCCGAAACAAACTGGCATCTATGACTTCACACACCTGTATTTGTTGCTGACTGACACGGCAACTACTGTAAATTACCGTTTCAAGGTCATTGCCGGCGGAGTCAAAGCACCTCATATTGTAGGCATGGATTGGTGGGCCAGAAACTTCCTGACTTGGCAACAGCAAGTCATCACCATGCCGACATGGGCACCGCAATGGTTGTCATTCGTAAAACTTGACCGAGAACCGCAATTTCTGCGGATTAAGTCGCGGCTCTACACAGCAGAAGGAATCGAACGCACACAGGACATCTTCACAGCATCTGAAGAAGGTATCGTCCGGATTGACGTTTCCTTCGAGCAGCTCTGGCGTAGCGTATGCACCTCGGAACAGCTGAACCCTGTGGCATACGATATCTACGGGCTGGGGCTGAACTCTGCCTCTGCCCCAGATACAACCGGCGTAAAGAACTATCCTTTCGCCCAGCGATATGTTTTGCGGTCGAACAACTTTCGGGATCGCTGTTTCCTATTCCAAAATTCACTCGGAGGATTCGACACAATAATTGCCTCTGGGCTTTCGACATTACTCCCGGAGGGTGAGATTGACACGTTTATCAATCAAGGTTGCGAAGAAGAATTAAACAACGGCTTCACATCCATTTGGCAGCAAAACACAGGTTATATCAATTCAAACGGTGTTGCCCAGCAATGGAAAGAATTTCTGCTCTCCAGCAACCGATATTTATACACTCCCGAAGGTTGGAAACAAATAGTCGTCACAGAGTACGAAGTCAAACACAAAGAGTCCACCTTGAACAGTTACACCTTCAAATACCATTTATCGGAAAAAGACGAAGGAAATTATTATGACCGGGCAGAACTTCCGGAACCTGAACTCCCGACCGATTTCTGGCAAATTCCATCGATACGGCGGGAATAAAGTTGTCCTTTCCGCAGCGACAGCAATCAAATATTTTTGCATAAAACAAGAACCATGACATCGTATAGACGCTGGAACATACTTACCGACCTTGCTTACATAGAAACATTCTATGAACGGCAAGGTGATGGTACCCTTGTAAAAGCGGCAATTCCGGACGCGGGAATCGATTTCACCATCGACTATTTTACAGATGGAGCAACCCACTTCAAAGCGTCCCGCATTGACGGAGTTTACAAAGACTGCCGTCAGGTTGATGAATACTCGCTCGAAGTATTCATCCCGTTATCGCGCAGGCGCATGTGCAAAGGAGAACTTCGGCGGGAACTCACTTTGACAATCCCGGATGACAATTTTTTAAATCAAATAAAAAGCATATGCTTCCCCGCCAAAACAGGGCTATTCCTTTGGTTTGGCCCATCAGACAATTTTAAGCAAACAGCCTACGGGGAGGCGGTAATTGCCACGATAATCAATGCCTCATACGACATTATCGACCTAACGAGTTCTGCATATCCTGCCACCTGTCTCAAGATTATGGAAAAGCTCGAAAAAGGTATTACGGCAAATATCTACATAAAAGAAAGGGCGGAACTCCCCCAACAATCCATTATTCAGGTTCAAAAAGTAGACGGAGGCTATCAGTTATTTACAGGAATATTCGAAACCTCGGAGGAAGACGGAACAATTAAAATCTACCAAATTTATTATCTGATAAATCGAACTGACGGCATAGCAACACGGAAACAATACAACAGATTCCCCGCATTTGCATCTGCCGGCGACTACATAAAAAAAACAGACCGTCTAATTCTCGGAGGATACAGTCCCGCCGACTTAAAAAGCAACGATTAAACATACAATATCATGGCAGACAATCAAACGTTAGTGGCAGTACAGGAAATTCTGCTGAAATCCCGCATCCAGTTCATAACAGGTACCGAAGCCGAGTGGACTGCGGCAAATCCCGTCCTGCTCGATGGAGAGTACGGACTTGTAAGGGGTACCTCTCCGTTGAAATACAAGGTCGGCGACGGCACAAAGACTTGGTCGGCACTCGGCTGGGCAAATGTCACCTCTCTTGCGCAGCTGATGGCCGATGCCTCGCATCGACTCGTGACGGATGCCCAGATTACAGGTTGGAATGAGAAAGCGGATGTATTTACCTTCAACTACAACGCTTATCTGCATCCACCGACCGAAGGACTCAACCCGCAGGGGCAGGTCGCAAAAAACATCGTAGCTGCGGTCAACGCCAACAAAAAATGCGTCATAATGGCTCATCGGGTTACCGTGCCGGAGATGCAAGATTATTTGAGCGGCATGGTGTCGATCACCGAAGTTTCTGCATCTGCCGTCACCGGGTTAATCAATGATATCCGGGTAGCATCGGACAAAGCAGGAACCATATTCCTCGCAACAGCAGAAATCACGTTCAAATCCGACGGAACCGTTACCGTAGGAACTGCACCGTATACCCCACGTATCATTCAGGAAGAAGGCCTTCCCGAATACAGCACGGAAAAAGCCCCAACGGTGAGCGGGTTCGCTGCCACCTATTACCTGACCAAAGACGGCCAGCGTCTCGGCGTCCCCATCAACATCCCGCTCGATCAGGTGCTGCGCGGCTCGTCGATTAAGACCGTAACGACGGCGAACACGCCCTATAGCGGGGCAAAGGTCGGCGACAAATACATCGAGTTTCTTTTCCAGAACAACAACACGCCGCAGTATCTGCCCGTGCAAGACCTCGTAGATATCTACAAGGGCGACAACACCTACATCGAAGTGTCGAGTACGAACGTCATCACGCTCAAGTACTCCGCGTTGAAGACGCAGCTGCAAAACGACTTCGGGAGCGTCTTTGACCCGAAAGGTGCCGGAGCCGCGGCCGCAAAAGCTGCGATCGACGAGTTCAAAGAGAGTACGTTCATTATCAAGTGTACCATCCCCGGAATGAATTAGCGACATGGGAAGCAACGAAACGATACACGGTCGATTCCAGCAGGCACCGTACACGGCGGCACAACTGACGCAGACCAATCCGGTTTTGCTCGACGGTGAAGTCATGCACGAAAGCGACACAGGAAAATACAAGATCGGCGACGGCCGGACAGCATGGAACAACCTGCCATATAAGTCGGGGGAAACCGCAACCGGCGAACCTTTTGTCGTAGCATACTACAGCAGCCCGATAACCACTTCCCGCATAAACTTCATTCACAACAACGGGTACAACGCGAACGTAACACTTGCCAACCCGTACAACAACCCCGGTGTGCCGCACGTAGTATTCGTACAGATGTTTGCGGGTACAACCGTGCTTACTGACGCAACAGGGGCGGATATAACCGCACAAAAAGGGTTGGGAAGCGTATCTGCCAAGTCTATCCGTTTCGGCGGGTACGGAATTCTTGTCTGCGTTTATCTCGAATATTATCACTCTTGGCGCATTTCGCCCATGTCGAATAGTTTAGCACTTCTGGATTAAAAAGCATATGAGCAACGAAACACTAAAAGGACGCTTTCAACATCCGATGTATACGGCGGAAGCATTGACCGCCGCGAATCCCGTGCTGCTCGCCGGAGAAGTCGTATACGAGTCCGACACGGGCCGTCACAAAATCGGCGACGGAGTGAAGGCATGGAGCGCCCTCCCATACGCTGGGGGGGGGAATTTTGAAGGCAATATCACCGCCGACCGGGTAACGCAGGACTCCGGGCATCGATTCGTTTCCGATGCAGAAAAATTGAAGTGGAACGACAAAGCAGACAATGACCTTGCGAATGTAACGCTGGCAAAACTGCTTTCGACAAACGGTTATTACAAAGCCCCGGACGGTCTCATGTTACAATGGGGAGTTCAAAACGGAAATTCCACAGGGCTACACACAGTATACTACCCTACGGGATTTTATTCTGTAGTACCAATAACAATAACGACTCCCGTGTCCGGAGACAATTCGTTTACCGGTAGCGTCAGTTGCTACATTTCAGCTAAAAGTACATCGTATTTCAAGGCTGCTGTAAACTGGAAGGACGGAAGCGGACAAGGCCGGTCGGCTTGGTCTTTCCACTGGCTCGCAATAGGACGCTGGAAATAAAGAGAGGATAATATGAAATACTGGAAACAAGGATTTTATGATGCGCCCATCGACGGAGCCGTGGAAATCACCGAAGAGCGATGGCGAGAGCTGCTCGACGGGCAGGCCGCGGGCAGGATGATTACGGAGGACGAGCAGGGCTTTCCCATTCTGACCGAGTACGTCGAAAGCATCCCGGCACCGATTTACCATGAGCGGGTGCAGGCCCTGATCAGCGAACGGTACTCGGTTGCCGACGAGCTGGCGATACTCCGCCAGCGGGACACCAAGCCCGAAGAGTTTGCAACCTATTTCGAATATGCAGAACAATGCAAAGTGCAGGCAAAAATACGGAGGTAATTATGGACAGACGAATACAGCATCCCCGATATACGGCGGCGGCACTGAAAGCCGCAAATCCCCTACTGCTCGATGGCGAGGTGGTTTACGAAGCCGATACCGGCCGGCATAAGATTGGGGACGGGGTGAACAAGTGGACGGAATTACCCTATCCCATGAGTGCCGAGGCTGTTCCCGCGGTCACATGGAAAGTACAAGGCGGGATGCTCTGCGTAAAGCCCGCAACGGATTTGAAAAATCCGATTCTGAAGCAGTGTTTCGTGGGCATCCTGCACTACAAAAACGCGAAGAAGCGATACCGCCGGAACCCTCAAACCGGGCAGATACAGAACCGTCCTCTGAATGCGGGGTTCAAGCTCGTACAGGACTCCTTCTCGCGGGATGAGGTAAACTGGACGCCCGTCCGGATTAATCCTGTTCAGTTCGATACAACAAAGGCCAATGCGGCGGGCTGGATGCCGATAATTTCCGTCGCAGACCTCTTGGAAAGGTGGGTCGTGCGCATTGCCGACCGCGGTTTCGTGGGGGGGGGGAAATTCGAGCTGCATCGCGGCACCAATATAGGCGACCGCGGCGGAAAGCTGGAGCCTTCCGGAAAGCGCAAGATGCAGGTTTCATTTTACGGCGGAGTTGTATTGTTTACGGGTAATCCTCAATACCGAACCGAGGGGGCACGCGCCTATTTCAGAGTAATAGCCCGAAACTACGATGAAACAGCAACGATAGTACATGTATAACTTTTTTGACGGGGTGTGACCGATAACAAATATTCCTTTGCGGGAGATGGTTGTATTATGACTCATTCACTGGGGATTTACTTAACCTTACTCGTCATTTTTTTGAAATTTCTGAACTATGATAGACCATATTTTCGCGGCGATACGTCCGCAGCTCATCATTCTCACGATTGTCTACCTGCTCGTACTGTTCGTGATTTTCCTCGACCTATGGGCAGGCATTCGAAAAGCCCGCAAACGCGGAGAGCTGCGCTCATCGCTCGGCTACCGCAAGACCGTCGAGAAGATCGCCAAGTATTTCAACCTGATTTTCGTGGTAACGGCCATCGACGCGGTGCAGATGCTGACCGTATGGCAAATCAACGAGCAGACCGGGAGCCGCCTGCCGCTGATTCCGATTCTGACGGTATTGGGTGCCATGTTCATCGGCTTCATCGAGCTGAAGAGCGTATATGAGAAGTCCGAGGATAAGGAGAAAGCCAAGATTGCGGATGCGGCGGCCGCGCTGGGTTCGGCATTGAAGAACCGGGAAACGCAGGGCATCGTGGCCGCGGTGCTGGAGTACATGGAGAGGGCAGGTCGGCAGTCCGGCAGCCCCCGCGGCCCGGCCAGAGGCGAGCAAAGTCCCAGCCCCGAATTCATGCCGAACCCGGATATTTACGACGAAACGGAAGAACAACTATGACACCGAGAGAATTTAAGAGAACCTACTGGCCGGACATCGCGGCCTCCTGCGAGGAAACCGGGCTGAACCCGCTCTTCGTGGCCGCGCAGGCCGCGCTCGAAACTGGCTGGGGAAAGTCCGCCATCGGCAACAATCTATTCGGCATAACCGCCACGAAGAAGTGGCGCGGGGCGGTGAAATACGTGCGGACGTTCGAGTACTTCGAGGACGATCAGCAGGGCCATCGATTCCCCAAAGTACACTCCATTACGCGGATGCCGGACGGGCGCTACAAATATGTCGTGGATCGCGCTTTCCGCGATTATCCCTCTGTCCGGGACTGCCTGACCGACCACTCCCGAATTCTGCTGACCGAACGCTATGCCCCCGCGATGCCGTACAAGGACGACGTGTACCAGTTCGCCTACCGGGTTGCGGCCTGCGGCTACTGCACGGCCAAACCGGCGGATTATGCGGGGCTGATTCTCAAAATCTCCAAAACGCTCGAAAAGGCATGAAACGCTTCCTGCTCATAGCCCTGATTATAGCAGGCGGCCTGTTGTGGGTGCAGAGTGCGCGGCTCCGCTCGGAAAAGCGCGAGCGCCGCCGGTTGGAGTCGAACCAGACCGCGCTGATGTCCGATGTCGAAATCTACCGGACAAAGGCAGGCAAGGCCGCTGCGTCGAACATGGTGCTGAATCTCCGCGTCTCGGAGTTGGAGCGGCTCCGGACGGCAGATGCCGAGAGCATCCGCGACCTCGGCATCAAGCTCCGCCGGGTAGAATCGACGGCCAAGACGGCGACGGCGACCGTCGTAGAGCTGCGGGCGAAACTCCGGGACACGGCCGTCGTCCGGGAGACCCCGGCCGGGGCGGTCATTATCGACTCGATGCGGACATTTCGCTGGCGCGATCCGTGGGTGACGGTCGAGGGGTTGATCGAGCGTGACTCGGTCGCGTGCCGCGTGGAGAGCGTCGATACCCTCCGGCAGGTCGTACACCGGGTGCCGAGGCGCTTCCTCTTCATCCGCTGGGGAACCAAAGCGATACGGCAGGAGGTCGTGTCGTCGAACCCGCACACGCGAATCGTATACACCGATTATATCGAACTTAAAAAACGAAACCGATGAAGAAATTTCTGAAAACAACATGGGCGGCACTACTCTACTTGTGGCAGCTCCCGCAGAACCTGCTCGGCCTTGCGTACTTGGCATTCTGTTTCGACCGCGTGAAGATCACCGGGCAACGCGGGGCGGTGTTCTATGCGACGAACCATGTGCGGGGCGGCATGACGCTTGGGCGGTACGTCTTTATCGCGCCGGGGAACATCGACCGGGAACCGGTATACGACCATGAGTTCGGCCACGTCCGACAGTCGCGGCGCTGGGGCTGGCTGTGGTTGCCTGTATTCGCAATTCCGAGCGGCCTGCATTGGCTTTTCTGCCGGGCGGCGAACTACTACCACTTTTACACCGAAAGGTCAGCAAATCGGCTCGGTGGCGTGCCCAACTATGCCGGGGAATACCACTACCACATGGACGGCTTGATCGTCACCTATTGGGACAAGCTGGTCGAACTCAAGGACAAATATTTCAAATGACAAAATCCCTCGCCATTGGCGGGGGATTTATTGTCTGGTACTCTATTGAGTGAGAAATCACAATGCCTTCATTGCTTGCGACCACGACTCCAAATACTCCTTTTGAACATCAGGCGAAATGGATGACAATATTTTTTTACAGATCGTACAAAGTATATCTTTAATGTCATTGGCTTGCTTGGCAATGCAATCATCTATATCGACATGAATTGTGTCAACTTTCCGTTTTCCATCTGACGTGGTGTATTTTCGATAGTCGAATCCGTGTTTTGTTACTGGTGACGGGTTCATAAATATTTGGGCTATTATTTTCTCTTTCTTAATATTTCTATCAGTGGCATGGCATACATCATCTCGGATTATCCTAATCTTATTGATTTCCGGATATTCATTGGAATATTTTAGTTCTTTCTCTTTAAGAATAATTTTATAGATAGTGGTTGCCGCATCTTGTTGTAAATAAAATGCATTAAGAAGCCCATAAATATAAAGCGAATCCCCATGATTGTAATTGATTTCGCCTATTTTCTGAAATTTATCGATGGCTCTTTGACTGTCCCTTACAACATCCATCGCAGCACATAATTGCGCCCAATGTTCGCGAGACAAATTCGAATAATAATGCTCGTGAATGGTCGGAATATTTATTATATCCCTTAACAAACTGTTATAGTCAGAAACAGTATTCAATGTTTTATCAGGTACAGTCCCATCGACATAGTGTGTTGTACCATTTATAGTAACTACAAAGCCATCAAAATCATCCGTATGCATACGCCAAATTATTTACTGTTGGTTAGGCAAAGATAACAAAAATACATTCCAGAAATTTACATTATAAAACGCCCTGATAATTCAATAAAAGCGGATTTGCATCCCGAATATCCTGCGGCGTATACACATCGGTCATCAATAGCGACGAGTGCCGCGCCTGTTCTTTAACCGAAAGGGTATCATACCCAGCACGGAGCATCGCGGTAATTCCGGTATCCTTCAGACTATAAAATTTGTACTCTTTGGGAAAGTGGAGAGCAGGGCGGATTTTCCTGCTCCAAAAGTCGCGGTAAGTCTTTTCGTTTACCCATTCCGGCCCCGGTCTGAAATCCTTGGAAAAAATATAGTAGGTACTCGGAGCGTCAAAATACCCAAGTTCGGCCATCAACTCAATAATTTTCTGGGGTATAGTAACACATGCCGAACGCTTGTTTTTCGAGATTGTATCGTCAATATAGACCGTCTGTTTACTGACGGATATATCACACAGTCGGAGTTTGGCAATCTCCTTCGGACGGATAAGCATGTAGTGCAGAAAGTAGCAAACCAAAAGGAAGTGGCGGTTATTCTCCTGAAGCCAATTATGCAGGCGTTGCATATCATCCACAGCAATAACCTTGCGTTCTTTCTTGAGCAAAGCCTTGCCAATACTGACCAACCCATCCGTCGGTTTTTCTTTGATATACAGATGTTGCACCAAAAAGGCGCTGAACGACCGAAGGAAAGCCAAATAATTGTTGCGTGTGCGTGGAGAATTCTCCCGTTCAATATAGACATAGTCCAAAAAACGAACACAGAAAGCCCGGTCGAATTGATAAACATACCGTATAGACACCCGCTGATTATCATTCCATTCTTCCATTATGCGAGCAAAACAGATATAATCGTGGTGCGTTGATGCCCGGTGTACTCCGTCATTCAAGAGTTTGGTGATGTAATTTCGATAATGAATCAGCGTGTCGGAAAATAGTTTGTAGGAGCGGTCGGCATCAGCCTCTATCCAAGGATTCCAGCCAGCTTCCAGCTTTGCAGACAGCCGGTGACATACCTGCGCGGCATATTGCCGTTTCTGGGAGGCCGTCCCGACGGAATTGATTTTTATCCGCTTTCGACGCATTTCGCCCTTTGCTGGGTCGAAGGCGTAAAAACTGATAAACCAGCAAGCGCCCGTATGCAAACGGGGATAAGTGAACGAGAGGATCTCGTTTAACGCAGAATTTCGCGCAGTTTTTACAGACAACATTTTTTTTACATTTTCGCGGTCAGCGACCCGACGCAAAAATGTAGAATGTTGATTTTCAGAACAATTCAGACAAATATTTTGTCCCGGAATTGTCCCGGCTATTTTAGAAAAAAGGCCGTAACTAACTATATTTCAGTTCGTTATCGGCCTTTAAGTAGCGGGAGGAGGACTCGAACCTCCGACCTTCGGGTTATGAGCCCGACGAGCTGCCAACTGCTCCATCCCGCGATATGTCTTTAGTGATGTACTATCGCTTTTGCGTGTGCAAAGATAAGACAAAAATTCGGATTCTACAAATTTTTCCGGGCACAATGCGGCATTTACGATCTATCATGCTATTTATCAGCCGCCAACAATTATTTTTTTTCGTTTCTCAGCACCCAGCACAACCCGGAAGTTCTCCAACAGCTCCCGGAATCCGAATCTACCGGCCCCAAGCCCTCGCTTGCCGGGCCTCAATCCTCAAACTCCCGGAACATCGTCGTGCTGAGGTACTTTTCGGCACGGTCGGGAAATACGACGACAATATTCCCCGATTCGATACGCGCCGCGGTGCGTACGGCGGCCAGCATGGCGGCGCCGCTGCTCATCCCGGCGAAGATACCCTCGGCAGAGATGATCCTGCGGGCCATGTCGATCGCCTCCTCGCTCTCGACCAATTCCTGCACGTCGATCTTCGAGGGGTCGTAAATATCGGGCACGATCGCCTCCTCCATATTCTTGAGACCCTGAATATAGTGCCCCTTGGTCGGCTGGGCGCAAACCACCTTGATCGCGGGATTCATCACTTTCAGAAAGCGCGACAGCCCCATCAGGGTCCCCGACGTTCCGATCGCGCAGACAAGATAGTCGATCTGTCCGCCCGTCTGCTGCCAGATCTCCAGCGCCGTGTTTTCGTAATGCGCCAAGTAATTGGCGGCATTGGCGAACTGGTCGGGCATAAAATATTTGTCGGGATTCTCCGCGACGAGTTTGCGGGCCAGACGGATCGCGCCGTCCGTCCCTTCGGCGGCAGGCGTCAGACGCACCGTGCCGCCGTATGCGCGGATGATCTTGCGGCGTTCGATCGACACGGCCTCGCTCATCACGATCTCCACGGGATAGCCTTTGACGATGCCGACAATAGCCAGTCCGATGCCGGTATTTCCCGACGTAGGTTCGATGATCGTCTTCCCTTTGGTCAGACGACCTTCGCGCTCGGCGGTTTCAATCATCTTGACCGCAATGCGGTCCTTGATGCTGCCCGTCGGATTGAACCCTTCGAGCTTGGCGAATATCTTCACTTTCGGATTGGGCGACAACGCATTGATCCGAACCATCGGCGTAGAACCGATGGTATCCAAAATCGTTTTCTTTGCTTTCATCTTATACTCACTAACCTAACTCAGTCTTATTTCAGCCCGGCGGCGACGATCTCCGCCAAGTCGCGCACCTCGCCCCTCGTGCCGCGGCCGATGGCCTTCTTGCAGAGCGGGCAGGCCGTCACGATCACCTCGGCGCCCGTGGCTTCCAGTTCTTCGGCCACCGCCTGCGCAAGGCGCACCTGCTGACCGTCGGAAATGGCCGTATTGGCGACCGAGGAACCGCAGCAGGGTGCGTTTTCGCGCGTCTGCGCGGGTTCGAGCAGTTCGCCCACCGCTTCGATCACGGCACGCGGCTCGTCGTAAATGCCGCTTCCGCGCCCCAATTCGCAGGGATCGTGGTAGGTGAAGCGCGTCGGGCCGTGCACGACATCCAACCGTCCGGCCCGGATCAGACGCAGGATATATTCCGAATGGTGCAGCACCTCGATTCCGGCCAGTTCGTAATCCTCGCGGAAAACCTTCAGGCAGATCGGACACGAGGTCACGAGCGTC
>ERZ791631.269-NODE-269-length-53884-cov-15.814152_pt1 | contig 53884 bp, 40 predicted proteins | sample MGYA00509961_ERZ791631 | MGnify/ENA primary metagenome ERZ791631 (study PRJEB30046, sample SAMN00715248) | human gut metagenome | study: EMG produced TPA metagenomics assembly of the A metagenome-wide association study of gut microbiota in type 2... | reverse complement strand
CCAGCTCTGCGGGCACACCGGCGGCTTTCAGCTGCTCATCGTTCATCTGGCGGTGTGTGCTGGATGCAGGGTTCAGGCAACAGGTGCGGGCATCGGCCACATGGGTCTCGATGGCTGCCAGCTTCAGGTTCTTCATAAAGATGCTTGCAGCCTCACGGCCGCCGGCCAGACCAAAGCTGACCACGCCGCAGCTGCCGTTCGGCAAGTATTTTTCCGCCAGTGCATGGTACGGGCTGGACTCCAGGCCGCAGTAGTTCACGTAGGCCACCTTGGGATGGCTTTCGAGGAACTCTGCCACAGCCATGCCGTTGGCGCAGTGGCGCTGCATCCGCACATGCAGGCTTTCCAGACCGAGGTTCAGCATGTAGGCGTTCATGGGCGACTGCATGGAGCCAAAGTCACGCATCAGCTGTGCGGTAGCCTTGGTGATAAAGGCACCCTCTTTGCCGAAACGCTCGGCGTAGGTGATGCCGTGGTAGCTGTCGTCCGGGGTGCACAGGCCGGGGAACTTCTCGGCATGGGCCATCCAGTCGAACTTGCCACCGTCCACGATGGCACCGCCCAGCACCGCGCCATGACCGTCCATGTACTTGGTGGTGGAGTGGGTCACGATATCCGCGCCCCACTCAAAGGGGCGGCAGTTGACCGGCGTGGGAAAGGTGTTGTCCACGATCAGCGGCACCCCGTGGGCGTGAGCAGCCTTGGCAAACTTCTCAATGTCCAGCACGGTCAGGGCCGGGTTTGCGATGGTCTCGCCGAACACCACCTTGGTGTTGGGCCGGAATGCGGCGTTCAATTCTTCCTCGGTGCACAGCGGATCAACAAAGGTGGCTTCAATGCCCATCTTCTTCATGGTGACGGAGATCAGGTTGAAGGTGCCGCCGTAGATGGTACTGGATGCCACGATGTGGTCGCCTGCTTCGCAGAGGTTGAACAGGGCAAAGAAGTTTGCAGCCTGACCGCTGCTGGTCAGCATTGCAGCCGTGCCGCCTTCCAGCTCGCAGATCTTCTTAGCCACAAGGTCGCAGGTGGGGTTCTGCAGACGGGAATAGAAGTAGCCGTCAGCTTCCAGATCGAACAGTTTGCCCATGTCCTCGCTGGTGGCATACTTGAAGGTGGTGGACTGGATAATGGGGATCTGGCGGGGTTCGCCGTTGCCGGGGGTGTAACCGCCCTGCACGCAGATGGTATCGCGATTCATACTACATACTCCTTTACTGGGTTTGTCCATATAGCACAATTCCCCGCAGGAGTGTTGCAGCCTCCGGCGGGGAATTGAAACGTTAAATTTTAGTTCCCGTCCGGGGGCGAAATGAAGAGAGAACGCCTTCCGTCAAAACCTTTCGGCTTTGGCAATACCGGAAAGTTTTCCTCTTCGCCAGAGGCTCCCTCTCCAAGGGAGCTGGCGCACGAAGTGCGACTGAAGGAGTTACTTCCGCAGCCGCTTATCGCTTCTGGTGGCCCAAGCAGTGCCCAAAGTCTGGAACACCTGAACCATCAGCACCAGCAAAATGACACACACGATCATGATATCGGTCTGGTAGCGGTAATAGCCGTAGGACAAAGCGATCTTGCCCAGACCGCCGCCGCCAATGACACCGGACATGGCCGAGTAGCCCAGAATGGTGGTCAGTGCGGTGGTCATGCTGGAGATCAGGCCGGGCAGGCATTCCGGGATCATCACCTTGGTAATGATCTGGAACGGCGTTGCGCCCATGCTCTGGGCCGCTTCCACCACGCCCTCGTCCAGCTCGCGCAGACTGGTCTCCACCAGACGCGCCACGAACGGGAAGGCTGCCACCACCAGCGGAACGATGGTGGCTTTGGTACCCACCGTGGTGCCCACGATGGCACGGGTAAGCGGGAATACACAGATCATCAGGATCAGGAACGGAACACTGCGCAGGATGTTGATAACGATGTTGAGAATGTGCATCAGCCAGCCGGGCAGCGGCAGAATGCCGTCCTTATCACCGGCCACCAGCAGCACACCCAGCGGCAGGCCCAGCACCAGCGCAAACGCGGTGGAAAGGACCGTCACGTAAAAGGTCTCCCAGATGGCAAAGCCGTAATCTGCAATACTCATTCGCCGGTCACCTCCTCTACCGTAATGCCGGGCTGGGCGCGCATATAGGCCGCAGCCTGCTTTGCCTGCTCCACATCAGTGGGCAGCTTGAGCAGCATGGAGCCATAGCACTGGCCGCTCAGATCACGGGTGTCGGCACTGAGTACCGACACCAGAATGCCTTTTTCTGCGGCAAGGCTTGCCACCAGCGGCTTTGCCGTGGACGAACCGTTGAAGGTGACGCGCACCACATGGTCGTCCGGTGCAAAGCTGGACAGATCCCGTGCGGCGCTGCCGCCGTTGGGTGCCACCAGACGCTTTGCTGCGGGCGTTTTGGGGTTCGAGAAGATCTCCTGCACGGAGCCTTCCTCCACCACAACGCCGCCGTCCAGAATGGCAACGTGATCGCAGATCTCTTCCACAACGCTCATCTGATGGGTGATGACCACAACCGTGATGCCCAGCTTCTTGTTGATGTCCTTGATCAGGGTCAGGATAGCATGGGTGGTGTTGGGGTCCAGTGCGCTGGTGGCTTCATCGCAGAGCAGAACTTTGGGGTCCGTTGCCAGTGCGCGGGCAATGGCAATGCGCTGCTTCTGGCCGCCGGACAGCTGTGCCGGGTAGGCGTTGGCCTTATCGGGCAGGCCCACCACTTCCAGCAGCTCTCTGGCACGCTTTTCGGCATCCGCCTTTTTCACACCGGCCAGCTCCATGGGGAAGCAGATGTTCTTCAGGCAGCTGCGCTGCATCAGCAGATTGAACTGCTGGAAGATCATGGTGATATCGCGGCGGCGCTCACGCAGCTGGGCTGCGTTTAAAGTCTCCATAGCGGTACCGTCGATCACAACGCTGCCCTCGGTGGGGCGTTCCAGCAGGTTGATGCAGCGCACCAGCGTGGATTTGCCCGCACCGGACATGCCGATGATGCCATAAATGGAACCATCCGGGATGGTGAGGTTGATGTCCTTCAGCGCATTCACCGCGCCGTCCTTCATCTGGAAGGTCTTGGAAAGATGTTTGATCTCGATCACAGAAATTGCTCCTTGCTGTTGAATAAACTCCTTCAGTCAAACCCTTGCGGGTTTGCCAGCTCCCTCATGGAGGGAGCCTGAAACAGAACGGTCAGGCAAAGGCCCCCTCCCCGAGAGGGCTGTCACCGCAAGGTGACTGGGGGAGCTTGCTTAACCCTCGATCGGTGCCAGACTGTCCTGCTTGCCGCCGTAGATGCCCATAGGCTCCACGTGGATGCCGGCAACCGTCACCAGATGGGTGCCGTGCTCTGCATTGAAGTCGTCCAGATACGGCTGATGCTGGAAATAGTTGGTATCGCACTGGCCGTCCTCAACGATGTTGTTGGGAATGATGTAGTCGTCGTATTCCTGAATATCCAGCGTGATGCCCTTTTCGGCCAGAATGTCCTTGCAGATCTCCAGAACCTCGCAGTGAGGAGCCGGAGTAGCAGCGCAGCTGACGGTCTCGCCGTTCAGCGCATCGTAGTCGATGGAGGAGTCATAGCCGTCGGTGGGGTTCTCCACAACGGACACCACAGCGCCCTTGTAGTTTTCATCCATGAAGTCCTTCACCTTCTGGCTCTGCAGAGCAGCGGCCAGAGCCTTGATCTTCGGCTCTTCCTGATTGCCGTCCTTGCAGACCAGAATATTGACGTAAGCAGAGGTGCCGTCCTCCATTGCCAGAGCATCGGTCATGGGGTCCAGACCAGCGGAGATGGCGTAGTTGGAGTTGATGACGGCGTAGTCCTCGTCCTGCAGGACGTTGGGCACCTGAGCAGCCTCGACCTCATCGACGGAAACATTCAGAGGGTTCTCCTCGATGTCCTTTGCGGTTGCGGTCAGGCCTGCATCAGCCTTCAGCTTAAAGAAGCCGTTCTTCTCCAGCAGGGTCAGGGCGCGTGCCTCGTTGGTGGTGTCGTTGGGCACAGCCACCTTCACCTTGTCCAGCTTAGCCACAGCAGAAGAAGCTGCGGAAGAAGCAGTGCCGGAAGCAGCAGAAGATGCGGTGGAAGAAGAACCGCCGCATGCGGTCAGGGCAGCTGCAGCAGCTGCAGCTCCGGTAACTTTCAGAAAATCACGACGAGTAATCATAGTTTTGTTCCCTCTCTATTTGCTTATTATAATGTACAGCGGCCCGCACGGCACAGTTCCGTGCTAAGGGCCTTTGACGGATGCATGAAAAAAGCTCCCGTCCTTGACCTTGAGCTAACGCTCAGACAAGGACGGGAGCATAACATACTTCCGTGGTACCACCTTGGTTTACCGCACCCTTGCGGGCACAGCCTCAATGCTGCGGCAGCTTTGCTGCTTACAGCCGGACGCTGTAACGGGCGCTCCCGTTGCAGACTTAGCACTCATGCGCCTCGCCCACACGGCTCCGAGACCATTTTCAGCTTCCTGTTTCCTGCCCTTTTCCATCGCCCGGGCTTTCTGGTAAGGATCAATGCGAAGGCCTACTCTTCTCTTCACAGCCATTTTTGTGATATTGCATTTATAATAATCCAATCGACCGGATTTGTCAACACCTACAACGAAGTTTTTTAGTAGGGAATTGCGTTTTTTTATCTTGTGCGCCAGCCGCGGACATGGTAGAATAAGACAGCATTATTTATAAAGGAGGTGCGGCAATGAACAGCCGCGAGGTTTTCCCGGATGAAGAACTGCGCCGCCGCATCATGGATTTTATCATGGCGGCGGGCCAGACATTGCTGGAAAACGGTGCCGAGGTGTTCCGGGTGGAGCAGACCATGGAGATCATGGCCCGGTCATTCCACCTGCGGGAGTTCCATGTTTACGTGCTGACCAACGGCATCTTTGCCAGTGCGGGCACCGCCGAGATCAGCGAGGTGCGCAATGTGCCTACCCGCACCACTCATCTGGGCCGGGTGGCGGCAGTGAACGCCCTCTCCCGCGAGATCGCAGAGGGCAGCATGTCGCTGGACGAAGCCGAGAGCCGTCTGGTGCTGGCGCGGTGCATCCCTTTTCCCAAGGACTGGGTGCAGCTGGTCAGCGGCATGTGCGGTGCATTCTGCTTTGCGCTGATCTTCGGCGGCACACTGCGCAGTGCGCTGGCGGCGGCACTGGCAGGCTTTCTTGCCAGCGGCTATTTGCTGCTGTGTGAGCAGCACGAGCTGCCCGGCGGCTTTTGCAAGATCAGCTGTGCTGCGCTTATCACGCTGGCGTGCATTCTGGGCTGCAACCTGCTGGGCACCTCTGCCAGCCACGCCATTATCGGTTCGCTGATGATCCTGACGCCGGGCATCGCGTTCACCATGGGCATCCGGGATTTCGTGCAAGGCGACTACCTTTCCGGCACCATCCGCATGATCGATGCGCTGCTCATTGCAGCCAGCATTGCCATTGGCACCGGCCTTGTGCTGAGCCTTTATACATTCTTTACGGGGGTGGTGGTCGCATGATGCTCACCAGTACACAGATCGGAGAGCTGGCCGCGCAGTTCTTTATTGCCGGCGCAGGCACCCTGAGTTTTGCCGTTCTGTTCGGCTGTCCGCGCAAAAGCCTGCCCTTCTGTGGGCTGGTGGGTGCCGTGGGCTGGTTTGTCTACGAGCTGGCCGTAATGCTGGGGGCAGACAGTGCCGCAGCCTCCCTGCTGGCGGTCATTCCGCTCACCCTGCTCACCCGCGTGTTTGCCATTGTGCTTAAAATGCCGGTAACGGTGTTCCTGCTGTCCGGCATCTTCCCGCTGGTGCCCGGCGCGGGCATCTACTACACCGCCTACTATTTTATACAGGGCAACAATGCGCTGGCCCTCTCCAACGGCATCAGCACCTTTAAAGTAGCCGTTGCGCTGGCCGTGGGCATCTCGCTGGTGCTCAGCGTGCCCATTCCGAAAAAGCGGCGAAACTGACTATAAGTGTAAAAAGGCGGCAGTTCAATATGACTGCCGCCTTTTTTGTGAACTTAGTTTTTGAGCTGTAAAAGCCAGCTCAAATTATTTGTGCATCTTGATCGTTGCAGTAACAGCAACTTCGCCCTTGCCACCGCCCAGATCATTGATGCCGAACGGGCCATTATTGATAGCAACAACATCAAACAGATAACCGTTGCTCTCAACGGTTGCACCCGGCAGCTCAGCCTTGGTCAGAACCTTCTTGCTCTTGGGAACAGAAACAGTTGACTTGGTAATGACCTCATTAGAGCCCTTCATATAGTAAGTAACAGTAACTTCCATCGATTCTTCCGGCACAACAGGCTTAACAGACATCACAACGCGGTTATTTTTGCTGATCTGGTTCTTGCCGTTGTCGATGATCTCGTAGCCGGGCAGAGATTCCTTCAGATCGGTCTTGTAAACAAACTCAGCATCCGATGCAACGGTAATCGTCATGGTGGTGCTCAGCAGAGCCCTGTTGACGGTATCGTAGAATGCAACCGTAACAGGCTTAGTGGTAGCAATCTTCTTCAGGGTGACAAGCACGCACTCCTTGCCGTCGATCTCCTGAATCTTCAGCTCACCGGTGCTCTCCACAGTATAGCCCTGCGGGATCTGCTCAGCCTTAATCTGGGAGACCAGAACAGTCTTGGCGTCCTTTTTAACAACAACAGAACCATCCTTGCCAGCGGTTGCGCCGTTGCAAATAAAGATGACCTTAACTTCCTTGGTCACTTCGGGAATCACAGGAGCATCCCCATTGGAGCAGCCAGTCAGCACACCGGCAGCAGCAACAGCCAGAGCAGCAACACCTGCGCCCTTGAGGAACTTACGACGAGAAATGTTAGACATAAGAATCAACCTCACAATCTTTTCTGCATGCCCCCATCACTTTTTTGTGGAGCCTGCTTTTCCTATATAATACCCCCCCCCCGTAACAGTTTGTCAAGTGGTTTTTGGCATCTTTTTCCGCCGGATGCAGAAAAACAGGAGCGACCAAGAGAAAATCGTAAGTTCGGTCAAACCCGGCAAAAAGGGCCGCTGCACAGCATCCCGTACAGCGGCCCTTTTTGTTCTCCGTTATTTTCATTCATTCTCAACATGTCTTGTTTTCATCTTCTGTCTGCTCGTCCTTCTCCTTTGCCGCCCGCATCAGCCCGGCAAACAAAAAACCCAAATTGACCCCCAGAATAAAACCCACGATGCCTGCCGCCAATACCATTGCGCCGCCTCCTTTCTTCTGCCATATTTTACCATGTATCATTTGTCGGATGCAATCGCAGCCTGTCGCAAAAGGCAAGATCACTGCCCAACGTGCAGGCTTTTTTGCGCCGGAGCGTTGCAAGACTCTGCCGCATCTGCTATACTTTTGACAACACTTATATAAAGGAGGTGCTCTTTATGTCTGTTATGGATACTCTTGTCAGCCGCCGCACCTACCGCCGCTTTGCACAGAAAGCTGTTCCGCAGGATGTGGTGGATGATATCGTCGAGGCCGTCCGCCTGTCCTCCTGCGGAGCCAACCGTCAGGCTGTGCGTCTGGTGGTGGTGAACAAGCCCGAGGCGGTGGCAAAGGTGCAGCCGCTGGTCAAGTGGGCTGCCTATCTGCCGCCGGAGCAGGGCACGCCCAAAGCCGACGAGCTGCCCACCCTGTATGTGGCCGTGGTGCAGGACACTTCCATCCCCGGCGACCTTGCCACCGATACCGGCATCGCCCTTGCCAACATGACCCTTGCCGCATGGGACAAAGGCGTGGGCAGCTGCATCATGGGCGCGATCAACAAGCCTGCCCTCACCGAACTGCTGGGCATTGAAGAACCGCAGAAGCTGGCATTCATGGTGGCGTTCGGCTACCCGGCCCACAAGGCTCACATTGTGCCGCTGACGGCTGAGACCGGCGTAAAATATTATCTGGACGAGAACCGGGATTACTGCGTGCCAAAGCGGAGCAAAGAAGAGATCGCAAAATATCTATAATTTGTATATATACATTTCTTCAGCGCATTTTTTGTATAATTGTTTTCAATTCGGTTTCAATTGATGAGATTTTTTGCACAAGTATTGACTTTTCAATTTGTACAATCTATACTAAATTCGTTCGCCAGATGTTCGATGAATCGCATCGTTCTGGCGTACCGCAAAAACATACAGTACATTTGAGGAGTGTTTGAATATGAAAAAGATCTCTCGTCGCAGCTTTCTGGCAGCTGCCGGTCTGTCCGTTGCCGCTCTGGCTCTGACCGCCTGCGGTGGTTCCTCTTCCAGCGTGGCTTCCTCTGTGGCAAGCTCTGCTGCCGCTTCTTCTGAGGCTGCTTCCACCAGCGCTGCCGCCGGTGAGCTGACCACCGTTGAGGCTGGCAAGCTGACCATGGCCACCAACGCCACCTTCCCTCCCTACGAGATGACCACCGACGCCGGTGACATCGAGGGCATCGACGTTGACACCGCCAAGGCCATTGCCGAGAAGCTGGGTCTGGAGCTGCAGATCGATGATATGGACTTTGACGCCGCACTGCTGAGCGTGCAGCAGGGCAAGGCCGACATCGCCATGGCCGGCATCACCGTCACCGACGAGCGCAAGGCCGTGATGGCATTCTCCGACAGCTACGCCACCGGCATCCAGTCCATCATCGTGCCGGAAGGCTCCGACATCGCATCTCCCGATGATCTGGCAGGCAAGAAGATCGGTACCCAGCGCGGCACCACCGGCTACATCTACTGCACCGACGACTTCGGCGAGGACTCTGTGGTGGCTTACGACAACGGTCTGACCGCTGTGCAGGCCCTGAACAATGGTCAGGTGGACGCCGTTGTCATCGACAACGCTCCCGCCAAGGAGTATGTGGCTGCCAACCCCGGCCTGAAGGTGCTGGAGACCAGCTATGCCGAGGAGGATTACGCCATCGGCATGGCAAAGGGTTCTTCTCTGGAAGCTGCCGTCAACGCCGCTCTGGAAGAGCTGAAGGCTGACGGCACCCTGCAGGCCATCGTGGACAAGTACATCACCGCTGAATAAGCCGGGCCGTACATCGTACCACGGGGAGGCACCCCCATTGGGGCACCTCCCCTTTTTTGGAAAAATAAGGTTACAAAATTCTAACAAAAAACGGAAAGCGAGGATGCGAATGGCTGCTCAATATGAACTGCTCAAAGAGCTGCTCAACAGCGGCACAAAGCTGAACTTCGGGCAGGAGTTTTTCTTCAAATTTTATCAGGCCTTTCTGCTGAAGGACCGCTGGCTCCAGTACGTCGGCGGCGTGGGCACCACCCTGCTGGTCACCGCCCTGGCACTGGCGCTGGGCATCGTGCTGGGCAGCGTGGTGGCGCTGGTGCGTGTGGCCCACGACCAGCAGCGCCCCGGGCACAAAAACCCGGTGCTGGGCTTCTTCAATGTGATCTGTGAGATCTACACCACTATCATCCGCGGCACCCCCATGATGGTGCAGCTGCTCATCATGAGCATGGTCATCTTTGCCAACAGCCGCAACTTTACCATGGTGGGTGCACTGACGCTGGGCATCAACTCCGGTGCCTATGTGTCCGAGATCATCCGCGGCGGCCTGATGGCCGTGGACCCCGGCCAGATGGAGGCCGGCCGCAGCCTGGGCCTGAATTACATGACCACCATGGTGGTTATCATCATCCCGCAGGCTATCCGCGCGGTGCTGCCTGCTCTGGGCAACGAGTTCATCATGCTGCTGAAGGATACCTCCCTGATCACGGTTATTGGCGGCAAGGAGCTGCTGTATGCGGCGCAGGGCATCATGAACCGCACCTACGAGCCCATGTTCCCGTTGCTGGGCGATGCACTGATCTACCTTGTGCTGGTCATGCTGTTCACCCGTCTGCTGGCAAAGTTTGAGAGGAGGCTGGCTCAAAGTGACCGATAAAATTCTGGAAGTCCGCGGCCTGACAAAAACCTACGGCGGCGAAAAGAAGCCGGGCGCAAAGCTGCCCACCCCCACTCTGGACGTGCTGAAGGGCATCGATATTGATATTTACCGCGGCGACGTGGTGTGCCTGATCGGACCCTCCGGCTGCGGCAAGTCCACCTTTCTGCGGTGCCTGAACCGCTTGGAGATTCCCACCTCCGGCTCCATCAAGTTTGAAGGGGTGGAGGTGGACGATGCCCACATCGACGCTGTGCGCCAGAAGATGGGCATGGTGTTCCAGCACTTCAACCTCTTCCCCCACCTGACCGTGAAGAAGAACCTGGAATTGGCCCCCAGCCTGCTCAAGCTGAAGGACAAGGAAGCCATTTCCCAGCGCGCCGACGAGCTGCTGGCCCGTGTGGGTCTGGCCGACAAGGCCAACGTCTACCCCAAGAGCCTGTCCGGCGGCCAGCAGCAGCGCATTGCCATTGCCCGTGCCCTTGCCATGGACCCGGACGTGATCCTGTTCGACGAGCCCACCAGCGCCCTCGACCCCGAAATGGTGGGCGAGGTTCTGGAACTGATGAAGGAGCTGGCCCACACCGGCATCACCATGCTGGTGGTCACCCACGAAATGGGCTTCGCCCGCGAGGTGTCCAACCGCGTCATCTTCATCGACGACGGCAAGATCCAGGAGGACGAGCCGCCGCAGGAACTGTTCACGAATCCGAAGCATCCCAGACTGAAAGCATTCCTTTCTAAGATGCTGTAATACTTTTCCACATAGAAAACCTCCGCTGTGCAAAAACACAGCGGAGGTTTTTGTTGTACTTCGTCAAAAATTATGGTATAATGCAAATAAGGCGCTGATTGCAAAATTGGTGGTCATGCTTTCTATCCCGTATCGCTGCTTCTTTTCACATAGAACGAAGCAGAGGTTCCGGGAGGAAACTTTTTTGGGGAAGTACCCTGCCCGGAGCCTTGAAGGCGAAGGGAGGGATATCGGATGACTCTGTTGGAAACTCTCGCACTGCTTACGTTCATTCTCACGCTGCTGGGTCTGATCGTGGATGTGATCCGCCTGACCGTCGAGGTTATGGCAAAGTTTTCCCAGACGAAAAGCGATGATAACAAAAAAGATTGACCGCCTACAGTTACCAGCCGAGCGGTCAATCTTTTTGACTAACGGGATGGAAAGCTGACCTTTGCAGTCAGCGCCCCTTCTGTTTGTAGTATAACTTTTTTCTGTCGCTCTGTCAAGGGCGACCTTTTTTACGTGTTACAGATTATTTTCTCCGTTTCCGCTTTCGCCCTGCTCACTGGTATACAGCACCATCAGATGGTTGGCGCTTTCTTCCAGCTGGGTCTTGGCCTGACGGAGATTGGCTTCCTCGTTTTCATTCATCTTTTCCGGCTTATCCTTGCGCAGGCAGCGGCGGAGGTTGGCGAGATCGGTTTTGATGCGGTTCTTCTCGTCCTTGTCCAGCTCCTTTTTGCATTTGGAAAGAGCCTCGTCCACCTTGTAGGCCAGCACCTCGGCCTGATTGTGCAGGTCCAGCCGCTCCTTGCGGCGGCTGTCCTCGGCCTCGTAGGCGGCAGCGTCTGCCATGGCGCGCTGGATCTCATTTTCCGAAAGGTTGGTGCTGCCGGTGATGGTGATGTTCTGCTCCCGGCCGGTGCCAAGGTCTTTGGCAGATACCTTCACCACGCCGTTCACGTCGATATCGAAGGTAACTTCGATCTGCGGTTTGGAGGAGAAGCTTGCCCGGATGCCAGTGAGCTTGAATTTGCCCAGACTCTTGTTGTCGCGGGCAAAGTGGCGCTCGCCCTGCAGCACGTTGATCTCCACACTGGTCTGCATGGGCCGTGCGGTGGTGAAGATCTGGCTCTTGCGGGTGGGGATCATGCTGTTGCGGGTGATCAGCGGGGTGGCCACGCCGCCCAGCGTCTCAATGGAGAGGGTCAGCGGGGTCACATCCATCAGCACAAGGCCCTGCGCCGCTGCGCCGGTGGCACCGGCCAGCTTGCCGCCGCCCTGCAGCAGACCGCCCTGCACAGCCGCACCCATGGCAACACACTCGTCCGGGTTCAGGCTGTGGCTGGGTTCGCAGCCCAGCAGCTCCTTCACCTGACGCTCCACCGCAGGCATCCGGGTGCTGCCGCCCACCAGCAGCACCTTGCCCAGCTGGCTGGCAGAAATGCCTGCATCCCGCAGGGCATTCTGCACGGGAGCCACTGTGCGGGCCAGCAGGTCGCCGGTCATCATTTCGAACTGCGGGCGGGAAAGCGAGATATCCAAGTGGTGCGGGCCGTCCTTGCCCACTGCGATAAAGGGCAGGTTCAGCTGTGCCGACGGCGCGGCAGAAAGCTCCTTCTTTGCCTTTTCGGCTTCCTCTTTCAGCCGGCCCATAGCTGCCGGGTCGCGGGAGAGGTCGATGCGATCCGATTTTTTGAACTCGGCCACGGCATATTCCACGATGCGCTGATCGAAGTCGTCACCTCCCAGATGGGTGTCGCCGCCGGTGGCAAGCACCGTAAAGGTCCCGTCCTCGATCTCGATGATGGACACATCAAAGGTGCCGCCGCCGAGGTCGTAGACGAGGATCTTCTGCGATGCTTCGTTATCCAAACCATAGGCCACAGCCGCAGCAGTAGGCTCGTTGATGATGCGCAGCACGTTCAGGCCTGCAATGCGGCCTGCATCTTGCGTAGCCTTGCGCTGGCTGTCGTCGAAGTAGGCGGGCACCGTGATGACCGCTTCGGTCACCGGCTCGCCCAGATAGCTCTCGGCATCGCGGCGGATCTTGGCCAAAATCATGGCGCTGATCTCCTGCGGGGTCAGGTCTTTGCCGTCGATGTGCACCCGGTAGTCACTGCCCATATGGCGCTTGATACTGGAGATGGTGCGCCCGGAATTTGTGGCGATCTGGCGCTTGGCCGCACCGCCCACCAGACGTTCACCATCCTTCGTGAAGGCCACAACGCTGGGGGTGGTGCGCTCACCCTCCGCATTGGTGATGACCACGGGCTTGCCGCCCTCCACCACTGCCACACAGGAATTGGTCGTGCCGAGATCGATGCCGATTACTTTGCTCATACTGTCTGTTTCCTCTCCGGTGCTGTGCATCTTGGGCGCAGCTCTTCAAATCATTTCCGAGTATATCTTACCGTCCCGATATGACGATTTTTTAGTCCAATTGTAAAGATTCCATGTCGTAAGCTGTGGCTCGGGCAGGCAGTTCACTGGTCAGTTCCCGAATGAGCTGGTCGGCTTCGGCCAGCCACTGCTCTGCGTCCGGCTCGTGCTCACGGGCCTTGATGGCAAAGCCCTGCCTTGCTTCTGCGGCCAGTGCCAGCGCCTTTTTGCGGCTGGTGTAGCGCGTTTCGGTCTGGGCCACACGCAGGCACACCTGCGGAGTGTACTCGATATCCGGCATATGGGCTGCGTTGGCGCGGGCACGGCGGTAATACAAAAGTGCCCGGCCATTGTCGCCCCGGGCAGCGCAGTCATCGCCCAGTGCAATGTTGGATAAGATCTCTCCGCTGTCTGCTGCTTCCTTCCACATGCGGCGGGCCTTGGCACGGTTCGTGCGGGTGCCGCGGCCCTTATAAATACAGTCTGCCAGCAGGGCAAGTCCCATGGCGCTGCCAAGCTCGGCTGCTTTTTCAAAGCATTCCACAGCCTGCGCCCAGTTGCCCTTGCGGGCGGCTTCCTTTCCAGCATCTGCTTTCTCATCACCGGGGTCTTCCGGCGTATGGCCCGCGTGCAGCAAACCATTGAGCAGAGCGCCGTCCAGCGTAGCCGAGTGGCTCCACGGGTCCAGCACCACGCCGTCGATCCCCTCAGTGGAAAGGGCCAGCTCCATGGCATCCTGCAGGGTGTAATCTGCCATTGGCCGGGCAGAAGTGCTGCGGTCGGCGCAGGCCGCAGCTGCAGAGGTGAACATAGGCAGCCATGTGCGGCCCTTCTCGTTGCGCAGGGTCCACAACTGCAGGTCCTTAGCCTTTGCCGTGGGCACCGGATGCTCCGTCCACGGTGCAGGCGTGTTGTGCACCGTCAGTGCCGTGCGCAGCGGCACCAGAACATGGGTCTCCATTTCCAGTGCATAGTTCAAAGCGCCCATCAGCGTCCAGAAGCTTTCTTCGTTCTGGCCTTTATATAAATTTTCCACTGCCTGCTCAAAGGCCGGGCAGCCGGTGCCCGCCGGGCTGTAGGCCGGAGCGTTCTGCCGATGCTTGCGGGTGCCCACCGGGCGCAGCCGGATGCCGCCGTCTTGTCTTTTTGCCATCTGCTCACCATTCTTCCAGTTTCTAGTCAATTTTTAGTATAGCAGGAAATGGCTTTGGGTACAACGCCTATCTGTATGTATTCATTTTTCCCTGCTCAAAAAAAGCGGGGTGCCAGATCAGCTTCTTCTGGCACCCCGTGAAAAATACATTTTTCCTGAAACGCCTTATTCCGCGTCCAGATTTTCTTCGGTCTCAGCAGCAATATAGATCGGTCTGTGCTTTGTTTCAAGATATGTTTTGGCAAGGTACTCGCCTGCAATGCCCGTACACAGCAGCTGCACACCACTGCACAAAAGGATGATGCAGACAAGGCTCGGCCAGCCGGAAGTAGGGTCGCCGAACATCAGTGCACGCACCACCACGATCATGATGCCTACAAACGCCAATACGCAAAAGGCAAGGCCAAGGCCCGCCGCCATCAGCAGTGGAGCTGTGGAAAAGCCCACAATGCCTTCGATCGAATATTTGAGCAGACCCCAGAAGTTCCACTTTGTTGTGCCCGCCACACGCTCTACGTTTTTGTAGTCGATCCACTTTGTTTTAAAGCCGACCCAGCTGAAAATGCCCTTGCTGAAGCGGTTATATTCCGCCATGCTCAGCACGGCATCAGTCATTTTGCGGCTCATCAGGCGGAAGTCTCTTGCTCCATCCACGATCTCTGTATCCGAGAGCTTATTGATGATCTGATAAAACTTTTTGGCAAACCAGCTGCGAACGGGTGGTTCACCCTCGCGTGTCGTGCGGCGGGTGGCCGCGCAGTCATATTCGCCGGAGAGCAGCAGCTCCAGCATTTCCGGCAGCAGTGACGGCGGGTCCTGCAGATCCGCATCCATCGTTGCTACATAATCGCCCTTTGCCGCTTTTAATCCGGCATAAATGCCTGCTTCCTTGCCAAAGTTCCGGCTGAAGGAGATGTACCGCACACGGGCATCTTTCCGGTGCAATTCCCGCGCGATCTGCAGTGTGCGGTCTTTTGAGCCGTCATCCACAAAGATGAACTCAAAATCTGCTCCGTGGGATATTTCCATCTGCTGTGCGATCTTGCTGGCCTCTTTATAAAAAATGGGAAGTGATTCTTCCTCATTGTAGCACGGAACGACTAAACTTATCAGCATTCCTGTTTCCCCTTTTGTGCAATATTTAAAATCATTGTAGCATACCCCCACCCTGGTTTCAACCGTTTTCGGCATTTTGCCCGGCGGTTTTCAGCGCACTTTTGCAATAAAAACATTTTCTATGGCTTTTTAAGTTTTTGTACGCTATAATAAGTAGGATTTCATAAACCTTATAATGCAAGAAAGCAAGAAAGAAGGAGTATCGCCTTGAACAAGATGCTAGGCTATCTGAAGGACTACAAGCGCGAGAGCGTGCTTGCGCCCCTTTTCAAGATGCTGGAAGCCACGTTCGACCTGTTCGTGCCGCTGGTCATGGCGGATATCGTGAACATCGGCATTGCCGCCCACGACTTCCACTATATTCTTGTGCGGTGCGGCATTTTGCTGCTGCTGGCCATGATCGGCCTTGCCTGCAGCCTGACGGCACAGTATTTTTCCGCAAAGGCGGCCGTGGGCTATTCCACAGCTCTGCGCCACGCCCTGTTTGAGCACATCCAGACCCTGAGCTTTACCGAGATGGACACCCTCGGCACCAGCACCCTGATCACCCGTATGACCAGCGACGTGAATCAGGTGCAGAGCGGCCTGAACCTGTTTTTACGCCTGTTCCTGCGCAGCCCGTTCGTGGTGATCGGTGCCACGGTCATGGCCTTTACGGTGAATTCCCGTGCAGCGCTGATCTTTGTAGTGACCATCCCGCTGCTGAGCGTGGTGGTGTTCGGCATCATGGCTGCTACCCGGCCCCTGTACAAGACGGTACAGAATCGCCTTGACCGGGTGCTGGGCCTGACCCGCGAAAACCTGACCGGCGTGCGCGTGGTGCGCGCCTTTGATAAGGAAAAGAGCGAGGTAGAGCGCTTTGAGAATGCCAACGACCTGCTGACCAAGATGCAGCTCCATGTAGGCCATATCTCTGCCCTGATGAACCCGCTGACCTATGTGCTCATCAACATTGCCATTGTGGCACTGCTATATGTGGGCAGCATTGAGATCAATGTGGGTGGCATGGCTTCCGGCGATGTGATCGCGCTGGTGAACTACATGAACCAGATCCTTGTGGAGCTGGTCAAGCTGGCAAACCTGATCGTGCAGGTGAGCAAGGCGCTGGCCTGCGCAGGCCGCGTGCAGGCTGTGCTGGACACCACGCCCGGCATGGCCTTCCCGGAAAAGCTTCTGGGCGAGGTGCCCGCCGAAAAATCCGGCGATGCCGTGCGCTTTGAGCATGTAAGCCTGACCTATGCGGGTGCCGGTGCACCCAGCCTTTCCGACATCAGCTTCACTGCAAAGCGAGGCCAGACCATTGGTGTCATCGGCGGTACCGGCAGCGGCAAATCCAGCCTTGTCAACCTGATTCCCCGCTTCTACGATGCCACCGAGGGCACGGTGGAGATCATGGGCCGCGATGCCCGGAACTATCCCCGTGAAGAACTGCGCGGCAAGGCAGCCATGGTCATGCAGAAGGCCCAGCTCTTTGGCGGCACCATCCGCTCCAACCTGCTGTGGGGCAACAAGAATGCCACCGATGCGGACCTGTGGGCCGCACTGGAAACAGCACAGGCTGCAGAGTTCGTCAAAGCCAAGCCCCTTGGGCTGGACGAGCCTGTGGAGCAGGGCGGTCGCAACCTGTCCGGCGGACAGAAGCAGCGCCTGACCATCGCCCGCGCCCTTGTGGGCAAGCCGGAAATTCTGATCCTTGACGACAGCGCCAGCGCACTGGACTACGCCACCGATGCCGCCCTGCGCAAGGCACTGGCTGCTCTGCCCGGCAGCCTGACCGTGTTCATCGTGAGCCAGCGCGCCGCCAGCCTGCAGCACGCGGATCAAATTCTGGTGCTGGACGACGGCCATCTGGTGGGTATCGGCACCCACGACCAGCTGCGCCAGACCTGCCCCGTCTACGAGGAGATCTACGAGAGCCAGTTCAAGAAAGGGGATGCGCAGAAATGAGTGCAAAAGCAAAAACAAAGCTGACCCCGCAGCAGCGCAAGGCCACCTTGACCCGTGTTCTGGGCAAAATCAAACCTTATTCCCTGTTTGTGGTGTGCAGCCTTGTGGTGGCCGCCGTGAGCGTGGGCGCACAGCTGTATATCCCCATCCTCTGCGGCAGCGCCATTGATATGATGCTGGGCAAGGGTGCCGTAGATTTTGGCGGTGTGATGCGCATTATCATCGAGGTGTTGGTGGTTGCCGGTGTGGCCGCTCTTGCGCAGTGGCTGCTGAGCGTGTGCAACAACCGCATCACCTTCCTTGTCAGCCGCAACCTGCGCAACGAAGCCCTGCGCAAAATTCAGACCCTGCCGCTTTCCTACCTCGACAGCCACCCCTCCGGCGATATCGTCAGCCGCATGGTGGCCGATGTGGATACCTTTGCGGACGGCCTGCTGATGGGCTTTACACAGCTGTTCAGCGGCGTTCTGACCATCCTCGGCACCCTGCTGTTCATGCTCAGCGAGAATGTGCCCATCACGCTGGTGGTGGTGTGCATCACCCCGCTGAGCCTCGTGGTGGCAAGCTTCCTCGCCAAGCGCAGCTATGGTTACTTCCAGAGCCAGAGCACCGTGCGCGGCGAGCAGACCGCGCTGGTCAACGAGATGATCGAGGGCCAGAAGGTGGTGCAGGCCTTCGGCCACGAGGCCGAGAGCCTTACCGCCTTTGACGAGGTGAATGGCCGGCTGCAGGACGTGAGCCTGAAGGCCATCTTCTTTTCCAGCCTGACCAACCCCGCCACCCGCTTTGTGAATAACATCGTGTACGCAGGCGTGGGCCTTGTGGGTGCCGTGTACGCGGTGCGGGGCGGCATCACCATCGGCCAGCTGAGCGTGTTTTTGAGCTACGCCAACCAGTACACCAAGCCCTTCAACGAAATCTCCGGCGTGGTGACGGAGCTGCAGAATGCTCTGGCCTGCGCCGCCCGCGTGTTCGAGCTGCTGGATGCCGACGATCAGGTGCCGGAAGTCGAGAACGCCTCCGTGCTGCAGCCGGACGGTCATGTGCAGCTGGAGGATGTTTCCTTCCGCTACCTGCCCGACCGCCCGCTGATCGAGGGCCTTTCCCTCGACGTAAAGCCCGGCCAGCGCATTGCCATCGTCGGCCCTACCGGCTGCGGCAAGACCACCCTCATCAACCTGCTCATGCGCTTCTATGATGTGAACGGCGGTTCCATCAAGGTGTCCGGCACCGACATCCGGGATGTGACCCGCGCTTCCCTGCGCGGCAGCTACGGCATGGTGCTGCAGGATACATGGCTGCGGGCCGGTACCGTGCGGGAAAACATTGCCTACGGCAAGCCGGATGCAAGCCTTGAAGAGATCGTGGCAGCAGCCAAAGCCGCCCATGCAGACAGCTTTATCCGCCGCCTGCCGGAGGGCTACGACACCGTTATCGCCGAGGACGGCGGCAACATCAGTCAGGGCCAGAAGCAGCTGCTGTGCATTGCCCGCGTGATGCTCTGCCTGCCGCCGATGCTGATCCTGGACGAAGCAACATCCTCCATCGATACCCGCACTGAGGTGCGTATCCAGAAAGCTTTTGCCCGCATGATGCAGGGCCGTACCAGCTTTATTGTGGCGCACCGCCTTTCCACCATCCGCGAGGCGGACGTGATCCTTGTGATGAAGGACGGCCACATTGTGGAGCAGGGCAGCCACGACGAGCTGCTTGCTGCAAACGGCTTCTACGCCAAGCTCTACAACAGCCAGTTCGAGGGCGTGGAGACCTGAGAGTTCCTGATAATAATAACAAAAAGGAGCGATGCGCTGCATCGCTCCTTTTTGTTATTATTTGCTTTCAACTTTCTGCACGATGGGTTCATCGGGCGGCGGCGTGAGGGTAGAGTGCTCCACAATGAACTGCTCCGCCCTCTCCCGGGCCAGACGCTGGCGCACCTTGCGTGCATCGTTGGCGGGGAAGGTGCGCTCGCCGTCCAGCTTGGCATCCCAGTGGGCAGCGGCTGCTTCTACCTCGGCGTCCGTGGGTGCAAGGCCCTCCTTTTTTGCCACCAGCAGAAGCCCCAGCCAGCTGCGCAGCTTGCGCTCTGCCTGCGCGTGGAGCCATGCACGGAACTCTTCCACCGTCTGGCCGCGCACTTTAAGGAACTGGTCAAAGTTGATGCCATTGGCCTGCAGGCTCAGGTTGAGCTGGCGCTGCTCGGCAAAATAGTTACCGCCCACCAGCTGCTTTGGCAGCGGGCCTTTCACTGCATCGCCCAGCTGCCATACCAGCTCCTTGCGTGCCCGCTGCTCAGCCTGGGCACAGCGCTGTGCCCAGATCTCGTGGGTCACCTGCTGCCGCAGCGCCGCCTTGCCCGCTGCATCGGCTGCACGTTCTTCGTCGCCGTGGTGACGGTTGATCTCCAGTTCAATGGTCAGCTGCCGGATGGGGTGCGGCTCAATGGGCTGCACGAAACCGGTGTATGCTCCCACTTCCAGCGGCGGCAACGCGTAGAACTGCGCCCCCGCCCGGAAGCCCTCGGCCCGGTTCACCGCCAGCAATTCAAAATCCGGGTCGGTCACCGGCACCACATGGTACTCCTGCACCAGCTGCTCATACAGCGCCGAAAAGCCGCCAAGAATGGTGCGATTCACCGCCTCGGTCAGCAGACCATCCTCTTCCTGCGGCGCGTCCGGCTCCGCCTGCACCTGCGCAACGGCTGCCGCCAGTTCCTCGGCACCGGCTGTAAATACCAGCCGGCAGTCGCCCGGCTCAGCCATGCCAAAATGTTCCAGTTTCATTCTCTTTTCCCCTTTCAGCGGGCAATGCCCACGGTCAGCACCAGCAGGGCCACACCCAGCACGGCATACAGCACCTCGGCTCCCAGCGTGGCCCGGTCGCCTTCCACGTACATCTTCTCCGGGTCGTCGGGGTCATAGTATAAGGTGACGGTATCCCCCACCGCAAAGCTCTTGCCCCGCGCAGGCTTCGGGTAGTGCAGCCGATGGCTGCCGCCTGCGGTGGTAAAGGCCAGCACATAGGCACCGCCATCCCGGCTCTGCACGGTGCCCTCCACCGTGGCCGTGACCTTCTGCCCCTGCGTGCACAGCCTGCGCCGTGCCAGCACACTGCGCAGAGCCATAAAGAACATAATGCCTGCTCCCAGCAGGAAAATAATGATATTGAACATTCTGCATTTCCCTCGTTTTCTCAGTCTGCGCGCAGGACACCCTCCCGGCGCGTCCTGTTTATTGTATCACACTTTGGCAAAAATTTCGCCCTGCAGCTGCCATTCAGAATGCATCAATTTTCAAGCAAAATTTTGTCGAGAAAAATTAAAAATAATGCTTGACAATTCTGCCATATCTGGTATAATAACTATCGTTCCGAGCGTCACGGCTCACGAACAAAACAGAATATGCGGATATGGCGGAATTGGCAGACGCGTTAGATTCAGGTTCTAATCGGGGCAACTCGGTGGAGGTTCAAGTCCTCTTATCCGCACCAAACCATGAAAATCCGAACCTTTTCTCGATAGGAGAAGGGTTCGGATTTTTTGTTTTCTTCGGAAAGCAAAATGAAGGCTCCTTCCCGACGGCTGTGTGTCCAAAACCTTATCAGAAAAAAGACCGTATCACAAAGGTCACAACTGTAAAGATGCCGTAAGGCAGAAAGGACACAAACATGAAGTACGATACAAGAGCTTGCCATTTCAACATGGACACCGAGTGCGTGGAACTGCTGCTCCGGGATGGGAGAATGATCTCCATTGACTGCACCGGGGTCGAGGATGTGCTGAATGTGACCATGGCACAGCAGACGGAACTGGACTACCTCATCTACAATGATCCGCTGGGCTATGCGGACTTGATTTTGAATGGTGACCCAGAGGAATATTTGAAGAATGTAGCAGGGAGCCATGGATTAGAAGATTGACCACGCTATAAACACGCTATAAAGATTTCCTAAAAACAGTTCCCATCTGTAATTTTGTCGTACAGATGGGAACTGTTTTTATGTGCGTATAGAATGCTCGGTGCAACTCGCTCCCGGCCAAATGACTCTGGTCTTTTTGTTCGGGCTTGTGCAACAGCCCCTTTTGCCGCAGAGCAGCGGATGCTTTGAGCACAATCTACAAATTTACAGCTAATTATTTGTGAAGATGTCGAATAGACATTTCAGATCCTCTGCGGTATCATAAATGTACAGGATTGTTACTCTCTGGAGGCATTACTTGTACGCTTGCTTGCTGGTTTGACTTGCTTGTGATCGTACTATCGTTATTTGCCGCAGGGAGTTGTTTTTTTGTAGGGCAGGATCAGACATGGAAGTTTACAAGAAGATCAACAATAACGTTGCACTTGCCCGCGATGCAAAGGGCCGGGAGCTCGTTGTCTTTGGCAAGGGCATCGGCTTTGCCTCCATGCCCTATGAACTGACCGATCTTTCCCGCATCCAGCGCACCTTTTACGATGTGAACGAGAAGTATTTTGCACTTCTCCGCGATGTGCCGGAAGCCGTGTTTCTGGCGGCGGACGATATCGCCGATACAGCCCGGGAAGAACTGGATTGCACCCTGAATGCAAACCTGACCTATGCCCTGGCCGACCATCTCAACTTTGCCATCCAGCGCAGCCGCGAAGGACTTAACGTCCAGGTGCCGCTTGCCTATGATATCCAGCATCTCTACCCGCAGGAGTACGCCATCGCAAAACAGGGGGTGCACGCGCTGTGCCGCAGTCTGGCGGTGGATCTGCCGGACACCGAGATCGTGAGCATTGCCATGCACATCATCACGGCGGAAAACGAGGTGGGAGATATGCATTCCACCATCCTGACCGCCAAGGTCATTTCGGAGCTGTCTGCCATCGTGGAGCATGGCATGGAGATCCAGCTCAATAAGGAAAGCTTCAGCTACTCCCGGTTCTGTATGCATCTGCGGTATCTGGTACAGCGCATGATGCACGGCAGTCCGCTCAATGCCGGTAACGCCATGGACAGCATATTCGTTACCATGCGCAACGAGTACCCGCAGGTCTATGCCTGCGTACAGCAGATCGACACCTTTCTGCACGGCACCTACGGGTGGCAGTGCAGCAAAGAAGAACAGCTGTACCTCATCATGCATATCCACCGCGTCTGCGTTGAGCGCGCGGAGGATTGAGCTTTTTTCAAAATCAAATCATACGGATCGTTACCTGTACTCTGTTTGCAGGGCGTCACCCATTTCATGCACCACCAAGGCAGCGCCCTGCGTTGCGGCCTTTTTGTGGTCTGAGATCGGGTGATTTTTCTTTTTTCGGTATGTCCACCGTCCGGCGCGCGAAGGCGGTGTGAGATATAAAACATTCGACAGGAGTGAGATGCTTTGGCAGAATTGAAACAGGATCCCTCTCAGGCGCTGCTTTCCCTTCTGTATCCGCTGTTGGGCGGCGAGGCGAACGTGGCCTCGATCACCCGCAGAGGAAACCGCATCTCCGCCCAACTCAAGGACGAAAGCCTTGCGGACCCCGCAGCGCTGGTAGCTTTGCCATCCACCGCGGCCGTCAGCGTAAAAAACGGGCGGCTTCGCCTCGAGCTGACCGAACAAGCCTATGAGAAAAGCAAGAAGGAGAATCTACTTATGGCTAGTAAATATGATGGTCTTGCGCGCATTATCATCCAGAATGTTGGCGGCAAGAGCAATATCGTGTCCCTTACCCACTGCATGACCCGCCTGCGCTTCAAACTGCAGGACGAGAGCAAGGCAAACACCGATGTGCTGAAAGAGACCGACGGCATCGTGACCGTGATCCAGTCCGGCGGACAGTATATGGTGGTCATCGGTCAGCAGGTTGCCGATGTGTACGACGCTGTGTGCACCGTGGGTCACATTACCCCGGGCGGCGCTGTGGACGATAACGGCAACGCCACCGGCAGCGCCGAAGCCCCCAAGGAAAAGCAGAGCCTGTTCAATGCCTTCGTCAGCATCGTTACGACAGTGTTTGCCCCCTGTCTGGGCGTGCTGGCTGCCACCGGTATCGTAAAGGGCTTTATCTCCCTGTTCGTTGCCATCGGCGTGCTCAGCAACACCAGCGGCACCTACAATATCCTGTACTCTCTGGGCGACAGTTTCTTCTACTTTATGCCCATGCTGCTGGCCTACACCGCCTCCAAAAAGTTCGGCCTGCCGGAGCTGGAGGGTATGACCATTGGTGCAGCGCTGCTGTACCCATACCTGTCCACCACTTCCGGCATGGATATCTCCAACCTGTTCGGGATCCCGGTCGTTATGCCTGCTTCCGGCAACTACACCTCCAGCGTTCTCCCCATCGTCTGCGCCATCGCATTTGCAGCATGGTTCGAGAAGAAGTATAAAAAGTTCATCCCGGATTCCTGCAAGCTGTTCTTTGTGCCGCTCATCACCTGCGGCGTCACCTTTATCCTCACGCTGTGGATCATCGGACCCATCACCTCTCTGCTGGGCGATGGTCTGGGCATTGCACTCAATGCGATCGCAAACTTTAACGGCATCCTGCTGGGCGCTGTTGTGGGCGGCCTGTGGCAGATCCTGGTCATGTTCGGTCTGCACTGGGCTACCGTGCCTCTGATGCTGAACGATCTGGCCACCAAGGGCTATTCCAACGTACTGACCGGTATGTTCGGCTGCACCTTTGCACAGTGCGGTGCCGTGTTGGCAATTTACCTCAAGACCAAGAACAGCAAGACCAAGAGCCTGTGCATCCCCGCACTGATCTCCGGTATCGCAGGTGTTACCGAGCCGGCGATCTACGGCCTGACCCTGCCCAAGAAGAAGCCCTTTATCATCACCTGCATCGTGGGCGCCATTACCGGCGCTGCCCTGATGGCATTTAATGTTATCGGCTACACCAGCGCAGGTACCGGCATCTTTGGCTATACCGCTTACATCAATACCGTTACCAACGATATCTCCGGCATGATCGCATCCATCGTCATCTCCCTGATCGCCGTTGTGCTGGCCTTCATGCTGGTCTATGTGACCTACTCTGACGAGCCTGCCAAGGCAAAGAAGTAACCGGCACCCCAAAACCAAAGGAATGTTCAGGCACCTGTAAAACAGACCGGCAGATCAAGGCTGGTCAGAGAAGGTAAGAATTTACAACAGAAGGTAAATGCAGAAAGGTGAAATAGTATGAGCGCTCGTAATGTTTATATCAGCCGTCGCAATTTCATGAAAGCAGGAGCCGTCGCAGCAGCAATGGCATCCCTCGGCGTTCCCGCAATGGCAGCCCCTGCAGGAGAGGAAAACTGCCTGTGGTCAAACATCACCCCTCGCCGCTCCACCCAGTACGGACCGGTCGTGGGTCTGGATCAGGGCGAGAGCCTTGTGTGGTACGGCATTCCCTATGGTGCAGCCCCGGTGGGAGAGCTGCGCTGGCAGGCACCGCAGGATCCTGCCGTGTGGACGGAAGCCAAAGATTGCACTGCTCCCAGTGAGGTCGCCTATCAGTACGGTTCCGGTGTCATCGGCACCGAGGACTGCCTGAAGCTGGATGTTTATACCACCCCCAACGCTCATAAGCTGCCGGTGCTGGTGTTCATCCACGGCGGCAACAACCAGACCGGCAACACCAAGGAAATCCTTGGCAGCGAGCTAGTGGTCCGAGATAACTGCGTCTTTGTCACGCTGGATTACCGGCTGGGTCTGTTCGGCTTCAACTGCCTGCCTGCCCTCTGCCGGGGCAGCGATGACACCGGCAACTTCACCCTGCTGGATATCGCAAAGGCGCTGGACTGGGTCAAGGATAACATTGCACAGTTTGGCGGCGATGCGGACAACATCACCATCTCCGGTTTCTCGGCCGGCGGTCGTGACGTAATGGCAATGCTGACCAGCCCTCTGTTTGCCGGACGCTTCCAGAAGGCAATCGCCTTCTCCGGCGGCATGACCATTGCCGATGAGACAGCAAGCGTGAGCCAGATTGCATGGGCAATTGCGCCGCTTGCGGTAGAGGACGGTCTGTTTGCAGATACGGCAGCTGCCAAGGCGTGGCTCATGACCGATGGCGAGGATGTTCGGGATTGGCTGTATAGTCTAGACTCCGCCCGTCTGTGCCCGCTGATGAGCAATGCAGGTATCCGCATGAGCGTCTTCCCTCACCTGTACGGTGATGGGGTGGTGCTGCCCAAAGAGGGCTTTGCTACTACCCAGTACAACAATGTGCCCCTGCTGATGCTGACCGGCAGCACCGAGTTTAGCATGTTTGCAGCGTGGGATGCATACTTTGGCAGCGCCGAAATGAAAGCATACTCGGCAGCAGAGACTAATGCTGCAAAGGACTTTGCGGTCAAGTACGGCTCCGATATGTACCGCATCTTCAATGCAGAATGCAGCGCTGAGACCATGTACGACCATTATGGTGCGGATATCTACCTGTGCCAAATCGACTACGGCGACCCCGATGCACTGAGCCAGATCCCCGTTCTGGGCGCATTCCACGGCATCTTTGTACCCATGCTGTCCACGGTGAACAACTATGCGGCAATGGTGGATTTCAGCGGCGAAGGCTATCAGGAAATGGCAGTGCTGTTCAACCGTTATCTCAAGAACTTCCTCACCAACGGCGACCCCAACGGCAACCTGTTTACCGGTATCCGGGGTCTGTTCTCCGGCGACAGCGCCCTGCCTAAGTGGCAGAACTGGACCCCGGACAACAAGGTCAGCATGGTGTTGGATGCTTCTGCAACGGATGCACAGATCGGCTGCAAGGATGTCTCCACCACCTATGATGAGATCATGGACCGCATGGATGCAGACACCACGGTTTCGGCAGAGCTGAAGCAGAAGATGATCCGCAATGTCATGAACGGTCGCTGGTTCAGCGCTGCGCTGGATGCACGTTACGGCAACCCCACTCTCTGGAAGTAAGAGAGTGCCCTAAAACTTCAAAGAACCGACAAATCGAGGCTGATCAGAGAAGGCTAGGATTTACAACAGAAGATATCCTGAAGGGTTTCCTCTCGCTGTTCGCAGCGATTGGCGTACTGGACGACGCAGGTTCCACCTGCTCACGGTCGTTGCTGCATTCGTTATCACCTATATCGTGTGCAGCGATGAGCCTGCCAAGGCAAAGAAGTAACTGCAGTTTTAGCAGGGGTTTCATAGATATCCGTATTCAGGGGCAGGCTCCGGCCACAGGCCGTGCAGGGCCGCAGCCGCAAAGGGCCTGCCCCGCTTTTTATATCAGCTGAACAAAGGAGAAAAACACTATGAGCGTTTTCCGCGATGATTTCCTGTGGGGCGGCGCCTGTGCTGCCAACCAGTTTGAGGGCGCATGGGATGTGGACGGCAAGGGCGCCAGCGTGCCCGATATGTGCACCAACGGTTCCCACACCGTGCCCAAGTGGGTGACCACCACCATCCACCCGGACCGTCTGTACCCCAGCCATGAGGCGATCGATTTCTACCACCACTACGAGGAGGATATTGCCCTGTTTGCCGAGATGGGCTTCAAGACCTTCCGCACCTCCATCAACTGGACCCGCATCTTCCCCAACGGCTGGGAAACGGAACCCAATGAGAAGGGTCTGGAGTTCTACGACCGTGTGTTCGACTGCTGCAAGAAGCACGGCATCGAGCCGCTGGTCACCATCAGCCACTACGAACTGCCCTACGCTCTGGTGGAAAAGTACAACGGCTGGGCTTCCCGCGAGCTGATCGGTTTCTACATGAACTACTGCAAGACCATCTTTGAGCGCTACAAGGATAAGGTCAAATACTGGCTGACCTTCAACGAGATCAACGCAGGCATGATGGCCTTTGGTCAGGTGCTTTCCACCGGTACCGTGCAGGGCTACGAAGGCCCCGCCATGGGCGCACCGGATGACCCCCAGACCCGCCTGCAGGCTTTGCATCACCAGTTTGTGGCCAGCGCACAGGCCATCATCTACGCCCATGCGCACTACCCCCAGTTCAAGATGGGCTGCATGCTGGCCTACGGCCAGAGCTACGCCATGACCTGTGACCCGGATGACCAGCTGGCCAACCAGCAGGGCATGAACGAGCACAATTGGTACTGCGGCGATGTGCATGTGCGCGGCGAGTACCCCTACTTTGCAAAGCGCCTGTGGAAGAAGCTGGGCGTGGAGATCCGGATGGAGCCGGAGGACGCCGAGACCTTGAAGAAGGGCGTGGTGGATTTTTACACCTTCAGCTACTACATGACCAGCTGCGTGACCACCCACAAGGATGTGGAGGGCATTGGCGGCAACCTGCTGGGCGGCGTGAAGAACCCCTACCTGAAAGCCAGCGACTGGGGCTGGCAGATCGACCCCAAGGGTCTGCGCTATGCACTGAACGAGATCTATGGCCGTTACCAGATCCCCCTGATGGTGGTGGAGAACGGTCTGGGTGCTTATGACGTGAAGGGCGAGGACGGCAAGGTGCACGACAGCTACCGCATCGACTACCTGCGCGACCACATTGCACAGATGGCCGAGGCCGTGAAGGACGGCGTGGACCTGATGGGCTACACCCCCTGGGGCTGCATCGACCTCGTTTCCGCCTCGACCGGCGAGATGGCAAAGCGTTACGGATTCATCTACGTCAACAAGTTCGACGACGGCACCGGCGATTTGAGCCGCGAGCGCAAGGACAGCTTCTACTGGTATAAGCGGGTCATTGAGACGAACGGCGCGGAACTGTAATCAGGAGCAAAAAAGGTGCGCTCACCTGGACGCACCCTGAAAACTCCACAGACCATAGCGATATGTACAACAGGGCGTTCCCCAGTGGGAACGCTCTGCTTTTCTTTGCTGGGGGTATGATGAGCCTGTTCCGCCTGCCACGCGGCAAACTCCCGCTGTCCTTCCTCGCTGTTCCAACAGGCAAGGATAGCTGGGTAGAATGCCCGCGCCAGACGGTCAATGACTTCATCGGGATAAGGGGAAGTGTTTGTGGACTTTTTCTTTTTGTTCAAACGCACGCTCCTTTGGACATCTGTGAACAGCATACCATGTGCCTGATGTTATGCTGTCTGGTCTTTAACATCTGCGAGTGCGGCTTCCAGAGAAGTAAGGTAGTCCTTGTGCTTGTGAATGATCTCCAGAATCACATCACGCTGTGCATTATCGGGCATCTGCTCCAACTGGTAGTTGAACGAAATGCGGAAACGAGTAGTGAGTTCTTCCAACGCCACATACTCGTACCGTACATCCTCCGGGTAAGCATCGCTGTCGTAAACCGATTCAAACTTTCGGAATGGCATGACAGGCGCTTTGCCCGGAACGCGGATCACACCGTCAGCGTCAGGCGTCGGTTCCACCTTCAGCTCTGGGTGCAGAATATCCTGCAAAGTTTGTGCACGGTCATGGTAGGCCGTCCTGGCAAGGCGGTGCATATCCGCTTTGGACACTTTCGTCTGTCCGGACAGGATGCTCTGCTTCAGACCCGGCATCAGCTCTTCTGCAATCTCCACACCCTTCATATACTTCGAGGCGCGGATAACGGTGTCTTTGCTCACTCCGTTTTCTGCTGCGATTCGGTCGCAGGTTTTGGTGCTGTCGATCAAGTTCGCATTTAGCAAACTTGATTTTGCATCGCTGCTCTTGCGATTACCGCCGTGTGCGGCTTTTTCGGCTTCATACTGTTTGCCCATCAGGTAGTACTTCTGCTCCGGGGTTAAATTGCGCCGCCCCAGCTGATTCTTGCAGATCCATGCGAGGACTTCTTCTCTGCTTTCAAACGGGAGCGGCATGGTGGAGAAAGAGATTTCGGGATGCTCCTGAACGATTTCATAACGATTGTGGCCGTCAACAAGGGTATTACCCCAGACAATCAAAGGAGAGATCAGCTTGCCCTCTTTCAAGATATTTTCTTCAAGCTGATGGAATTCATCATCGGTCAGAGGAGGAATCTGGGACTGGAACTCCGAGTCAATTTTCAGATTGATCATACGCACACTCCTTTATCTCTCCTGCTGCGCCGGTTCTTCCTCCCGGAAAAAGGACGCAACATTCTGCTTTGCGGTTTTCAGTTTGAGCAGTTCTTCCTTGGCTTCCTTGTACTGCTCGTAGAACTTTGCCTTTTCGGATGCCAGCTGCGCATACTCGGCTTCCAGCTTTTTCGGGCTGGGCAGCTTGGTGAGGTCATTTGCCTTGAAATAGGCTGCTGCCGCCCGGTACGCTGTCCGCTCTACACGATGCTGCTCCTCAAAAGCTGCGGGTCGCTTGGCGGTCTTTAGCTGCTGTGCGACAATCTTGGTGCTGGTGTAGGCTGCGATGTGATAGCGCAGCTCATTGTTGGTTTTCATGCGACCTTCGAGGTCTTTCACCACCGCCAGCGAGTCGTGATACTTGGCTTCCAGTTCGGCGATGCGCTGGTTCAGGGCGTCCTCGTCGGTCAAGCCTTTTTCCTGCAGAAGCTTCACGGTCTGTGCCATAACTTTGAGATTGTGTTTCGTGAGCCAACGCTTATAGCCAATGCCCTTGCCCTCGGTCATCCTCGACTGGATGTCGATCAGTTTCCCGATGGTATCCTGTTTGAACTGAACCTTGGGTTTGCGTTCGGCATTTGCCTGCAACGTGGCAAGCACTGCCGCCTTATCGAACTTGTCACCGAGATGTTTCGCTCGAATGAACTTTGTTCTGCCAGTGGGCAGATAGCTGAGCTGTCCACGACTTTCCTTGACGGCAATGCCGTACTGCTGCATGAGCTTGTCAGAAAAATCTTCAAAACTCGTTGTGCGGTACAACACCGAAGAAATCTGTTTCCGCAGGGTATCTTTCACGGTTTCGAACTTCTTCTGCTGGGGCGGCTGTCCAGCTGCGGTGAGGGCTGCGTTCTCACGGTCAAGTTTCAACTGACCACGCCTACGCGCCCAATACTCAGCTTCGCTCACGCGCTCTTTCGAGCCGTTGAGCAGGTCGATCTGGTACAGTCCGGCACCCTCGCACAGTTCCATGACCTCAACACGCAAGTGCCGCATGGTCTGGGCTGTGCTGGAGTGCTTCATACCCTCACGCCAGTCACGGGGCTTTTGCATATAGGGCTTACGTTCCACCTCTCGTGTGCGGATACTGCCGATCACAATGTGGACGTGGATGTTTCCCGAATGGTTATGCCCATCCGGGTGAGTGCAGACGATGGCGGGGTGACCGGAGAAGTTTTCTTCGCAGAATTTCAGGCCAAGTGCCTGTGCTTTTTCCATGGTCAAGCCGTTGTCGGCTGCATCTCTGGGGTCGAAGCTGATGATATACTGATGGCTCTTAATATCATCGCGTTGGGTGTTCTTGCCATACTTGCGGTTTGCCAGCAGACAGGCCGTTGCGAACGAGAAATCGCCGCACTCAAGGGTGTCGAGCAGGTACGAATCCCGCAGCTTCGGCTTGCCGTGCTCATCCAGAAGTTGCTTTCCGGTGAACGCGTCGTGCTGGTAAACGAGGTACGCTTCGATGGCGGTGTAGTCCGAATTCTTAGAGGCGATATGCTTGAGCGTTGCCATACAGTTCACCCAGAACTTTCTCGGCGCTGAGCCGGAATGCGGTCAGGTCTGCAAGTTCGTCAAGGAGTTTCGCCCGGATCTGCTCGGTGTCCGCACCGCCGGAATTGAAGTGCCTTGCAAGCTGGTTGAGATTGCTGCCCACCTTGCTGCACTGGGCAAGCAAAGTGGAAACAGCGGTCAGGGTTTCTTCTCCGCCGCCGGCAACGATGATTGTTTTCTCGGTCTTGACGTTGTGGATGGCACGGCGGATAAAAGTGGAGAGGGAGAGATTTAGGAGTTTGCAAGTGAGTTCCAGTGACGTTTTTTCCTCCGCTGTCACACGGAACTTGATGACGTGCGTTTTGTTGTTCGGCGTGTCGTGGTGCTGAAAATTGCTAGGAATCGCTTGAGCATTCGTTTTGGTCATTGTACCTCCTGTCCGTTCGATAACTCCTCGGTGAAGTTATGTAAAGCACGACACGCCGTTCCATTCGTGCCGCTAGGCACGAATGATGAGCAGGGTTTGGGGCAGGCACGCCCCAACAAGATCACTTCGGAAATGCAGACGCATTGAAGAAGTGAAGTCCCGGATGGACAGAAAATTTTCAAGAATTGAAAATTTGTGGCCACGGGACGGTTCTTGCCCTCTACCGCTGCGCTCAAAATCGTTTCCGGGTAATTGTTTCCGAATTGTTAAGGCGCAAAAAATAAGTAGAGGTGGTGCTGCTCATGTAAGGGAGTCACCGTTTGCTCCGAACGAAGTTCCTGCCTCTGTTTGTGCAGCGGCGTTGTCCGGCTCGCCCACAGAAAGTGTGAGGTCATGGCACAGTATCACGTTCAGACGGCTTATGAAGGATTCAAGGTACAGTATGAAGAAAGCCGGGCGCAGTGCGGACACTACGTCCTACTTCTTTCAAACACAAGAATAACACTTTGAAGTTGTACAGTCAACAACTAAAAACAAATTTTGGAAGATTGAACAACTACATAAGATTTTATTTGTGAAAAAGAAAAATACCGCCCACGCAGCGCAGCGATGGATTTTGTCGGGTGAATCGGCGGCAAAATGAATCGGGTGTGTTGCGGGGCGGTAAATTCTTCGTGGACTTTTCCTCACGGAAGTGGTGGGTCTCACGGTGATAACCAACCACTTTCTGTGGCTGTGTTCAAAATGAACACGACCACATCTTGTGGATGGTTTCAAACCAATCCACAAAATCAGTGAGATTTGTGACAGAGAATATCATGTTTCGCAAGGTGCGTCAAGATGATTTTGAAAAATTTATGACGGTAAAGCATAAGAAGTCTTACTATTTGGCTCAAATTGAAGTCTACTTGACTTTTTTATTGAAGAGATGTCCGTTTTATGCTGCTGCATCTGTAACAGCCTGACGATAAGCACTTGCAGCGTTGTTATTTTATTCAACTGGCTGGGGGATAGTCCTCTGCATCGGGCGAAGTATTCCTCAGTACGGTTTCCACCGCGCACAGAGCAATCTTGGCAAGATTCAGCGTGGTATGGGGATTCATGGCGGTATGCCTCCGTCTATTTTTCTGTGTATAGAATACCACATAAACAAAAAGAGAACGGACGGTCGTTTCTGTTTACGAATTGAGCGCCTGCCACAACGCATCTGAAGCATCAAACACTGCCACGCTGTACCCGGCAAAGCGGCTCTGGATATCAACAGTCTGGCTGCCATCGGCGGCAGTGTTGTAGCTGCCCAGTTCCAGCCCGGAAAGGGCGGGCTGGCTGCGCCACGGGATAAGCTTTGTCTGCCATTCCGCGCCCAGCTTTTCGCTCAGTGCCCCATAGGCCTGTTCGAAGCCCTCCGGGTCATCCAAGATCCAGATTTTGCTCTCGCCGTTGGCAAGGTCGGTGTTCATCTGGGTGGCACCGGCCATCTGACCGTTCATGTCGGTCAGGGCGGCATCGGCGCTCCATGTGTAGTTGTTCACCTGCACCACCACAGTCCCGTCGCCGTTGGCGTCCTCCGCATAGTCTGCCAGCGCAGTCTGCAGGCGCTGCACGGCCTCGTCCGGCAGGGCCTCCGCCGTGACTACCGCCACGGTGTAGTCCGGGTCTACGGTAGTCAGCAGGCCGTGCGCCACATACGCTACGCCCACAATGACCATTGCCGCCACCGCCACGATGCCCCAGTTGTAATACCACCAGTTGGCGCGGGAGCGCTTTTTCTGCTCCTGTGCGGTCAGGGGCTTATCCGGCGCTGCCGGGCGCGGGATGCTGCGCACCTCTACGCCGTATTCCTGCCGCAAAACCGGGAACAGGGTCTGCATCGCTGCCAGCCCCGGCAGCCAGAAGCCGAACAGCACCGCCCAGAACACGCTGACCGGGAACAGCAAGATCATGCCGCCGATGCCCGCCAGCATGAGAACGCCTGCCAGGACGCAGCGCGCCGGGGCGACAGCCAGCAGCCTGCCCGCCCGGCGCAGCAAGCTGTCCGGGGCGGGCAGTTGCAGCGGCAGAACGGCAGCGCAAAGCGTAGCCAGAACCGCCAGCACCAGAAAATCCAGCGCCAGAAAAACGAGAATGGCAAGCCCGGGGTAATACCCCTGCTGCGCGGCGGCTTCAAACACAAAGGCCGATACAAAGCACAGCAGCCCCAGCACCAGCGTGCCAATGCAGCCAAAGCCGCAGGCGGCTTTCCAATGGGCGGCTAGGGTCTGCTTTGCCCGGGGCAGCCACTGGGAGGGGTCGTTCTGCAAGCTGCGCAGAGCGCAGTCTGCCAGCAGCACCATGGCAGGGCCGGTCAGCAGACCGGTGACCGCACTGCACACCACCGTCAGCGGCAGGGAGAGCAGGGTCACGCCCAGCGAGACCCCCAGTGCGGCAGGCAGGCAGAGCACGCAGACCATCAGGTTCGTGCCCAGCAGCTGGCCGAGGTCGCGGCCGACCATCTGGCAAAAGCGTGCAAAGCCTTTTTTCTCCGGCTCGTTTGGGCCTACGCCGTGGCCGTCCCGCCCATAAAGGGCATTGTAGATGCTCATTTTACTTCACCTCGGTGCCAAAGGCTTCGATTTGGGTCAGCGCCGGGAAGGGGGAAGTCCCCTCGGCCTGAATCAGATCCTTCAGCACAAGGCTGCGCACCCGCTTGGGCTCAAAGGCCACGCTCTGGGGTTTGGCGCTTTTCACCAGCGGGATGTCCAGCTGGCTGCCATCAGAAAATTCCACCGTGGCCTTTACCCAGTAGTTGTCGTGGGGGAAATCTGCCCGCTCGGTGATGCGCAGCTCATCCAGCAGTACTTCCCGGCCAAAATCCAGCGTCAGGGCTGCGTTCGGGTCGCGGTTGATGCCCCAGCTCTGGTAGGGATACTCGCCGTGGGCGCTGTTCTCAAAAATGCCGTCGATGGCGTTGCGGGCGGCAAACACCGCCTCGCCGCGCGTTTCTACGTTGGCGCTGGCGTGGGGATAAAAACCGGTGTCGCCATGCTCGTCATAGCAGTTGAAGGCCAGATTCCGCCGGGCGGCAATCTCTTCCGGCAGTGCCAGCCGTGCCCGGATAACGTGACGGCTGCCCGCAAAGCTCTTGGGCGAGTAGGTGATGGCCTGCTCCCCGAAGGGAATGTGGAAGTTGATCTCCCGCTTGACCACATACACAAGGGCTTCGGGCATGGTGTCCTCGAACTGGATGACGCAGTACTGCCCGGGATGGTCGATCTCCAGCGCCACCCGGTCGCCGGGCTTGTAGCAGTTGGTGTAAACAAGGGATACGGCGGTGTCAGCGTCACAGGTCATCAGGGTGTGGCCGGCTTCGTCCAGAATTTTCAGCTTGATGGTTTCCATGGCAGTTCTCCTTAGTACAGTTCGAGCTTCAGCATTTTTTGGAAATGCAGGGTGATCTTATAGATCGTTTCCGGCCATGCGGTGCGCAGGCGCGGGTCGGTGATAGGCACCGCCGTAACAGCAGCCGTTGCGGCGTCCGGGTCAAAGCGGATGCCGCCCAGTGTGCCCACCGCAAAGCCGTCCGCAGTGGGGACGGGTTGCTGCTCGGTGAGCAGGGTCAGGTCTACTGTGCCGGGATAGTCTGTTTCGTCCCGCAGGGTGATGCCCTGTTCGCTGACAGATACGCTGCGGCGGTAGGTGGTAAGCCCCGGGATGGGCGGGTACGCGCCCGCCAGTTCGCCGGTGATGCTATTTTCCTCGGTGCACACCTCCCGGGCAGCGTATTCCGCGCCGGGCAGCTGCTGCACGCCGTCAAAGGTGGGCAGGTTGTGCCATGCGCTCTGCATCGTCCAGATCTCATACCGCTGAGGGCTGAAGGTCTTTTTGGTGTAGCTCTCCACTCCGATATCGATGAGAAACGGTCTTCCGTCCTTGTACACGGTAATGCTGCCGGTATCGTTGTGGTTGTGGCTGTCGCCGTTGGAGCCAAACTTTGCACCCAGCACCCAGCTGCCCTGCCGTGCGGCATAAATGCCTACACTGGGGTACCATACTGCAGAACGATGCTGGGGAACTGCGGCGTATTCCATCAGTTCCTGCTCGGCAAAGGCGGTGGTCAGCCGGTACCACAGGTTGATGTGGGTGCTGCCGTCCGGGTTCTGCAAATGGTCGGGGTCGGCATCGGCGCGGAAATCTGCCGCCGCAAGGGCCTGCAAAGCATCGCTGCCTACGGCCTGTCCAAAGCGGTATTCCCGTGCACCGCAGCGCCCGGCCAGGGGGCTGCAATCGCCAAAGTTCAGATAGTAAGGTCCTTCCACATGGACATTGCAGATGTACTCCGCGATATTTTCGATCTTTGTTTCTCTGAATAGCGGGCGGAAGGCCTCCGGCGCAACGTTGGATAAAATTTCAAGACAGCCCCACAGGGTCAGTCCGGCGTGGCGATAATACTGCGCACCCTCGTTGCAGCAGCCGTCCGCGCCGTAGTCCTTCAAAAAGCAGTCGAGGCTGTAGGCTGCCTGCTTGACGGCAGCTTTTCGCTGCTGCTGGGTGGTGGGCAGCAGAAAAACGGTGAGCAGCACATTCTGAGTGCACCAGCTCGTCCAGTTACACATAGGCTCTTCGCCGTTGCCCATCCACCAGAAGTGGCTTGTAAAATAAGGCGTCAGGATGCGGGCGTCCAGCTCCCGCTCCATCCTCGCCGTGATGCCCGGCGCGGCAGTATCCAGCTCATCGGGCAGTAAGTACCGGGTCAGCGCCAGAAGCGCGCCGGTCTCGGCGGCAAATAAATCCACGATGGGGCGGGTGGTGTCCGGCAGGGGCAGCTGCGGGGTGTCCCGCACATAACTGTTGTGGGCGGGCAGCTGCCATGCACTTTCCTCGCAGATCGCCCATACGGTATCGGCAATTTCATCCAGAAAGCGCCCTTTGTGCTCCACACACTCGGCACTTACCAGCGCGCACAGCCGCGCCCGGCGGGAAAAGTAAGCCGTCTCCCATGGGGTGCGCCGCCCAGTGTGGGTGAAATCCAGCCAGAGCGAGAGCGGCAGGGGCGCAATGGGCGTTTGCAGCGCGGCTTCCCCCGCCTGCAAAAAGCGCTGCTTTGCCCGCAGGGGCAGCCCCTGCCATGCGGTGTGCTCTTTGACAGGGGGAAAGGGCCGGTAATCGGGAAGAAATTCCGGCAGATGAGCAAGCTGTTCCTGTATCATAAAAGCCTCCGATTTTAAATACTTTGCTGGTATTCCCGCGGGCTGAGCCCCGTGACCTTTTTGAATACCTTGGAAAAATAGAAAGCGCTCTCGTACCCCAGTTTCTCAGCGATCTCGTATACTTTCAAATCGCCCTGTTCCAGCATCTCTTTTGCCGCAGCGATGCGGGTCTCGGTGATGTACTCCACAAAGCCGCTGTCGCCGTATTTGCCGAACAGCTGGCTGAGGTAGTTGGGCGAAAAATTGAATACAGCCGCCACATCGGCCAGCGTCAGTTTTTCCGAAAGATGATTCTTAACATACTCCTGCACCTGTGCCACCACCTGCATCTTCCCGGCGGTGGCGTCGCCCTCGTTGACCTCCACGAACTGGATGGGCTGCTCCACCGTGAGCAGGGGCTGTAGGTGGGCGTTTTCCCGGCAGCGGCGCGCCAGCCCCAGCAGGGAGCCGGTGGGGCGTCCTACCGCCCAGAGCAGCCGTACCGTGAAATAGTTGTATAGAATTTGGCTGGCGCGTTCCAGCAGCGGGCGCAGTACCGTCCGGTATTTTTGGCACTGGGCATCGGTCAGGCAGAAAAGCACATTGCAGCGCATGGCATCCGCCCCGGTCACATAGCAGGGCAGGTAGTTTTGCAGGGTGGTCTCCAGCATCCGCCCGCAGGAAAAACTCAGCTTCAGCTGCTGGGCGGGGGTAAGGGCGGTGTTGGCGATGATCTCGCAGCTGGCTACAAGGTAGGCGTCGCTTGCAAGGTTCAGCTCCATGTGCTGCAAAGGCTGCTCCAATGCGGCTTCGTCCGGGAACAGCCCGGCGTACAACCGCACGAAAAAACGCTCCTGATAGCTGCGCACACTCTCGGCAAGATTTTCCTGTGCTGACAATTCGCCCAGCAAAGCACGCTCCTTTTTTACCTTTTCGGCGGCCTTGGCAAGGGCGGTTTGCAGGTTTTCGGGGGTCAGGTCCAGCTTGACCAGATAATCCACCACTCCGGCACCCATGGCCTGCTTGATGTAATCAAATTCTTCAAAGCTGGTCAGCATGATAAAGGCGGGCAGGGCGTTGCGCTCCCGGCAGGTGCGGGCAAGGGTAAGCCCGTCCATCACCGGCATTTTTACGTCGGCAATGACGATATCCGGCTTCTCCCGCTCAATGAGTTCCAGCGCCAGCTTTCCGTTGCGGGCGGTGCCGCAGACGGTATAGCCCAGCTTTTCCCATTCCAGCATCCCCTGCAGGCCGATGAGCACCAGCGGCTCATCATCCACCAGTAATATCCGCAGCATGGGTGTCTCCTTTCTGTTGATAGGGCAGCCGGATGGTGACCTCGGTGCCCACGTCCTCTTCACTTTCAATGGTCAGGCCGTAACCCTCGCCAAAGGAATACCGGATGCGGCGGTTCACGTTCCACAGGCCGACATGACGGAACTTTTCAGCCTTTTCGGCACCCTCGGCGGGCTCGTCCAGAAGGTGAGCTACCTGCTCCGGCGGCATGCCCACGCCGTCATCGGTAATGCGCAGCAATACGTCCCCGGTATCCGGGTCGGTGGAGATATCCAGCAGCACGCTGCCGTGGCCGCCCTTGGGTTCCAGCCCGTGGAAGATGGCGTTTTCCACCAGCGGCTGCAAGGTGAACCGGGGAATCATGCAGTCCCGGCAAAGGGTCTCGCTTTCAATGCGGGAGACCTCAATCTCCAGGTCGCCGCCGTAGCGGTACTGCTGGATGGTAAAGTAATCGTTGAGCAATGCCAGCTCCTCCTGCAAAGGCACCAGCTTCTGGGTGCCTTTGGAGATGCTTTTGGTCAGCCGTGCAAAGGCGGTGACCATCTCGGCAATGCCGGGCGCGTGCTGGATGGTAGCCATCCAGCGGATGCTGTTGAGGGTGTTGTAGATAAAGTGCGGGTTCACCTCGTTTTGCAGCATCCGGTATTCCAGCTCCTGCTTGCGACGTTCGTCCTCCACCCGGCGGGTCATCAGGCTGTCCACGTTTTCAGCCAGCTGGTTGATGCCCCGGCCGATGTCGCCCAGCTCGTTGTTCCACTCCACCGTGCGGTCGGGGGCAAAGTTGCCGCTGCCCACGGTTTCGATGCGCTTTTGCAGCGCCTCCACCGGGCGGGTGATGACCCGCTCCAGCCAGTGCTGCATCAAAAAGCTCAGTCCCCAGATGATGGCAGTGCCAAGGGCGACCAGCCACAGGTACACGCCGTAGTGCAGCAAAAAGGTATTTGCGGGCAAAAGCTGTACCAGTGCCGCGCTGCGGCCGTTCAGTGTTACCTTGACTACATAATACTTCTGGCCGTCCAGCTGCACCTTGCCCTGCCATGCGGTCTGCTCTGTCACGCCGTTATTGCTGCCGGTGCGCAGGGTGTAGTCCACCTCCCGCAGCGGATTTTCAATCTCGGTCAGGCTGCCGTTTTCGATCTGCCACAGGCGGCTGCCCATCTCCCAGTACAACGCGCTGCCGTCGGTCAGGCTGTAACCTGCTGCCGGGTCGGTGATAATGGCGGTATCCAGCGCAAGGTAGGTGCTGCCCCGGTGCAAGGTTCCCTTGCCGCAGCGGACAGGCTGGCTGATGGCGATGCAGCTCGGACTGCCGGGCAGCAGCGGGTCGGTGGCGAACTGCATCCCGTACCCCTTGGTGAGAAACTGCTTTACGCTGGTGCGGTTGAGCGCCGCCGAGGAGTTCAGCGGGCCAAACTGCAAATGCCGGTCGTTCTCATTGGTAACAAAAAAGCGGAGGATATGGCTGTACAGGGTGCTGGAATAGTATTTTTCCTGCATGGCTTCGTAGGCGGCAATGGTCTGGGTGCCGTTGATATTTTCCTGCGAGATGTACCGCCGCACGGTGCTGTCAATGGAAGCCCAGTTCAAAAGAGCATCGGCGCTTTCCAGACTGGTCTCGATGGAGGTAGCCACCAGCCGCAGGTTGAACTCTGCCGCCTGCAGGGAGTTGGCACGCACATATTGGTTGGAGAGAATGAACAGCGCCGCGCCCACGGCCAGAGAGGTAAGAAAGGTAAAAAAGCGCATTCCCCACACGATCTGCCGCCGCAGCGGGAAACGGTGGCTGCTCTTCATAACGGTGCCTCCTTTCTGGTGACAGTTTGCATTCTTTCCTTTATACAGTACTGATTCCGGCGCGGTTTGTCAACGGCTTTTTTCATGAGAATTGTGTACTTTATATGCTTTTTTCTCTCGTCACGGATGCAAACTGTGCAAGAGAACAAGAAAGTGCAGACTCCAGTGTAAGAAAGTACATCTTTTTTTAAAAGATACAGAAAAACTGCAACTCTTCCCGGAATTTTTCCATTCCGGTTTTTGCGTTTGTGCGGTATCCTAGTGTCAACAAAAGCGAGCGGCTCCCCGGCACGGGGGAGGCCGCTGCACAGAACAAACACACTGCCCTGAAGGAGGACACACTTATGAAAAAGATCTCTCGTCGTTCGTTCCTTACCGCTGCCGCTGCCTGCGGCGCAGCTGCTGCCCTGAGCGCCTGTGGCGGCTCTTCTGCAAGCTCCACCGCTGCTTCCTCCACTGCCGGTTCCACCGCTGCTTCCGCAGCCGCAGGCCCTGTTACCCTGCAGTGGTCAGTGTGGGATAAGGAGTCCACTCCCTACTGGCAGGCCATGGCCGACGGCTACATGGCAAGCCACAAGGACGTGACCATCGAGATGGTGGATCTGGGCTCCAGCGATTACATGACCGTTCTGGCCACCCAGCTGGCTGGCAGCGCCGATCTGGATATCGTGACCATCAAGGATATCCCCGGCTACGCAAACCTGATCAATTTGGACTACCTCAAGCCCCTGAACGAGGTACTGACCCGCGACACTGGCGATTTCAACGGCACCATCGAGCAGCTGACCACCGACGACGGCAACTTCTACGCCGTGCCCTTCCGCAGCGACTTCTGGGTGCTGTACTACAACAAGGATCTGTTCGATAAGGCCGGTGTGGAGTATCCCTCCAATGACCTGACGATGGAAGATTACGATGCTCTGGCACGCAAGATGACCAGCGGCTCCGGCGACACCAAGGTCTATGGCTGCCACTACCACACCTGGCGCTCCGCCGCTTCTCTGTTCTCCATTCTGGACGGCAAGAACACCATCATCGACGGCAAATACGACTTCATGAAGCCCACCTACGATATGGTCATTGCCCAGCAGAAGGACGGCATCTGCATGGACTACGGCTACCTCAAGACCTCTTCTCTGCACTACTCCGCAGCCTTTGAGAACCAGCAGTGCGCAATGGTCAACATGGGCAGCTGGTTCATTTCCACGCTGGAAGCTTACATGAAGGATGCTGAGACCAAGTTCAACTGGGGCATCGTCAAGTATCCGCACCCCGCTGGTGCAGAGGCTGGTTCTACGCTGGGCACTGTGACCAGCCTGGCCATCAACGCCGATTCTCCCAAGGCAGAGGCCGCTGCCGACTTCATCAACTGGTGTGTCTCTGAAGAGGGCGCACAGGCCATTGCCAAGACCGGCACCTTCCCGGCCTGCGGCTCCGCTGCTACCGCCGAGATCATCAAGTCCACCGAAGGCTTCCCCGAGGACAGCAACTCTGTGGATGCACTGACCACCAGCAACGTTTATCTGGAGATGCCCTACACCCAGTACGCATCTGATATCGAGACCATTCTGAACGCCGAGCACGATGCCATTATGACCATGAGCGAGACCGTGGACGAGGGCATCCAGAACATGAACGATCAGGTTCCCGCAGTTCTCGGCTGATAAAGCGTTTTCCGCAATGGTTTGCGGTTCTCCTTCTTCATTGTTTTCAATCCCCATTCATTTTCCGATGACGAGCATCGGAAAAAAGCCCTGTCCGAGCGGGGCGGGTATGCACAGCGCCCGCCCCGCTCATTTTTTGGAAAAACTGTTATACTTCCGGGAAAGGAGGCTCTTTTATGGCGAGTGCTGCTGTCCAGAATAAAACTCCCCGTAAAGTGCTAAAAAAATCGACCCGCGATTCCCTGATCGCGTATTCCTTCATTGCGCCAAACTTCATTGGCTTCTGCGTGTTTACGCTGGTGCCCATGGTGTTTGCCATTGCGCTGGCTTTCTGCGCATGGGACGGCCGCCACGCCATCGAGTTTATCGGTCTGAAGAACTTTGTAAAACTCTTTACCACCGATAAAATTTTTCAGGCGGCGCTGAAAAATACCATCGTCTACGTCATTGGCACGGTGCCGCTGACGCTGGCCTGCTCGCTGGCCATGGCTGTGCTGCTGAACCAGAACGTGAAGCTGCGCAACTTCTTCCGCACCGTGGCGTTCTTCCCTTACGTTGCTTCGCTGGTGGCGGTGGCAGCGGTGTGGAACATGATCTTCAACCCCTCCATGGGCCCCATCAACATGATTCTGAACCAGTTCTTTGGCGTGGCGGTGGAAAACCTGCCCCGCTGGGCTGCCGGTAAGGACACCGCTATGATCACGGTCATCCTGTTCAGCGTGTGGAAGAACATGGGCTACTACATGGTCATCTATCTGGCAGGCCTGCAGGGCTGCAACCCGGACCTGAACGAAGCCGCCGAGCTGGACGGTGCAAACCGCTGGCAGCAGTTCTGGCACATCACCCTGCCGCAGCTGCGCCCCACCACCTTCTTTGTGGTCATTATGCTCACCATCTCCGGCTTCAAGGTCTACGACCAGATGTACATGATCACGCAGGGCGGCCCCGGCACTGCTACCATGACGCTGGTGTACTACATCTATAATGTGGCCTTCGTCAATACCCCGAAATACGGCTACGCAAGTGCCATTGCCATGGTGCTGTTCGTACTGGTGCTGATCGTTACCATCATCCAGTTCCGCGGCTCCAAGGGCGATAACTGAGAAAGGAGGAAGAAACCATGGCAACCGCTGTTATTAAAGACCACGCTTCCCAGAAGCGCCGCAATTTCATCTCCAAGTTCCTGATCTATTTCTTCCTCATCGTCATCACAGCTTGTATGCTACTGCCTTTTTTGTGGATGCTGTCCTCCTCCTTTAAGCTGAATAAGGACGTGTTCGGCTTCCCTATCCAGTGGATCCCCAAAAATCCCCGCTGGCAGAACTATGTGGACATCTGGACCCAGATCCCGCTGCTGACCTTTGTGAAAAACACGGTCAAGATCACCGTGGTGGTCACCCTGTTGCAGCTGTTCACTTCCTCCTTTGCAGCCTACGCCTTTGCTAAGATGCAGTTCAAGGGCAAAAACGCGCTCTTCCTCGGCTACATTGCCACCATTGCAGTGCCTTGGCAGGCCTACATGGTGCCCCAGTTCATGATGATGAGCTCGTGGCATTTGAACAACACCCATCTGGCCATTATGTGCCTGCAGGCCTTCAGCGCCTTCGGCGTGTTCCTGATGAAGCAGTTCTACGAGGGCGTGCCCACCGAGCTGTGTGAGGCTGCCCGCATTGATGGCCTGAGCGAGTACGGCATCTGGTGGCACATCATGCTGCCCCTCAGCCTGCCCGCCCTGTCCACCCTGACCATCTTCACCTTCGTGAACACATGGAACGACTTCCTTGGCCCCCTGATCTACTTGACCAAGACCGAACTCAAGACCATCCAGATTGGTCTGCGTATGTTCATCACCCAGTATTCTGCAGAGTACGGCCTGATCATGGCGGCCTCTGTGGTGGCACTGATCCCGGTGCTGATCGTGTTCCTCTCCCTGCAAAAGTACTTTGTGCAGGGCGTGGCATCCACCGGCATCAAGGGCTAAACAAATCACCCGTAAGCGGGGCGTGGGCAGTACCCGCGCCCCGCATTTTTTGCAGAAATAGAGGGAAAGCGTTATGTTATATCCTGAACAGAATGAAGCGCGCTTGAAGCTGAGTCTTGACGGCACATGGGCGTTTGCGCTGGGCAGCTGCGCGGAAACCCAGTTCGACCCCGCAAAGCCCCTGCCGGACGCCCAGCCCATCGCGGTACCTGCCAGCTACAACGACCAGAACGACCAGACCACCGCCCTGCGCCGCCACTACGGCTGGGTGTGGTATCAGCGCAAGGTCACCCTGCCCGCCTTCTGCGCCGGGCAGCGGGTGGTGCTGCGGTTCGGCTCGGTGACCCACACGGCCAAGGTCTGGCTGAACGGCCAGCTCATTGCGCAGCACAAGGGCGGCTTTACCCCCTTTGAAGCGGACGTCACCGCTCTGCTGCAACCCGGCGAGACCGCACTGCTGACCGTAGCCTGTGACAACCGGGTGAACCACAGCACCCTGCCTGTGGGCAACGAGGACGGGCAGCTGGCCTTCTTTGGCTCGGACAACGCGGGTATCCCCAGTGTGGAGGCTGCCAAGCGTGCCGCCGCACCCCAGAACCGCCCCAACTTTGACTTTTTCAACTATGCGGGCATCCATCGCCCGGTGGTGCTCTACACCACCCCTAAAGAGTACATCGAGGATGTGACCATAGTGCCCGCCGTGGACGGCACGGTGCAGTACGCGGTAAAAACCACCGGCAGCGCGCCTGTCCGTGTCACGGTGCTGGATGCTGACGGCAACGCCGTTGCAAGCGCCGAGAGTGCAGAAGGCACAATCACCATCCCGGAAGTGCATCTCTGGGAGCCCAGACCCGGCACGCCCTACCTGTACACCCTGCATGCCACCTGCGGGGCAGATGTCTACGACCAGACCTTTGGTGTGCGCAGCATTGAGGTGCGGGGCACACAGGTGCTTTTGAACGGCAAGCCGCTCTATTTCAAGGGCTTTTGCAAGCACGAGGACTTTACCGCCCATGGCCGAGGCTTTGACCCGGTGCTGAACGTGAAGGATGTGAACCTGATCTACTGGGCAAACGCCAATGCCGTGCGCACCAGCCACTATCCCTACGCCGAGGAGTTCTACGACCTGTGCGACCGGGAGGGCATTCTGGTCATGGACGAGACCCCGGCGGTGGGCATCGGCGGCGGGGCAGCGGTGAACCCCTATAAGGAATACCCCCTTGCGGAGCATCACCGGCAGGTGCTTGCCGAGATGATTCATCGGGACAAAAACCACCCCTGCGTGGTGCTGTGGAGCCTTGGCAACGAGCCGGATCTGGAGCACTTCCCGCAGGATGCCTACGACTACTGGCACCCGCTGTATGAGCTGGCGCACCAGCTGGACCCGCAGGACCGCCCGGTCACCCTCGTCTGCTGCCAGAACGACTACACCAAGGATATCACCACCCGCACCATGGATATCGTCTGCATCAACCGCTACTACGGCTGGTACAACCTTTCCGGTGACATGGACGCCGCTTGCTACGGCCTGAATCAGGAGCTGGATTTCTGGGCAGAGCAGCACAAGCCCGTGATGATGAGCGAGTACGGTGCGGACACCGTGGCAGGGCTGCACACCGCCGGAGCCGAGATGTTCAGTGAGGAGTTTCAGGTGGAGTTCTACCGCCGTCTGGATGCAGAGTTTGACAAGCGCCCGTGGTTTGTGGGAGAATTTGTCTGGAACTTTGCAGACTACGACACTGTGCAGGGCCCCATGCGGGTGGATGGCAACAAAAAAGGTCTGTTCACCCGGGATCGCCGCCCCAAGCTGGGCATGCACTTTCTGCGCCAGCGATGGGCAGAGATACCTACGTTTGGATTTAAGGAGTAATCATGATGAAAACCTACCAGAACCACGCTATGACCGACGCCGAGGCACGGCAGGCACTGGCCGATGCCTGCAAACAGGTGGAGACCAATCTGCCCCTGTACACCTACCAGTGCCAGAACCATTCCAGTGTGAACGATATCTACCCCGGCTGCGCCAATAACCAGTGGACCTGCGGCTTTTGGCCCGGTGAGATCTGGCTGGCCTACGAGGCCACCGGGGACGAAAAATTCAAGACAGCCGCCCTCATTCAGGTGGACAGCTTTGCGGACCGCATTGCCCGCAAGGTGGAGGTGGACCACCACGATATGGGCTTTTTGTACAGCCCCACCTGCGTGGCAGCGTGGAAGCTGGTGGGCAGCGAAACCGGCAAAAACGCCGCCATTGCCGCCGCCGACCAGCTGCTGACCCGCTACCAACCCAGCGGCCGCTTCTTGCAGGCATGGGGCACTATGGACGACCCCGGCAACTACCGCTATATCATTGACTGCATGCTCAATGTGCCGCTGCTGTACTGGGCAGCGCAGGTGACCGGTAGCGACCACTACCGCGAGATCGCCGCTGCCCACACCGCCACCACGCTGGCAAACTCCTTCCGGCCGGACGGCAGCACCTACCACACCTTCTTTATGAACCCGGACGGTACCCCCAAGGGCGGACGCACCTGTCAGGGCTATAAGGACGACAGCTTCTGGGCACGGGGACAGGCGTGGGGCGTGTACGGCAGCGCCATTGGCTACACCTACACCCACGACGAAAAGTTTTTGGATGTGTTCCGCAAGGCGCTGGAATTTTACCTTTCCCGCCTGCCGGAGGATATGATCCCCTGCTGGGATATGCTCTTTGCCCCGGAAAGCGGCGAACCCCGGGATTCCTCCTCCGCTGCCATCGTGGCCTGTGGATTGCTGGAAGCGGCAAAGTATGTGGACGAAACAGAAGCTGCCCAGTGGCGCACACTGGCACGGCAGATGCTGGCCAGCCTTGCCGCAAATTATGCGGTAAAGCCTGGTACCCTCGGCTCCGGCCAGCTGCTGCACGGCACTTACAGCAAAAAGAGCCCCTACAACACCTGCACCCCGGAGGGCGTGGATGAATGTACGAGCTGGGGCGATTATTTTTACATGGAGGCGCTGACCCGCCTGACCAAAGACTGGGAGATGTACTGGTGATGAACTTGCAGACCAAAGCGGATTTTACCGCACTGATGCACAAATTTCTCGACCCCCTCAAGCCCTGTTATTCCGCAGGCTGCGCCCGGCTGCATCTGGGCGAGACGGGTGTGACCTACAACCAAAATGCCATTGAGCTGGAAGCCTTCAGCCGCCCGCTGTGGGCGCTGGTGCCCTTCTGGGTGGGCGGCGGCTCTGACCCGGAGTTTGAAAAAATCTACCGCAAGGGTCTTGCCGCCGGCACCGACCCGGAAAACCCCGAATACTGGGGCACCACCGGGGAATACGACCAGTGTTATGTGGAGATGGCGGCTATTGCCTGCGGCATCCTCACCGCACCGGAAAAGCTGTGGACCCCGCTTTCTGATACCGAAAAACAGAACCTTGCCGCATGGCTGGGGCAGATCAACGCCCACACCATCCCGGACTGCAACTGGCAGTTTTTCCGCATCCTTGTAAACCTTGCCCTGAAAAGCGTGGGGATGCCTTACAGCCCGGAACTGCTGGAGGATGGCCTTTGCAAAATTGACAGCTATTACAGCGGCGACGGCTGGTCCACCGATGGCGCCTCCGTGCAAAAGGATTACTACATCCCGTGGGCCATCCAGTATTACGGACTGCTCTACTCTAAATTTGCCGCCGACACCGACCCCCGGCGTGCTGCACTCTACCGCCAGCGCGCCCAGCTGTTCGCGCAGCAGTTCGTCTATTGGTTCGATGCCAACGGCGCAGCCCTGCCCTTTGGCCGCAGCCTGACCTACCGCTTTGCCCAGAACAGCTTCTGGGCGGCCTGCATCTGGGCAGGGCTGGAGCCGCTGCCCCTGCCGGTAATGAAGGGCCTTATCGTCCGCAACTTCAACTGGTGGCTGGGGCAGAAAATGTTCGACCGGGACGGCATCCTGACCATCGGCTACTGCTACCCGCAGATGTACATGGCCGAGCGGTACAACGCCCCCGGCAGCCCCTACTGGGGCATGAAGAGCTTTTTGCTGCTTGCTTTGCCGGATGACCACCCCTTCTGGTCTGCCGAAGCCGCGCCCATGCCCGCATTGGAGCGGCTCAAGCCCATGCCATACGCCAATATGCTGGTGCAGCGCCGGGCGGGGCGGGTAACAGCCTATGCCGCCGGTGTCAACGAGGGGCACGGCCACGGACAGTTCCCGGAAAAGTACGCAAAATTTGCCTACGATACCCGCTTTGGCTTCTGTGCCTCCCGCAGCCGGGAGGTGCTCAATCAGGCGGCTCCCGACAGTATGCTGGCCTTTGTCATCGACGATAACGTGTTTGTGCGCAAGGTGAGCAAAACGTGGGAAATTGAAGCCGGGGCTGTGACTGCGCAGTGGTCGCCCTTCCCCGGCATTGAGGTGACCACTACCATCACCCCCACGGCCACCGGCCACTGCCGCCATCACGAGATTGACAGCAGTTTCGACTGCGAAGCCTACGACTGCGGTTTTGCCGTGCCCAATTTTGCACCGGGCTATGCCGAAAGCGTGGAAAATGACACCGCCGAAGCCCATTGCGACACCCTGCGCTGCACCGTGCGCGGCAGGGGAGAAGCAGTGGTCATCGGCTGCGACCCCAACACCAGCCTGTACTTCACTAACGTCCATCTGCCCGCCGTGAAGTACCACATCCCCAAGGGGCACACAGGACTGGACACCGAGGTCTTTGACGAAGCAAACTGATGCCGCTTCTTTCTATAGCAGTTTGCGTTTTTAATGCACAAGCAACATCCGCAAACTGCATATCGCAAATATGCCGTTTTGATAGGCACTATTTTTGAAAATTGCGATAGAAAAACAGTCGTTTTGTGCGGCTGTTTTTCTTATATCCTGTGCTATAATAAAAGCAGAAAATGCTGCGAGGTGACATTTATGCCGTTAAATCATCCCATTACCTCGGCGCTTCTGGCCGACCCGGAAATTTTCCAGCAGAACCGTCTGCCCTTCCATGCCCATTTTACCGACCAGACCAGCCTGGAACTGCCCCTGACCGTCAGCTTGGACGGCGAGTGGAACTTCTGCTATGCGGAAAACCTGACTGCACCCTTTACGGACTGGGACACCCTGACCGTGCCGGGCTTCATCCAGATGCAGAGCCTGCAAAAGCCCGGCCAGCCCTACGGCGCGCCCCATTATGTCAACACCCAGTACCCGTGGGATGGCCACGAAAAGCTGCACCCCGGTCAGATTCCGCAGGACTATAACCCCATCGGGGAATACCAGCGCAGTTTCACCCTGCCGGAAAGCTGGGCAAGCTGTTACTTGCGCCTGAACGGTGCCGACAGTGCCGCCGCCGTCTGGTGCAACGGCGTTTACATCGGCTACACCGAGGATACCTTCACTCCCGCTGAATTTGACATGACTGCTGCCGTCCACCCCGGCGAAAATACCCTGACGGTACAGGTGTACCGTTTCTCCTCCGGCAGCTGGCTGGAGGATCAGGATTTCTGGCGCATGAGCGGCTTATTCCGCTCCGTGGAGCTGTTCACAAAGCCGGAAATTCACCTCGAGGATGTCTTTGTGAAGCAGGATTTTGCCCCGGACTTTTCCAGTGCCACTGTCACCTTTGATTGCAAGGTCAGCGGCGCGGGCACCATCTCGGTGGTGTTTGATGGCGAGGAGCAGTCTGCTGAGGTGGGCGAACCTGCCGAATACGACAGCGGTGTGGTGTTCGGCAAGGGCGAGGCCGACCCGGACGTGGAAGAGGACGTGCAGGATGTCTCCTTCACCTTTACGGTGGAGCATCCCACCCTGTGGAGCGCCGAGCAGCCGAACCTGTACGAAGCAGAAATTGCCCTGCTGAACGAGGGTGCTCTCGTGGAGCGCACCGGATTGAAAGTCGGCTTGCGTAAGTTTGAGCTGAAAGAACGCCAGATGCTTTTGAACGGCAAGCGTATCGTGTTCAAGGGTGTCAACCGCCACGAGTGGAGCTGCCGCACCGGCCGCACCGTCAGCCGGGAAGAGATGCTGTGGGATGTAAAGAACCTGAAGGCCCACAACGTCAACGCCGTGCGCACCAGCCACTACCCCAACGACCCCTATTTCCTGTCCCTCTGCGATGAATACGGCCTGTATGTCATCGGGGAGACCAATCTGGAGACCCACGGCACATGGCAGAAGCTGGGTGCGGACGGCTCGGACGAGTGGACGCTGCCCGGTGCCCGCCCGGAGTGGCGGGAAAATGTGCTTGCCCGCGCCGAAGCCATGCTGGAACGGGACAAAAACCACCCGGCCATCCTCATTTGGTCTTGCGGCAACGAGAGCCACGGCGGCAAGACCCTGTGGGAGATGAGCGAGTATTTCCGCAACACCGACCCCAGCCGCCTTGTGCACTACGAGGGCATTTTCTGGAACCGGGAGTACCCCGCCACCTCCGATATGGAAAGCCAGATGTACACCCCGGTGGCAGACATCAAAAAGTTTCTGGCAGAGCACCCGGAAAAGCCCTTTATCATGTGCGAGTACAGCCACGCCATGGGTAACAGCTGCGGCGGCATCACCGACTACACCGAGTATGCCTACGAAGAGCCCCTGTATCAGGGCGGGTTTATCTGGGAGTACATGGACCACGGCATTGCAGTGACAAGCCCGGACGGCAAGCCCGGCTTTGCCTATGGCGGCGACTTCGGCGACCGCCCCACCGACCGGGAATTCTGCGTGGACGGCCTTGTGCTGCCCGACCGCCGTAACACCCCCAAAATGGACGCCGTCAAGGCGGCCTACGCACCGCTGAAGATCACCCTGACCGACACGGAAGCCGTGATTGAAAACCGGAATCTCTTTACCGACCTGAACGCCTACGACCTTGTGTTTGCGTCCTCGGTCAACGGCAAGCCGGAGCGCCGGGCGGTGCTGCGGGCAGACTGCAAGCCGGGCGGGACGGAGCACATCCCGTTTCCCTTTGCCTTACCGGAGGCTGGGCTTGCCTGCATGACCGTTACCGCCATCCAGCGGGCTGCACTGCCCGGCATCCCGGCGGGCTATGAAGCCGCTTTGGGGCAGGTATGGCACAACTACGCCGTCGCCCGGCTGACCCTGCCCGCCCCGCAGCTGGTGGAGATGGACTGCAACGTCGGCGTAAAGGGCGAGGGCTTCGAGTACATCTTTGGCCGAGGCAAGGGGCTGGTGTCCATCCGCTACAACGGTGTGCAGCTGTTGGACGATACCGTGCGCCCCAACTTCTGGCGTGCGCCCACCAACAACGACGAGGGCTGCGCAGAGCCGTTTGCATTTGCCTTCTGGAAAACCGCCGGTCTCTACGCCCGGTGCGATAACCTGACTGCCGAAGCAAAGGATGAGTTCGTCATCGTCCGCGCAAACTACACCCTACCAGATGGGCAGACGCTGCCCATTGATTTTGCCATCGACGGCGCAGGCCGCTGCGATATCACCATGACATGGCAGGGCGAAAAGATTGAGCTGCCGGAGTTCGGGCTGCTCTTCCCGATGCGCCGGGAGCTGACCAAGGTATCCTATCTGGGTCTTGGCCCCCGGGAGACCACCGCCGACCGCACCGCAGGCGGCAAGATGGGCGCTTGGAGCTACAATGTCCGGCAGGATTTTGCCCAGAACAGCCCGGTCTACCCGCAGGAATGCGGCAGTCGCACCGGTGTGTACAGCGCAACGCTCACCGGCAGCGGATTGAATATAGGCATCGGCTTTGCAGGGGACGGCATGACCTTCTCGGCGCTGCCCTACACGCCCCATGAACTGGAAAACGCCCGCCACCTTTACGAGCTGCCCCGGGACGACAATAAGACGGTCGTCCGCTGCGCTGCTTTCCAGCGCGGCGTGGGCGGCGACAACAGCTGGGGCGCAAAGCCCCATGCAGACGCCTGCTTTGCGGTGGAGAAGGGAACCTCGTTCCGTTTTACGATTCAAAAATAAAAATTTACTTGGCTAAAGTGGTGGGTATCATCGTGATACCCACCACTTTGGTCTTATTGCGAAACCGTAACAAGACAAAAATCAGCGCAATATTCAAATAGTATATTTGCGATATGCAATCCAACGTTGTAGCTGCTGCATTAAAAAGTTGAATTTTTATGGTTTATGGAGAAATAAGGAATTGTGTCAAAATGACACAATTGCTCCGGACACCTTCATAGAACCATGGAATGTGAATATTTTGCTTTCATAGGAGTTCATGTTTTTTTTACTGAATCTCGTGAAAAGCGTATAAAAAGCTTGCAATCATCTGTAAAATGTGGTATATCCATTATACGAAACATTGCTTTAAAAGAACACTCCACCGTTCAATGATGTGTAAAGTGAGGTGCCTGCCATGACCGCTGTGATCTACGCCCGCTATTCCAGTGACAACCAGCGTGAAGAATCCATCGAAGGCCAGATCCGGGAGTGCACGGCCTATGCGGAAAAGAACGGCATCACCATCGTCAAGCACTACATTGACCGTGCCATCTCTGCCAAGACAGACAACCGCCCGGAGTTTCAGCAGATGATTAAAGACAGCGACAAAAAGCTGTTTGACATTGTGCTGGTCTGGAAACTGGACCGCTTTGCCCGAAACCGCTACGACAGTGCCAGGTACAAGACTCAGTTAAAGAAGAACGGTGTCAAGCTCATGTCGGCTACCGAGATCATCTCCGACGGACCGGAGGGCATCATTCTGGAATCGGTGCTGGAAGGCTATGCTGAGTATTATTCCGCTGACCTGTCTGAAAAGGTCATTCGTGGCATGACCGAAAACGCACTGAAGGGAAAGTTCACTGGCGGTGCCATTCCCTTTGGCTACATCATCAACGCAGACCACCGCTTTGAAATCGACCCGTTGACTGCTCCCTTTGTGGCAGAAACCTTCCAGCGGTACAACGATGGTCAGACCATGCGGGAAATTCGGGATTGGCTGAACGAAAAGGGCGTCAAGAACCAGCGCGGCGGGCTGATGACCTTCAACACCATTCAGCATATGCTGAACAATCGCCGCTACATCGGGGAGCTGAAATATCGTGATGTTTTGATTCCCGATGCGATTCCCTCCATTGTGTCCGCAGAGCTTTTCAACGATGTACAGGAAAAGATGTTGAAAAATAAGAAAGCCCCTGCCCGAAGAAAGGCAGAGGACGATTACCTGCTGACAACCAAGCTGCACTGTGGTTGCTGCGGTGCGCTGATGTTTGGCGAAAGCGGCACAAGCCGGACGGGAGAAGTCCACCGCTACTATAAATGTGCCACGGCCAAAAAGAAGAAGGGCTGCAAGAAGAAAACTGTCCGCAAACAGTGGCTGGAAGATCTGGTGGTGAACCAGACCATGCAGCTTGTCCGGGACGATGCCGCCATGGAATCCATTATCGCCAAGGTCATGGAGCTGCAAGACCGAGAGAACACCAACCTTCCTCTCTATGAGAAACAGCTCCGGGATGCAGAATCGGGTATCCAGAATATGCTGAACGCGATACAGGCCGGTATCCTGACCAGCTCCACCAAGGAGCGGCTGGAGCAGCTGGAAGAAACCAAGCGTGAGCTTGAAGCCCGCATTGCGGAAGAAAAGCTGGCGAAGCCCAAGGTCACGGAGGAGTTCATTCGCTTTTGGTTGCTGCGGTTCCGTAAGCTGGATATGAGCCTGAAAGACCAGCGGCAGGCGCTGGTGGATACCTTCATCAATGCGATTTACCTGTATGATGATAAGGTTTTGATAACCTTCAACTATAAAGAAGGAACACAGACCGTCACCTTTGGAGAAGCGACAGAAGTTGCATCCGAGGGAAATGGTTCGGATTTGGATTGCTTTACTGCACCAAGAATCCCCGACACACTTTCGTGTGCCGGGGATTCTTTTTGTGCAACCGGAGAGGATTCGAACAGGGCGGCGGCGCGCAGTGCCGCAAGCAAAGCCACAGTGTGGCTTTGCTTAGCCCGCGGTTCCCAGCACGTAGGAACGTCTAACAAGAGGACTACCGTTCATCCGGGGAAAAATCGAACTGTCCTGAAACCCGTAAAACACATTCGTGTTCTGGTTTTTCTTTTTTCAGTGCGCCGGGAGGATTCGAGCTATCCTTTTTTGTTTTTCATCCAGATGCGGTACAGCCCGTCTGTGATGAGGGTCTCCCGGTATAGAATGGGGGTGCAGCATGCTTCCCGGATGGGAATGGGCAGATTGCCGGTGGCGTAGAATGCTGTCTGCGGGCCAAGCTCTGCGCAGAAACGTTCCGCCAGACCGTCCAGCAGGCTGGCGGTGCCCAGTACAAAGCCGTTCTGCAGGCAGGAAGAGGTGCTCTTGCCCAGAATGGATGCAGGAGCCTTTGCGGCAAGGTCGATCTGCGGCAGCTGAGCGGTGTTCTTTACCAGTGCGCTCAGCGAGAGCTGCGGCCCGGGCAGGATCACGCCGCCCACAAGTTCCTGCTTGGCATTGACTGCCATCATGGAGATAGCGGTGTCGGCAGAGATCACCACCAGCGGCCCGGAACACTCTGCCAGTGCAGCAACAGCACCGCATAAAAGCTCGGCACCCAGCTGGGCGGGGTTGTCCAGCCGAAGCTTGATGCCGCTTTTCAGGCCGGGGCCGACCGTCAGGATGCGCGCATTGCAGAGGATACGCAAAGCGGAAAGAACCCGGCCGCTCAGCACGGGCACTACACTGCCCAGAATACCGCCTTCAATTTGTGCCGGCGATGCACCGTGCAGAGAGAGCAGATTCACCAGACGGATGGCGTATTCGTCCACCGTTGCGGCGGTATCAGAGTGCAGCCGTCCACAAAAACGCAGAGTATCCTGCTCGTAGCCGCCCACGGTGATGTGGGTGTTGCCAATGTTGACGGTGAGTATCATAAACAAAGCCCTCCTCTGCAGCGCAATATAATGTATATATGATATAATAGCGCGCCCGCCGCGGATGTTGACACAGGACATGGCGCTTCTCCTTTATAGAATAAGTATAGCT
>ERZ791631.253-NODE-253-length-56585-cov-4.665629_pt1 | contig 56585 bp, 50 predicted proteins | sample MGYA00509961_ERZ791631 | MGnify/ENA primary metagenome ERZ791631 (study PRJEB30046, sample SAMN00715248) | human gut metagenome | study: EMG produced TPA metagenomics assembly of the A metagenome-wide association study of gut microbiota in type 2... | reverse complement strand
GCCGGCCGCCAGCACTGCGGTGCCGGCCAGAGCGTACCAGTTGGCTCCGAGCAGCGCGCAGATCATGTTGTAAGCCTCAGGCGAGATGATCGCCACAATGTTCATGGACATGTGGAAGAGAATAAAGAGCACGAGGAAACACCCCGTTACGCTCATCACTAACTTCTTGCCCAGCGAGGAATTAGATAAAAAACAGCTCATAATGATTTAAATTTGTTTATATTTGTTAAAGTTTTGTGTTCCCGGACGCAAAGATAGCCATTGTTTGCAGAATAACAATAGAAACGGACGGGAATTTTAGGCCGAAAAGGTGGGATTTTATGACCAAGAAAGAACTGCGCGCTGCGATGAAAAAACGGAACCTCTCGCTCTCTTCCGAAGAGCGTGCCGAGGCGTCGGAGCGTATCTTCGGCCGGGTGGAGCGTCTGCCCGGATTTTCGCAGGCCCGCTGCGCGGCGTTTTTCTGCGCGCTGCCCGACGAGCCGCAGACCGGTGCGGCGCTGGCGCGGTGGAGCGCCGCAAAGCGCATCGTCGTGCCGCGGGTCGAGGGCGATGCGATGCGGTTTTACGACTATGTGCCCGGAGAGCTGTGCCGGGGCGCTTTCGGAATCGCCGAGCCGTCGGCTGCGGAACGGCCGTGCGATCCGGCGGACATCGACTTCATCGTCGTTCCGGGAGTGGCTTTTACCGCCGCCGGAGCGCGTATGGGCCGCGGCCGCGGATATTATGACAAATATCTGTCGCAGTCCGGTTTTCGGGGTGTGAAAGCCGGCGTCTGCTATGCGCATCAGCTGGTCGGGGAGCTGCCCGTCGAGCCGCATGACGTCTTTATGGATTACGTTGTCACCGACGATTGAGGATATGGATGTGAAAGAATTTATCGCCGCATACAAGGAGGCTTTCGGCGAACGGCCCGAACTGCCCCTGCTGTTCCGCTATACGGACAGTCCGATGCGCCCGGTCGAAAAGGTCGGGGGCTGTTTCTTCAAGGCGCTGGCCGAAGCGCGGCGGGGGCTGCCCGTGAGTCTGAATGCCGGCAATATCGGCTGCGGGGGCGGGAAGTTCTACACGGGATTCAGCCCGATGCCCGAATTCGTTCCGCAGTTCGTGTCGCTCAAGGAGCGCTATAAGCGGACGCCCGAAATGGTGTTGGAGTTCATCGCCGCTCTCGACCTGCGTCCCGCGCCGAAGGCGTGGCTCGAATTCGTGCGGGCGGACGTTGCGGAGACGTTCGACGGAGCGGAGGGAGTCCTCTTTTTCGCGGCGCCCGATGCGCTGGCGGGGCTGGTGACGTGGGCGACGTTCGACAACAATGCGGCGGACGCCGTGGCGTCGCCCTTCGGGTCGGGGTGCAGCTCGGTCGTGGCGCAGGCCGTGCAGGAGAACCGCGACGGCGGCCGGAGGTGTTTTCTGGGCCTTTTCGACCCTTCGGTCCGGCCGTGGGTGGAGCCGGATGTTTTGAGCTTCGTCGTTCCGATGTCCCGCTTTCGGGAGATGTGCGGCATGATGCGTGCAAGCTGTCTGTTCGATACGCATGCGTGGAGCAAAGTTCGCGAACGGATTAATAACGACAATTGATTTTATGGAAAAAAGAAGAGCGGCGCTGGTGCTTGCCGGCGGCGGAGCGCGTGGAGTGGCCCACATCGGGGCTATCGAGGAGTTGGAGAGTCAGGGATTCGAAGTGCATGCCGTGGCAGGCACTTCGATGGGGGCGCTGGTCGGCGGCATGTATGCTTCGGGACACCTCGAAGCATTCAAGGAGTGGATGTATACGCTCGATAAATACAAGGTTTTCAGTCTGGTCGATTTTGCGCTGAGCACCGAAGGTCTCGTGAAGGGAAACCGCGTGATCGGCGCCATGAAGGAGCTGGTGCCCGACGTGAAGATCGAACAGATGCCGCTGCCTTTTGCGGCGGTGGCGGCCGACCTGCTGACCGGGCGCGAGGTCGTGCTCGAACGGGGTGGGCTGTACGACGCCATCCGTGCTTCGATTTCGATTCCTTCGGTTTTCCGGCCCGTCCGCCGGGGCAACATGGTGCTGGTGGACGGCGGTACGGTCAATCCGCTTCCGCTGAACCGCGTTCGCCGCGAACCGGGCGATGTGCTGGTCGCCGTGGACGTGAGCGCGCCGTTTTCCGACGAGATGGCCGCGCGGGTCAGGTCCTCGCTGAATTATTATAAGGTGATTACCGCTTCGTCGGAGATCATGCAGCAGCATATCGCGCGTCTGATGTGCGAAATCTACAAACCCGACCTGCTGATCGAGATGCCGGCGGACCGTTTCGGAATCTTCGAATTCTACCGTGCGCGGGAGATCGTCGAAGCCGGCCGTCTGGCGGCACGCGCCGCACTCGAACAGCACATGGTCGTCGCCGGATAGCAGATATCCTCTGCCGGAATGCAGGAAAAACCGGGCCGTTGTGGCATGATCTTTGTCTTGGGGAAGAAGAAAAGATTGCGACGGCCCGAATTTTGAAGAATTCAAAAGTAGTGACGCAACTTCACACAGATTTGAGGGCCGTCGCAATGGTTTTTATGACGCGGATATCTCCGGGGACGGACGCAGTTTTTGTCCTCCGGGGATTTTTATAGTACTCTGCACTACAAAGGTAAATAAAGTTTCTGAAATTGCAATGCCCTTGACCGAAAGTGGTATTCGTGCGCCTAAAATATGGAAACGGGCGGACTGTTTGGGCATCGGGGCTTGTTGTTTTCTCGTATATGGGCTGACTTTACGGCTTGTTTTGCCGGTTTTTTCCGCGGCTGTAAATAAAAACGTTCCGGCCTTGCCGCCGGAACGTTTTCGTGTAATCCGTTTTATGCGTGACTAACGTCTGTCCTTGCCGTAGACGTAGGCCGGGATGCGGTGGCTGCGTTTGCCGATCGGAACGCCGATGCCGAGCGTGACGTTCATGATGCTCTGTCTGACTGGGACGAACTGCGGCGTGTGTTTGGTTATCAGGACGTCCGTGCCGATGAAGAAGTTGATCCAGCTGGGGCAGAGGTTGAGTCCCAGCCCCACGGCGCCGCCGCGATTGTCGATCACCGAGTAGCTTCCCGTGAGCGTGAACCAGCGGATCGGGTGGAAATTGACCGAACCGGTGATGTTGTGAAAGGTCTTGTACTCCCAGAAACGGGCCGAATACAACAGTCCGATGCCGATTTTGTGGCGCCATACTTCGTATTCGAGTCCGGCGTTGATCGTTGCGCGCAGCATGCGCGACACGCTTTGGGGCGCTCCTTTGTGAAATTCCAGCACGTCGATGTCGAAATCGGGCGATTCGGTGCCGTCCTCCGTGACGTTGACGCCCGTGAACGAAAGCTCTTTCGACGAGAAGCCCGTGACGTTTTTCTTCTTGCTCCAGCCGATGAATCCCAGATCGTTTACGGCCAGCGACGCCTGCAGGTTGGGCAGGATGTCGTACGTGGCGCCCAGATCGACGGCGAAGCCGTAGCCTGCGGGCGACGTGGGTTTGAAGTCGATGTCGTCCAGCTTGTAAACCTCCTCGCCGGCGTCGTTGCGCTTGGTCGTGACGTCGAGACCGGCGGCGGTGATGTCGAGTCCGCCTGCGGCGTCGATCCGCCACTCCTCTTCTCCGTGCGTCACGTTGAATCGGGTGAAGTACATGCGGGCGCGGGCGGCTCCGACGAGGAATTTGCCGCGGACACCGATGTAAAGCCGGTCGTTGAGCAGCGGAAACGAGTAGCTGAAAGCCGCTTCGAGGTAGCTGTCGGCCGTGAGCCCGATGTTGTGGATGTCGCTGCCCGTGCCTTCCTTGAGGAATGCGAAGAGCGAGTAGGGCAGCGTAGCGTCGGCGGTCGCGCGGGCGTTGAGGTCGAACGACCAGAAATTCTTGTGGTTGCGCGTGAAAGCGCCGAAGCCGATGAGGTTCACGCGGGTGTCGATGCCCAGCAGGTTGTCGGCCTTGAGTCCCGAAAGCGCCTGTCTGGTCGAAACGGCTTCGTCGAGCAGCGTGACCAGTTTCCCGTTGCGGGGATAGAGCAGTTTGTCCACGGCCAGATTGCCGCTGGCGTTGATGTCTATGCCGCCCAGACCGGGAATGTTGACATAGCCGCGCAGCGGTGCGAAAGCCGGGTTGAACTGGCTGCGGAAGGTCGTTCCCTCCATGAAGTAAGCCGTCGGGTTCTGGGCGGCAACGCCTGATGCCAGCAGCAGCGTTGCGAGAAAAGCGTATGTTTTTTTCATGTGCGGTGCCGGGTTAGAGGTTGAGTTTCAGACCGCCGCGCTTGACAAGACGCAGTGCGATGACGATTTTCTGGTCGGGCGTGAATCCGGAGCCGGGGAAATATTTCTCCAGTTTGACGGGGAGGATGATCTCCGTGCCGTCGATGATCTGGCGCAGGTCGTTCTCGTGGAGCCGCGTTTCGCCGATCTTGGTCTTTACGTTGGGTTCGACGCGTATGTCGAACTCCACCTCCGTGGGGGAGAATCGGGGGCTGAACTGCAGGCTGACAGGCAGTGCGCTGATGATTTCGCCGTAGATGTCCAGCGTGTTTTTGGGATTTGCCGTGCCTTTCGGATCGAGGTTGTCGGCCAGCATGTCCACCACGTCGCTGCCGAGGTCGATCCTGCCGAGGTCGTAGGTTACGTCTTCGATTTTCAGATCCGTCAGGTAGCCGCCGGCCAAATCTCGGACCTCGCCGGCCAGCTCCTCCTGCAATCCCGTGGTAGCGCGGAACATCGTGATGAATACCTGCTTGAAATCTTTCGGGTCCGTGTTCGGCGGAAGCAGGGGCAGGAACGTGCCGAGATACTTGTCATAGAGCAGGTCCGCTACGGCGTTGATTTTGGCGTCGGACCTCTTCATTTGTTCGATCAGTTCGTCGAGCAGCTCGTCGATATAGGACGGGGTGTGCTGAATCTTCTGAAGATCCACGTATTTTCCGCCTGCGGGCAGCGGCGATGGCAGCCAGATATCGGCTTCGTCGAAGAGGGCTTTGATGTCGGTGCCTTCCTTGCTCAGTTCGCTCATGCTGACGGTGACCGTAGCCAGCGGCAGCCGGAATTCGTCGCCGATGACGACGCCGTCCGTGTCGATTTCCGACAGATCGTAATTGTTGTCGATACACGAAGTTACGAGCATACCGAACAGAAACAGTGGTAAAATCAATCTCATAGTTTTGAGGGTGTTTGCATTGGATTGCAAATATATGCCGTTCCGACGAATAAACCAAAGAATTGGACAAATTCGTCAGCGGAGCGGACAAATCGGCCCGCTATATCGTCCTCTGACGGGCTTCAGGGGTGCATCTGCGGGTTTTGCGAAATATTTGTTACATTTGCGTTGCTATTGTCGTTATGGCCGAAACCGGAAAAAACAACCTCAGGGAACAGGTGGCGATGCTGCCGCTGTCACCGGGCGTCTACCAGTTCGTGGACCGCTCCGGGACGATCATCTATGTGGGTAAGGCCAAGAGCCTGCGCAAACGGGTCTCCTCCTATTTCGTGCAGAGCAAGGAGCACAGCGCCAAAGTGCGTGTGCTGGTGCGGCAGATCGCCGAGATCCGCCATATCGTCGTCAGCAGCGAGACCGACGCGCTGCTGCTCGAAAATTCGCTGATAAAGACTCTCCAGCCGCGTTACAACATTCTGCTCAAAGACGACAAGACCTATCCGTGGATCGTGGTGCGGCGCGAACATTTTCCGCGCGTGCAGTCCACCCGCCAGCTGACGCGCGACGGCTCGCAGTATTTCGGTCCCTACAGCTCGGTGATGATGCAGCACAGCGTGCTCGAATTCGTGCGCGAAGTGGTGCCGCTGCGGACGTGCAAGCTCAATCTGGCGCCCGAACAGATCGCCAAAGGCAGGTATTCGGTCTGCCTGCAGTATCATCTGGGCAACTGCAAGGGTCCCTGCGTCGGGGAGCAGAGCGAAGCGGAGTACGCAAAGCTGGTCGATATGGTCGTTGCGGTGCTCAAGGGCGACCTGCGCCCCGTGCGGAGCTATCTGGAAGGCGAAATGTCGCATGCCGCCGCCGGGTTGAAATTCGAACTGGCGCAGCGCTACAAACAGCGTCTGGACGCGCTGGACAACTATTCGAGCAGGTCGGTGATCGTGAGCGCGAAGATCGTCGATGTGGACGTTTTCTCGCTTCTTCCGGACGACGATGTGGCCTATTGCAACTTCTTGCGCATCCGCCACGGCTCGATCGTGGGCGTCTATACGGTGAAACTCTCGACGGGCGTCGGCGGCGACGAACGCGACATGCTGACGCTGGCCATCCAGCATATCGTGGAGCATATCGCGGGAACGCTCGCCAAAGAGGTCGTCGTTCCGTTCCTGCCTTCGACGACGCTGTTGTTCGACGGCGTGACCTTCACGGTGCCGAAGCGCGGCGAAAAACTCGAACTGCTGGAATTCTCGCAGAAGAGCGCCCGCATCTACCGCGCCGAGCAGCTCAAAAACCTCGAAATCAAGAATCCCGAACGCTATACCGAACGGCTGTTGAACGCCCTGCAAAAGGAGCTGCGTCTCGACAGACAGCCGCGGCACATCGAATGTTTCGACAACTCCAATCTGCAGGGGGCCCATCCGGTAGCCTCGTGCGTGGTCTTCCGCGATGGAAAACCCGCACGCAAGGAGTATCGTCACTTCAACATCAAGACCGTGGAAGGGCCTGACGATTACGCTTCGATGCGCGAAGTCGTCTTTCGGCGTTACAGCCGTCTTCAGGAAGAGGGGGCCGAGCTGCCCGATCTCATCATTGCCGACGGCGGAAAGGGGCAGATGGGCATCATTCACGAGGTACTGGAGTATCTTGGGTTGGACATACCTGTGGCCGGACTGGCCAAGAACGACCGCCACCGGACTTCCGAACTGCTCTGCGGCTATCCGCCCGTGCTGGTCGGCATCCGTCCCACTTCGCCCCTTTTCCACTTTTTGGCGCACATTCAGGAGGAGGTGCACCGTTTCGCCGTCTCGTTCCACCGTCAGAAGCGCAGCAAAGCGTTTATCCATAGCGAACTGGAGCAGATCGAAGGCATCGGCGACAAGACGATCCGCACGCTCCTCCAGCACTTCCGCTCCGTGGCCAAGGTCAAGGCCGCTCCGGCCGAGGAGCTTTCGGCGCTGGTCGGTCCGGCCAAGGCGAAAAAAATCAGGGCTTTTTTTGAAAAATAGCCGGATTCTTTGAAAATTGCAAAGATTCGACTATCTTTGCCATCCCGATTCTACGGATGAGGTTTGCCCGGATGGCGGAATCGGTAGACGCGTTGGTCTCAAACACCAATGACAGCAATGTCGTGCCGGTTCGACCCCGGCTCCGGGTACCAGTAAAATCGCTTAATTTGTTGATTATGACAGGTTAAGCGATTTTTAATTTTCGGGTTTTCCCCGCATTTTCCCCGCAGAGAAGAAATGGTTGAATGCGAAAACCAAATGTTGATATTACTTTTGTTTTGTGTAATCCGTTGGTTGAATTAAAACAAAGCATATTTGATAAGACCATTTTTTCAATTTTTGTGCTTGCTGTAAAAATTTTCTATTGTTTTCGAAATGCAAATCAGCAAAAATCTGTCTGTGAAACCGGAGTATTGCGTTGTTATGGCAGACAACGTGCTACTAATCTCTATTTTTCCGGTTCTCGCAGACAGATGTGAAAGAACGGCGGCGGAATTTAAATGCAGGAATGTTTGCAATGGTTCACCGCGATCAAAAGGCCCGCCGCCGATTAACTATTTGTAAATCGAAATGAGTTTTCGAAGTTCAGAAAACTTGAATTGCCTGTTATTTCGGTCTTTATCGCCTTGTGTGTATTTCCTCTTTGAGCAAATGCAGGTCTTCCACACCCATTATTTCGGTCGAACATTCCCCAAGCCAACCGTTCTCTTGGTTGACACCGGTGTATATTTTTATATAATCGACTCCCGGCAGGTTGACGCTGTTTCCGCTCGCATCGACAGCCCAGCTTATATCGATCGACGAGTCGTCATAGCTGTTGATTTCATTGTCCGCATAGCCATAGCGGAATTTGTAAAGAACGAAATAGGTTCCCGAACCACTTTCGTCAATGGCATTCTGAGGCAGGCATGTGCCTGTAAACGACAGCGTATTTCCGGCCCAAAGCGGATAATACGGTTGTGAATGATACTGATTTTTCATTTTGTAGCCGGAATTTCCCTGATTATCCTCCCATTTTATATACGTATCCCATTCGTCTCTCGATGTCGGTTCGCTGTCGGGACGGTAATAGGTTATCCGGTAATCGAAGTAAATGTTTACATCGTTACCATTGACCTTCGCCATTTCATACCACGGTTCCTTGGTAGGATCCACATGGGCGCTGCCCTGTATTTCATACCATTGTACGTTGTCCGGTCCGAGATTGTCGGGATCATAGGCCACCATAATTACTCCGGGCTCACAGCTTCCGCCCTCTGGAGCCTCCGGATTGGGATTGGCATTTGCATAAAAGGCATTGCCTAAAACCCGGAAGTCTCGCAAGCCTTCGACATTCTGGATTGTATGGTCGAAACCGACCGTTACGTAGCCGCCGAATCCGCCGAGGGTGATCATTCCGCGTTTATTATTGCCGATGGCGTCCAATACTTTCTGATTCATTGTCTCCTGCGTATCCCCCTTCTCGTACAGCGGCAGCGTATTGGTAAATTGTCCGACTGCCGGCATGTAGTCGAAGACTTTGGTGATATAGGGATTCGCCCCTTCCGCAGGCGGGTCGATAGGAGCATATTCGACAAAAACAGTGAAATAATAATCAAAGAAGATATCCCCTTGCGATGCTGTTAATTTCAAGCCGATAGCACCGCCATGTGAAAACATGTGCTCAAGATTCTTGGTTTGAGCGATCGGCTCCTCATCCTCGAACCATAAGTAACAGACACCGTCGTCGGACACGCTGGTTACTTCTATCCGAAACAGTTGGTCGACCTTGGCTCTAAATCCTCCTTCGGGCTCTTCGATGGTTATATCTTCCTTTTTGAGTACGTAATCGGTGGTTACTTTGACCTCGAAATCATAGTCGAAGGTGGTCGTTCCCTGGCTGGCATGCAGCGTAAGGGTGAATGTTCCCAACGAAGTGAAGGTGTATTCCAGATTCTTCGAATCGGCTATTTTCGAATCGCCGAGAGACCATTCATAGGAAACGCCCTCATCCGAAACGCTTTTCACTTCGATCCGGAAAGGCTGGTTGACCAGAGCCTTAAATCCCCCGTCGGGCTGGTTCACAGAGATGTCTTCCTTTTTCAGGAGATAACCGTCGTCTCTGTTATCAGCGTCGTTGCACCCGGCAAGAAATCCAACCGAAAGCAACGCCGATAGAAGCAGTAAAACGATTCGCTCATAATTTTTTTTCATATTCAAGTGTGTTAAGTTACTCTTCCAGCGGTTGCAATTTTTTATGTGTGAAAACAATATGTGCCGGTATGTTCCCGGTGCTTATCGACCATTTTCGTATGCCGTCCGGCCCAAAGCAGTGCAGGGTTCCGGCACGGACGTAGTCTTTGGCATCGGTAACCAGAAACTCTCCGGTGTTTGGGTTGACGGCGATTCCATAAGGTGTCTGGATACGCTTTTCGGTGCCGTCTTTGATAAAGTTGCGCGTAACGATCTCCCGTGTGCGCGTGTTTACGATGGCATAGGATACCGTCCAATCGTTTGTCAGATAACTCCATTCGGTACTGTAAAGGAACAGCGAATCCCGACACAGGGTCATGTGCGTGTTGGGCAGGTCCTCGAACTCGTATGTGACCTCGTCAGTCGAAGTGTCGATTATGAATGTTTTGGAAGGTATTTCATAATAGTCTCCGCGGGAAGAAACATACAGGTTGCCGTAATTGTCCGGCTGTATCCGGTGAAGGTTGATAGCGACATCTATTTTTTTCTCTTCCGTAAAAGTTTTCAGGTCGATAACCGACACGGTACGGTCGTAATTCGGGACACGGTAACCGCCGGAATTGGCGACATAGAGTTTATCGCCCACAATGGCCATCTCTTCGGGCTGATAACCTACAATGCACTCATCGACGACCTGGAGGCTTACCGTATCGATTTTGGCTACATACCCGATCCGGGCGTCTGGGGCTATCTGCACGGGGCCTGCGTAGGCACTCACATAGGCGTATTTGCCTTTGAATGCGAGGTAACGGCAATTGGGTATCGCTATTTTGGTGATATGTTTGACCGTATTGACATCCATTACCTCGACATAATTGGAACAATTTATAACCGCCCAGAGTTTGTCACCGTAGATTTGAATGTCGTTTCCCACGTCGCCGAGGTCTTTGACCTCATAAGGGTTGCGTTCGCCGTAAATATTTCGCGTGTAAACGCCTGTCTCATAGTCGTAATAGTCGAGCGAAGCCTGGTTCGTTCCCATATTGCCTTCGTTGAGCAGAAAAAATCCGTATATATCGCCAGTAACCTGTTCCCACGGATTCACCAAGGTCGGCTCGGAGGGTAATACCGGATCGTCCTTGCGGCAGGAAGCCGCAAGGATGAGAATGCCGATGAAGACTGTAAGCCATTTTAAATAAAATCCCTTCATAATGTAAGACTTAGAATAATCTTGAAATTGGTTCCCGGCATGGGATACCATTTAACCACTTCGTATTGCTGGTTGAAAATGTTATTCACCTCCGCGGTGATACGAAGCTGAGCGTGTTTGAATGGGAAATTTCGCGACAGCGACATATCGTGCGTATACCACGGCTGGATATAATTGACCGGAGTATTGTTGCCGAGCATATATCGCTCTCCCGTATAGATAAAACTGTAATTAAAATCCCACTTTCGATAGGAAGCGTTAAGAATCACGGAGCCGCTGTGCCACGGAATGTAGGGTATCTGGTCGCCATATCCGTCCATAACGGTTTCCTCCCAACCTTCATCCTTCTCCTCAGTGAAGTCCTGTGCCTTCTGATAGGTATAACTCAACCGGGTGTCCAATGCCACGCCGCCTATATTGAAACAGGGATTGAACGTCACATCCACACCGCGTATCTCCACATATCCGAGATTAACCATTGTCCAGACGAGCTGGTTGGAGGTCGGGGTGGCGATTATCTTGTCTCTCACCTCGTTGTAATAGGCATCCGCCGTAAGATTGAGCGTCGACAGCACTCCTTTGCCGAATCGTTTGGAGTAGACAACCCCCACATTGTATTGCGTGGCGTATTCCGGCTTCAGAAGTCGGTTGCCCAATTGCACGTAATAGAGGTCGTTGAAGGTCGGCATCCGGAATATTTCTTTATAAAAGGCTCTTATATCAAGGCCGATCTTTTCAAACGGACGGTACGATGCGATTACCGTGGGAGAGAATACGTTTTTATCCGGCGCTGTTTCCATCCTCCGAGCGCTCCGGTCATGTACATACGTGTAAAGCAGGCTTGCCTGCATGCTGAATCGTTTGAGGTTGACCGATGTGGCTATGGCTCCCAGCAACGTATAGCGCCTCGGTTCGATGAAATGCGCATTGAACATATCGGTGCCGTCTGCATCGAGTTTGTTCCATTGGAAATCTGTGGACAGATTCGCTGTCCACCACGGGGTGAAAGCGAACAGATTGGCAGCCGTAATATAAACCTCCTGCTGCCAATAGTGATTATCCATCGGTTGTACGGTACTTTCGGGCGGCATGACGTAATTCATATAGTCGTTGGCGTATTTGGCTTGGATTTTATAGCTGTAGAGATCCGTCACCTCTTGCCTTAAGGAACCCTGAAAGAAAAAATTACGGTCTTTCTGCCGGTCTTCGTTCAGTAATGAAATACCGTAGTCCTTTTTTACGGCTGCACCGGGATAGCCCCGCTCGGAATTGTAGAAATATCCTTTCGCCTGCCATTCTCCGCGCTTTACCTTGCCGAAAAGAGCAGCCTCGGCGCGAAGAAACCGGACATCCCCGTTGCGTCTGACTTCGGTGGTGTCATAGCCGCCATCCTTATGATAGCGAAATTTATACTTGCCGGAAGTGTTCAGATATTCAATATTGGCCGACGACGAGAGGTTTTCGCTGATCCGGTGCTCCCAAAGGGCGGAAGCGATGATAAGGTCGAAGGAACCGCCTTTGAGTTTTACGTTGAAACGGTTTCTGCGTCCGCTCTCGAAAACAGGTCTGCGCGTCACCATATATACCGCACTTGCCGAGGCGAAATCGCGTGCGGACTGGAATATGTCGCTTTTCTGGCCGTTATAAACGGATACCAATTCCATGTTGTCAAGCGAAAATTTACCGAGGTCCACCGTCCCGTTCTGGGCATTGCCGATCTGTATGCCGTCGTAGAATACCCCCACGTGTTGGCTGCCCATACTACGGATGTTGACGGTTTTCAGCCCCCCGATACCTCCGTAGTCCTTTATCTGCACACCGGAAAAATAGCGCAACGCATCCGATACGGAATGTGAGTTGAGCCTTTGCAGTTTCTCGCCGGAGAGGATCTGTGCCGGGACGACCGCCCTGTTCTGTCTCCCAAGCACCGTCACCTCGTCTATAGCCAGTATCCGGACCGAATCCGGGATTTGTCTATTCTCGGCATCTTGAGCATTCGTAGTGCCGCAGGCGAGAAAGTGGAACAGTATCAAAATTACCGATATTCTTTTCACTTCTTGATAGCGCTTGTTAATTAATGGAGTGCCGGGATTTTCTTATCCCGGCACTCCGGGTGTTGTCGCAAATGAGGGCCGGTTATTCGAACCTTACCGCCAGATCGTCCCACGCAAAATATGCCGGCTGGCTGAACCCATAACCGTTATCGCTGTCGCCTGTGACGTTGAATTCGATGCGGCTGACTTTTCCGAGTTCGGAAAGATCCCATTTCTGCCAGTCGATGACGGTACGTTCGTAATTGGCGATTTCAAAAGTCGGTTGTACGGAGGTAATTTCGGCGCCGTTTTCGTCGAATCCGATCGCCACCAGTCTGACGAAACCGTCCGGTCCGACCGGATCGGTGAGCCCATTGCCGCTTACCACACAGTTGAGCAGATAGGTCGTGGCGGTCACATACATGTGGTCGACCACGCGGGCTACGCCGTCCTCGAACCAGATGGCCTGAAGCTTCGTCCCGCCGTAGCCGGAATCGTCCCGATAGCCATAATGTACGCAGAAATTCCGGGAACCGTTGTGTCCTCCGAATCCGGTTTCGGGATGTTTGTAATAAATAGCCAGTTGATGTTGAAAATCGCCGCTGTCTACATCCTGTTCCACATAGTTGGAGATGGCCTCGCCGCCGCCCCAAAACTTATGATCGCCCCATTCGTCGGTGAACCGATGCGCGATTTCCGTATTTCCCTGATCGTACCAGTTGTAAACATTGTCCGACGACGGGTAGAGCAGCGGTCCGCCGTATTGGGGCGTATCGATCAGAGAAGACCAGTAATTGAGTCCTTGCGTTCCCTTGTAATCCTCGTCCTCGAAAGTGAGGTAGCGCAGTTCGTAGCTGCTCGAAGTGACATATATCGAGGCAGTCACTACGGCTCCGTCGCTGCCTACTACGCCTACGGTTACTGTGCCTTCGAGTTCCCATCCATCCGCAGCAGGTGCTATGATGCGCAGACGCCCGGCATTGTCTTTAAAACTTGCGCTGACCGTCCAGTCCATAGGCCCGGTGGCTGCTCCGGCAAGGGCTACCGCATTCTCGGTAGTAAATTGGAAAATACGGCTCTGTCCGAATTTGAAATGCTCGGCCGGTTTGGCGTCAATCTTAATGCTGGCATTCAATCGCTTCACAACATCTATCGTAGTTCCGTCGGCAAGGTAGAACGTGTAGTAACGACCATTGTCCACAACGTCTGTAAAGAGATAGGTATATCCTTCGGTCGTGGCCGGCAGATCCTTCCCCTTCCACTGAACCCGGTCGCCGTTTACCGTCCAGTAACCTTCATTGTCTACGCCGATCTCCGGTGTCGTTCCGTCCTGTCCCGTAACAGGAATTTTCTGGGTTTTGGCATCGTCGGCATACATGAAATCCGTTTTCCCGTCGATAGTGATCGCCCAATAGTAGATTCCCTCTTCTGCCAGTACGGTAATTATCGGAGCTTGTGCGTCCTGTCCGTCTTTTCCGTGATATAACTCGATGATTTTGCCACTGGCGAAAGTTACGATCCAGCCCTTTCCGGAATCCATTGCGGAAAAACCCATAATGGGATCACCTACATCTATTGCATTAATAAGTCCCTCAAGTCTGATGATATCCTTATTCATTTGAGCGAGGGCATTCTCCAGATTGGTTACTCGATCGTCCAGGTCGTCTACCTTCTTCCAAAGATCGTCGTCGTCATACGAGCAACTCCACATCGCAACACCGAACAGGGTGATTGCCAAAAGGGTAAATAATTTTTTCATTCCTGTTGTATTTTAAGTTTGACAAATAAAAAATCAACCGTATCCTTGCGGGATACGGCACAACAGAAATTCAAAACGGATTCACACCTTTCGCAGGGCTGTCGGAAGCCTCGTATTAGACCGGAATGCCGGATGCAGGGGGAAATCGCTGTTTTGATTTTCACCCGTACACCCGCAGGTTGCAAATCTTATAAATGCATCGGCAGGTCTTCTGACTTGTTCCGGTTTTACGCCTTCCCAGCCTTGCGGCCAGTGGCAAAGATTGTAAAACCTTTTGCGCCCCATGTTTGGGGCAGGAACTCACAGCAACGGGTATTGTCGCAGATTCTCACTGCATTCCCTTTTCATTCTTCATCGCGTAATCGGCGATTCGGAAACCTTTGCGACGGCAAATATACAAATTTTTGCTTGTTAGGTATCTTCGATACGAAAAAAAATGCAATCCTGTATTTTGGGTTTTTTACAGTTATGAATCATACTTATCTGATTTGAGATTTTAAGAATAATTACTTTTTTCTCAGATGCTCTGCATCTTGAAGTAGCTTATACGCTTTCCGCTCTTTAATTGAAGCCCGTTCCAGCTGCTCTGCCCGCCGCCTTACGGCTTCCTCGTATCGTTCGACCTGGTTTCGGACGGTATCGCGTATGGCCGTGTGCTGCTCATCCCTGAATATCGTTTCCAACTCCATTAGCTCCTTTTCCTTGATCTCACCCCGCATTTTCACGTAGCGGTATTTCAGGTCGTTCGCAGCTAACAGGCTATTATTCTCCGAGATTCGGTAAATGAATGCTGCTTGCAAGAAAATACATCCCAGCATGGCGAACATCGTCAGAAATGTTTTCGAGGATTTGATGTCGAGCGTATAAGTATGTCGATGCTCCTGCACGGGCAAGTCGCCGGGCCTTTTCAATGCTTCGACGGCCTGTCCGACCTGCTCGATCAATGTATGCGTATGCTGGTTCTCGTGGTTGATTGTCCCCAGTCTACCCGCTAACTGCGCCAACAGAGCGTTATATTTGTCGGTAAATTCCCGCTCCTGCTCGGCCTTTACTCCGGGCAAGGCCGTATGCCGTTGCAGTTGTTCGAGCATCTGTACGACCTGCCCCTGCGAGAGCTCTGCGGCCTCTATCAGCCGTTCGATCCGTTCCAGCTGGACATTATCCAAACCTGCGTTTCCTGCGCCGCCTGCTTTGGCATTTTTGATGGCTTTGACAAGCGTTTCCTTGAGGTCTTCGTACATCTCGATCGAGAGGTCGATCTTATTTTCGTCGTTCATGGTTTTCCGGTTTTAAGGTTATATTTTCATTTTGGCTCTTCTTTTCTGTTCTTCCATCCTGCGTCGGTGTTCCATCGCAGCGATGGCCATCGCCTCGGCCGCGGCGTTGAGCAGTGCCGTGATTCGTGCTATATGCTCTTCGGGACTTTCTCCCGGCTTGCGCTGCAACTGCCCGGCGGACACTCCGACGGGCGAACCGGCCGGCGGCAGCGGAATCCCGCCTGCCTTTCCGAGGTTTACCGATGGTGGTTCTTCGCGCGCACTGCCGCCGCCTCTGCCCGTGTTGCCGAATAACCCGGCAAATGCCGAACGGTAATTGCCTGCCGCCGCCGAGAGGTTCCCGAAGAGCGTTGCCCGGTGTTGGGTTTGTTGCTGCACGTGGGTAAAATGCTGGTCGAGTTTCGTAAAGCTGAAAACCCGGTCGATCTTCGATCCGGAGAACTCGAAACCGTTTTTCGAGAAGAGGACACCCTGCTTGCGGTCGGTATTTCCGCAATACTTGTAACGGACGCCGATGCCCTGTTCCCTTAATTTACCTTCCAACTCGTTCCAGTTCTTGCATTTGGGCAGACAGCCTTTGATCGCATCGTGGATTTCGTATTTGGTCTTGTCGGGTTCGCGCAGCCGCTCCCGCCGTACGTCGTCCTTTCCCGGCGCGAGATATAGCCCGTATTTCTCGGTCAGCTCCCGGCAGACCTTGGCGTTGCGAATCTTGATGTTCTTGTCCGAAATGGTCTGCCCGTTGTTCCCGACCCGGTTGTAGACCAGATGGCAGTGCGGATGGGGCTGGTCGAGATGGCGCGCCAATAGATACTGCGTATCGGTGATGCCCATCTTCTGCATATATTCCTTTGCGATCTGCGTCATCAAGGCGTCGGTCATCCGCGGAGCGTCTTTGGGTGAGAAAGACAGGGAGATATGCCCGACGGTGTTTTTCAGCCGAGGGTTCAATAAGGTCTGGTCTTTGAAGTCCTGCGCCATGTCCTTCACTTCCGGAGGCATAATGCCTTCGGCTTCCAATATCCGGGATTCCTTTTTCATCACGTAGCCTACCGTTCCCGAAAAAGACGATCCCGATATTACCTTACCGACCATCGCATATCTGCTTCAGGAGTTTTTCGATAGCCGTGACGATCGCCGCATGCCGTACCCTGACAGCCGCCAGACCTTTAGCATTGGCCAGCCGGGTAAGCTGGTTCAGGTTGCGGGCGATGCCCTTGAGCTGGGCCATGAAATCCAGCTGTTCGCGGGTGATCCGCGCCCTCACCGTTCCTCGGTCGATCAGCTGGCGCAAGACTTCGGCCGGCGGTTGTCCTGCTTCGCGGCAGAGGGCCGAAAAGCGGAGTTTCCGTTCGGGGCTGAGCCGCGTACTGACGACGTATTTGCAGATGCGGCCGATGCCGACTTTCGGGCGTCCGCCTTGTTTGCTGTATGTTTTTTTCGGTGTTTCCATGACAGGTTGTTTCGATAGATTATTCATGCTATATATGTTGTTCAGACCAGCGGGATTTTACGCCGGCCAGCGGGGAAGGCGCAGTTTTCGTCTACGAAAACACAACCTTGCCTTCCTTAAATCTTTACCCCTTTCCGACGCGGTGGTTCAATTTCCGCCGTTTCCGCTTTCAGGGCTTGCAGATTATTCCGAAGAGCCTGAACAGCCTTTGTTTCGGGGGCGTTCTTCTGTGTCGAAGGCTTTTGTGTTCGGCCTTTTATGCGGGCGGTCAGATAGTCATTTACGTCCTTGTGCCCGCTGTAAAAACTGCTTTGGTCGATTAGCTCGCTGCGGGGGCAAAGACGGATCAGATCGGCAGTTGCCTTGCGTCCTGCCTCGTCGTTGTCGAAGAAGGTGTGGATCACCGGATGCCGGCTAAGAAACGGTACGGCTTTGGGCAGGTTGACGACCGAGTTCAGAACCGCGGCGTCAATGCGCAGTCGTTCGGGGTATTTCAGCGAGAGATATGCGAGGAAATCCATAAATCCCTCGAAAGCGATTACCGTATCGGAACGGTTGTCGATGGTGGTGATATGTTTGGGCGAGGAGCCGCCTTTGAACCGCTCGGAGCGGAGCTCCCACCCTCCGGCATCGTTGCGGAACCCGACGGCGAAAAAGGCGCGGTCGTTTACCTCGTAACGGACCTCGCGGCAGAATGCCGCGGCGACCGGCGGGACGATGCCGCGCGAGGCGAGATAACCGACCAATGCCGGATGCCGGAGCGAAGCGTCGGAGAGGATGCGGAGCGCGGGAACGGTGGCCGGACGCAAGACCGGCAAGGGACCTCCGGCAGCTGGACGCTCGCCAACACCCGGTGAAAGAGAAACGGAACCGGCGTCCCTTTTTTCACCGTTTTGCAGCCGTCGGACCGCTTCACGGCTGTCGCACCGCTCCAACCGCATCATGAGGGTGAGCAATGTGCCGCCTTCGCGCAGTCCGAAGTCGTACCAGAGATTTTGCACGTAGTCCACTTTGAAACTCGGCGTGCGTTCTTCCCGCAAGGGTGAAAGATACATGCCGTAACCGTTTCGTTCGTATTTGGGCAGAATGCCCCGCCATGCGAGGAATTGCCGGATGCCGATATTTTTCAGATCATTCATAATGTTTGTTTTTCAAAGTTTGCCGATATTGCCTTACTACCTACTACGATTTGCGTAATCGTTTGATAAATAATTCGCTATGTGTAGTAACCAAGTTTATGTCACCTTACTACCGTAGTAGGTTCATGTAGTGGCGTAGTAAGATGTCGTAAGGTGTGTATTTTGTATTCTGCTACACGGCAGCCTATTCTTTTTCAATGTTTTATCGCAGTGTGTAGTAGCGTAGTAACTACAATCCGTAAGAGACGAAAGGGTTGGGTGAGATTTTTTCAATGACCCAGCCGTAAACGGGATTTCCGTTGATACGCTTCGAGCGTCGCTCGAACCCGGCCTTGCGCAAGGCTTCGCCCATGCGTTTCTCGGAGAGGTTCAGCGACGAATAGCTGCGCAGGTAGCCCAGAATCTCCACGGTGGTCATAAAGCAATCCGTGACGGCATGTTCCGGAGGCTTCTCGAACCCTTTCAGCAGCATTTCGTATTCGATGGTCTGGACATGGAATGCGGCGTTCCCCCGGTGCAGTTCTTCGATTTCGGCTTCGTCGAACCAGTAGCGGAATCCGTTGCTCAGGAGCGTTCGGGCTTCGGCGTATACCCGATCCATATCTACCCATATCGCCCGGTCGATGTCGATGGATAACACCTCGAATGGCAGGAAGCGCCGCGAGCCGGTCGGGTCGGTCAGAAAGTCGTTCCCGTTCACCGAGGCCATGAAGCTCGCCAAGTGGGGATACTCTTCGATGTAAACGTCGTAGGGCCGCCGGTATTTGACCGAAGGAGCCGTGATGAGGTTCTTCAGCTCGTTTTCATCCCGTTTGTTGAGCGCTTTCAGCTGGTCGTCGATATTGATGAAGAGGTATTCGGCAACCAGCGTCAGTACGTCTTTGTTCTGCGGGTCGATCTTTCCCGTGAAAAGATAACTGGCGAGTGCGCGGGGACAGAGGTTGTCGAGCCATGTGGTCTTGAACTTTCCCTGCTCGCCGGTCAATACCAGACAGACGTGGTTCTGACATCCAAGGTCGTTCATTGCATTGGCGACCACGCCGACGAGCCATTTGGTCAGGTACTCCGACCAATGCCGGGCGTTGCGCACGGTGACGGTCGCGGCCAGTTCGTCGATCGCCTGCGTCCCCGTTGCCTGCGGCAGTTTATGAAAATACGCTTGCACGGGATTCACACGCCCGGAAAAGTCGCTTTCGAGCATGCTGCGCAGGTTCTCCGCCGAGGTGGAGATGCCGATGGTGCGGTCGAGCTCCCGCCGGAAGGAGTTGAGCCGGTATTTGGTCACGGGGAGGAACTCGCCGTCGCTGCTGCGGAACTCCGCACGGCTTTTGACCGTGTTGTAGCGAAAGGCGTAATGCTCCCGCAGGAACTCCTCGATACGCTCGTTCCGGGACTGCTTGCCGGGGACTGCAACGCTGTCTGACGACTTATTTGTCATCGCGCTCGCCGAGAATCCGTTGAATGTCCGAAGCGCGGTAACGAACCTTGTTCCCGATCTTAACGGCTTTCAGATACCCTTTGCGGTTCCAATGCCAGAGCGTCGCATCGCAAACGCCGCATAGCTCTTTGACCTGTTCTTTGGGCAGGTAACGTTCCCTGCGGGCTTCGGCGACCTGTGCGGCCAGCTCTTCTTTGGCGCGGTCGATAAGGCTTTTGGAGAAAGCCAACAGATCCTCACCGCTTACCTCCAGCCGGATGCTGCCCGGAGCATCCCGGAGGATGGATAATAAATCTTTCATATATTGCTTTCCGCCCGTTGTGAGGCGCAGCCTTCCGGCGGACGGGAAAGCAACGCCGCCGCCCGGAAATCCGAGCGACGGCGCAAATATAATGTTATGATTGAGCGATATTTAAGCGTTTAATTCGCGGTGTGTTAAGACGAATTTAACGAGCCTTATTGCGATAGAAAATCTTTTATTTCCCGGATGATAAGGGCCTCGCCGCCCCGACTGCTGACGGCCGATCCGATAAGTAGCGGTTCCGTCAGACGGCTGTATGCTTCCTGTATGCCCCGCTCGTGGACGATGCGGATGTCAGAGCCGTATTCCGCTTGCAGGGCATCGCGGAACGGTTTGATGTTGGTTGGAACTACCAGATAGCGCAATTCATCGAGTGCGACCTTCAACCGTGCGATGTCGGTCTGGGTGTGTCTCTTCGTGATGTATTCGCCGATCTTTTGCCGCAACACGTCGGGATGCGTGACAGCCGGTGAAAACATGTCCATCAATGATTTGGTCGTACTCGGCCGGCCGGGTTTTCTCTTTTCACCCGCATCTTCGGCCGGAAGAGTGCCCGCAGCCCATTCCAGCACCCGGTCGCTTTCGGCCAGCCGCATCGCTTCGCGGTGGGCATCCCAGTCCTGCTTGGTGCGCAGTTCTAATTTGATGGAGCGGGAGATCAGCAGTCTGATCGTGGCGCTCATGGTCATCTTCTGCAAGAATCCCAGATCGGGCGAGCGCCGCAGCTCTTCGCAACGCTCCACCATCCGTTCGAAACTCTTGCCGAAGTAGAGCCAGCAAAGCATCGCCGGGAGTGTGGAATCCTTGCCGGGCTGTTCGCACTCCCGGATGATCTTGCCGGCAAGGTCGTGTTGTCGGGCCGCCTGTTCGATCTCATCGACATGCTCGAACAGTCCTTCATTGGCTTTGTCGGACATGAGGCGCCGGTACCGGGGGATAAGGGACATGGCTTGGAATATGACCGACTGGCACCCTGCATAGTCACGGGCGTTCATCGCCTCTTCGAATGCGGCGTATTCGTCGGGGTGGGTGTTCATCCATTCCCGCAACTTCGCTTTGAAAGCCTCGTATTCCTGCTGGCCCATGATGCTATTGATTGAGTTCCTGCAATTCGATCTTCAGTTGCTCGGCGAGCTGTTTTTCGGACGGTAGATAGAGTTGGTATTTACTTGCTAAAATCGTATTGTTATTTTCTGGCAGGGTGTATTTTACCAACGTATCGTTTTTATCGGCACATAGCAGAATCCCGATCGTCGGGTTTTCGTCGGGGGCTTTTTCGTTGCGGTCGTAGTAATTTACATACATTTGCAACTGCCCGATGTCTTCGTGCGTAATCTTGTGGGTTTTCAGTTCGATAACGACGAAACAGCGGAGCAGGCGGTTGTAGAATACCAAATCAGCGAAAAATTCGTCGTCTTCAAGCAAGATTCGTTTTTGGCGGGCCACAAACGAAAAACCGTTGCCCAACTCCAACAGAAACGCTTGAAGATTGGTAATCAACGCACGCTCCAAATCTTTTTCGTAGTAGGTCGCTTCGGGACGCAAACCGAGAAATTCCAATACCATCGGGTCTTTGATGATCTCAGTCGGAGATTCGGGAATGCGTTCCTTACGGGCAACCTCCAGCACAGCTTTCTTATCGTTGCTCAACAACAGACGTTCATATAGTCCAGAATTGATCTGCCGCTCCAATTCGCGGCCTGTCCAGTTGTTGTTGGTGGCTTCCAGCTCGTAATATTCACGCTTGTCTTTGTCATCTATCTGAATCAGAAGGCGATATTGATACCAATTCAATTGCGTCCGCAGTGCGGTCGCAATTGGATAAGTGCGGTAGAACTGCCTTGCTCGTTCTAACTGACGCACGGAAAATCCACTGCCGAACTCTTTTTCAATTTCCAATGCAACGTTTTGAAGAAGGTATGCTCCGTATTCCGCTCGGTCTTGGCCTTTTTGTTCTTCGATAAAGATGCGTTCGCCCAATTTCCAATACATTTGTACACGGACGGTATCCACACTACGAATCGCTGATTCTCTGGCAGAAAGAATAATAGTCCGAATATCGGATATAAATTGTTCGGTCAGATTAGCCTTAACTATTTTCATATATCGTCTATTTTGAATTCCGACCGCGCTGCGGACGCAATCATCTCCTTTACGACAACAAATTTACTAATTCTTTTTTCATTTCATCGTCAATTGTGCGGTAACGTGCGAAAGCCTTGCTGCCTTCCTTATGTCCGCTCAAAGCTCCGACCAAATTGGGGTCTTTGACCTGCTTATACAGATTTCCGACGAATGTCCGGCGGGCCAGATGCGACGAGGCGATCTCGTAAAGCACCCTCTTTTCTTCTTCGCGGGTGGTGGGGTTTATGACCGTAACCAACCGCTTCAATCCGGCGGCTTTGAAAATCCGCTTGATCGCCAGATTGTATTTCTGCTCGGAGATGAACGGCAGCAGTTTGTCGCCGTCCAGACCTTTGTAACGGGATGCGATCTTTTTGGCTGTCTGATTCAGCGGAACCCGCACGGTCAGCGGTCGCCCTTCCTTGGTCTTGCGCGGTATGTACTCGATGGCTCCGTCGATCAGATTCGATTTCGTCATTTTCAGCAGATCACCCACCCGGCAGCCGATCAGACATTGAAAAACGAAGATGTCGCGCTGAACGGCCAGTTGCGGATGCCGCATCAGATTCGTGCCGTAAATCTTGTGCAACTCCTCGACCGTGATATAATAAGGCGTTCCGTATGTGCATTCCTCCAACGGGAAATCGTCGAACGGTCGGTTCCGGGTCTTTTTGTTGCTGTTGCACCAGTAGAAGAAAGTTCGGATGCGCGAGAAACAATCCAATAACGTATTCTTTCCTCTGGGTTGCGGTGTGCGTGCTTCGGGTATAGCTTCGTAGATTTCCGGGTAAAGAGCGCAGTAGCGGTATTCATTTTCCAAAAAATCCCAAATATTCCGCAAGGTGTCGGCCGTTACTTGATCGATGTCCAATACGAATGCTTTTTGCCCCCTCTTGGTTGTCCGGATATAAAGTTCATACCGCTGTAATCCTCGTTTGATGACGCGGTAATTCTTTTTGCGGACATCGGAAAGACGGTGCTTTTCGAGAAATTCGTCGAACAATGCGATCAATGTCGGTTTGGCCGTTTCTTCCGTGGCCGTTTCGACATTGTACTTTTGCGGATTGTAATATTGTTCCAACGTCTCTTTCAGCCACTCTTTCTGCGGTTCTGCCGTCTGTCGGGATTGATAGGCTCTTTCGAGATAGGATTTGAGTTTTCGGGCTTCATCGTTGTAATAGGAACGCATTTCGTCGTCGCAAACGATTTTGCTTTTGACCTGTTCGGCCTTGTCATCCCAAAGATTGGGGTTGATGGTGAGCCGGGTCGGTGCGACCATATCTACCTGCCTGCCGTCCCGCAGGCGTGCGTAAATGGTCGCCTTCGATTCTGTATCATAGCGTTTTACGCTCTTTTTGATGATGAGAGTTATTTTCATAGTACCCAGATTCCGGATTGACAGAGCAAAAATACGAAAAATTCCCCACATTTTCCCCACATCTGCTAAAATATGTTCAATTGGAATTTATCAGGTAAAATGATTGAATATTTATATACTATTGATAATAAATAAAATAAATACGAATTTATTCATTCTTACCTCTATTTAAGTTTAATAGGATTTAATATATTCAAATGCGGCTCCGGGTACTGATTAAGGTGTCAAAACTTTGATTGTCAAGGTTTTGGCGCCTTTTCTTTTTTGCCATGCCCTTCTGCGGCGGTTTGCTTTTCGCAGATTTGTTCAGGCGGTGCCGCTTTTTGAGAAGGAGCGTGATTTTGCCCGTTCGGGAAATTTCCTGCGGCGGAGCATGATATGCGCTTTCGCGTTATGCCGTCTCTCCGGTGCGATTTTGAGTTTTGATACTTAAGTTTGCCATTCGAGTTCAATTTTTGCATTAAGGAGATGCGGGGAAGGCGAATGTCGTATATTTAATGCAATAAAAATCAGCATGCATCCCAAATTCCAAATATATACCGATATTTCGTCTCTTCCGATAAGCGAACACGAGGCCTATCAGGAGGAGGGTTTCTGCGGTATTTGCACGGGAGGTACCGCTGTGATAGAGGTTTTTTCGGTGCGCAGTCCGATTTCCGAAAACGATATCGTGACGATTCTGCCGTTGCAGCTGGTGTCGATCCGCGAGGTCAGCGACGATTTCTCGATGACCTTTTTCAAAGTAGACAAGGGGATGTTCCTCGACATCATGAGCGGGTTGGGGAAAATAACCCCGGATTTTTTCTTCTATATGCGGAAGAACTTCCTGTACAGCGTGAACGATGTGGACCGAAACCGGTTTCTGGGGTTTTGCCGGGCGATTGATCTCAGGGGCAGCAACAACGATCCCCTTTTCCTGCGGGAGACCATTCTGCACCTGCTGCGGATTTATTACTGGGATTTCTACGTCCTTTTCCAGCAGAAGACGAGCGCCAAGAAGCGCCCTTTCGTGAATACCAACAAGGAGAACATCGCCATGCGGTTCGCCATGCTGGTCAGCGAACACCACAAAACGCGCAGGGAGGTCGCTTTCTATGCCGATAAGTTGTGCATTTCGCCCGTATATCTGACCAAAGTCATTCAGGAAGTAAACGGCCAGTCCGCCCATGAAATGATTGCGGACTACGTCGTTATCGAGATCAAAACCCTGCTCCGGGACGCGAGGCTCGACATAAAGGCCGTGGCACGGCGGGCCGGCTTCGCCAACCAGTCTTCGCTGAGCCGCTTTTTCCGCCTGAAAACGGGCATGTCTCCCACGGAGTACCGCCGCATGATCCATGCCACAAGATAAGTTCTTGTTCCGTCCTCGGTTTCGGAATTCCGTATCGTGCAAACCCGTCCGATGACCGATGTGCGGCGTTCGTAAACAGACGCGCCGGTTTTTCTGCCGCTGTTCCGATCGGCTCCGGCGGAGAGTCGTTTTGTTCCGGGAACCGGAGGTAAATCGTTGTATGGCAGACAACGCTAAACTAATCTCCTGTGCTCCGGCTCCCCTGAACAAAACGCGTTCCTTTTACGGCTTGTGACGGAATTGCTCCGTAATGTCTTCCATTGCGCCCGCAGGACCGATTCTGTAGAGCCGCTGATTGGTCGTCGGTGAAGTCAGCGGCCCCAGCGACTCGACCCACCCGCCCAGTTTGATGTAGTCGAACACCTGCGGCGCGAATCCTTCCGGCAACTTCTGCCGTCCCGAATACCAGCCGACGTGCAGGACCGGCAACTCCTGCCGCACGACCTCCGCCAGCCGGGCGATCCGGTGCGGCGCGGCATCCCCGCCCATAAAGCAGACGCAGGTCACCGACCGTCCGTATCGCTCCAGCAGGGCGCGCAGTTCCGGGGCGTCGAGCACATGCCCCGCATCGGCCTGTAGGTGGGGGCTATGACACCCCGGACAGCGGTTCGGGCAGTTGGCGATGTTGATCGCCAGCGTCGTTTCGCCCGGAATCTCCGCGAATACGATGTCGAAATTGTAGTATCGGACTACTGTTTCCGGAGCTGTCATACGGCCTCCTGAGCGGGCGAACTTTTCTGTCCGGCCGGTTCTTTCTGTGCGAACGGTTCCTGCTGCGGGTGCGCATCCTGCTGTCCGGGTGTTTCCGCGCCGCCCGCCGCCGGTTTCATGTTGCCGTAATAGCGGCGTTCGGCCTCCTGCTGGCGCGCGGCCGAGAAGTTCGAGACCCGTTTCATGTAGCCGATCACGCGCGTCAGGTAATCCAGATCGTCGCTATGGCATGCGGGACATGCTTTCAGATAGCGTTTGTCGATATGCCCGCACTTGTTGCAGACCGTATTGGGAATGTTGAACGTAAAGTAGTTGCAGCCCTCGGCCGCGGCCACGCGCAGCAGGTGGCGGTACTGCTCCTTCGAAAGGTGCTCTTCGAGATTCATGTGCAGCGCCGAGCCGCCCGTGAGGTGGTCGATGTAGCGGCGTCCGTGCAGCCGGAATTTGTCGACGACGTTCAGCGACTGGTCCTCGACGACGTAGAAATAGGAGTTGTAGCAGTCGCGCGGCACGGCGTATCCGTCCTCTCGGTCCCATTTGGCGTGCTTCACGCCGACGTTTTCGGCGGGGATCATCTCGCAGTTGAACATCAGCTCCTTGGTGCGGTATTTCTTGTTGTAACGCTCGATCAGCCCCAGTACGTTCTGCACGAAAGCGACGTAGTCGTCGTTGTCGTCGATGCGGATTCCCAGAAATTCGGCGGCTTCGACCAGTCCGTTTACGCCGATGGTCAGGTATTGGCGCGAAAGGTTGATGTAGCCCGCATCGAAGAGCGGCAGCATGCCTTTGGACTTCAGTTCCTTGAGGTTTTCGTTGTAAGCCGTCTGCACTTTGTGTACCAGATCCGTGATTTCTTCCAGATAGGTGAGGTAGTGCATGCCGTTCTTCACGGCGTACTGGATGCAGCGGTTGAGGTTGATCGTCAGCACGCTCTTCGAGCCGGTCGAGACGCCGCCCGCGCCGAGCGTGTAGCTGAACCCGTTGTCCTGAATCTCGTTCCGCAGGCGGCAGCAGCTCGACAGCGAGTCGGCGTTGTCGCTGATATAGGTGAAGAACGAGTGCCCCTCGGCGTACATCTGCGCCGTGATGTCGCCCCACTCCCGGTCCATCACGTCGCCGTCTTTGGTCAGCAGCGCCATCGTCTCTACCGGGAAAGTCAGCACGGTCTTGGTGCGCTCGCGGTTGAACCACGTCATGAAACGCTTCTGCAGCCACGACAGCGACTCCCAGTGCGGATGCGAACCGTCGGGAAATACGAACTCCCCGAACAGGCTTTCGAAGTAGTAGCGGTCGTAGTAGGCCACGTTCCAGAACACGGCTTGGAAGTTGCGCGCCCCGGTCGGCTGGTTGATCGAGTAGACGATCTGTTCGAAGCAGTCGGTGATTATCTTGTCTATTGTCCGGCGTTTCTTCGAGAGGTCGGCCACCTCGTCGGCCCGCTTGTAGTAATCTTCGCCGTACTCCTGCTCGATGAAATAGTTCATGTACATCAGGAATTCGGGCGTGGCGCATGCGCCCGAAAGCATCGACGACACGATGAAAACCATGTTGACGAATCCGCCGCAGAACGATTTGAGATTCGTCGGACGGGTCGAGTTGCCGCCCACCGAAAGCGTGCCGCCCAAGAGCCACGGATACATGGTGATCGAGGCGCAGTAGTTGGCCATCGACGTCTCGTCGTTCTTGTAGATGAAGTGCTCCTTGAGCAGGTGCAGGTATTTGTCCGACAGCTCTTTGCCGTACATCTCCTTGATGCGGTCGGTCAGCAGGCGGCGGTTCAGGCGGATGAAGTTCTGCTTCGGCAGCTCGCCGATCAGCGTGGCGATATTCTTGTTTTCGACGTTGGCGTTGGCGTCGTATTTCGAGCCGGTCGCCGGGTTCGAGGCGTCGCAGTAGTTGATCAGAAATTCGAGTTTCTCGCGGTCTTCGCGCTCTTCGGTGTGTTTCTGGCGGTAGAGCATGTAGCTCTTGGCCACCGCGAAGTAACGCTCGGCCATCAGCGCCACTTCGACCTGATTCTGAATCTCTTCGACGCTCATGCCGTCGGACACGTGTACGCGGCTCAGTATCGACGTGATGTCGTCGTCGGTGGCGTAGCTGCCGACCGAAAGGAAGGCCTTGCGTACGGCGCGTTTGATTTTCTCGACGGAAAACGCTTTGCGCTTGCCGTCGCGTTTTACGATGTAAAGTTCGGAAATGCCCATATTTTCTCCTGTTTTTGTTGTTGGCCGGTTATGCGATAAAGCCCGCTTTTGCCGGCGGACGGCCGCCTGAAAAGCATGGTTTCACCAAAAAAATCAGTGTAAAACAAAGTTGCTGCACCGCTCTATATCCCGAAAGCGGGTGCCGTATATCGGTCAGGCAGGTCTTCTGACTCGCTCCTTCCGCACGCCTTCCCGTCCGATGGACAGTGGCTCTGAGAGTGTGCGGAGCGCAACGGAGCTTACAGCTACGGGGATAGTCCCTGATTTGCACAGGAGTTCCCTTTTGATCCCAAGCCGGCAGCCGCCGGCGGGGAACCTTGACCGGGAGCAAATATAGAGATTGTTTCCGAGGCGGCAATCGTTCGGCGCTCCAATTAATGAACAAATTGTAAACAATACGGCCGACGGCGGCCGACGCGGAAAAAATATGCCGCGTCCGCCCTCATGCGGTGATTTTTCGCAAAAGCTGTCCGCATGCACCTCTCTTTGGGGGCCGGGTGGCGCAAAACCGATAAATTTTGCTACCTTTGCCGCCGTATGAGAGCATCCGTCAAAAAGATATACGCTTCGTTCGGTCCCGACGCCTTGGTCGCGTTCTGGCTGGGTGTATGGTGGATTTGCAACCTCTTTCAGGCCGGTTTCACGGAGCTGGCCAACGACGAGGCCTACTACCATATGTTCGCCGAAAACATCTCGTGGGGCTATTTCGACCATCCGCCGATGACGGCGCTGCTGGTCTGGCTTGGGGAGCATCTCTTCGGCGGGGAGTTCGGCGTGCGGTTTTTCTTTACCCTGCTGCAGCCGCTTTACCTCTTTGTCTTCTGGCGCATCATCCGGCCCTCCGATGCCGACCGCCGCGATGCGGGGCTTTTCGTCATGCTCTCGGCCGCGACGCTCATGCTGCAGTTGTACGGTTTTATCGCCGTGCCCGACGGTCCGCTGATGATGACCGCGGCGTTGTTCCTGCTCACCTTCAAATGGTTCACCGAAGGGCGGCGCGCGGCGTGGCTCTGGATGGGTGTGGCCATGGCGCTGATGGCCTACAGCAAGTACCACGGGGCGCTGGTGGTGCTCTTCGCGCTTGCGGCGACCCCCCCCCGCGTGTTCCTGCGTCCGACCTTATATCTCAGCGGCGCGGTGGCGCTGTTGCTGCTCGTGCCGCATTTCGTGTGGCAGTACGAGCACGACTGGGCGTCGCTGGCCTATCATCTGGCGGGGCGTAACTCGGTCTTCCGGCCCGGTTACGTCGCCGAATACCTGCTCAACCTGCTGGTCGTCTTCAACCCGTTCTTCGTGCCGCTCTATGTCCGGTCGTGGATCGCCGTGAAGCCGCAGAACGCCGTCGAACGCTCGCTGAAATTCATTCCGGCGGCGTTTATCGTCTTTTTTCTGCTTTCGACGCTGCGCGGATACGTCCAGCCCCAGTGGGTGATCGTCGCCGTGTTCGGACTGCTCTATACGCTCTTTACCTACGCCCGGCGTCATCCCCGGACGCGCCGCTACCTGATGCGCATGGGGTGGGTGACGCTCGCCCTGATCGCCCTGACGCGGCTGGTGATGAGCTTCAATCCGCTGGGCATCCGTTACGAAGTGTTCGACAATCGCACCAGTTACGGGGAGATCGCCGAAATTGCCGACGGCCGTCCCGTCGTTTTCCGCCACGGTTACGCCGTCGCGGCCAAATACGCCTTCTATACCGGCGGAGAGGCCTACTGCCAGCCCAATATCCGCTACCGGACCCACCAATGGCAATTCCGTGACGACGATACGCGCTTTGCCGGCCGCGAAGTGCTGGTCGAGACGCCTTATGACGAAGCCGACACGACGGGCCGCGTCCGGAGCGTCGTACTGCCCAACGGCAAGCGTTTCACGTGGTTCGTCGATACGCATTTCCATCCGACCCGCCTTGTGGACATCTCCTTCACGGGGCTTCCCGAACGTGTCGCCGCGGGCGATACGCTGCGGCTTTCGCTGCGAATCGAAAATCCCTATCCTTATAACATCGACTTGGGCGGCGACATGTCGCTCGTCATGCTCTGGAAGCACGGCCGTTTCCGCGTCGAGGAGTTCGACACCGGGGAACGTTTCCGGATTCCCGCCGAGGAGGAGATCCGGCGCGAGGTAGTGTTCGTCGTGCCCCGACTGCTGGCCGGGACCGATTTCGACGCCGGCTTCGCCCTGCGCCGGGAAGGGTATACGAATTGGTTTAACGGAAAACCCCTCCGCACGGAGGTTGCGCGATGATCGAGCAGTTTCTCAAATTCTGCATCGTGGGCGGTTCGGGCGTCTTCGTCGATTTCGGAATCACCTACCTCTGCAAGGAGTGGCTGAGGCTCAACAAGTACGTCGCCAATTCGCTCGGCTTTCTCTGCGCCTCGACGACGAATTACATCCTGAACCGGATTTGGACTTTCCACAACGAGAATCCCGACATTACGGGACAGTACCTCCGTTTTCTGGGCATTGCCGCCGTGGGGCTTGTTATCAACAACCTGACGATCTGGCTGCTGCACGGCCGTTTCCGCCTGAATTTCTACATGGCCAAACTGTTCGCAATCGGCGTGGTCACTTTCTGGAACTTCTTCATGAACTATTTCTTTACGTTCTGACGCTTTTATTCCTAATTTATTTGACTTCGATTTTCTTGATGAACTTGGCCGGATTTCCGGCTACTACAGTCATAGGCGGCACGTCTTTGGTTACTACGCTGCCAGCCCCGACAATGGCTCCGTAACCGATGCGTACTCCCGGAAGGATAGTCGAATTGATACCGATCCATGCCTTGTCCTCGATTACGATCGGCCGGCCGTAAGTTGCGCTGCGGTTATCCGGATTGGGGGCGTGGTTGATCGTAATCAGATTGACCTTCGGGCCGATGAATACCTCGTCGCCGATCGTGATGCCGCCGCGACCGAAAAACGTGCAACACTGTTGAATGAAACACCCCCCCCCTTCCGATCGTGACGGGTTTGCCGTAGTCGATGTACAGAGGCGGCAGCACTGTCGTACTCTCTTCGAGCGGTTTGCCGAGAATCCGGCCCATATATTCGTGCACTTCTTCGGGGGTGCGGTAGCCCGTATTCATCTTCGTGGCAGTTTCGATGGTGGCGAAAATATCGCTAATCAATGCCTCGTAACCCGGCTCGTCGGGCGAAACCATTTCGCCTGACAGGTCTTTTTCAAAAATATTCTTCATGATTTTCTGTTTAATGTTTTCTGATGCGAAGGTAGACGGAATACCGTACAATGGCTTTGTTGTGCGGTTCAAGTTGCTTTGTTGTAAAGTTCATGAAATAAAAAAGCCCCGCATTTATGCGAGACTCGTTTCGTGTTGCAGCTCCTCAGTCGGAGGAATGCCGTACGTTTCTTTATAGACCTTTGAGAAGTGTGAAAGATTCTTGAATCCGACCTCGAAACAGATTTCCGACACCTTTCGTCCGCCTTTCCGAATTAATTCGCGGGCGGCTTCGAGACGGCGGTGTATCAACCATTCCTGCGGCGAAAGCGCGCTGCACTTTTTGAAATCGCGTTTGAATGTGGACAGACTGCGACCGGTGTAGTTGGCGATTTCTTCCATCGATATGTCATTCATGTAATTGCTTTCCAGAAAATCCAATATGTCGATTTTCCACGGATCCGCAAAATCGAAAACGGAAGCATACAGATGCTTGCTCGTATTGAGCAATACATAGATCCCCTCGATCATTTTCAGATGCAGCAACTCGTCTGTCGGCTGGATGTTCGAATCGAAATAAGGAGTCATGGATTCGAACAGACTTACGATGTCGGGACGGTTGGACGGCAATTTATATAAGCTTATTTTATCCCGTTTGGCATCTTTCGGCAGGGCGTTCCGGTCTAAACGGCTGTAAAAACCACGCAGGAATTCGGGAGTAAACATCAGAAAAATCGCTTTGAATTGTTCGCCGTTCCATGCCTGTTTGGTCATTTGTACACTCAAATCCTTTCGGATAAAGGCACAATCGCCTTTATGCAGCCGGGTGATTTCCCCGCGTTCGTCGATTACCATTTCACCGGAGTACATATATACTAACACATGGGAATGATTCCGATGCAGGCAGCTTTTCCCTCCGTCGAAGTACATCGCTAAGAAAAAGTCCGAATAGCGTAGCGTATTGATTCCGTCTGTCATTTTAGAACCGGGGCTTTCTGCAATGGCAGTCTGCAAGGTGGTCGTTGACATATCCCACGGCCTGCAAGTGGGCGTAGCAGATAGTGGTGCCGAAAAATTTGAACCCGCGTTTTTTCATGTCTCTGCTTATGGCGTCGGACAACGCCGTCGATGCGGGAATTTCACGCATGGTTTTCCAGTGATTGACCACGGGCCTGTTGTCGGGAAGAAACGATTTCAGATACCGGCAGAAGGAGCCGAATTCCCGCTGGATTTCGATGAAGAGTCTCGCGTTGGTCACCGCGGCTTCTATCTTCCGTCTGTTGCGGACGATTCCCGGATCCTGCATCAGCCGCTCCACGTCGTCGTCCGTAAAGGCCGCCACTTTATGCACGTCGAAGCCGGCGAACGCTTTTCTGTAATTTTCGCGTTTGCGCAGAATCGTAATCCAGCTTAATCCGGCCTGCGCGCTTTCCAGCACCAGAAATTCGAACATTTTCCGGTCGTCGGTAACTTCCCTGCCCCATTCGTTGTCGTGGTAGTCCACGTACAGCGGATCGGTTCCGCACCAGTCGCAGCGTTTCAGTGACAAATCCATATTACTATGCTTTTTTCGCGGCCCTGATTTTGCGCAGCGGGAGTCCCAGCACGCCGAAGAACGCTTCGCGGAAGATGCCGCCGCTCATCTTGGAGGTGCCCTCGCGGCGTTCGACGAAGATGATCGACACCTCCTTGAGTTTCAGCCCCAGCCGCCACGCCGAGTACTTCATCTCGATCTGAAAGCCGTATCCCTTCATCCTTACGGCGTCGAGGTCGAGCGTCTCCAGTGCATGGCGCGAGTAGCAGACGAATCCCGCCGTCGCGTCGCGCAGGGGCATGCGCGTCACGATGCGCACGTACATCGAGGCGAAGTAGGACATCAGCAGACGCGACATCGGCCAGTTGACGACGTTTACGCCCTGCACATAGCGCGAGCCGACCACCACGTCGTTGCCCTCGGCGGCGGCTTCGTACAGCCGCACCAGATCGTCGGGATTGTGCGAGAAGTCGCAGTCCATTTCGCAGATGTAGTCGAATCCGTTGTCCAGTCCCCAGCGGAATCCCGTCAGATAGGCCGTTCCCAGCCCCTGTTTGCCGCTGCGCTCCAGCAGATGAAGCGTTTCGGGGAACTCTTTCCGGCGTTGCCTGACGATTTCGGCCGTCCCGTCGGGCGAACCGTCGTCGATGACGAGCAGTTCGAAAGGTTCGGGCAGCGAAAAGACCTTGTCGATCATCGCCGAGATGTTTTCCTTCTCGTTGTAGGTCGGAATGATTACCAGTTTGCGCATAGGGCCTTGTTTTCGGATTTTCTATACAAAGGTAGCATTATTTTGCAAAAACGCGCCGCCCCGGCTCTTTTTCTGCGGGGACGGCGGATATTTCCGGCGCTTTGCGCGGGAGCCGCGCACGCTTTTTACCGGCGGCGTTTCATCGCCCGGATTTCCTGCTTCGCGGCGTCGCTCACGCGGTAGGACTCGATGATTTTCTGCAGCGATTTGTTGTAGGTCCAGTCGTCCAGCGAGCAGCTTCCCAGCCAAGCGTGTGTGCGCTGCGGAAATTTGACGTAGCAGACCGACACCGCCCATGCCACGGCCATGCGGGCGTAGTAGGCTTCGTGGCGGATGCCGTCGAGCTGCCGCAGAAACGCTTCGAGGTGCTGTTCATCGACGAAATTGCCCAACCCCATGACTACGGCGAAACGCGTGTCGTATTCGGCCTGCGCGTGAAAATAGGGTTGTATGAACTCCCACATCGGCTGCCGCTCGGCGGAGCCGCCAGCAGAAGCAGTCGCAGACGGCCCAGTTGTCGATCTTGGGTACGAAGCGGGCCACGTGTGCGAGCTTTTCGGCGGGTTCGCACCGGGCATAGCCGATCACCAGCCCCTGCAGCATCCGCTCTTCGAAGTAGAAATCCTCGGCTTCGGCCAGATATGCGCGCCAGTCTCCGGCGGCGATCTCCTTGGCGATGCTGCGCAATACGGGCAGGCGTATGCCCAGCACGTTTTCGACGCCCGGCATCAGCGCCGAGGTGAATTTCATGTATTTAGGCTCGGTGAGTTCGAGCATTTGTTCACGCAGCGTCATCGTTTGCCGAATTTGGGGGTTATGCCGATGAAAAAGGAGACGTTGAGCCGCGGCATGGGGCGCGAAAGCACCGATTCGTACTCCTCGTTGAGCAGGTTGTGGATGCAGCCTTTGAGCGAGAACGACGCCCATTTGCAGTCGAGTCCCTTTTCGAGCGAGAGGTCGCTCATGAAGTAGGGTTTCACGCGGCCCAAGACGCCGAGATCGTTGCTCGACATGGTGTAACGTTCGCTGTACCAGTTCCATTTGTAGGTCAGCTCCCACCGCCGCCACTCGACGCGCGCCGTGAGGGCCGCCGAATAGACGGGAATGTAGACGAGCTGTTTGCCGACCGATTCGTCGGCCGGGCTGAACGGATCGCCCCGGTTGATCGAACGGGTCCATGCGAAATTGCCGTCGAGGAGCAGTCGCCAGCCGCCCGAAGTCTCGGCTTCGGCCGAGAGTTTGGTTTCGACGCCGTAACTGTGGACGCGGCGGATGTTGATCGGGGTGTAGATACCCAGTTTGGGACTGCCTATCCAGAGTATCCAGTCGTCGATGCGCGAATCGAACACCGTGGCCGACGCGCGCAGCGAACGGGCGTCGCCTTTGAGCGTCGTTTCCAAGCCCGCGTCGAACGTCCAGCCCCGTTCGGGTTTGAGGTTCTTGTTGCCGCCGGGGCGGAAGTAGAGGTCGTTGAGCGTGGGGTAGCGGTAGTTGCGGGCGGCCGAAGCCCGGACGACCACGCTGCCGCGTTTCGAGAGCACGTAGTCCGCAAACAGCGCCGGGATGACGGGCGTCGTACGGTCTCCGTATAACTCCCACCGCAGGTCGGCGGCGACGCCCAGCCGCGGCACGGGACGCCATTTCACGGCGGCGAACGCCGAAAGTTCGAACCGCTCCTGCCGGCAGAGCGTATCGGCCCGCAGGCCGTTGTTGCCGATCACCGAGAGGTCGCCGCTGCGCACCCGGTGCTGGTGGAGGGCGGCGTTGGCCGAGAAGAGCCACTTCTCGCCGAGCGCATATTCGGCTTCGGCCTTGGCGAAGAGCGTGTGGATGCGGCTCCGGGCGTCGGTATTGACGACGAACCGCCCTTTGCCTTCGGGGTCCTGCTTGAGCAGGTAGCGCAGATCGGTGTAGGTGTAACCCGCGCGTGCGCCGAGTTTCAGTCCGTTGCGCAGCCGCTCCCAGCCTGCCACGGCCCGCAGCGTGCGTTCGTCCTGCGTATTCTTCTTCTGTTTGCTTTTGTTGCGGTCGGACGTGAGCATCGCCAGTCCGCGGTGCGAGTCGAGGTACCATGCCGCCAGCGAGAAACGGTCGCCGCCGCGCGTGGTGTAATAAAGCTCCTGCATGACGTGCAGGTCGCGGAATCCGCCGTTGCGGTTGCGCTGCAGGGGGTAATATTCGCCGACGATTTGGCCGTTGTCGTCGGTGACGAACTCTTTCGAATTGTAGTTGCGGAAGCGGAAATCATTGTCCGAGGTGCTGTAGAGCACGCGCGTCGAACTGCTCCACCGCGCGCCGCCGTAGGTCAGGTGCAGGAATTCGTCGAACGTGGCGAACGACCCGATGCCCTGCACGTAACGCAGCCCCAATCCCTGCTCCGCAGGGGCTTTGGTCGCCAGCGTCACCGCGCCGCCCAGCCCGCCGCCGGTGACGCCCACCGAGCTGGCTCCGTGATAGATCGTTGCGTCGTCGATGAAATAGGCCGGAATCAGCGAAAAATCGACCTGTCCGAGCATCGGCGAATTGACCTTCATGTCGTTCCACGTCACCTGCGTGTGCGAGGGCGCCGTGCCGCGGAATGAGGCGGTCGCGAGCGTTGCGCGGCCGTAGGATTTGATGAAGATGGTCGAGCCCGTCGCCAGCGCGTCGGCCAGCGATGCGGTGATGTTTTCGCGCAGGACGAGCGTGTCCAGCTCGGTGCGCTGCACGCCGATCTCCTTCATCGGGCGGCGTCCCGAAATATCGACCGACTCGATGGCGATGGTGCGGGCCGTCGAGTCACGCTGCGCCGCGGCGGGCAGGGCGCAGGTCAGGCAGAGGAGTATCGTCGCGGTGCGCAGCACGCGGTCAGTTGCGTTTGGTTACGGTCCGGTAGCAGCCGATGCCGCACACTTCGGTCGAAATCTCGCCGATCAACGGGGCTTTGGCGTTCACGCCCGTCTGCACCTTGATGAAGTCGATCTGCTGCAGGTTGGCGGGCGAGCCGTCGGCCGTCACGGCGTCGCTGATGCGCAGGCGGTTGGTCGTGCCGATCCGGTCCACCGTCGAGAAGTTGTCGGCGTAGCCCCATGCGAACGCCTGAGGTCTCCACTGTCCGTCGGCCTGTTCGACATTGTCGCGCAGCCGCGTGCCCGTGAATTTCAGGTCGGCAGGCTCGATCCATGCCGGGCAGTAGGAGGCCTGCGTATGTTCGTCCATCCGGTCGATCGTGCCGCTGCCGCCCCGGTCGTCGGTCCATGCGGCGGAGCCGTCGGCGAGCGGCGTGTAGGTGACCGCATATCCCCGGATCGTCGCGGCGTTGTCGTACTCGCTGCCTTTCAGCTCGTACCACGTGTCGTCGGGCATTCCGTTGCCGTTGGCGTCCTGCATGACCCAGACGACGCCCGGCTCGGACGAGGTGTTCATGGCGTTGCCCTTGACGTAAAGGTCGTAACCGCCCGTGTTGGGTACCGGCTCGGCGAATGCCGCGACGAGGTATCCGCCCCATCCGCCGAGCGAAACCCAGTTGTTCTCGGCGAAACGCGCGGCGGCGTACCGGCAGGCTTTCTCCGGCGTATCCACGTTGTCGAACGCGCCGCCGGAGCGCGCCTCTTCGTTGATGAACTGTCCCGGTGCGGGAGTGTATTCGAGAATCCGGGCCACGGGTTCGTCCGTCTGCGTGGTCGTGATCTCTTCGCCGGAGTTGCAGGCGGCCAGCAGAAGAGCCGCCAGAGGGAATGCGTATTTTTTCATCTTCTTCGAATGTTTTTTACGGTTTGAAACAGAACGATCCGGGGGTGATGCCGACGCGTATCGTGTCGACGGCCGCGCCCCGCGCCGTGAAGCGGTAGACCACGCCGTGCTGGACGTAGTCGATGGCGTCGGCCACGTAGACCTCCGAGGTCAGCGGATCGACCGCCACTTCGTAATAGGTGGTCTGCGTATAGGGCAGGAACGGCGTGACGGGCAGCTCCTCGGCGTCGACCCGCATGCGCCAGACGTCGCGGTTGATGAAGTAGAGCGTGTCGCGCGTGCCGTTGAGGGTGACCGACGAGGGATGGTCGCCCGCGGCGAACGTATAGGTCTGCTCGATGCGGCGCGTGGCGGCGTCGATGCGGTAGAGCGCCGCCGGAATGCCTGCGGTGCGTCCGTCGGTGACGGTCCAGAGTTTGCCGAAGCGGTCGAGGACCAGCGACGAGGGCTGCGGCCCGACCTCGATCGAGTCCACCAGCGTTTCGCGTGCGGCGTCCACGACCAGAATCTTGTCGTCGTACGACCAGCAGTTTACGAACACTTCGTCGCCCCACTGCACCATCTGTTCGGTCGATTTGTGGCCGTTCATCGGAATCCGGCCGCGGATACGGTTGCTGCGGGAATCCACGACCGTGATGCGCGGATCGTAAAGGTCGGTGATATAGGCCGTCGTGTCGTTGGGGAAGTGGATGTAACGCGGCGAGACGACCCCTTCGATCACTCCCGTGACGCGGAAAGTCGCCGGGTCGATGACATAGACCGCGCCCGAATTGTTCACCACGACGTATCCGCGTCCTTTGTGGAGGGTCATCGACTGGGCGACGTCGCCCAGTTTCATGCCGTTCGCGCGGATGAAGATTTCGTTTTCGACGCTCCGTGCCGCCGGATCGTAGAACGACAGCGAAGCGTTGTCCCAGCCGAAGTTGCCCTCGCACGTGATGAACACGCCGCGCTGCGACTGCGCGAACGGCTCTTCATGCAGCGGTCCGTAGTCCATGCAGGCGCAGCAGAATCCTGCGCCTGCGCATAAAACCGCCATATGTCGTAAAACGCGTTTCATCGGCTTTCAAATGACTGCGGCTGGTACGGGCTGACGTGTCGGATGCCGGTGTCGGCGACGGTCTGCTGCGCCCCATTCTCCGCAGGGTGCATATTGGTTGAACGGCATGCGGCAGGTCTTCTGACTCGTTACCGTTCCGGCGCCTTCCCGTCCCGGAGGACAGTGGCCAAAGAGTGCCGGAACATGTTGCGTAACTTACAGCAGCGGGAACTGTTGCCGGATTTCACGGCATTCCCTTTTAATCCCCGCGCCCTTCCGGGGCGTTTCGGGAACCGATGCGACGCAAAAGTAATCTTTTTTCGAGACATGCCCCAAAGATTCGGACGAAAATATTAACTTTGTTGAGTAAATTGCGGCTCTGCGGACTCCGGCGAGGGTGATCGGCGGAGCTGTTGTGAAAAAAAGATTAACTTTGCCCGAAAATCGGATGTTATGACGGTTGAGATACGACGGATAACCCAAGTCTCGGATGCGCTCGAAGAGGCGTTCGCGCGGCTGATGCCGCAGCTTTCGCCGCGGCTGGGCGCGCCCTCCCGCGAGGCGTTGCGGCGTGTGGCCGGAAGCGAAACCGGGGCGTTGCTGGCCGCCGTGGCCGGGGAACGGATCGTCGGGGTGCTGACGCTGGCGTGGTACGATGCGCCTTCGGGGCGCAAGGCATGGATCGAGGACGTCGTGGTGGACGGCGCGGCACGCGGCTGCGGCGCGGGCGATGCGCTGGTGCGCGCCGCCGTGGAGCATGCGGCCCGCATCGGCGCCGGGAAGGTGATGCTGACGTCGAACCCGGCGCGCGAAGCCGCTAGGGCGCTTTATCGCAAAGTCGGATTCGAAGAGGTGGAAACCACGGTTTTCGCCTTTAAAACAGATAAGTGATGAAAAAATTCGTGAAGATTGCGGCCATCGTGGTGGCCGTCGTGCTGGTGATCGCTCTGGTGGCGCCGATGGTGCTGCGGGGCAAGATCGCCGAGATTGTGAAGCGTGAGGCCAATGCGATGCTCGATGCGCGGCTCGATTTCGAGAAGCTGGACATCAGCCTGTTGCGCCATTTTCCCCGTGCTTCGCTCGATCTGAAGGGACTGACGCTGGTGGGCGAGGGGCCTTTTGCGGGCGATACGATCGTCGCCGCGCAGCGGATTTCGGTGGTCGTGAATGTGATGTCGCTTTTCGGCGACGAGGGGTTCGAGGTGACGAAGATCATTCTTTCGGAGCCTGCGCTCCATGCGCACAAACTTGCCGACGGCAGGGTGAACTGGGACGTTGTGAAGGCTTCGGAAGAGGCTCAGGGCGAAGAGGAGACCCCCGCCGATGCGGAACCTTCGTCGTTCCGCCTTTCGGTCCGCGACTTCAGGATCAGCGACGCGGCGATCCGTTACGAGGACGATTCGACGGGGATGCGCTTCTCGACCGCACCTCTGTCACTTCGCCTGCGGGGCGACATGTCGGCCGACCAGACCGACCTCGACCTGCGGCTGACGGCCAAGGGCATGCGGCTGGTTTCGGGCGGCATTCCAATGCTCAGCGGCGCCGAAGCGGAGCTGGATGCGGTGATTGCGGCCGATCTGGCGAACAGCCGCTTTACCTTCTCGCAGAACAAACTGCGCCTGAACGCCATCGAGGTCGGTCTCGACGGCTGGGTGGAGCTGAAAGACGACGCCGTGGCCATGGACGTCACGGCCGGCTGCGACAAGGTGCAGTTCAAGGACGTGCTTTCGCTCGTTCCGGCCTTCTACACCCGCGATTTCCGCAATCTTGCGGCCGGCGGCGAACTTTCGATGGCGCTCTGGGCGCGCGGCGAAATGCGCGGCGCGGCGCTTCCGGCGTTCGAACTCCGGACGAAGGTGCGCAACGGCAGCTTTCAGTACTCGTCGCTGCCCAAGGCGGTGGACGGCATCAACATCGACGTCCGGATTGCCAATCCCGGCGGCGTGGCGGATAAGACCGAACTCGACCTCTCGAAATTCACGCTCCGGATGGCCGGGAATTCGCTTTCGGCGTCGGCCTATGCGACCAATCTGGTCAGCGACCCGACGTTCCGTGCCGCGGTGGACGGCCGTGTCGATCTGGGGGCCGTCAGAGAGGTGTATCCGCTCGAAAAGGGGATGGAGCTGAGCGGTCTGATTACCGCCGACGTGAAGGTTTCGGGCCGTATGTCCGACATCGAAAAGAGCCGCTACGAGCGGATCGGCGCGTCGGGAACGTTCGTCGTCGAGCGGCTGGGCCTGACCATGCCCGAACTGCCTGCGGTCCATATCCGCCGTGCCGCCGCGACCATTACGCCCGCGGCCATGACGCTCGGCGAACTCGGCCTTACGATAGGCCGGAGCGATCTGGCGGCCAACGGCCAGCTGTCAGGCTACATCGGCTACCTGCTGCGGGGCGACATGCTTTCGGGACGTCTCTATGTGAAGTCCGACCTGCTGGACCTGAACGAAATGATGAACGTCATGCCCGATTCCGCACCGGAAGAGACCCCGGAGACGTCGTCGGCCGGGACTTCTGCCGAACCGGCGCAGGCGCTCGAAGTGCCGCGCAACTTGAACCTCTCGCTCAATACCGAACTGCAGAAGGTGCTCTTCCAGAAAATGACCGTCTCCGGCATATCGGGCGAGATGCGTGTAGCCGGCGGCGCCCTTTCGCTCGAACGGCTGCGCATGCAGCTCTTCGGCGGTTCGGCGACCGCTTCGGGCAGCTATTCGACGGCGGCCGATCCGCAGCGTCCGGCGCTGAAGCTGGCGCTGGGACTTTCGGGCGCTTCGTTCTCCAAGACGTTCGACGAGCTGGAGATGGTGCAGAAACTCGTGCCGCTGTTCGCCAAAACGGGCGGCGATTATTCGTTGTCGCTCGACATGACGACCGCGCTCGATCCGAATATGGAACCCGACCTGCAGTCGCTTGACGCCACGGGCGAAATCAAGTCGGCGAACATCCGTATCCAGAACCTCGAAGCGTTCGATGCGCTGGCCAAGGCGCTCGACAACGACAAACTGCGGAAAATCGAAGCCAAGGACGTCGCCGTCCGTTTCTCGATCAGGGACGGCCGGATTACGACCCAGCCCTTCGACCTGAAGATGGGCGACATAAAGATCAACATGTCCGGTTCGACGGGACTCGACCAGACCATCGACTATACGGCCAAGGTGGCCCTGCCTGCGGGTTCTGCGGGCGGGATCTTGGAGTCGGTCAATGTCGGCATAGGCGGTACGTTCACCTCGCCCAAGATTACGCTCGGCGTGAAGGAAGCGGCCGAGCAGGCCGTGAAGAACGTCATCGACCAGCAGATTCAGAAGCTTACGGGCAGCGAATCGCTCGGCGAGGAGATTCAGAAGCAGGCCGACAACCTGCGCAAGGAGGCCAAACGTGCCGGCGATAAGCTGGTCGAAGCCGCCGAAGCGCAGCGCACGAAACTTGTGGACGGCGCCAAGGAGAAGGGCGCTTTGGCGAAGCTGGCGGCCGAGAAAGCGGGCGACAAGCTGGTCGAAGAGGCCAAGAAGCAGGCCGGCAAACTCAGCGCCGAAGCTGAAAGACAGATCGAAAAACTCACGGCGAAGCAGGAGTAGGGAATGCTTGTTCTTTTCGCCGTCATTCTCGGAGGAATCGTCACGGGGCGCCTGCTGCAAAGCCGGCGCCTCGCGTTCGTCTCCCGGCTGATCGCCGTCATCATCTGGGCGTTGTTGTTCCTGCTCGGACTGGAAGTCGGTTCCGATCCCGCCGTCGTGGGCGGCATGGCGACGCTGGGGCGTACCGCCTTCGTGATCTTCGTCTTCTCGGTCGCGGGGAGCATCGGGGCTTCGTGGCTGTTGTGGCGGCGTATCCGGGTCCGCAGTGCTTCCGGGACGGAGGGCGCCGCGGCAAATCCGGTATCTGCCGGCTCTGTTGCGGGCCGCGGATTTGGGGCCGGAGGCGGGGGCTGCGGTGCGAATGGCTTTTCCGGGAGTGTTGCGGATCAATCTTCCGAAGCGCTCCCCAATCCGGCGGCGTGTGGCGCGTCATGTTCGCCCGAATCTTCGGATTTAGCGGCGTGTGGCGCGTCATGCTTGCCCGAACCTTCGGAGCCGGCATTGTTTTGCGCGCCGTGTTCTCCCCAATCTTCTTCGGCGGCGTGCGAGCCGACGCCCGCGCCTGCTTCTCCGGCCTCCGAGCCGGAAAAACCGCTGTCGATGTGGGGCGCTCTGAAAGGGAGTCTGGTGATCGTCGCCTTCTTCGTCGCCGGATGCGTTGCGGGACTTTTCGCTCTTGTGCCGTTCGATGTCGCCGGGGCGCGTGTCAGCACGTATGTTCTCTATGCGCTGATGTTTTGTGTCGGCGTGACGCTGGGCCATGATGAAACCCTTGCGGGACGTGTCCGGCGGCTCGATCCGCGGCTGGCGCTGCTGCCCGTGATGACTGCCGTCGGAACGCTGGCGGGCGCGGCTCTCGCGACGCCGCTTCTGCCGCCGCTGGCCGTGACCGATACGCTGGCCGTCGGTTCGGGTTTCGGCTATTATTCGCTGTCGAGCATCTTTATCGCCGATTTCCGGGGCGCGGAGCTGGGAACCGTCGCTCTGCTATGCAATGTCATGCGCGAGATCTTCACGCTGCTGGCCGCTCCGCTGGTCGCCCGTTGGTGCGGACCGCTGGCGGCCGTCTCGATCGGCGGTGCGACCACCTTCGACACCACGCTCCCCGTCATCACGCAGGCGGCCGGAAAACCCTATGCCGTGGTTTCGATTTTCCACGGCTGCACGCTCGATTTCAGCGTTCCGTTTCTGGTGACGTTTTTCTGTACGCTGTAATTGTTGGCCGCAATAAAAATCCCCGCCGGAGCAGGGAGATAAGGTCGAATCCCGTCCGAGTCCGGACGTGCGGGGAATCGGACTGCGGGGCTGCTGCCGAGTCCGGGAGTCCGTGCGTGCGGTAATTCCGGTTTCGGCCGGGGACCTCTTGTCTTTGCGTGCCTCTTGTTTCCTGCGGGCGCTTTATTTCCGGATATAGGTCTGTAACGCCGCGACGTATTCGGCGAAGGCGTCGCGTCCCGTGTCGGTGATGCGGCAGACGGTGCAGGGCATCTTGCCCCGGAAGGTCTTTTCGATTTCGATGTAATTCGCTTTCGCCAGCTTGTCCAGCTGTACCGAAAGGTTGCCCGCCGTGGCTCCGGTCTGCTGCCGGATAAAGACGAAATCGGCGCTTTCGACCCCGATGAGGATCGACATCACGGCCAGACGCAGTTCGGAATGCAGCAGGGGGTTGAGTTCTTTAAACACGGTTCCGGCGTTCGTTGTAGCGCAGCACGATTCCCGTTCCGAAGAAGAGGATGACGGCTGCCGCAAGGGTGAGTATGAATTGGGAGACGGTCTCTCCTGCTGCTGCGGCCCGGAAGATCCATGCGGCGAGAAATGCCCCCGAAATGCTGATGAAGAGCAGTCCGGCCAGCGATCCGCTCTGGTTCGACCGGTTGGCTTCGCTGCGGCGGAACAGTTCGCCCGTGACGCCCGCCGCAATGGCTGCGCCCATGGTCAGCAGTCCCATGACGGGCAGCTGCAGTCCGTCGCCCGTGGCGACATATCCCGCAGTGTAGAGACATACGCCGAGCGCATAGGCCCAGACGTTCATCAGTGTCCGGTCGTTGGCCGTGACCGTGCGGTGACTTCTGTAATGGAAATAGAGGGCGGCCAGCCCGGCGACCGTTCCGGCGAGGACCAGCAGCAGCGTCAAATCCCGGCCCGTCGTCCGCCGGACGACGTAATCCGCCGTTGTGACGGCCAGCGCCAGCGCTCCTGCGCCGAAGAAAAGCGTGCTCCGCACGAAACTCAGTTTGCGTCGCTGCGCTTCGAGCGAGCGGGCGATCAGCTCCATCGCCTCTTTTTCGGACATTTTCCGTTCTTCCATACGGCTATTGTTTCGGATGATTCGACTTGTAGTTGAGGATATGCCCCGGCACGATCATCATTGCGACGAATCCGGCGATAAAGAGCGCCGGCACCCAATAACCGGTCGCGGCGAGCGATACGGGGGCGAGGACGATCGCCGCGGCCCCGCCGACGGCGGCCGGGATGAAGCGGATGACAAGCCCCGTGATGGCTGTTCCCATGCCCATCATCAGCAGGATGACGAAGAGGATCGGGACCGGCATGTCGCCGAATACCGAGAGCAGGCTGACGAACCATGCCGTGAGACCCATTACCAGCCACACCTGACCGATTACGCGGTCGATGAAGGTGTAGACCCTGCCGCCGTCCGCCTTGGGCATCGTCAGCAGACTCAGCGCGGTTCCGAACACGGGCAGCAGCAGCCATAAGTAGTACCAGTTCCGACCCGGAAAGAGTGCGTAGGCGGCCCATACGGCGAGTGTCGTGACGACGGTCGCATAGCCCCATATCAGGAACGGCCGCCCGGCGTTGCGGACCATGCGGCTGCGGGTGTTGTCGATCATGCGGCCGACGAGTGCGATGTTTTCGGCGGCGTTCAGCGGCCTGTCCGCCGCTGTGTTGTCCGCCGCTGCGCTGTCCGTTGCCGCGCCGCCCTCCGCAGTGCCGTTTTCGGTCGCTGCCCCGTCTTCCTCCGTACTGCCGTCTTCCTCTGCTGCGCCGTCTTTCGTCGCCTTGCCGGGCCGCGGTCCGGCCGCTTGTTTCACGTCGCTGCGGGAGTGTCTGTACCGGTAATTGAGGATATGTCCCGGAATAATCGTCATCAGGACGAAGGCTGCCAGAAACAGTCCGGCGTGCCAGTTTCCGGTGACGACGAGCGAGACCGACGCCAGCACGATTCCGGCAATGCCGCCCGCCACGCCGGGCTTGAAGCCGATGATCAGGTTGTTGATGGTCGTGCCCAGACCGATCATCAGCAATACGGTGAATGCGACCGGAAACCGGACGACGAAACAGATCGCCAGCGTGCTTATCAGCAGGGTGGCGGGGCCTATTACGCTCCAGATGAGGTCGAGTACGCGGTCTACGTAGGTGTGCACCGAGCCTTCGGCCGCCTTGGGGCGCGTGAAGTACATCAGCGCGCCGCCCAAGAGGGGAAGCATGAACCAAAGGTAGTTCCAGCGTACGTCGCCGGTGCAGGACACTGCGGCCCATACGGCGATCAATGTCGCGGCGGTCGCATAGCCCCACGCCAGAAACGGCCGTCCGGCGTTGCGGACCATGCGGCTGCGGGTATTTTCGATCATCCGCCCGATGAGCGCCAAACTCTCGGCGGCGTCCAGCTTCCTGTCTTCCATGTCTGTCGGATTTCGGGGTTAAAGTTACGAATTTATTCCGGGTGTTCCTCGCTTTTTACCGGATGTCTGCGCGTCTTCTGCGGCGTTTCAGCCGTACGCGGGGCGGCGGTCTATTCCGCGGCAGGGTAGCGGAGGCGTATCGTCACGGTGTTCCGCTCTGCGGGCAGGGTGCACTTTTTCGCGGCATAGCCTTCGGCCGGGCCGCGTTCGCCCGTCTTCATTTTGTAGTCGCCGTCCTCGTCGTGGAGGAGCGATACCTCGGCCGTTTCGGCGTCGATGCCTTCGAGTGTTACCACGACTTCGCCCCTCTTGGCGGGCGACATGCCGTATACGGGCTGTTCACGTCCGGCGACTTTCGCCATCGCCAGAACATTGCCTTTGTCGCTGCGGATGTCCGTTACGGTGATTTCAAGGGTTTTGGCCGCGGCGGCAACGGATGCCAGCGCAAAAACGACGGTCAGGACGAGTTTCCATGCTTTCATGGTTGCGGAGGTTTTAGCGGTAATTGTTTTCGTCGTCGCAGTCGGTCAGATACCATACCAGCGACAGCACCAGATTCAGCCCCCATCCTGCTGCGACCCATGCCACCCACCAGTAATGGGGCGAGGTCTGCCAGTTGACGAAGGCGAGGAATGCGCAGACTACGAGGTAGGTGGTGATGCGGCGGGCGAACCAGCGGCCGAAGAGGCGGCGTTTGTCCGGGGAGGTGTTCGTGAGTTCCATGCTGTTCGGTTTTTAAGATTCTTTTGTCGTGTCGTAAATATATTGCGAATATAAAGTAGTTTATATAATAAACCAAATTTTCCGGCGGGATTTTTTCAAAAAAAACAGATACCTATATTAATTGCGGGGAAATTTTCCGCTTCCCACTGTTTTTCATCCGCCGAAAAATCGTATTTTTGCGGAAATTCGATACTGATCCGTTATGAAAAGAATCCTCCTGCTTTTTATCTCCCTTGCGGCCGGATGGGGCGCCGCGGCTAAAATCCGGCTGCCCGAAATCATCGGCAACGACATGGTGCTTCAACAGAATGCCGAGGTCCGGTTGTGGGGCTGGGCTGAGCCGCATGCCGCGGTGAAAGTCGAGACCTCGTGGGGCGCCGGAGCCGCCGTGAAAAGCGACGCCGACGGTCGCTGGGCCGTATCGGTCCGGACGCCGGCCGGAAGTTACGAGCCGCAGCGGATTACCTTCGCCAGCGGCGACCGCGTGACGTTCGACCGCGTGCTGATCGGCGAAGTGTGGTTCGCCGGAGGGCAGAGCAATATGGAGATGCCGCTCGGCGGTTTCTGGCAGTGTCCGGTTACGGATGCGAACGAGATCATCGCCCGCGCGGGCGCCAAAAGCGGAAAACTCCATTATGTGAAGATTCCGCATGCCGCCGCTTATACGCCGCAGGATCGGACTGCCGGAAGCTGGACCCCCTGCACGACCGCTACTGCGGCGAAATTCACCGCTGCGGGTTACTTCTTCGCCGAAATGCTCAACGACGTGCTCGGCGTTCCGGTCGGCATCATCGACTGCTCGTGGGGCGGAAGCCGCGTCGAAAGCTGGATGAGCCGCGAAGTGCTGAGCGGTTATTCGGACATCGACCTGACCGAAGAGGGAATCTCCCGCGTCGCGCAGCACCTGCGTCCGATGGTCATGTATAATGCCATGCTCCGTCCCGTGGCGGGCTATACCGTCCGCGGATTCCTCTGGTATCAGGGCGAATCGAACGTCGGACGCTACATGGATTACGCCGCGCGGCTGGCCGATATGGTATCGCTGTGGCGCGGATTGTGGGCGCAGGACGACCTGCCGTTCTATTACGTCGAGATCGCTCCCTTCGAGTACGGCAACGGAAAGTCGCCCTACCTGCGCGAAGCGCAGTGCCGGGCGCAGGAGCTGATTCCCAACAGCGGCATGATTTGCACCAACGATCTGGTGGAGCCTTACGAGTTTTGCAATGTCCACCCGAAGAACAAGCGGGACGTGGGCTACCGGCTGGCCTTCATGGCGCTGAACAAGACCTACGGGATGAAGGAGATCGCCTGCCAAAGCCCGCAGTACGAGTCGATGGAGATCCGCGACGGCAAAGCCCGCATCAGGTTCAAATATATGGATCAGGGTTTCAACCGGATGGCCGACATCCGCGGATTCGAGATCTGCGGCGCCGACAAGGTTTTTTATCCGGCCGATGCGGTCGTCGAAAACCAGTTCGCTCTGGTCGTTTCGTCGGAGAAAGTGCCGGAACCCGTGGCCGTGCGCTACTGTTTCCGCGATTTCCAGCCGGGCAATCTGGCCGATACCCGCGAACTGCCGGTCGTTCCTTTCCGTACGGACGATTTCTGAGTTTGCTGACCGTCGGAATTGCAGGACCCGGCCCTGAAAAATGAAATTCACCCCTGCCGCACTTCGCTGCGCAGGGGTGAAATCGTCTGAGACCGCTTGTCCGGCCGTTTCCTGCGTTATTTGGCGGGTACTTCCTTCAGCACCACGTCCGCCCATTCGGGATGGCGGTAGATGTATTGTGCGACGAAGGGGCACTGGGGGATCATCGGCAGTTTCTTGGCGCGGAGATCCTCCAATACGGCGCGCGTCAGCTCCGAGCCGATGCCCTGTCCTTCGTATTTTTCGGGAACCTCGGTGTGCGTCAGGACGATGAATCCCTGCGCCTTGATGTATTCGATCATGGCGAGATCCCCGCCGAGGTCGAATTCGTATCGCTTTTCCGCAGCGTTGTCGATCAGTTCGTGTTTCTTTTCCATAATCCTGAGTTTTAGATGTCGGCTTTGTTTCTTCAAATATAGAGCCTAAACGGGAAAATTGCTACTTTTGCAGACAGAATATGGACAACATTTCCGATATATTGCTGGACTGGTACGCCCGACACGGCCGCGATCTGCCTTGGAGACGCACCCGCGATCCTTACCGCATCTGGCTTTCCGAAGTTATCCTCCAGCAGACCCGCGTCGCACAGGGCATGGACTATTACCTGCGCTTCACGGAGCGCTTTCCCGACGTCGGGTCGCTGGCCGCCGCTCCGGAGGACGAGGTGCTCAAGTTGTGGCAGGGACTCGGCTATTACAGCCGTGCGCGCAACCTGCACGCCGCGGCGCGGCAGGTCGCGGAGCGGTTCGGAGGCGTGTTTCCCCGGTCTTACGACAAGGTCCGCTCGCTGCGGGGCGTCGGCGACTATACCGCCGCGGCCGTCTGCTCGGCCGCTTACGACGCTCCCTGCGCCGTGCTCGACGGCAATGTTTTCCGGGTGCTGGCGCGGCTTTTCGATATCGACCTTCCGATCGACTCCACGGCCGGAAAGCGCACGTTCGCCGAACTGGCGCAGATGCAGCTCGACAAGCGCTGTCCGGGGCGTTACAATCAGGCCGTCATGGATTTCGGGGCGCTGCAATGCACTCCGGCGCAGCCCGGATGCGCCGACTGTCCGCTTGCGTCGCGCTGTCTGGCTCTGGCTGCAGGAACGGTTGCGGAGCGTCCCGTCAAGCAGACGAAAACCAAGGTGCGCGACCGTTGGTTCAACTACCTGCACGTCACATGCGGCGACCGGACCTTGTTGCGGCGGCGCGGGGAAGGCGACATCTGGCAGGGGCTGTACGAGTTTCCGATGATCGAGACGGACCGTGCGGCGGATTTTTCGGAACTAACCGATTCGGAAGAGTTCCGAACGTTGTTGGACGGCGTCGAATGGCGTCTGCTGCGGAGCGTCGCAATGCCGAAACACCAGCTCTCGCACCAGACGCTGCATGCCGTGTTCCACCGCATCGAGATCTCTTTCCCGGTGGATTTCCCCTCCGTGCCGACCGCCACGCTGGGCGACTATGCCGTGCCGCGGCTGATCGACCGCTATCTGGACCGGCAGCCGTGAAAAATCCCTGCCGAGGCAGGGATTCGTCTTGTGTGCAAACGCCGCCGGGGGCGTGTTTTGTGCGTGTATCTGTTCCGTCAGCGTATCAGATACCAGATATAGGCGACGTATATCATCAGGAAGATCGCGCCCTCCCAGCGGTCGATCTGCTTCCTTCGGAAGGTGAACGCTGTCAGCAACAACAGCAGGGAGCTTAGCACCACCATCAGAATGTCGGTCGTCGTGATGCCGCCCATCGTCAGCGGGCGGATCGTCGCGCTCACGCCGAGGATCAGCAGTATGTTGGCGATGTTGGACCCGATGACGTTGCCCAGCGCCATTTCGGACTTTCCTTTGAGCAGCGATACGACCGACGAGGCCAGTTCGGGCAGCGACGTGCCGCCCGCGACGAGCGTAATGGCGATAACCGATTCGCTGATGCCCAGCCTGCGGGCGATCTCCGTGGCGCTTTTCAGGAACATGTCGCCGCCGAAAATCAGCCCGGCGAGTCCTCCGGCGATCATGACGACCGCCAGCCAGAGGGCCGCCGGCTTTTTGGCGCCGGCATCGGCGGGCGCCGCTTCGGGCCGTTTCGTGGTGCGGATCGTGAACCACATCAGCGCAATGTAGAGCGCCACCATGACGATGCCGTCGATGCGGCCGATTCTGTCCGCCGCCCCCGCACATATCAGGCGGTCCGAAGTGACGGCCAGCAGGATCAGCGACGCGGCCATGCCGAAGGGAATATCGCGCCGTATGTTGCTTTGGGTGAGGGGCAGCGGCCGGATCAGGGCGCAGACGCCGAGGATCAGAAAGACGTTGAAGAGGTTCGAGCCGACGACGTTTCCGATCGCCACGTCGCTGTTGCCCGCCGCGGCCGAGAGTACCGAGACGACCAGTTCGGGCGTCGAGGTGCCTACGGCGACGATCGTCAGGCCGATGATGAATTCCGGAACCCGGAAGCGTTGCGCGACGGCGGCCGAGCCGTCCGTCAGGAAATTTGCGCCGGCGAGAATCAGTCCCAGTCCGACGATCAGCAGCAGAATGTCCATAATCTATGCAAGCAGAATCAGGCTGACGGCCATGAGCGCCATGCCGGCCACCACGCCGTAAATCGAAATGTGAGCTTCGCCGTATTCGCGGGCTGCGGGCAGCAGTTCGTCGATCGAGATGAAGACCATGATGCCCGCGACTCCGGCCAGTATGCAGCCCATCAGCGTCGGCGACATGAAGGGCATCAGCACCAGATAGGCCAGCAGTGCGCCGACCGGCTCGGGGGCCCCCGACAGCAGCGAGAGTTTGAACGCCTTTTTGCGGTCGCCCGTGGCGTAGAAGATCGGAATCGAGACCGCAATGCCTTCGGGAATGTTGTGGATGGCGATCGCCACGGCGATTGCCACGCCCAGCGCCATGTTGTCCACGGCCGACGTGAAGGTGGCGATACCTTCCGGGAAGTTGTGGATGCCGATGGCCAGCGCCGTCATCATGCCCATGCGCATCAGTTTGGGGTTGCGGGGCTGTTTGTCCATCTCCTCGACCATGTGGGCCTCGTGGGGGTTCTCGAACGAGGGAACCAGCCGGTCGATGACGCCGATGAGCAGGATGCCCGCGAAGAAGCTGACCACGGTGACGATTATCCCCGTATGCGCGCCCCACTCCTCCGAAAGAGTTATCTGCGCCTGCTGGAACAACTCGACGAACGAGACGTAGATCATCACGCCGCCCGACAGGCCCAGCGAGAACGACAGCAGCCGCTTGTTGGTGCGGCGGGCGAAAAAGGCGATCGCACTGCCGATGCCGGTGGCCAGACCGGCTCCGAGCGTCAGCAGCAGCGGGATGAGGATATTGTGCTCCATATTGATATGCGGTTTGTCGTTGACTTCGCAAATATAGTGCTTTTCCGGCGAAAGAGACGGAAAAACCGAATCCATTTGGATTCGGTTTTTCTGATGCCGGCATAATTGCAGCCTGTTTTATTTGTGCGCGGTTGTTCCGGTCTGTTTGCCCGTGCGCGGCTGTTCCGGCCCTTTGTCGGTGCAGGTCGTTCCGGCTTGCCGGTCCGTGTGCGGTTGTTCCCGTCCTTTGGTTCGTGCGCGCCTGTTCCCGTCCTTTGGTCTGGACGGGTTTTTTCGCTCCGTTGGTCCGAACATGGCTTTCCCGCTCCGTTTTGTCTGATATGCCTCCGGTGCGGAGACGGGCCTGCCTATTTGCCGTGCGCCTCGCGGATCAGCCGGCCCAGCACTTCGATGCTGTCTGCGGTGATGTGCGGCTGCGGATCGGCTTTGTCGGCTACGTCGAGCGTTGTTTCGCCCGAAAGCACCAGCACGCCCATCGCTTTGGCGTTGTGGGCCATCGCCACGTCGGTGTAGATGCGGTCGCCGACCATGGCGATCTGGTCGGGCTTGAGGCCGTGGCGCGAAAGGATGCCCGAAAGCATGTTGGGATCGGGCTTGCCGAGCGTGATGTCGGGATGCCGTCCCGTGGCATGCCCGATGCAGGCGCAGATCGAGCCGCAGTCCACCAGCACCGTCGGCTGGTCGGTGGGGCATACGCGGTCGGGATTGGTGGCGATGTAGGGCACGCCCTGCGACACCCACCACGCCGCGCGGCAGAGCCGGTCGTACTGCAGCGTCATGTCGAACGCCGCGACGATTACGTCGGGCACGTCGTCGGCCGAATCCGCCGCCGATTCGAACCCGGCGGCTTCGAATTCCGAGATCATGCTCGGCGTGCCGAGCAGGAAGAGCCGTTTGGCCGCGGGGTAGTGCTCCTTGATGTAGTCGATGGTCGCCAGCGCCGTCGTATACATCTCCTCGCGTGTGGCGCGGATGCCCAGCGTTTCGAGTTTGTGCAGGTAGTCGGCGATGGATTTGGAGGGGTTGTTGGTCAGGAACGAATAGCCGATTCCCAGCTCTTTCAGCCCTTCGAGGAAGGGTTTGGTGTAGGGGAAGAGCGACATGCCCATGTAGATCGTGCCGTCCATGTCGAGCGCCACGTGTCTGATGCCGCGCAGCCGCTCCATCAGTTCGTCGTGTGTGTAAACCGAGCGGAATTTGTCGAATGTTGCCATTATTTTCGTGTTAGATTGAGATGCTGGAACAGGTAGGGATAGTCGGTTTCGATCACGTCGCATCCCGTGGGGATTTCGAGTTCGTAACCTTTGATTTTCTCGGCGTCGGTTGCCCGCCGGTCGTGGGTCGGGGCGAGCGAAATCATGCACATCACGCCCTTCTCGTGCAGCTTGCCATAAAGCTCCTGCTGGTCGGGGAGCATCATCGTGCCGACGTAGGCCATCATCTGTGACCACGGAATGCGCTCTTCGGCGTACTCGCCGAACTCCTTCATGTTCTTGCACCAGCACGAGAACATCGCCTGCGGGTCGCGGTCCAAGTAGGTGCGGGCCTGCCGGGCGTTGCGCACGGTGTACATTACGTTGGCGGGCGCCAGCCGGTTGATGAAGTCCGACATCACCTCCAGCGGCACGTCCTTGATGTCGAGGTTGAGGATGGTTTTGCCCCGGCTCCAGACGATGCACTCTTCGAGCGTCGGAATCCGGTAGGGCGTGACGTTGCCTTCGCGGTCCTTGAGGAAGAACTGCTGCAGCTCCTCGCAGGTGTAGTCCGACACTTTGCCCGTGCCGGTGGTCGTGCGGTCGATCGTGGCGTCGTGCATCAGCACGATCACGCTGTCCTTGGTCAGGCGCGGGTCGATTTCGAAGAACGAAGGCATCATCGAGAGGGTCTTCTCGAACGATTCGATGCAGTTTTCGGGATAGCCCGTCACCATGCCGCCGCGGTGGCCGCTGACGACGATCGGACGCTCCGGTGCGTACCGGAACCAGTCGTGCAGCTGGGCGCGGCTTTCGATGTCGATATAAAAAGGTCCTTCGGCCTTTTTGCCGCTTTCGGTGCATCCCCACAGCAGGGTGCCTAGCGTAAGGGCTGTCAGTAGTCTGAAAGTTTTCATGGGTGGTTTTTATCGGTTGTTTTTCGGAATCTTGTGTTCTTTCACCACATCGCCTGCCGTGTCGACTACCCGGATGTCGATGCCCTTCGAGCCGGCCGTGACGACCGTTTTGTCGCTGTTGGAGTTGATAAGGATCGGAAAGTCGGCGCCGCGGCTTAGGTCGTCGATCCATTGGTAACGGTGGTAGTGGCCGCAGAGCATCAGGTCTATGCCGCTTCCGTCGAGTATCGGGAGAAACAGCCGTTCGATCTCCAGCTCGCCGTGCCAGCCGCGTCCCTTGTTGGGCGGCATGTGGATCAGGACGATGCGGTAGGGCGCCGACCGGAACTCTTCGCCGGCGACTACGCCCCTGAGCCACTGCGCCTGCTGTTCGCGGTAAGCGTCGGCGGTCGAAAGCCCGTAATAGCGGATGTCGCTGTCGGGTTTGTCCTCGCAGCCGTCGAGTACGACGAAGAAGACGGGACCGCGGCGGAACGTATAGTAACTTTCGCCGGTCGGCGTGGGGAAGTAGTCGAGCCAGTGCCGGGCGAACTTGCCGCGTCCGTCGTGGTTGCCGCGCGTCACGACGAGCGGAATGCCCGCCGGGGTGAGCAGCTCCGACGCCGATGCGAGGAATCCTGTGAAAAGCGCTTCCTCCGATTCGATCGAATTCAGCAGGTCGCCGTTCAGACATACGAAGTCGGGCTTCTGTTTCGGGGCGTCCCCGATAAGCAGCCGGAAGACGGAATCGCGGCCGTGGATGTCGTTCACCATCCAGAATTCCAACTCGTTCCGGTCCGCGCTGGGCGTGGTGACGGGATAGGGCGCGTGTTTGAGTATGTCGCTGCCGTAGCCCTCGCCCAATACGACCCGTTTGTTGCCTTCGTCGCTGAGCACGGCCTGCTGCATGATGCGGTAGCGGTAGGTTTTGCCCGGTTCGAGTCCGCCGACGCGCACCCGGTGCAGTTTGCCCAGACGCTGCCGTCCGAGGTGTGAGTCGTAGTATTTGGGGCGTTCGACGGCATAGAAGTGCGTTCCGTCATCGGGGGCCGTTTCGACCCACGCTGCCGCGTCCGTCGTTGTCGTCCAGATTACGGTGAATCCGTCCTCGGTCACGTTCTGGAGGTAGGGACCTCCGGCGATGCGTGCCGACGGTTGTGAAAATGCCGGACTTGCGGGTAATGATGCTAAAAAGCAAATTAATAGAAATAGTGTATTTTTCATATTGTTTCTTTCTGTTGTGCTTCTGATTTACAAAAATAGGTAAAATCCCTCAGGTTCCAAAACGAAACCGAATAGATTTTGCATTTATTTCGCTTTTATTGCCGGAGGGGTTGCCCGGCGGTGGGACAGAACCGATATGGGCGGTTGTCGGTTCGGGCGGTCGCTTGCTGCGGAGAAGCCGGGCTTCTGTTCTAAAGGGAATAATCCTGAAAAAGAAATCTTTTTTGCTGTTTTTGTGTTGTGGTTTTGTTGTAAAGAAATAAAAAAGGAAAAAATATAGTGCTATTTGTTGTGTGAAAACAAATAATTATATATATTTGCCTTTGCTTTGGATGCCCTTTTGTCGCTCCTATGTGAATTAATTCAATCATCAATAGTAATGAATAAAGTAGAAAGCGCTCTGTCGCGCACGACCGATACCAAAGCTCTGGTGATCGGAATCGAAACCCTTCCGCGGGTCGCGGATATGTTCAAGGAACTCTTTCCCGGCAGGCGTGCGCTTGTCGTCGCCGATGCCAATACGTGGCGGGCGGCGGGCGGCGATGTTCACCGGATTCTGGCTCAGGCGGGTGTTGCGCAGGACGAGCCGCATGTTTTCACCGATCCGAAGCTTTATGCCGAGTGGACGTTTGTCGAACAGCTGGACGGGGTGCTGTCCCGCACCGACGCCATTCCCGTCGCAGTGGGATCGGGCGTTATCAACGACCTGACCAAACTCTGCTCGCACCACAACGGGCGCCGCTATATGGTCGTGGGAACCGCGGCGTCGATGGACGGCTATACGGCCTACGGAGCCTCGATCACCAAGGACGGCAACAAGCAGACCTTCGACTGTCCGGCTCCGCTGGGCATGGTGCTCGATCCGACGATCGCCGCCGCCGCGCCTGCGAAAATGTCGGCGTCGGGATATGCCGACCTGATTGCGAAGATTCCGGCCGGGGCCGATTGGATGCTCGCCGATGCGGTCGGCTCCGAACTGCTCGACGAATTCGCCTTTTCGGTGGTGCAGGACGGACTGAAGGACGCCCTCTGCGACCCCGCAGGCGTGCGTGCCGGCAATGTGGCCAAGGTCGAACAACTGGCCGAAGGTTTGCTGCTGAGCGGTTTCGCGATGCAGGCCACGCAGTCGAGCCGCCCCGCGTCGGGCGCCGAACACCAGTTCAGCCACCTTTGGGACATGGAGCACCTCAAATACAACGGCGCATCCGTCTCGCACGGTTTCAAGGTCGGCATCGGCACGCTGGCTTCGACGGCTTTTATCGAGATGCTGCTCGATACGCCGGTCGAGACGCTCGACGTCGAAAAATGCGTCGCCGCATGGAAATCGTGGGAGGAGACCGAAAAGGATATCTACCGGATTTTCGACAACGATCCTGAGTTCGTGGCCCGCGGTCTGGTCGAGACCAAAGGCAAGTATGTCGATAAGGAGGGGCTGCGCCGCCAGCTGCAGCGTCTGCAGAAGGCGTGGCCCGCGCTGAGCGGCCATATCCGCCGGCAGATCATTCCCTTTGGCGAGGTCCGCCGCCGTCTCGAACTGGTCGGTGCGCCTTACGAGCCGGAGCATATCGGCGTTTCGCGCGCCAAGTTCCGCGCCAGCTTCGAAAAGATACCCTACATGCGCAGCCGCTTTACGGTGATCGATATCGCGTTCCGCTGCGGATGGATGGAGGAATGGCTCGACAAACTCTTCGGAAAAGGCGGAATTTGGGAAATAAAGTAGCATTTGGGAAATAAAGTAGTATATTTGCCAACTGAAGTTACGAAAAGAGTGTAATTTATTGGAAATGAGCGTAGGCTAATTACTCTTGATAGTAATAGGTTACGATTTAGTTAGTTATCTACTGCATTATCCTTCTGCGCGTTGCGTAACCTTCAAAGAACTCTTCGTATGCAAAAGTAGCTATTTAATCCGAGATTTTGATATAAACTCCCGGATTTTTTTATCCCCTCATTCATAAGATTTTTCCGTAAAAGCGGTTTTGTCCGTCGGAACACCATTGCCCAAAACGGGTTTGAGCAAACGTGTGCCGACTACCGCATAGCCGGAGAAAAAGGCACAGCCTCACGCCTAAACGATGTTTAGACTGATGATGCTGTGCCTCTTTCTTTTTGCGCCTATGCCAAGAGGTGCTTTTACGGGGTTTCAGACGGTTTCCTCTTTTTACGGATTTTCCCCTGAAGTTTTTTCTACCCAATCTGCCTCTGTTTTCGTTTACCTCCATTTTGCGCCTTTCAGTGAGCCGCATCAGTCAGTCATTTTCGTTCAGGGCGCAAAGGTAATTCCGGGATTGGACGGGAAAGCAAGGTCAAGCCTCCTGTTTTCGGTAAAAATCTCCAGCCCTGCGGGTAGTATTTTGACCGAAAAACCTTGCATTCCCTAATCCCTACCTTTTCAAGCACCCGAAACGAAAACGACCGATGCGACAGAAA